>Ga0207693_10000425_pt1 | contig 38395 bp, 48 predicted proteins | sample LARL81metaG_FD_184347 | JGI IMG/M metagenome (GOLD analysis project Ga0207693, IMG submission 184347) | Corn, switchgrass and miscanthus rhizosphere microbial communities from Kellogg Biological Station, Michigan, USA - LAR L8-1 metaG... | ecosystem: Host-associated > Plants > Roots >... | reverse complement strand
ACTTAACAAATTGTTTACAATTACCTTGTATTCTGAAGTCTTTTTAGCCTTCAAACAGGCTTGTTCTAGCGCTGATTCCGCTTAGATTAGTCCGTATGATGCTAGCAGGATTTGCGCCGCACTCTGTGGGGGGTTTGCAAAGTGATCGTAGCACATTTTGACGCGGTTTTGGAAAGTGCCACGGAAAACTACCGCTTCTTTATCACAATGCTTGCATTTCACAGGCAAGTTTGCGGTTTTGTTGTTTTTCATTTTCTGCGCCTTCACTTCAGGGCGCATACTTGTCTTAGCCATCTGTTCCTTCCCGTTGTTTACCGCTGTTTGATGGTGCTAGTAGAGCATAGCATGACTATGCTCCGTTAGCATCACCCTTTTGGGTATTTGTGTCCAGGCTTGTGACCTGTATGCGGCTGGATCTCGAAAGCTTCCTGTAGACGCGAGATACGCGCGTCAATCATCTTTTCGTAGCGCTCTTTCGCAAGCGGATCTGTCTTAAAGGTATTCATTGTTTACCGTCCCTTCGAGAATTGTGAGGCTACGATAGCCCAGAGGATGATACAGGCTACGATAGGCCCGATGGTGAGCATGTAGGCTAGTTCGATCATCAGCTAGCCGTGATGACGGGAATGTCACCCGTATAGACGAAGTTCTCGTTAGTATACTCGATGATGGACACCAGCGCGATTCCGCGCATTTCATCCTCTGTGATCATACCATCACGCAGGTAACCAGCGGCCTTAGTGATGTGATCCAAACACTTGTCGAAATCCATTTCTGTTCTCCCGTTCTGTAGTGGGTTACATTAACAGTCTAGCATAGCCAGACTGTTAGCGTAACCCCCCATAAGGGGGATTCGCTCAGTACCAGTCTCCATTCTCGATATCGTCGAGAGTGATGCCCATATCTTCGAGCATGTACTCTAGCTCTTGCTCGTCTCCCGCGATGCCCGTATCGAGCAGTTCCGCGATAAGCTTTTCCCGTTTTGCCTTGATCATTTCTGTCCTCCGTTCGATTGGTTGTAAGACAAGTGTAGCAGTAGAGTCTACACTACGAATCACCCATATGGGGGATTTGTAGTGTAGGGCGGTTTCCCACCCTACGCTACCTGCTAGCTATGGATGCTAGGCAGAGTATTCATCAGCGCCCTGCGGTTGTCAGCGGCGCTAGCTGCGCGATGCTTGCGTTGTTTTGTCGCGATAGCAACCTCACGGTAGCTGCGCGCATCCTTAATTGTGGTGACACCATCGCGGGTAACCTTGACAGTGTGCGCCGCTGCACCCTTCTCAGCGACTCCGAACGTTTTACCGCGCATCCCGCGATTCCAGCAATCATCACTTGCGCGATGCTGACGGTTAGCCTCACTAGGCTCACCAGTGATACCGCGTGACACGTGATAACTGTCCGGGGCACCATAGTAGGCGCTTGCAAGCTTGATCAGATCATCGGCCTGCATCGCCCTACGCGCATTGTCCTGCGCTTGGATGCTGTCCAGATCCCTCATTGGATTGTCTCCTTACTGGTTGGATTGCCTTACTGACTGACTAGTATCAGTCTAGCGCGGGATACCTGCGATGGTATCCCCCATTAGAGTGATCTTAGACCGCTTCGCAGTACTCAGTAACAGTCTCGATACGATACCTGAGAGGCATACCCTCATAGTCAGAGTAGAAAATCGTCCTGTCCTGAGCGTAGGACAGTGCCTCATCCGCCGTAGCGAAGTCACGGTAGTTGAACCAGCTACCCGTAATCGGGTCAAACTTGACGAGCGTAGCGTAGGACTCTGTGCGGGGCATGACTAACCTCTTTCTTTTGTGTTGACTGACTCTGCTGTACTACGTACAGGGTACCAGCTCAATTGTAAAGACCGTGCAAACATTGTAAGCATGGTGTTTGGATCTTGTAAAGAGACTGTAAAGCTTCACAGGCACTATGCCGACGTGTATTCTCAGATGTTATAAGAGGCCCCAAAACATTCGGTCGTAAATGCAGTATTAGCAACCTCACAAATTATGCAGGTTTACAGTATTCAGTTCTCTCAGACCTTTCAGAACCACAGTAACCCGCACCTAACTGCGTAACGTGCTAGAATCGAACTGGTAGAAGTGCGCCATAAACCAAAGGAGTCAATGAAATGTCAGAAACCCCGGGTACTACGGAACCGCAGAGTCCCCCACCCAACCCACCTATGGGGCCTGTAGATCCTGCACAGCCTGACACACCTGAAGCGCCTGAAGCACCCGAGGTGCCTACTCCAGATGAAACAGACGAGGAAAATGATGGAGAATCAGAATAACAACGAACCAAATAATACCCCCGAAAACGAGCCTGATTACAATGAGCTTAGTGATCTAGCTGACGCTGGAGAGCTTACTGAGGAAAAGCTGCAAGAGGAGCTTAACAAGTATGCTCAAGCTTTGGCTCAGGAATTTGAGGCTCAAGTCGTAGAAGCGCCTGAGAATTGCGAGGAATACACACGCGATTTCTTCAAGAAGAACCTGCCTGCTGCGGCTGCACAGATCGTATTCCTCAGCAACAACGCATATTCCGAATCAGTAAAACTCAACGCTGCTAAGTTTGTCGTTATTGAGGCTCTTGCGAATACTAAGCAAGACGGCGATCCTGTCAAGCAGTTCCTAAAGCAACTGTCTAACGTCCCCACAGCTAAAATCAGTGAGGCGTTCGACAACCTGCCCGACATTAAACCGTAACCCACCACTTTAATGGCACAAGCAATCCCACTAGCTGAACCAGGCATAACAATGCCTGCTTTGTTTGAGCTGCTACAGTTCAAACCACACTCAAAGAATCAGTGGGAATATTGCAAATCAGATAGCCGGTTTAACATTCCCATCTGTGGGCGCAGATGGGGAAAAAGCCAAGCAGCGGGTCATAGAATGACACACAAGTCATTCGTGCCTGACTCCTATAATTGGGTATGTGGGCCTACCTATAAGCTGGGGGAAAAAGAGTTTCGCGTAGTCTATGGAGATTACAAGAAACTCGGCCTGCTTCGATACTGCAAGTCCAGCTATCAAGTTAAGCAGGGCAATATGCGTATCGAAACACCGTGGGGTGCCATTATAGAAGTCGTATCCGCGGAAAGGCAGGACTCGCTGCTTGGTGAAGGTCTTAGTCATGCTATTATGTCTGAGGCAGCTAGACATCATATATCTACGTGGGAACAGTTCGTAGAGCCGGCGTTGTCAGACTTGCTAGGTACAGCAGACTTCCCCACTACACCTAAGGGGTTCAATTGGGTACACGGGCTGTTTGAAGCTGGACAAGATACCCGCAATCACGACACTTATCGTTCTTGGCATCTACCTAGCTGGACTAACCCTGTCAGATATCCTGGCGGTTTTGAAAATACTGAAATCCAGCGTATCAAAAAGCGCGTCAGTCGTATTTGGTTTGATCAGGAGTATGGTGCGCTATTTACGGCGGTAACAGGTAGCATTTACGACGAATGGGATCCAAGTATCCACGTTAGGCCGATTACTTATAACCCCGCATATTCTAACTTCATGGCGTTTGACTATGGATATGCTAACCCATTCGTTTGTTTGGATATCATGGTTACGCCTAATGACGACGTTTTGGTATGGCGAGAGTACTATCTGAGCGGTGAAAGCACGTTTGAACACGGTGTCTATATCCGTGACAGGCAAAACCCAGCTGGATACCATGTAGATGGTATGTGGGGTGATCCACGAGGCGCAGATGAAGCGGCTACTTTGGCGCTTACGATTGGGTTCCCGGCTAGCATTGATGTGCCGTGGAAGCATAGTGTGGAGCTAATCAAGCGTATGCTTAAGCCCGATAGCGACACTGGACAACCTAAGATTTACGTTGACCCTAGCTGCACTAACTTGATTAGGCAGATGGGCCAATTGCACGTTAAAGAGACTCGTACTGCTACTAGCATGGATATTCAGGAGCACGCGGGAGACAAGAATATCCAGCATAAGGTAGATGACCACGCAGCCGACGCATTTCGGTATTTTATGGGGCCGTATTTTGTGCTTGGCGCGGGTACACACCTAGAAGATTTGTACGGACAACAGTACGCAGGCTCAGAAAGCGAGTATATGCACGAAATGGCTATGCGTCAGCTTGGTGTTATTAGTGGTAGCCTAGACACAAGTATTAGCCTTACACATGACCTCGGGACTGGAATGCTTTATGGGCCTGTCTAGCACCACCTGTGGGGGTTTTAAGTAAACACCATGAGCCTGCCCGGTACTTATAGCCTTGCTTTGTACCGTGGTGATACTGACCATTGGCAGTTTAAATTGTGGACTAATAGCCAGAAAACACAGCCTGCTGATTTAACTGGTTGTACGGCTAGTGCAGAAATCCGTGATGCACCAGATGGTACACTGGCTAGTACGTTGGTTTGTGATATTACTGCGCCAAACATAATCGATGTTTCTATAGATGCCGCTGAATGGACTAATTGGCCTCCTGAGATTGTGAATGGTGTTTGGGATTTGCAGGTAACGTACCCTACTGGCGACATTAAGACGGTTATCGCTGGTAGAGTAACTGTCACTCAGGACGTGACCCTGTGAACTCATTTGACGTTAGTACGGGCTTAAACACGTTTGACGTGGTTGATGAAACTGAGCCGGCTGACGTACTCATTACTGCTACTCCTCAAGTAGATATCGTACAAACTGGTGCAGTTGTTATGTCTGGCCCACCTGGGCCGCCTGGTGATACTGGCCCACCAGGGCCACAAGGTGTGCCAGGTGTTAGTAACGTACAAGGCCCACCTGGGCCACAGGGTATAGAAGGGCCAGTAGGCCCACAAGGGCCGCAAGGTATTCAAGGTTTGCAAGGCCCACAAGGTTTAACAGGTGTTAAAGGTGACCAAGGCCCAACTGGTGCTCAAGGAACGCCGGGTGCGACAGGAGCTACAGGGCCACCGTCTGTTGTTCAGATGACACAAGCTGCATATGACGCACTTACACCCAAGAACGCTAACACGCTTTATGTGATTGTAGGCTAAAGAGAACAGATGACACCAGTAATTTCACCTACTCAGCAGCCTGACAAGCTAGCTCTTGGGGCGCAAATAGCTGACCGCGCATATATGGGTAGTGTGAAGGTGTATGACGGTTGGACACCTAAGAAAATTGCGGGATTAGGGAGTTGGTATGATGCTTCTCAGCTTAGTTTAGCTGATAGTGCTCTCGTTAGTCCGTGGCCTGATCTTTCTGGTAACAGTCATCACCTTGAATCAAGACCTGCTTTCCTTGCCGGATCACCGCCGAGTTGCAAAGTCAATGGTCGTAATGGATTAAAGGTAGTACACTACACTCACAACGGCGATAATGTTTTGACAGACTTTACTGGCGCTGGGCCATATGGTCACTTCTTCGCCGTGGCGATGTTTGACGCTAATGCTTTCCCTGACTATAATGGCTTGCTTGGTGCCTACGATCAATATCTGCTTCTTGGTACAGCAGGCTCAAATGTGTGGTATCCGCCTGGTGGCGGTGGAACAGGATTAGAATATCGCTACAATGGTGTGCTTGACGCTAGTTTGCAAGCACCAATGCAAACATGGGCACAACTGAGTTTGTGTAGAGATCAGCCTTATACCAATTTCTCGCTTCAAATCGGACTTGACCGTACATACGCGCCGCGCTACTGGCATGGTGATGTAGCTGAAGTGATCGCTTACGACCATAAACTAACCGACACCGATCGTCAGACGGTTGAAGGTTATCTAAGAAAGAAATGGGCGCTGCCGTAATGGGTTTTTTCAGCAGAAAACCAGGTAAACCAGCTGTACCAACTAGTGTTATACTTTCACAGGCTACTGAGCAGGACGTAGCTGATTTGACCAATCAAGCTGCTGAACTCTCACCTGTGGAGCCTTTGATGGCGGCACCCGCACCATCAGTTTCGCCACATAAGGCGGGTAAGCCTAGTACCTTTACTGCGAAAGGCTTGCAAGGTGTCCAGATTGAGCCGCCGTTGCTTGATAGCGAGCTTGGCTCGTCTCAGCCTACTAGCATACGTGAGACTGTACCTGATCTACTGACACCTTTCCAGCGTACTCTTACGTATGGCTCGATGATGAACGATGCTGGTGTCAATGTTAGTATTAGAGTGGCTAAGATGCCGGTTCTTGGCGCCGAATTCTATGTCGAGCCTCATAGTGCAGAGCCGATCGATATTGAAATCGCGCAATTTATTACCGCAAATCTTATGGAAGGTATGTCAGCTCCCTTCTTGACGGCGCTAGACGACATTCTATATATGTATGTCGATGGTTATAGCGTCATGGAGAAGGTTTATGAGATGCGTACCTGGTCTGCAAATGCAAAAGGTGCCAATAGTCGTCAGTACACTATGCTCAAGAAACTAGGTGTTAGACCTGCTAGCACAGCTAAAGAGATTAACTATGACGACAATGGTGGGCCGGCTGAGTTTATTCAGAGCGCGATTAGAGCTAGTGGACAGCCACAGGATGTTACTCTGCCTGTTCAGAAGATCATTATCTTCACGTTCCAGAAGCGTGGTGGTGATCTAAGCGGTAAATCGCTGCTCAGAACTGCTTACCCACACTGGTACTACAAGTCACATTTCTATAAAATTGACGCTGTGCAAAAGGAGCGTCATTCTATTGGTGTGCCTCGCGGTAAACTACTGCCTGGTTACAACCAAAACGACAAGATCATCATGCGTACATTGCTTCGTAATTTGAGAATTAATGAAGAAGCATTTGTCATGCAGACGCCTAATATTGAGATTGACTTCATAAAGGTTGAAAGTCAGCTTGTAGACGTGCTCGCATCTGCAAAAGAACATAACGCGATGATTCTGCTAAACGTCTTGGCACAGTTTATTCTTCTAGGCTTAGAGAGTTCCGGCGGCGGTCGTGCTACTGCGGGTGCTGGCACAGACCTCTTTATGAAGTCACTCAAATATGTCGCAAATTACATCACTGATCAAATCAATATGTACCTAATCCCTGAGCTTGTAGTCTGGAACTATCCTACGACGAATTTCCCGAAGTTGAAGGTAAGGAATATTGGTGATACACGTGATCTGCAAATGTTGGGATCGGCTATTGCCAATCTCGTTGCACAGGGCGCGATTCAATTTGATGACGATACCGAGAATTGGGTTCGTCGCGTATTCGATATGCCCGCTCGTACATCACCGCGTCAGGATATTCAGGCTCCAGCTAAAACCACCGATACAAATGCCCAAAATAACGGATCGAATCCGAAGGGTGATGTTAAGGGTGGAACAGGTTTCAAGGGAAAACCAGCAAACGCTCCCCAGTAAGCCAAGAGTTAAATTCCCGTACACAAAGGGAATCTATTTCAAGACTGGTGTGCGTTTATATTACATCAAAGAATCAATGAACAATCATACCGTGTTCCTGATCGAAGATTGTTATTCGCTTAATTCCAAATGGGTAGAAAAGGAATCTCTTGTGAGGATGAGAAAGGAGGTTGTTACTCCTAAGTGAGAGACTATCTTCGTATCGCAACTAAGATTCGCGAAACTCCGTGGTTGATGACGCCCGAAGCTTTGTCTGTCATCTGTGCTATCATGGATGAGCGTATCAATAATGGTAAACTGTCAGATGATGAGCTTGCTATTCGGCTTAGAGGCATTGAAATGCGTGCTCCTGATGAAAATGAGCATCGTATTAAACGCATCGGTAGTACGAGTGTCGTATCTCTACAAGGGCCGTTGTTTGGCAAGGCTAACATGCTGACAGAAATGAGTGGTGCTACGTCACTCGAAATGTTTGCTAGCGATCTTAAGGCAGCTCTGAACGATGATAGTGTTAGTTCTGTGATCATCGATATCGACTCTCCTGGTGGAACTTCTGAAATGGTTAAAGAAGTCGGTCAGGTGGTGATGGAGGGTCGTGAACAGAAGCCTATCTACGCTTTCGCGAATAGTATGGCTGGTAGTGCTGCTTACTGGATCGGCTCGCAAGCAACAGAAATGTTTGCAAATCACTCTGGATTGGTAGGTAGTGTCGGTGCGTATACCGTCCACGAAGATTACTCCGTTGCTGATGCCCAACAAGGTCACAAGTTTACTTTCATCTCTGCGGGTAAATACAAGACAGAGGGGAACGAGCACGAACCCCTATCTGCCGAAGGAAACGCCTACAGACAAGAAGTAATCGATGACCTATACCAAGATTTTGTTAATCACGTTGCCGCTGGTCGTGGTGTTTCTACTGATGAAGTAGAAGCTAATTATGGTCAAGGCAGAGTAGTGCCATCAACAAAGGCACTTGAAAATGGAATGATTGACGGAATCTCAACTCTATCTCAACTTGTCAACCACGCCTCTGTTAATCAGCTTAGACCAGGAATCACGATTGTCAACAATACTAGTACTGCCAGTACCGCCGTAGTTGGCGAACGTGGCCCCGAACTAATATTACCCAACACTGGATACTTCACATTTGCTAATGGCACACTCAATCTCGAAAGCAAAGAATATGAACATTCGGAGCCGGGTACTGGTAGTCCTCCTGCACCAAGAACTGATGAGGATGGCTCCGATGATATTGCAATCAGGCAAGGTTGGCGCAGGGATGATTTGCCTGTTTATGGGCCAAATGCTCCTACGCCTAACCCGCCTCCACCCGTTTCTACACAAGCACGAAGGGAGGGTAATAGCTTGACTCCTGAACAGCTTGAGTCTATTAGAATCTCTCTCGGTTGTAGTGAGGAAGATTTCTATGACAGCCTGAGAACTGCTGTTGATGACCATAGAAACATTCGTAGTTCTATGGAGCTTGCGTCTGAGGATGAGCGTCTTAAGAAGGAATTTCCCCAGATGTGGGATCAGCATCAGCATCTTCTCAGAGAGGCTAGAGAGAATCGCGCTAACAGCTTTGTAGAGACTGTCAAGATGTTCTCTGCAATGTCTGGTGATCAGCTCAAGCCTACTAATCAGGGTATGTCGTCTTTGGCTATGGAGTCTGTCAAGCAGATGCATCTTGCTTTCGCTGATGGAACCGCATCTGTGGAGGACTTTGAACGTTGTATCCACACTGTTACGCAGGGTGGTCTTGTTGAGTATGGTGAGCGCGGTAGTTCTCGTGCTCCTAGTGAGTTGAATGGTGACTATAACCTCAATCTCGGTACGACTGAGGGTATCTCTAACACTCGTAAGATGTTTGCAGCTAGGGTGAAGGAGATTCAGATGCAGGATAATCTGGATTTCAAGGCTGCACTCAACGTAGCTGCACAGAAGTATCCTGATCTTTACAAGGCGTATGTAAACGCCGTTCCTGTCAATACCAATACGCCTTCTGCATAGGGGGTGAAGATTAATGGCAACAGGGAATTTCGTTCTTGATAAGGGTTATGGCTGTGTTGCAGCCGTTACCAAGTTTAGAGCTGTGAAGTTCACTGGTAATACTGAAGAAGTCGGGCCTATTACTGGTATCGCAGACGATCCTATTGGTTGGTCGCAGGTTGGTGTTACTCTTGCTGAGGTTGCTAAGGGTAAAGGGCCGTCTGTTAGGCTTATCGGTATTACAGAAGCTGAGGCTTCTGGTGCAATTGCTGTTGGTGCTCGTTGCCAGCTTGAAGCTGACGGTCGTGTTAGTTCTATCGTAGGCGCAAGTGGTAAGCGTATTGTTGGTAGATGTGTTGGTCATGCTGCTGTCAACGCTGGTGATCGCATTTCGATGTTGATTTACCAGGGCAACGCTCTCGCTTAAGGGGGTGAAAAACAAGAATGTATGATCCCGGTACACTTTACGTCGATCCTATTCTAACTGAGTTCTCAGTTGGTTATCAGGATCAGGCGTTGTACGGTATCGAGTTGATGCCGCAAACTCCGGTTAGAACTAAGAGCGGTAGTTATCGCGTGTTTGATCGTTCTAACTGGGTAGTGCATGAGTCTCGTCGTCAGCCTGGAACGGTTGCTAACGAGATCACCGGAGGCAAGTGGTCTAGTGACGTGTTTGAGGTCTTTGAGCACTCACTACAGGCTCCGGTATGGGATGAGGAAAGACAGACTCTTACTTCTCAGGGTGGTCTTGCTGATCCTACGTTTGGTGGTTCTCTAACTATTAATCCTGAGGAAGATGCTACTGAGCTTGTTACTCGTTCGCTCCTGCTTGCACATGAAGCGAAGGTATCCGCACTTATCCGCAATAACGCTAACTATCCTGGTGGTAATACTGTAGCACTTACCGGCGCACAGCAATGGGATAACATCACATACGGTACGCCTGGTATCGCTACAACTGTTACCTCTGATCCTGTTAGCGACATTATGAAGGGTATGCGGCAGATTCGTACTGTTACGGGTCGTTGGCCGAATACTCTTGCTTTGCCTGCTTTGGGTCTACCGTTTATCGAGAATCATCCGCGTGTTGTTGATCGTTTCAAGAATTTCACACTCTCGAATCCTGACGCATTCAAGACGCTTACTGGTTTCGATGGTCGTATCATTCTTACCGATTCGATGTACAACTCTGCGAATAACATCGATGCTAACGCTGTTATGACTCAGTTCTGGGGCAAAGATGTGTGGATCGGACTTGTTGATCCTACTCCGGGTCAGCGCACTCTCACGTTTGGTAAAACGTTTGCTTGGATCTATCCTGATGGTAGCACACGTCCTACTGATCGTTGGCGTGAGGAGCCTCGTAAGTCTGATCTGGTTCGTGTTTCTTGGAACTATGATACAAAGATCGTTTCTGGTTCTGCTGGTTATCTCATCCAGACCGCATTCTCTGCTGGTTCTTTCTAAGGGGGTGAATAATGGCATACGCATGGTCTACGCTTACTGCTAGCGAGGCTGATGACAAGGGTAGACGTAAGACATTCCACCCTGGTGAGGAAGTCTCTGCTGGTGATCTTGGTATCGATGATGAGGATTTCGATGAGTTGCTCGCAAGTGGAGCAGTTCGTGAGCAGGAATATCCTCTTACCGATCCTACTGATCCACGTTCACCTGTGGAGTTTGTAAGGGATCAACTGCGTGAAGCTGCTTCTGAGCAATTTATGCAGGCACTCCCTTTCGGTAGTGTTCCTCCTATTCAGGAAAAACCGCCCGGTTCAATGCCTACTGTGCCTATGTTTGATGAGCGGGCTAAGGAAGCTGTTGAGCTTACAGGGTTTGATCCTGATAAGCCTGCTGAGGAGGGTCAGGAGCCTGAGAAGTCTGAACATGATCAACAGGCTGAGGAAGCTGCTGCTAAGAAGGAACAGGATGATAAGGCAAAGGCTGAATCTGCTCAGGCAACTGGACAGACTCCTTCTGCTATTACTAATCCTGGTAATCCACCGCCTCTCCCTGGTAGCTAATGACTACTCCCTCGTCACAAATTCTAGCTAGCCTAGACGATATCAACGCTGAACTACCGTCTGATCCACCACCTGACGGTGTAGCGGCGGTTGTAGCTGCGACAGAGGATAACACTGATCTGTTGCAAATCAGCGTTGCTCGTATTGTGCGGGGATATCTCAGCAATACAATCTCGCGTGAACTGCTAATGAGCTGGTCGTCACCTGATGCGACACCGGAAACCGTTAGAGTAATTGCGGGTAAACTGATTGCGAGTCAGCTCTATTTCAATCAGACAGCTAAGACAAGTCTGATAATCGATCCCGATAGCTTCGCTCAGAAACGTTATGACGAAGCTATGGCTCTATTAAATCAGATCGTGGCTGGGACAATCATTATCGACGATCCCGGTACTGGTGAAGAAATCAATACTAGCGGTGAGTTGTCTGATCTTGATTTCTTCCCGGTCGATGATGCGGATAGAGCTTTTACGCTTGGGATGCAACTGTAATGCAGTTCGCGTTTACAGATCACGGCGATTTGATGAACTTAACAAAGAAGCTCGAATACATGGGAAAACAGGCTCGTCATACAAGACCTGTGATGAGCCGAATTTCCCTAGATATGATGGAAATCGAGAAAAAAGTTTTTTCCAGTAATGGTAGGCGTGGTGGGGGTTCGTGGGCTAAACTAAAAAACTCCACAGTGAGATGGAAAGGTAGTACGGCTATACTTAGAACCAGAGGCTCTCGTCCTGGTTACGATTCTGGAAAAGACTATCTGTTCAAATCGCTGACTGTTAAAGGAGCTAAGTATTCGGTTAACGTTGTTACAAACAACTCCGTGACGTTTGGTACTACACGTCCCGCTGCTGTTGTGCATCAAACCGGATCTGCTAGGAATAACACACCAGCCAGACCGTTTATTAAATTCACCAAACTAGATCAATTACGTTGGGATCGTTGGGTTCTCGATCATGTAACGGAGAATTTCGGTGACAGACGCCGTTAGTCCAGTCTTTAAGCAGATCATAAATCCAGCGCATATCGAGCTGGCAACTACACAAATGCTTAAGACTTGGTTTCCTACTTACATTCGAGAAGTAGAAAAGCAACTCGGACTTCCTGTGGGGGTTATTAAAGCCCCACTCAATTACACAAATAGAAATAGCTTCGATGCTTTGCCAGGTGAGCTGATTCCTAAATGTGTGGTTATTAGTCCAGGTCTTGCCGAAGTCCCAACAATGGATGGTGAAGGCTGGTATACTGCTGATTGGCAGCTAGGTGTAGGTGTCGCAACTGCTGGGCCTACGGAAGATAACGCTGTCGATCATGTGAAAATCTACGGCGCTGCTGCGAGAGTATGTGTTATGCAACAGCTTGCAGCTAATGTTGATTTTATCGGTAACGTTCGGTGGGTCGGAGAAACATACGATGATCTACCAATCACTGATCAAATTCAACAGTATAGAGCCGCACAGGTTTTCTTTGTCGTTTCTTGTGACGGTGTTATGAATTCAAGAAGCGGCCCAGATGTACCTGATCATGAGCCTTATGAATATGGTAAGGTTCAGCACGTCATTACGCAAGTTGATCTCATCAAAGAGGATATCGATCAATGACAAAACTGAGGTACGTTGGTACGTATGCTCGGGAGTTTCCAGGCCCGAACGATACTCGCGTAATGTATGGGCCTGGAGAATTCATCGAGGATGCAGATACAGAAGATGACGAGATTAAGAGCGCTATGGACGAAGGCGCTTTGATTGGTGAGGAACCTGTAACAGAGCGTGAAGGCTATGTCATTGAAAATAATGATCAGCCGCAAGAAAAGAAAAGTCAAGAAACAGGAAGTCAGGTTGAAGAAGGTGGTGATCATCTGTGAGTAGACCTGGCGTTGAAGTAAGTCTCCTGAATATTCCTGGCTCAAGCGGTTCAGTTCTTGATACAGGGACATTCTTTGTTGCTGGTTTGACTGAACGCGGCCCTACTAATCAGGCTTTTCCAGTTAATGGGCTTAGTGAACTTGTAGAAAAATCTGGCAATAGAGTCAGCTACAGTCCTCTGTATGATACGCTTGAATTGTTCTTCCGCGAAGGTGGAGGTAGAGCGTATATTGCTCGCGTTGTCGGGCCTGCTGCAACTAGTGGTAGCCTTAACCTTATGGATGGTTCTGCTGCTGTAAGCCTAGTTGCTACTGCTAATGGGCCTGGTGCGTGGTCTAACCAGTATAAGGTTGCTGTAGCTGCTGGTAGTGTTGGCGGTACGTATCGTATTCAGGTTTACGATACTACCAACGTTCTGCTCGAAGATTCTGGTGATCTTGTTGATCAAGGCTCCGCAGTTGCTTGGTCGGCTTATAGCGATTTCATCAGAATTACACTAGGTGCTAGTGCGTTGAATCCGGCTGTTGCTGCTGCAACTGTCCTACCTGCTGGTAATGATGATAGAGCGGCTGTTACCGATACCCAATGGCAAGCCGCTCTTGATAGAATTACTACTGATCTTGGGCCTGGACAAGTTGCTGCACCTGGTAGAACTACTACAACTGGTATGAATCAGCTAATCGCTCATGCAGAAGCTAGAAATCGTGTTGCACTTCTCGATATGCCAAACACTGGTACGGTCGCAACTCTGCTAGCAATCAACGTTCGTAGTAGATTCGCTGCTAAGTTTGCTCCGTGGGTATTTGTTCCTGGTCTATCGATTGGCACAACTAGGACGGTTCCTCCTTGTGGACTCATTGCTGGTCTTATCGCAAGAAATGATCCTACACTTGGAACCAATCGTCCTTCTGCTGGTGATGCTGGTATCAGCTTGTTTGCTACTGATCTTAGCCAGCCTAACTGGAATGACAGTGATCGCCAAACGCTTAACGCTGCTGGCGTGAATGTCATTCGTCGTCTTGCTGGTATCCGCGTTTATGGTTGGCGCTCTTGTGCCGATCCTGTTGCGGATATCAACTGGCTTCCGTTCAGCAATGCTCGTTTGTATACTGATATCTCATCTGAACTCGATGATGCAGCAGAATCGTATATGTTTGCAGAAATCGATGGTGTTGGTGGATCAGCAGTACGTGGACTTCACGATACGTGTGTCTCTGTTCTGAAGGATCACTATGATCGTGGTGAACTTTTCGGAGCTGCGCCTGAGGAAGCTTTCTTTGTTGATACAGGCCCGACTGTTAATACACCAGACACTATTCAGAATCTTGAACTCCATGCTGCCTGTTACGTAAGAATGGCTCCGTTTGCTGAATGGATCAAGATTCAGATTGTCAAGTATCCGGTTACTCAGGTTCTTTAAGGGGGTGAGATAGTTGCCAGAGCTTTTCCCCGTTCGTCAAGATACTTGGGAAGTCTCACTTGAAATCTACAACAATGTCGGTAAGCTTGAACCGTGGGAAGTATGGGACAAGAAAACCGGCGGTGAAGTAGATTCTGAAGATGTTAAGTATTATCCTGGTGGTATGGCTGACCCTCTTTCACTGGGTGGCAGAGTTACCATCGGTAATATTACCTTGCAGCGTATTTATCGCAAGGGACGTGACCACGACAAAGTAGCGAATCTTATGAGTTATGTTGGTAAGAATCGTTGCGTTGTTCATCAGAGGCCACTCAACAAGAATACTAAGGATGGTTTCACTACCGACGGATTCAGAGACACAGCAATCACGTATACTGGTGTTATCAAGCGTGTGCTTGTTCCTGAAGTTGATTCCGAAGCTAGTGGCGCATCACTTCTCGAAGTTGAAATCGCACCTGATGGTAGCGTGGCTGTTAGCTGATAATAACAACTCAGTCTTGAAGGAGAGAGCATGACTGATGATGAAGAAAACACGAAGGGTTTTGTTGAGCAGCCAGAGTTTGTGCCAGAAGGTGACAACGGTACAGGCGAATTTGATCCTGAGAATACCGTTGTCACCGCTGGTACACCTGTTTCGCTTGTAGACCTAATCAAAGCTGAACAACGCGAACTTGAAGAAGTTCGTGATGTTTACATTGCTGTGAAAGGTTACGAGCGTTCAGGACTACATATCCGTTATTTCCGTCCTCATAACGGTAAAGTTCTCGATGATATCGCTCGTCGAGTAGCGAGAGAACACAAAGATCAATACAATCGTAACTTGTTTACAAGTGTTGATACGATGATTGAGCTTTGTCAGGGCTTCTACGTTCAGACACCTGAAACTGGTGACGAATATGTAGAACTTGATCCACACATGAACGGTTATCCCATCAAGTTTGATTCTGCACTCGCGGAAGTTATTGGTGGAGAGGGTCTTAATGACTCTAGGGCCGTTCTATTTGCTCTTTTTGGTGATAACGAGTTCATGGTTCTTACTCACATGGAGAAGTTGAATCGGTGGCTGATGAATGCTAAAGCAGACGTCACTACTGAGATTTGGCAGAACATGGGGGAATGACGACGGAGGCAATTGAAGCTGCCTCCGAAATTGGAGTTATTGGTCTTGACCCTATTCTGTTTCTCACAACCAAAGACGAAACTCTCCGACAATTGATGATGCACGTATCAAAAAGAATTTACGACAAGCAGATAATCATAGACCGCAATAGAGCGGCTATGATTGCAGAAGCGGTAAGCAAGCTATTTAAAAAATAATGGGATTCGGACAACTATCAGAAACTGCAAGAGCTAGAGTCCTTCTGGAGCTTAAGGGCGCCGCTCAGTACGTTAGAGAGCTTGGTAAGGCTGCTATTGCTACTGAGCGGCTCGCTCTTGCTACGAAAGAGCAAGGTGACGCCGCTGCTATAACAAGTAAGAAAAATTTCATACTGTCACAGAGTATTTACACCCTGCGTAGATATACATTCTTTGGTACTCTGGCTCTAGTTGGTATGGGAATAGCCGCAGTTAAGATGGGTTTCCAGTATGATTCTGCTGTTCAAACAGCAAGAGTCGCCCTCACGAATCTACTTGGTGATCAACAGAAGGCGACTGATGCTGTTAAACAGATGTATCTGTATGCAGCTATAACGCCTTTTGAATTTACTGACGTTATTCTTGCGACCAGGCGCCTTATGCCTGGTTTTAATAATGATCTTACTGCTACTAGAAGCCTCCTGAGTGATGTAGGTAACTTGCTTGCTCGCGCAGGTGTGGCAACTGGCCCTGCTTTGCAAAGAGCGACTCTCGCATTTGCTCATATGATGAACGTTGGACACGTTACTGGTCGCTTCTTGCAGCAGTTGGCGCAGGATAATATCCCGCTCTACGAGATTCTCGGTAAGCAATTCCGTGTTACTGGTGACCAACTTGCACATATGGTCAGACGCGGGCAAATCAGTTCCGCAGATGCGGTTAGGGCTATCAATGATTACGTACGTCAAACGCCACATCTTAGTAGAATGGCTATTGATCAGACGACTAAGACGTTTGCTGGTGCTTGGACTACGTTCAGAGATATTGTTTCTGCTTCGTTTGGTAACGCGGAAAGCGGTATATTCGCCAGAGCTACCAAAGCTCTCAGAACAACTATTATGTACATCAATAAAAACTTCTTCAATACTGGTAAACCTCTTACCATTACTGGACTCGTCACGGCTCTTGATCAGGGATTGACTCCATCGACTCATAGACTTCTTCATGCTTTCGATTTGTTTGTGACAGCATTGAGAGACTTGAGATATTGGCTAAACGTTGATCTGAAAATTTTGAATGCTCTAGCTTGGCCTGTTAAAATGATCACTGGATTGTTTGGTGACGGTGCGAGTAGTGCAGTAGTTTGGGGTCATGCTCTCGGTTTTCTAATCAATCTACTTATCATTGAAAAAGCTGTTACCCTCATTGCCGCGATTGCGACTGATATCTATAATCTCAGAAAGAAAGCATCAGTTTTTTGGACGGCCATGCAAACAAGAGCTACCAAAATATATACCTTCTGGAAAACTCTGGAAGATAAGGCTGTTATTCGTGGCAGTTGGTATATGAGAAAAGATACAGAAGCAAAATTTGCAAATATGTCTGTGACGGCTAGACTAACAAGAGCTACTAAAACTGGAATCCTTTTCCTGTGGGCACAAACAAAAGCATTGTGGGCTGGTACACTAGCGTGGTGGAGATTGGTAGCGGCTACTTATGCAGAAGCCGGAGCTTTGCAGGCTATAAAAGTGGCTATTTTCAGCATTCCGATTGTTGGCTGGATTCTGCTCGCTATCACATTGCTTGTGACTCTATTCATCAAATGGCAATGGTTCCATAATCAAGTTATGCATCTTTTGCGTATCATGGGCACCGCAATCCATGATTGGTTAATAACTCCGCTTGAACACGTCGGCCAATTGATGGAGCATTTGGGCGATAAGTTGCCAGTCCTGGGTAAGCACAGAACTATTAGGCATCTTATCGAAGGAGCGGTAGGTCTACCACAGTTCGCTGCTGGTGGAGTTATGGCTGCTAGCGGTTTTGCTGTAGTTGGTGAGTCTGGCCCAGAAATTGTTTATTTGCCTGGTGGATCACAAGTAACTCCACATCGCGAAGTTGCGCCTGTTATGTCGGCAGCAGCCGCCACAGGTGGAGTTGCTAGTCCCGTAATTGTTCAACTTGTGTTGCGAGACAAAGTTATCGAGGAAGTAGTTGTCGATATGATTGCGAAGCGTAATGCCCGTAGGTAAATCTTCAAATCCTCCAGGTAAACATAGGCCCGGTAAAGGTAAGGCACCCGCGCCAAAGAAACCTGCGCCTAAAACGTATCCCAAGCCTCCGCTTAAACCACCATCTTCATCTAACTATGTAAGGTTTGAACCTGTTAAAGACAGCGGGATCTCTCCTGTGGAGGTTTTGCTAGGAGAAGGGGCTGTCACGGTTACTAGTGGTTATGGTGGTTGGACAGTACAATCTAGGCAAAGACGTGTTGGACTACCTGTTTGGCAAGGTAGAGATCCAATACGTATGAAGATTCCAATTCTGTTTGATGCTTGGAGTCCTAGAAAGATTCCAAACAGTAGAACTGATTACGGTAGTATAAGCCAGGAAATAGCTATTGCTCGTCTATCTCGTATGGCTCTACCGCCAGAAGCTTATATGGAGCCTCCTGTTATCGCAATCGATGGTAATGCAGTTCCTAAACCTGGGCCTGTTAATTGGGTAATCGAGAGTCTTGAATGGGGAACTGACGTAATTTGGGATAATGCCTTCAATGGGGTATTGGGCAGAGTACGTCAAGATTGTGTAGTAACCGTCATTCAGTATATCGATGAAGATAGAATGGCGTTTAAGAAGCTCGGAACAGGTATTGCGGCAAATCTACCGGCTACTATTGCGCCTTATGGATGGCAAACTCCCACAAGAGTGAAGGCTGGAGAGAAGAATCTTCAACAAGTAGCCAGACGTGTTTACAAAAATGCTAAAAATACTGACTGGAAGCTTATCGCGAGGGCCAATGGTATCAACGATCCTAAGGCAATCAAAGTAGGCCAACCTCTGAAGATTCCAAAGAGAACCAAAAGTGGCTGATCCTAAGAAAGCAAATAGACCTTCAAAGCCCACAGCTAGAGAGCTTCTTGTAGGTTCTCAGCTTAAGCCTAGAACCGTGCCTAAGGGCATGACGGGTGATGTATCGCTTCTGGATCTTTACCTTGCTCTCAATCATAGCACAGTAAATATCGAGAGTGCTGTCACTGACGCAAATATCGAGCTTACGATGGAAGGCGCATCAACTCTGACTGTCACGGTTATCGATAGAGACTGGAAACTACTTCGTTCTGGTAGACTCAGCTCTCGTAACGATGTAGAAATCGACGGTCTGTTTTTCCGTCTAAAGGGTGTACGCATATCTGGCACTTCTAATCTCGAACTGACGTTTGAGGATCGTGAAGTTGCTGTCATGCGTATTTATAATAAGCCTATTAAACAGTCTGAGAGTACGGCTCGCGGTCAACTGACTCGCGCTGAGTTTATTCTCAGAATGTTAAAAGAAATTGTTGAAGTTCCTATTGTCTATTATATCCCTGAACTGCATAAAAAGCAGCCTATCGATGGTGCCGCACAGCTAGCTACGCCTGCGACTCAGTATCCGGCTGATAAAAAAGCTGATATGGGCATTCCGAAAGAAAATACTCTTAAAGTCAAGACCGCCAAAATGACTGAAGAACAGCGTAAAAACGCCAATATCATTCTGAATACTGGAATGAGTTATCCGGTTGATCGTAAATTTTTGGTAATGGCAGTAATGTGTGTAATTGTAGAAAGCACGTTCCACAATCTCCAAGCATTTGAATCACCTGATCTTAGTAGTATGGGCTTATCCAACCCTGTCGGGTGTTTTCAGCAGGTAATGTGGATGCATGGTAAGCGTTCACAATGGCCTGCTTCACGTGATGTGGCAAGAGATGCAGGAGCAAAAGCAGCTACGGATAAAGATGGTAGAAGCGGTTTTTATGAACAGTTGTTGAAACAATATAATGCTTATCCTAATCTTCCCTATGGGGAACTCATTGATAAAGTTCAAGTCTCTGGAGCCGCATCTACGTATGCGTTCTATAGAGAACAGGCCGAAAGAATCGTCACCGCGTTCGGTGCTGGTGCTGGTGATGGAAGCGATAATAGTCAGTATCTTGCAACCGTCGGCCAAATCGATTACGAATTTTATCGAGGACTTCCGCCCACAGGAAAGTTACGCAAACAGAAATATGGTGGTAAATGGGGGCCAGAAAGCACTTGGGACTGTATCAGAAGATTGGCAGATGAAGTAAACTGGTTTGCCTTCTTCTCCGAAGGTATTTTCTACTTTATGAGTGATAAGGATATCTTCAAGCAAAAGCCTGCTGCTGTCATTGATCACAGCTCAGCGGGAGTCGATGAAATTTCTGGTGACTATGATGAAGGCAAAAAGACGGCTACTCTGAGTATTACGGCTAGAGTTGGTAGATGGGCGGCTGCACCAGGCTCGATTGTTCAGGTTATCAATATGGGGCCTTGGAACGGTAAGTGGCTGGTAAATGATGTTAGCCGCAGTTTGTTCAGTTCACAGGCTAGTATCACGCTTAAGAAGCCGTTGCCTAGATTGCCTGAGCCTTCAGAAACCAACATTATTGATACGTCCGGCGATTCTGTTTATGATTATAATCCTGGTACGAGTAAAGCTGGCTCTGCTGATGCTCCTAGAGGTGGAATGGTCAAGCTTGCTGGTGATCTGTTGATTCAACATACTTTAGGTAATTGGATCGACGTAAATGGTCAAGGCTTGGATCAGATTCGTAAAACAGCTAATGGTCAAATGGTAAGTAGTGCATTGGGGCATGATGTTTATATTCAAGCTGACGTCATCAGAGTTGTTTTATGGCTGATTTCACAGGGCTACAAAATTGGTACGTATGCTTGGTGTTCCGACCATCATAATGATGGAGCACATGGACACTCAGGTGGTTGGGCTGTAGATATTGAAGAAATTAACGGCCACCATGTTGCAGAAGATACTCCACAGTGTGGAAAACTGACATACGAGGTTGCCAAACTTATACACGACGCTAATCCGCCAATTTATCCACGTCAGCTTATTACAGCTGGATACGGTAATCGTCAGTATAGTAAGTTTGTAGCTTTGTGTCTCCCAGGCGGTAACGGTTATTACAATCCTGGTACACTGGCTGATCACACTAACCACATTCATGTAGGTTACGGCGAACGTAAAAAGGGTGGAGAGTTCGTCTGGTAATGGATTTTCGTGATGTAGCACCTGAGTACGAAGAACAGCATCCTATTTGGCGTGGTATTATCGCCAAAACGCCTGACGACATTGAAGAAGATATCCCTGTTATTCTACCAGAATGGGACGCTACTCTTAAATGGGGGCCAGCTAAATGGGTGTTCAAAGATGATCAAAACATTCCCCAAGAAGGTGACGAATGTTTGGTCGTTTTTGATAACAACAGAGTACCGTGGATTACCGCATGGATTCAAACATCGACCTATGTTCCACCTACAGGCACGGGAGCCAATTTTAGTGGCGTATGGAAGTGGACTACTGGTTTAATAAATGCTAGCAACTCGGGTGACATAGGACTAAATGCTAGTACCTGGGCCGCTGCCACACAAATCCATATCAATGAAAAATTATCCAATGGAAAAGACGCATTAAATATTTTTACATTACTTAGTTCTGGTAATAAGTTCTTTCTTCAAGACGACAGCAATTCCAACAATCATTGTACATTTACACTTACAGGCTCTGGCACAGATAATGGAACATGGTGGACACTTCCTGTGGGGCCTTCTAGCGCAAGCGGAGTGCCTCCATCAAATAATCAAGCTACAGATGTAGGTATATTTTTAATAGGTGGTAGTGGCGGAACTGGAGCCAGTACATTTATTTTTACACAAGGTACTCCGCTAGCTACTTGGAACATTCCACACAATCTAAACAGATGGCCTTCTGTAAGTGTTGTAGATTCTGGCGGCTCGGTAGTGATTCCTAGTATTCTCTACGTAGACGCCAATAATATTACGGTTACATTTGGTTCCGCGACTTCGGGAAAGGCGTACTTAAACTAAGCCATGCCAACCCTCGGTAATGCATTAGATTTTGCAAAATATGAGGCGCGGAATATACGCGGGCATCAACTTGGTACTGCGCCTTCTTCGCCTGTTACTGGGCAGTTGTATTATAATACTGCCGACAATACTCTTTATTGGTGGGATGGTACTACATGGGTATCTGCTAGAGGCGGCGCATCAGCTACTCCACCTGCCACAACTACAACTCAGGGTACTATCCAACTTGCTGGTGATCTAACAGGGACAGCAACATCGCCACAGATTGCGGCTGGTGTTGTTGTAGATGCTGATATTGCTGCGGCTAATAAGGATGGTGTGGCTGGTACACCGTCTATGCGTACTCTCGGTACTGGCGCGACTCAGGCTGCTGCCGGTAATGATGCAAGATTTACTGATGCACGTACACCTACTGCTCACCGCACAACACATGAGCCTGGTGGTAGTGATGCTCTAACTGTTGATGCGGCCCAAGCTACTGGTTCACTCAGAACAATCGGTACTGGTGCTCAACAGGCTATGTCTGGTAGCAGAACTCTTGATAATATTAGTCCGCCGCTTTCGACTGTCAATATGAACTTCCAGCGGATTATCAATGTGCTCAATCCGACTAGTGGACAAGATGTTGCTAATAAACAATATGTTGATAACTTGTCGCAGGGACTCGATGCCAAACAGTCGGTTAGAGTTGCAACAACTGCGAACGTCACCAATCTTACCAATAGCTGTCCGATGGTGGTTGATGGTGTAACTCTAAATGTAGGCGATCGTGTACTGGTTAAGAATCAAACGACTGTGGCGCAAAACGGTATTTATGCTGTTAGCATCGTTGGTACAGGCAATAACGGCCAATGGTGGCGTGATACCGATACTGATACTTGGAATGAACTTGTCAGCGCATATTGTTGGGTAGAACTAGGTACAACACAAGCTGATACTGGTTGGCTTTGTACAGTTGATGCGGGTGGAACACTAGAAACTACTGCTGTTACATGGGTTCAGTTCTCTGGTGCTGGTCAGATTACTGCTGGTGCTGGTCTAACTAAGACTGGTAACTCGCTTGATGTTGGCGCTGGTGCAGGTATTACTGTTGCTGCCGATACTGTAGGAATTACTACCGGCGGTGTTACGGATGCGATGCTTGCAACTGCTAAGTCGGGTTACTATTCTACAGCTACTCACGGCGCCGGAACCACTATCACAATTACACAGGCAACACATTTGTTACGTGCATCACGTGGATTGATAGTTCAATGTCAGGTTGAAGCGACCGGAGCGGTAATTTTGCCTGATATTGCTGTAGCTGCTACTGGTGATGTGACAATTACGTTTGGTGTTAGCCAATCAGCAAATACGATTCGTACGACTATTGTAGGATAATAGGGTAATATGCCCGAAATCGTCGGTAGACTTAGGACACCTAGACTCTCTGCTGCACCATCTTCGCCCGTTGTCGGCGAAATGTATTACGACACGGGCGCCAATGTTCTTTATTGGTGGAATGGTACTGGATGGATTAGTGCATCCGGAGCACTTGATCTTAAGTATGATGGTGCTTGGGTCGCTGGTACGTACAATGATGGTGATATTGTCGTCGGTGCTGATGGAATAACTTATATGTGTGTTGTCAACGGTACGACAACTGCACCCGTACCGTGGGCAACTGGCGTCTCTCCTGGTGCGCCTACATATGGTACAACGTTACCTGCTAGTCCCGTAAATGGTCAAGAAGCCATACTTGTAGATTCAATTACTGCACCAACCTACGAATGGCGTTTTCGCTACAACGCAAATAATTCAAGTATATATAAATGGGAATATATCGGCGGTACAGCTAAACACGTTATTGGTACTGACGCTTCACCGTGGACTACTAATCCTACTGGAATATATCTCGTGCTTCCATCTGGCCCAACATTTGTTTACCCACGAGCAGGCGAATATGTAACTCGTTTTGGTGCTGCATTTTTTGGAAATGCGTCGGGTTTTGCGACAGTATATACTATGTATATGCGTGTCTTTTTGAACACGACACCAACTGCTACAACTCTTGCTGGCTATACACAAGTGAATCCTACTGCAAATGCTTCAGGATCAGCTACGATGGGTTATTCATTCGATATTATTACTGCCGCACAATTGGTTGCTGGTGTTTTTATTCAGATTTATTCGACAGCGGCAATTGCACAATCTATCGTTCAGCCGTATCTCAACATTGAACCCAGACGAGTCGCATGAGTATTGTAGTTCCTGATCCCGCAACAACTAAATGGGTGCCATTAAGCTATGGCGCTTCGATTCAGACGAACGTGCCAAGTGCGCGTGCTTATACCACCGCTGTACAATCGATTCCAACAGGTGCTTGGACAGCGCTTGTGTTAGATGGGGAACGATGGGATACTGATAATATTCATGATAATGTGACGAATAATACTCGTCTGACGTGTCGTACTGCGGGTAAATATTTAGTTACGTTCGCGGCCGCTTTTGCGCCAAATGCAGTAGGCACACGTGGTTTTTGTTTTAGAGTCAACAACACCACACTACAAGGAGTTGTATTAGTTCAAGCAGTTAGCGTAGCAGGACGTGAACATTATGGCAATGCCAATATTGTATTAGATCTTATTGTTGGCGATTTTGTTGAATGTTTGGTATATCAAGAGTCGGGTGCGGCTCTAAACACTTCTATTTCAGTTGGTCAAGATGCTGAAATAATTTATCTCGGCCCTGGTTTGGTAGGTCGTGGGCAACAAAATCTTGTTGGTATTTATTCAGCTCGTCCTGCTGCTAATACTGTTCCTCCTGGTACTACATATTTTGCCGCAGACGCACTTGGTACTTGGGTTTCTGATGGTACTCAATGGTATTTAACTGCACAACGTCCTGCTTTTGGGGCTGCTGGTATTCTTAACTCAGCACCGTGGAATACTCCGTACGATGGTATGGAAATTCTGCTCACTGATTCGTTTGCTAATCCAGTATTTATGTGGCATTTTCGTTATAATGTCGGCTCTGGTTCGGCTTATAAATGGGAATTTGTTGGTGGTACGGAATATGTAGGCTATTCGTCAGCGAACGTAAATGTTCCTACAGTCAATACTTGGACAAATATTGTTGCATCTACGATTCTACCGCCGCGTGGTGGAGAATATACTCTGAAATCTAGTACTCAAATTAGTCATCCTACTGCGGGTGCAACTGCTTATACCGCTTTTTGGGCTGGAAGTCTGCCCGGTGGTATTATTCCTCCACAAATGGCGACAGGTTTTCCGGTTGCGGGTGGTTATTCACTAATTAACGTAATTGGCCCATTTAAAGCTTCTCTTGCGGCTGGTGTAGGAATCGGTATAGCAGCGCAAAATAACGTTACTGGCGGCAATTTTTCTTTCGTTCAGTGGTCGATGATTCCGACGAGAATTGGCTGAGGACTAATGGCTGACGTTCAAATTCCGCACTTTGATGTACCGTTTAGATATATCATGGGTAAGCCTGTTATTATAGAACAGGATAGCCTCGATGATGTTCGTAATTGTGCGTATTCGGCAGCACGAACACGTCTAGGTTATAGAGAAGAAGCACCGAATTTTGGTATCAGTGATCCAACATTCGAGCCTGTACCAATTGACACTGGAAAACTATTCTCACAAATCATCACCAGCGAACCTCGCGCAACCGCGCTCTTGGATCTTGAGCAATCACTTGATCCATTCGATAATCTCGTCACTGACATTGTTCAATCTATTGAGCAATCAGGCGGGGGTGTAAATGTCTAGCCTTGATTATATCGTCTATCCGATCGATACTGATCCTATCGATTTGCTAGACGATGCATATAGTTATATGCAAACGGTTATCCCTGGTTGGACGCCTTCTGATGGTCAGCTAGACGTTCAGCTTTTGCAAAGCAATGCAACAATTGCGTCTGAATCTCGTGACGTAGCTAGTGGAGTACCTAGATCGATTTTCCGCTGGTTTGGCGCGAATATGATGAATATTCAGCCTATCGATGCTACTTCCGCTAGTTCAAGTGTTACCTTTACAATGCTCGATAATCTTGGTTATACCGTACCATCTGGAACTCAGCTAGGACTCACTGACCCGTTTGGAGAAGTAATCGCGTTTGGAACTTCAAACGATTTGATTATTTTCCCAGGTAACACGACTGGAACTGTTAATATCAGCGCACTTATTCAGGGTGCCGATGGTTCTGGTCTTGGTACTGCTGGTGGGCCTATCGATCTTCTCGATCCTCTAACATTTGTAGATCATGTTATTCTAACTGCGGTTACTACTGGTGGACAAGATGCCGAAACTGATGACGAGTATTTGAATAGATTGAGTGCAGAACTTTCTCTGCTTGCTCCTCGTCCTATCTTGCCACAGGATTTCGTTGTCTTTGCTAAGGAAATTCCTGGTGTATACAGAGCTACCGTACTCAATCTCTATGATCCAAACACAGGTACTTACACCAATGATAGAACCGTAACCATCGCTGCTGTAGATCAGAACGGTAATCCTGTTAGCGCAAGTATCAAAGCTGATCTAATTGCCGATTTGCAATCTCGCAGAGAAGTTAACTTTAAAATATTTGCTATTGATCCTACAATGAATCCTATGGCTGTTAGTTATCGCGTAACCGCGCTTCCCGGCATAACAACCGCCACAGTGAGAACCAATGTGTTTGCTGCGATTCATTCATATCTCAATCCCGCAACTTGGGGAAGTGTGTCAGGTGGCACAGACTGGACAAACGTGCCTACAGTGAGATATCTGGAACTCGCGCAAGCTATCAATAACGCAGAAGGCGTGGATTTTATCACTTCTCTGACATTTAACAAAAAGGGATCTGCGCTAGGTACTGCTGATATAACGCTTACGGGCGTTGCGCCGTTGCCTACTATTGCAGATGCCGATATTACAGGTATTGAGGATGCCGCAGCCTAGCCTTCCTACTTACGGACAAGATTTGTATGATAGGGTGCAACCCCTAGCATATGCCGATCCTTTGTACGATTGGCCTGTTGCACATCTTTGCAATGCGTTTGCTCAAATGTTTCAGTTGCTTGAAACTCTCGGTCGTGATAATGTTGTTGTTGGCGCACCTGGCTGGTCTATTGTTGTAGATCCAAACCGTTGTCCTGTGGAGGGTTTACCGTGGCTAGGCCAGTTTGTTGGCGCTAGAGTACCATATGGTTTAACCGAAGATCAACAACGTAACATGGTTAAAGATGCGCCTGGTTGGGATCGAGGTTCTCCGCAGGCTATCATGGCTGCTGCGAGTGTATTTCTTACTGGTAATAAAACAGTTATCATGCGAGAACGATTTAATCAAGCTAATCCAAATGTCGATTCTCCGGGATATTTGCAAATTATCACGTATAAAAATGAAACACCACCTGCTGATTGGGCAACAACAAATGTAATCGTTGATCCGTCTTTCGAGAGCGGAATTAGCAGATGGACTGGTAATAATGGTACTCTCTTATGGGATACTAGCGATCATATATCTGGTACTCATTGTATGAGAGTAACAGCAACGGCTGCTGGGCCTGCACAAGCTACACAAAATAATCCGCAACCTGTTATTGGTTCACCGATTCCCCGTAATACATGGACGTGGAGTGTTAACGTCAAGGGAGTCGGAACAAGTATTGGACGTTCTTTCGTTATACAATTTAACGAAAACGGTGGTGCTCAGGCTAATGCTGGTGTCGCTCTTAAAGCAGCTACATTAACTAAAGATTGGCAACGTGTATCTGCTACTGGTACAATTGTACAACCAGATCGCACAGCATTAGTACCATTTTTTGCTACGCAAGGCGCTGGTATTCCGGCAGGTGAGTATTATCTTATTGATGATGTACAATTTGAAATCAATCCTGCCGCAACTCCGTTTGTTGTTGGTTCTAGGCCAGCAGGACAAGGACAAGTTGGTACGGCTATTCGTGCTCAAATACCTGCCGGCTTGATTATGGATTATGTAGCTCTTGAAGGTCAAACTTATCAACAGATTTATGACAACTTCGCAACGTATCAGCTTGTTTACAACACTTATTCAACTTATCAAAAGCTTCTCGATAATACTCCGGGTTAGGAGAGGAGGGGTGAATACTGGCCCTTTTAACTAGTTCAAGATTTGCAATTCAGTATCCTGATGGATCGAGAACAGATAGACCGGATATTCCGCTCCATCTAACTAATATCGTTACATCTCTGGATGCTAACGGAGCTATGTATGGTCAGGGCGTATTCGCTTCCAGACCAGTAAGTTCCGCAGGTAGTCCTGGTAAACAAGGCCGTTTTTATATGTCCACTGACGGAGTTAGTGGCGGTAGTGCTGGTACGTATATTCTGTTCTATGATTATGGAACAGGATGGGCACAGGTTACCAGCATTTATGGTGGCCCTGGAGCAGATTCGATTACATCTGTTGAACTTGCTCCTAACTCTGTTACCTCGGTAGAACTCGCTGATGGGTCAGTAGACTCGGCAGCTATCATTGATGGTACTATTGTTGCTGCGGATCTTGCTAATGCTCTAAAACCCTCCACAGGAGCGGGTGCCGGGGCTGAAGCACTACGTTCACTTGGTGTAGGTACAGGACAAGCGCTTAGTTATGCTGATCTGTCAACAAACGTTTTTAAAAGTGGTATCCGTTCTGCGCTTCCTGCGAATAACGCGGCTAATGATGGTACGTGGTTTTACGCTACAGACCAAGATGTTATGTATTACGGTGCTGGTGGTACGTGGCACAGAGTAGGTAGTCAAGCTGGCGACATTATTTGGACGCTAGAAAATACGGCCAGAGTTGGCTATATCATTTGTACTGGTCAAGCATGGCCTGGTACAACTGGTCAGTATGCTGATCTGTTTGCTAAGTGGAGTGCTCTTTATCCTAGTGTTCTACCTGATATGCCTGGTCGTACATTCGTTGCTAAGGGTAGCCATGCTGATGTAGCAACACTTGGTTTCAATGATGGTCTAGCAGTAGCCAACCGCAGACCTAAACATAGACACGTTTTCGTTGGTACAGCGGCATATACAAATCAGGAAAATACCGATCACAGTCACAGTGTAACTATACCAAGAACTCAAGGAATAGGGGCGTCTGCACCTCAAGGTGGTCTTGGTGGTCTTGATCCTGGTACATACGCAACAACCGGTGTTAGCACATTTCACCAACATTTGTTTACACCAAGTGGTACGATTGGCCCACAAACAGGTGCAGAACCTGTTGATTCTTCTGCTTATTTTGTTCTACAACCACAGGTGAAGCTATGAGTGAAGCTATTCCACCTTCGGATGAGGTAATGGATCAAGAAGAAAGAGACAGAGAACGTAAACGACTTGATGAGGAACTTAGAGCAAAAGAAGAAGCAGCACGCGCTGAGTTGGAACAAGCCGAAAAAGAACATCTAGCGGCTAATATAGCTGATCATAACGAAAGAGTAGAAGCGGCTAAAAAGTTTGATTGGGATGCATGGGAAAAAGAAACCGGCTTGACTAGACCAGATATGGAGGAACCGATAGAAAATGCCTGAATGGTGGGAAACAGCTTATCCTGGTGGGCCTATGGTTGGCCCTGATTTGCCGCATCCAAGTTATCCACCCGATGCTGCACCAGGGCATACACCTACCAAAAACAGTAAAGCGCACAAAGCCTATAAACGCGGTCTATGCAGAGGCGGTAGATGGGGAGATTGGACACCAGACAAATGGGATGAAGCATTCTCAAACCAATTCTCTCATGGTAAGACTGGTGGCAACGTAAAAGATTCCGGAATCGCAGGTTTCCAGCGTCAAATGAAAATCCAACCTAGTGGTTGGGTAGGCAAAGAAACCTATAATGCGATGCGTTCTGCACGAATCCCTGAGGGACTATCAAATGCAGGACAACCGCTATTCGATTCGGTATGTGTGGACTTACTTAATCAAGCTGCTAAAGACTTCTCACAACCACCATCAACGCCACCTAAAACAATTCGTCAGCTAGCTCTAGCTGAGAGCGTCAAATGGTTAGGTACAAAAGAAAATCCATTTGGCTCAAATAGATGTAAGTTCACTGATTGGTATGGCATGGTTGGGCCTTGGTGCGCTATGTTTGCTACGTACTGTTTTGAAACTGCCGCACAGAACGTAGGTAAAGACTCTCCTAGTTTTGTGCGCGGTATCTATTACGCATACGTTCCGTATATTCTCAATGATGCTAGATCCAGATTGCGTGGCCTTAGTGTGACAACTTCTCCACAGCCGGGTGATCTGGTTCTGTATGACTGGAATCGTAACTACGTTCCAGATCATGTTGGCATCTTTGAAAGTGGTAATAATACTCAATGGGTAGCTATCGAAGGCAACACCAGCATGGGAAACCAATCTAATGGCGGTGAAGTAATGCGCCGTGATCGTAGAATAACGGATGGACTAATCACATTTGTAAGAGTGGCGGAACCAACATGAACGCAACAATTGAAAAAGTAGCTCCAATCGCCAAAGCATTAATCGCCTCTGTAGTTGCATTCTTGACAGCGATATCTACTGCGTTAGGCGATGGTAGTATTTCTGCACAAGAATGGATTACCGCGCTGATCGCTCTTATCATCGGATTCGGTGCTGTATTCAGTATTCCCAATAAACCACCGTTCGTGCCAGAACAAGAACCAACACAGACACCAACTCCAATGAGCACAAGCAATGGGTGATTTATGGTCTTGGCTATCGCTTCTAGTGATTGGTTGGGTCTAGCTGCACTTATAGCTTCTTTCACTGGCGTAATTGCCACTATCTTTAGTATCAGATATAGCAGAAAGGACGCAACCAGAAAAGCTGAAATGGAATGCCACGACAGATTATTAAAAGTTCAGCGTGATGCCGAACAATTTTCACAAGAATTATACAACTACAGAATCCAACAATATGGTGGATATGGAGAGCACGTTCATAAAATAGGGGTTGATGATGCCTAAACCAAAATTATATGGTATTCTGGCTGGTGTTGGTTTAGTAGCTGCTAGTGCGGGCGGTTTCCTTGCTTCGCAAGCATTTAGCGCTGGTTCACAAGCTGCTGTAGTTACAACTACTATTAATGCTTTTGGTGGCCCAACCGGGCCTACTGGCCCAAAAGGTGATACAGGGCCAAAAGGTGAGCAAGGTGTTAAAGGTGATCAAGGGCCACAAGGTGTCAAAGGTGATACAGGTTTAACAGGCCCACAAGGTGTTAAAGGTAATACAGGCCCAACAGGCCCACCAGGCCCCGCAGGTGGTACAGACTGTCCTACAGGATTTGAGTTCGGTGAATTAGTAATCAATCATCCGGGTGGACAAGTAACACTCTTTACCTGTATCAAAAAATGATTAGTAGATTTTTCTACGGGCCACCAGATTGGCTTGTTAGCAAATTTAGTTCACGCGATAGACGTGCATTCGGTTTCTGGACTTTAATCCTCGCAGCTGTGGGGACTGTTTTCTGGGGACGCGCCGTTTTGTATGTAACTCTTATTAGCGTGCTTGCGCTAGTTCCTAACTTTAGCAGCGAAACACCAGTCGAAGAAGAAAAAGAAAGCGAGGATTGACCGGACTCGTCATTGTTTTATTCGTGATTCTGATATTAAGCCTCGCCTGGGTTTCTAGGCGAAAATACTAAGGGCCACCTGTCGCACTCTCTCCCGACTTAGGTGGCCCTTAGTTCTTTTTAGGTTACCAAGGCTTACATTGCCAAGGTGACCAATCTTTTCCCGACGCTACGAAATATCTGTAAGCAGCTTTCGCCTGCTCGTAGACTGTGTTTCCGTGACCATAGGTGCCACGTTCGTGTTCACCCATTTGAAATGTTCCCAGGTATTGTCCATTGTGTGCATTCGGTGATAAACCACCTTCACATATTGCTACGTCAATGGCCTGAGAACAATATGGCCCAAATACACTACAAATCGCCGCCTTTGGGTCTGAAAGTAAAAGTCTTTGGAGTCGTTTTTGTTCTTGTAACCATGCATTATATTTAGTCCGTAGCTTAGATGAACGCTTCATCCATCTGTGAGCTACCCATTTTGTGTATGCACATGAGTGGATCAGTGAGGCATTAAAGTTACTTTTCGACGGGGAGTAGTTGAGTTTGTGTTCCCAGTAACGTGTGTGATCTCTGTAATAATAAACGCCTTGAACTAACCCAGGACAACTATGGGCGACAGTTGCCTTACTTTCTTGTGCATCAGCTGTTGATCCTCCAGATAGCAATAACGCTAATGAAGTTAGTGCCAGCTTAAGCAAGAGTCGTCTCCTAACAATAGCTTACTAGATGCCACCGAGTATGTGCGGTGGTATTGCTAGTTATTTATCTGGTTCATGCCTCCTTTCGCCGCCTGCTCCGCAGTTTAACCTTGATCATTTAAATTCAGGGTCAAATCTATCCATAGCCTGCTGTAGACGTTCAAACCTGTTCAAAGCTTCGTGATAATCTGCCCACAACCAGCCAGGAATTTCTACTACACCTATAGCAGCCTGTTCTATCGGCTGTTCGGGTCTACGATAGATAGGTGTGTAATCTCTGAAATAAACTTTAAGATGATACGGAATTTCAGTCGCGCGGCCACTCGTCAAGTCTGGTTGCGAAGTCACGTTTTCCCCCGTTATATTGATAACCGCTTCCGAACGTAAACCATTGAAGTAAGTGTCTTGATGCGTCCATCGCGTGAGGTATTCCACGTTTGTAAAGCGAACTCGATTTTAGGATAGTATCCGAATAGTATGCCTTTCCAAATGATGCCTTTTGTATATGTACCGCGCATTGTACGTCCCCAATCATCGCGTACAAACGTGTGATTCCTATGAGTTGGACAGGGAACAAGTTAATACCAGTTCGTTGTTTACCCTGCCTAAACTCGAAATCTTCGATGATAATGTGTCGCGGCCCAAACGCAATCAAACGTCTCCACAGGTCGTCCACATCATCGACAATTTGGAAAGCATAGTAATATAAATGTCCTTCGCTGATTCTGCCTTGTGCAAAACCAGTAGTAACCCCTGGGTCAATCGCTAGAACTTTCACTCTTAAATTTGCTCGCCTTCTTGTCTATCGGTCGAGTTGATCCATCTAAGTTCATTCTGGACTCTCTACGATATCTCCCGATCTGGATTTTACTCAGTTCTTCTCTAATCAGCTTACGCATCACGTAGGTCATTTTCATTGATAGCGGAGTCCACGTCTACCGTACCAATTACGATCTCTATGACAAACCCTACAAACACGACAACCGTCTTTTTTAATACGCCAGTTATTATGACCGCGTATGCAAGTTTCTTTGGCTCGTTTTGTTGCCGCTATTTTAGCCACGTTTTCTAAGCGTTGTTGGTACTGCGCTTCAGTTAATGCTCGCGTGCCCATTTCGGGTTGCCAACCATTCGTTACGACGTTTACGTAGAGCCTCGCTAGTACTTACTTCATCAGCGTATCTACGACGCGAACCGTCATAATCTTTCATATAGGACTTCTCTAAGCGAGCTTGCATAAGAGCATCGTGACCCTCATTATTAGGAGTTTCACTCAGCTCCGGCGGCATTCTGCTTTTCCTTAAGAGCTTCGTAACGGGCTGTCAGTTCATTAACCTGATCAATCACTTCATTGATTTTATCTATGACAGCTTTTGGGCGATAGGTTTCTTGCATATTCGGGTTTAAGTGCAGAACAGAAGTTTTCAACCCTGTCATAGTACCCCTCTCCATTTCGGGAATACCCCCAATTTTCCATCTTACGATCTTGCAATCTTCCCATGCAGGCCCGCTACCCGCAATCTGTTCTTCAAAATTCTTTTCTGCTTTTTCGCGTGTAGAAAAAACACCAAATACTTCTTCATCAAATGTAATTGCGTACAAATAAAAGTGATCACTCATAGTTTTAGTTCCTCTAGGTCACCGTAACTGTAACCAACACTTACATCAGCCTTAAATGGAAACGACCAATCGATGATCTCCTGTGGGGCCTTTTCCATGTAGTGTTTGATCGTTTGAGCGGCTTCATCAATATGAGATTCCTTGACATTGAACACCAAGTTATCATGCACATTGATACGAGGCTGCATAATCCGCCAATCGATATTTTCGCATAGACGGATCAGTGACCAAAGCGTGATATTAGCCGCTATGTTTTGAGGCTTAAAGTTAATTCCTTCTTTGATGACGTGAAGTTTTCCTGAGTAATCGGCGGGAATGACATAGAATCTTCGCTTGTGTCCGAATGGACTTTGGAGTTCGCCAACATTAAGAACTTCATCTTTAATTTCATTCGTCCATTCTTTCACTCGTGGGAATCTTTCCCACCAGAAATCGATGTATGCTTGTGCTTCTTCCTCAGGCATATGATACAATTGTGCAAAGCTGAATGCGCTCTGCCAATACGCTACTCCGAAGTTAATGTTTTTTGCTCTGACGTACTGCTCGTAGCTGTAATTTTCTCCATAAAACTGAGAAGCAACTTCTTTGTGCAAAGAGCGGGAGGTATCCAAATAAATGTTTCTAAGATTTTTGTCACCTGAGAGAACTGCAATAGCTCGCAACTCTGCTTGAGAAAGGTCGGCAGATACATATACGCAGCCGGGGTCAGGCACAAAGGTTCTACGAATGTTCGGCAAACCTTCTTTTGGTCGGGTAATATTTTGCATATTCGGATTAGCCGAACTGACTCTACCTGATTCTGTCCCATGAATATTGAACACAGTATAAATTCGTCCATCTGGACTTCGTTTGAGGACGAGTCCTTCAAGATATGTACCCCTCTGCTTATCTAATTCTTTGAACGAGTCAAAAAGATCGGTGAACTGTCCCACGGCCATACGAGATACTCCGCTAGATATTGCGAAGTCTCCTCTAAGGATTTCTTCTCTGACTCTGGCGTCTGTTGATCTTTTGCCTTTGTTTTCGATCTTTGGTCTTTTGAGGTTATGTTTGAGTCCCCATCCATCATACATCAACTCCGCTGTTTGTTTTGGCGAATTGAGATTAAGCTTTGGCTTATTACTTACCAGCCGTGCTTGTCTACGAAGTTCATAAAGCTTGGGCCAAACTTCTCCTTCAAGGATATCGCAAGCAGCATCAACGTCATAAATATTTCCCTGCAATTCCATTTTAGTGAATGCTTCGGAAAGTCGTATGAGTAGAGATTTATACGGCTTTTCGTAGACGTTATCTGCCTGCGCCTTTGCGATGAGGACAGGGAGAAGTGATAAAGCGCCTCCACAATCCATTCCATTATAAACGTACAATTCCTTTCTCGTCTCTGATGTAGGCAGTTCTCCCGTTCTTTTAAAATGCTTAACTGAGTAAGGCTCGTACCTAGGCCAGCCTAGCTCGTCTTTCAATAGCCATTCTAATGAATGGCCGCCTGCTCCAGATTCAGGATTACCTGGCCTTTCATCGAGGCACCAGGATAAGAGCAAAGTATCTTCGTCCACTCTAGCATTGATGCCCTTGGTGCGTAATACTTTGATATCGTACTTGCCATTATGCCAGAGATATCTGGCCCCAGAGATTTCGTAAAGTGGTTTAAGAAAGCTATCTCGAAATACGATATCGAGACAGGGTTTTTCACCGAATACGACAGCCCGTTCTGATCTGATAGAAAATCCAGCACAAACGATTTCGGCCGTATGTCTAAGTCCTGAACGTTTGACATTTTCCGTTCCTCTCGCTTCAATATCAGTAGATATGATAACATCTTTGAGTCCAGAGATATGATCGATCATAAATCCAGCTTGCTTCTTAGCCTCGTTTACGTCATCGATCCATTTGACTTCTGGGAGTTTCGGTTGCGGAAGCGGATTGATAGCAAGTCGAAAATCGCGTACAAGTTCAGGATAAGTAGCATCGTCACGAAGAACAACAACAGGATTGTTAGTAACAACAACACGTTGTCGCTTTTCGGGATTAGCAGGACTATCTCTATGATGGATATAACCCCTATCAGCTCCAATGCTAGCAAAATTATCAACAATTTCTCTACCCGCTTCTGATCCCGCAGCGATAATTGTGTCGGCATCAGCAATCTCGCTCTCAAGTCTAGGCTTACAACATTGAACTGCGAGTGACCATCCTTTATCTTCTGGCCCATCACTCTGACATAGAACCAAGTTAGTCACTAGAACATCGTTACGTGTCTTACCCTGTTGAGCAAGCAGATGATCTAGCACTTTACCCGATGGGCCACCAAATGTTTTACCATTCAGAACATCGTAATAACCAGGCGAACGAGACACCAACGCAATCTTAGCGTCCCCTGGCCCAGTACTTTTAGCCATGCCTCTATCCTTAAATGGGCACGTATCACACAATGCGAAGGGTGCTTTAGCTGTCATAATTTCTCATTGTTTGTAGTGTTTGCCAGGAGTCATGTAACATTTGTCACTTTCTCGATCCTACGCTCTCCGCTCAGGAGTGACACCTCGTAGGACGCCCGTAGGACGCCGTACAGCGGCACCGCCCGCAAATTCGATACCTTGCCTGTCCCGCTGACAGTATAGCACAGCGGCGGAATACGGAGCGGGAGCATGGAATAGATAGCATATGCTATGCTCTATTCTCTCTCATTCTAGCAAGTTCAGCTGGATCAAACCACATTTCTATTCCAAATCCGACTCTATGTGCATGACGCCTAGAACCAAGCATTTCTTCTTTAGTCATCATTCTCATTCCAGATTTCATCATTTCTTGTTCAGTCTTACATCTACGACCATCCACCCTAGGAGGATCAAGTTTCAGACCTTCGCTATATGTATATTCATGCGTACCAATCCTGTGACGATCGAACAAACCGTCATGTGAAAAATCTTTACCGCAGCTTGTGCAGTAAGAACTAACCTTGTATCCTTCGGGTGTATGCCAATGTATTGTGTTCATGTGTCTCCTATTCGTCGATCTGAGAAGCGACGAGATTGGTCAACATTTCTTCTATTTTAACCATCAAATCATCTATAGTGCCGTTGTTGTCGATTCGATGTGCGATATATCCAAGGTCGGCTTGAACCTCAGATACGTGCTCATTGTGTCTTGGTGAGGGTTTGAATGGAACTGGTGATACGATCTTGACAACAACTCCACCCAATGCCCTGATCCGTTCAGCTTCCTCTCTAAATCTAACATCTGTGACAACAATCTTACGTCCGGCGTAGAATCCGTCCAAGGGCAAACATTGTTCGACCCAAAAGTATTGTCCAAATACATCGCGGTGTCCTTCTGTTGCGAAGTATTGCATAAACTCACCAAACGTAAGTTCACGAATAGGCGACCACATATGATTAATGCCGGCTCTTTCAGCCATTCCCTGTGGTTGGTTTTTATATCCCAACGCGACGTAAACAGTTTCATCGTCTTTGAGTTGTTCAACTTCTCTGAATGGGATATCGAACGTGCGAGCAATAGATTGCTTTACTTTATCGGCAAAAGCAATTCGCTCAAACTGATGTTCCTTGATTAGATAGGCTGCGACAGTATCTTTACCGGAACCTGATAAACCTGATAAACCAACGACCATATACAACTTCTCCCTAAGTTGCCCAATATTTCCAACCACGTCCGAACTGTTCTTTTCTAATCAACATACGATCTTCCAGAGTAGCCAGGATTTCATCAGCTTCTCTTTTGTTGAGTTTGTAGTGTCTCGTGATATCGCTTCGTGGGATACCGGGATACTTAAGAATTGCTGCTAAAATTTTATCGAGAATCTTTTCAGTGTATCTCTTGTTCGCATTCAGAATCAGATCGACAGTGTACCTGCCCCAATTCTGAACGTACCAAGCGGCATTGACTATATCATTCTCATCAACTTTAATCTGATTATCTTTATCAGGATACTGACGACTAGCAGCGAGAATCATAGCCATTTTAAGCAAGCTACGAGAAAGGCGCTCAAAGGTAGGTAGAGCCATATCACTATTGGCTACCTCCTGAGCTACACCAAGTAACTGCTCTTCAAAATTGCCGTACATTGTCCAGGCTCCATCAGAAAGGTCAGCCATAATTCTAGGAGCCATTCGCATTTCTTGTCCACCGATTCTTGTGATAACATCTGCTCCGTATTGCTCGAAGATATCTCCGAACTTTGAATAGATTTTTGAACGCTCGACAAGATTTTCTTGGCTAGGTCTTGCCATTCTTCTGAGTTTGGTTGTATCAGTGTCCCCGCTAACCACCAAGAAGCGCGGAAGGAATCCCGAGATAACATATTCCTCAGTGATATTGTCGTAGACTCTATCTTTGACTCCACCGCCGAACATGATAAAGGCTGGGTTTTCGATGTGGATAGTTTCTTTACGTAATCTTCGTGAATAGACTGCTGGAACGTCGTAGAGCGCGGTAAGTGTTTCTGGCATTCCAGAGAGGTAATCCCGTCTATTAATGGCGCTGAAGAATCCACTTATCTCATCCTTGTAGAACATCGATACCTTGTTAGGCCTATCACCAAGAGCGGCCAACAAACCCTCAACAGAACCATCAGTAGCTACGATCATATCTTTGTCCATCGATACAAGAAAATCAATGACAAGACGCATAGCTGTAGTCTTACGTGTGAGAGTCGAGTCTCCTAATATAAGGCCCCACAGGTT
>Ga0207693_10000423_pt1 | contig 38487 bp, 32 predicted proteins | sample LARL81metaG_FD_184347 | JGI IMG/M metagenome (GOLD analysis project Ga0207693, IMG submission 184347) | Corn, switchgrass and miscanthus rhizosphere microbial communities from Kellogg Biological Station, Michigan, USA - LAR L8-1 metaG... | ecosystem: Host-associated > Plants > Roots >... | reverse complement strand
GAACAGCAAGTCCCCTGGATCCTCATCGTCGCTGCGCGCTGCTACCCGGGCGGCTTCCGCCATGGCCACTGCCTGGAGCGGCCCGTGGGTGAGCAGCCCAGGGTAGCCTTCCACGTCACGTGCGTAGTCGCGGTCGTAGTGGATGCGGTGCGCGTTGTAAGTCAGTGCCGAGAAGCGGAACAGGAGGGTGGGCGAGACCTCGATCGCGCGCTCGCCGTCGCCCGGAGGGATGTGCGGGGCCGTATCCGCGGGCGCCAGAGACTGTCCGGCGCCCGCAGGGGATGCGGCATCCCGGTACACGATGTCCTGTTCCTCGTCGATGACGACGCGGCCTTGCTAGCAGCCCGGCGAACATCTCCACCGCGTGCGCCGCCGGGCCGCTCCCGGTGCCCGGCGGCGGCTGGCGCAGGAGGCGGTGAGCTTCTTCCACCACGGTCAGGTGCCGCAGTCGGGCCGGTGCGGGGCCTTCGGCCCGCTGGCGCATCCGCAGGTACTCGGCGAGCCGGATCAAGACCGCTCCGGTCAAGAACGCCTTGTCGCGGTCATCGCCGCAGTCCTCGATTTCCAGCACCACGTTGGATTCCAGCAGCTTGCCGAAGTCCAGCGGGTGGCCACCGTCAAGGAACCGCCCGGTAGTACCGAAGCGGATAGAGCTGATGCGGACGGTGACGAACCCGCGCACGTTGTCCGTGATCTCCCGCCCGTACCTAGTGTCTCCAGCCCCGCCGCGCCACGCACCACGCGTATCACCTGCACCGGCATCCGGGCACCGACCATGATCACGAAGACTTTTCGAACGTATAAGTCACTTTCTTTACGCCAAGAAACAAGTCTTCGCCCTCTTGGGATAGCGGGCGTCGGATGTGACTCCCGTTAACGTCGACAGCCTGCCACGCGCGGTTCACCCGGAATGTCCTGTTAACGTCGGCAGCCTGCCACGCGCCGTTCACCGGTGATGGCTCGGGGGGACGTCGAGGGCGGGGTTGCGGTCGAAGAAGCCGGACGGCTTGAGCCAGAACGAGACGATGTCCGACGGCATGACCGGCCAGTCCTCGGGCCTGGTGATGTGATGGATGCCGAACACGTACCATAGCACCACGTCGGTGTTCTCGATCCCCCGATCGGCCTCCGTCCATACGGCGAGTCCTGAGTCACGCGAGCTCTGCACCGGGAAGTCGCCGCAGGGCCAGCGCTCGTCCTCGCGGTACGGGGTCACCCACAAGGTGTGCCCGATCACCCGGGCCCGCTGGAAGGCAGGCGAGGCCGGATCCAGCAGGGGCGGGAACGCGGCCGCGGACACGAGCTTGTAGCCGACCGGCTTGCCCAGCCCGTTAAAAACATTGGAGCTCACCACCTTCCACCCCCGCTGCGTGCCCCAGTCGTAGTCCTGTTTCCCCTCCGCCTCGGTGCGCAGCGGGGTGCTCCGGACCACCAGGCCCAGCCCGTACGGATCATCGCCGCTGACCTGGGCCGGGACCGAGTCCAGCGCAACCACCGTGTTGTCCGCGCCGTCCACGTCCAGGTCCAGCCGGGCCACGATGAAGTGCTGGTGGAACGGCGCGTACGTGCCATGGTCCACCACGGTCCCGTTGGCCGGCCTGCTGCCCGGCCCAGCGGTGTGCGAGGTGACCAGGATGCCGGTGGCGCGGACCTCGCACTCGATGTTCCCGTCCTGGTAGAACCGCCAGTAGACGAGGTACTCGTAGTTCGCCACCGTGACGTGGAAAGAGACCACGAGCCGCCGCGCCCGGCGGACCTCGACGCCGGCCCGCTCGTCCACGTGCTTCCAGCCGACCCCGCTGTCCTCCTCATGGACGCAGATCGCGTTCGGTATGGTCCGGGGCTCGCCGCGGGAATCGTGCACCACCGCGTCCAGGTAAGTGATCTCGCCCAAGCAGTCGCAGCCCAGCTCGAGCGAGGTGGTCATGAAACCGAGCCCCCACTCGCCGATGTCGAACGCGGTCCGCCGGTAGTGGTCGGGGCTGGCGTCCCGGTACGGCACGACCATCTCGGCGAACGAGAGCCGGTGCGCCACCGAGCGCAGTCGCGCGCCGTCCTGCCAGCCGACCTGGTGCAGCACCAGCCCCTCGCGGTGGTTGAAGCCGATCCGCAGCCGCCAGTTCTGCCAGCTCAGCAGGTTGCCGTCCAAGGTGAAGCCGACCCCCGCGGGCTGGCCGATCTCCAGTGGCGCCACCTCGCGCAGCCGCATCGGGATGAGGCTGGGCAGGTACTCGCCCATCACGTCCGGGTGCCTGACCGGCGAGTCGCTGTCCTCCAGTTCGAGCAGCGTCATCGTGTTCAGGTCGACGATGGGATGCAGGCCGGTGACGTGGTGGGCGTAGGGATTGCCCAGCTCGCTGCCCCGATACCACACGTCGCACCAGCCGAGCCGCCGTCCCTGGTAGCGCTCGGGAACGAGCGCCGCGCCATAGGCCCACATGTCGGTCAGCACCCGGGACATGTCGGTGACCCCGCGCCGGGCCAGCGCCTGCGCCACCGCCGGTTGGGCGCGGAGCATCTCGTCGCATTCGCGCCACTCATCGTTGGTCATGTTCGGCTGCTGGCCGGGCAGGTGTTCCCAGCCGGCGACCTCGTCCCCGGTCAGCGACACGGTCGCCCGGTAGGCCTGGCCGTCGGCGCGGTTCCAGCAGACCACTAGCGCCTCGCGCCTGGCCAGCCGGCCCTCCGCCGGCGCGGACACAAGCGCGGGCAGCTCCGCCTTGGCAGGCTCCTTCAGCTCGATCGAGGCGAACCGCCAGCCGTCGCCGACCCCCCGGTCGCGACGCACGATGGTCGCGGCCTGACGGATCTCGCCAGCCGTCAGCGGGTCCAGCGGATAGGTCACTATCGTCCTCCGTTCGGTCAGGGCAGCTCGGTCAGGGCAGCCCTCGCACCCAGACTGGCAGGTTCAGCGCTTGTCAGCCAGTCAAATAGCATGCAAAAATGAGTACATAAAATCATTCACTCACTATCAAGGGAGTCCTGATCATGAGGCCGCACGAAGGTCGTACATACGCGGTCACCGGAGCCAGGTCGGGAATCGGGGCGGCGACCGTCGACGCGATGCGCGCCGCTGGCGCACGCGTGATCACGGTGGATCTTTCCGACGCCGACATCACCGGCGACCTCGGCGAGCTGGATCAACTCGACACGGTCGCCGAACAGATCCTGGAGCGCTCTCGCGGCACCCTGCACGGCTACGTCAACGGCGCGGGAGTCGGCCCCACGAACAGGAGACCGTCCAGGCTTCTCGCGGTGAACGCCTTCGCCGCGATCGGGCTGATCACACGTCTTCGCCCGGCCTTCGAACATGCCGAAAACCCGCGCGTGACGGTGATTTCGTCCAACACCATCACGTGCCACCCGAATCCGATCTCTGCCGAACTGATCCAAAGCTGTCTGGTCAGGCCCCATGAAGAGATGCTGAAACGGGTTGACGAGGAGATCGCGCCCGACGTCGCGTACGCGGTGAGCAAGACCGTGCTGACGAGGTGGGCCCGCACCAGCGCGCCGGCCGCCGACTGGCTGGGCAAGGGCATCCTCCTCAATGTGGTCGCCCCAGGCGGCACGGACACCGGGATGCATAATGAACGCGCCGCCGACCCCCTCTATAAAGACCGGACCGAGGCGTTTCCCAACCCGCTAGGCCGCCTGCTGCTACCCGCCGAGGTGGCCGAGGTCGTGCTGTTTACCCTGACGCCGACTACCAGCGCGCTCGCGGGATCGGTGATCTTCTGCGACGCCGGCGTCGACGCGATCTTCCACCCGTTGGCGCCGGCGCCATACCTCAGCGCGGTGTGACGCCGACTGCCTCGAGAACCGGCGCGAAGGACTCCATCTCGGCGGCGCCGACGACAACGTGCGTGATACCCCAGCGCTCACGCCGCTCATGCAGCGTTTCCGCGATGCGGTTAACGGAGCCGGACAGGATGAACGGGCTCGCCCGCACGAACTCCCGGTCGACCTCCAGTTCGCGCGCCAGTTGTTCCTCCAGCGCCCCCAGCCGCCCGGTGACCTGGGTGAGGAAGGCGCGGACGCTCAGCTCGATCCCGGCCATGCGCGCCCCCGCCGATTCACGGATCATGGCGACCTTCGCGTCGACTTGCGCAGCCGACATGGACAGCCACGAGGCATGGCTGATGCGCGGTATCGGCAGGTCGGACGCCAGGACGCCGGGGGAGACGGGGCCAGGCCGCATCGTCCCGTTGACTCCGATGATGTCCGCGCGCCGCGCCGCGAGACGGAGCATTCTCGGGCCTCCGGCGCCGATCAGGAGCGGCACGCGAGGCTGCACGGGCTTCGGCTGGCCGTCCAGCCCGCGCACCCGGTAGTGCTTGCCCTCATACGAGAAGGATCCTGCGCCGAAGAGCCCGTAGATGATCTCCAGCGCCTCCTCGAGCCGGTCGATGCGCTCGCCGGGACGATCGAAGGCTACCCCGATCGCCCGGTAGTCGCTCTGGTCGTGCCCCGCGCCGAGAGCGAGGTCAAGCCGGCCGTCCGACAGCAGGTCGAGTGTGGCGAGCTCTTTGGCGAGGATCGCGGGGTGCCGGTAGTCGTTGGCCAGCACGAGATGACCGATGCGGAGCCGCGTCGTCGCGTCCGCCGCCGCCATCAGGCCGGCGATCGGCCCCAGTTGCCCGTCGAGGTGGTCGGGCACCGTAAGGCTGGAGTAGCCGAGCCCCTCGGCCCGCAGAGCCAGCTCGGCCCATTGGGCGCGCGACTGGGCCAGCCTTGCCTGCACTCCGAATCGGAATGGCCGCGGCTGACTCCCGGCAGGCATCCCCCGGCCCCCTATTTCCCGAAGACCACGGGCAGTTGCTGCCAGCCGTTGAGCTGGATGTGCTGCTGGCGCACGGGTTCGCCGGCTAGCTCGATCCGGGTAAACCGGCGGAGCAACTCGCGGACGAAGATGCCAACCTCGACGCGGATCAGCGCCGCGCCGAGGCATGTGTGTGTCCCGTAGCCGAATGAGACATGCATGCGCTCCTGGTGGCGCGCCACGTCGAACACGTCCGGATCCGCGAATACCTCGGTGTCGCGGTTAGCGGCGTCATAGAGCATGTAGACGTGCTGCCCGGCCCGCATCGTGACCCCGCGCATGACGACGTCGTCGACGACGGTGCGCGCGAATCCTCGCGCGGGCGGGCGCAGCCGCAGGGCTTCCTCGATGGCCGATGCCTGCAGACCGGGCTCGGCTACGACTCGTGCCAGGTCCGCCGGGTGGGTGGCAAACAGCCAGACCAGGCTGGCGAGCAGCAGGCGAGTCGTGCCACCGTTGGACATCAGCGTCATCAGATGGCTGAGCATCTGGGGTTCGGTGAGCGGCTCGCCGTCGAGCCTGGTCGCGAGCAGCACTGACATCAGGTCGTCGCCCGGTTGCTTCCGCTTCTGGGCCATGTGCGCGCGGAAGAACTCGTCCATCGGCTTGAAGTTCGCCGCGGCCGCTTCGAGATCCGCCACGGTTTCCACGCGCGTGAGGGCCTCCAGGGCGTCGACCCAGACCTGGATCTGATCGGGATCGGCGTCCGGGACGCCGAGCACCGCCGCGGCGACCAGCACCGGCAGCTTGCGTGCGACCGTGGCGACGAAGTCGAGGGGCTCGCCGGCCTGGATCTGGTCGAGCAGCTGGTTCGAGAGCGCCGTGATCTGAGGCTCGAGCGACCGGACCGCACGCGGGTTGAAGGCCGGTGTCATCGTCTGCTTGAGCTGCCTGTGCCGCGGCGGGTCGAGCATGATGACGAGCTCGCCGGCCGGATCGAAGAAGCGCTCGAGGGACTTGCCCGCGCCCGACCGGGCGAGCCGGATCTCGTTGAGCGTCAGCCCGCGGGTGACAGTGAAGTCATTCGCGCGGCTGACGTGCCTGACGTCTTCGTACTTGGACAGGACCCAGGTGTCCAACGGCTCGTAGTAGTACACCGGCTGCTCACGCTGCAACCGCTCGTAGACGGGGTAACAGATCGCCTCGTCGTAGAAGTCGTAGTCCTCGATCCGGACAGGCTCCGCCAGCGATGTCATGATCGCCTCCGATGTATATACAAGAACGCATGCAAAAGTGACGATCCAAGGTAACAACTTGGTGTTGTGGTGTTGACCACACCGGTTGGAGGTTACTACAGTCCATGAGTGTAGACAAGGATGCATGCATTTATGCAGCCAATAGGAGGGGACGTCAATGATCTTCCGGTCGAAACGGACAATTGCCGCAATCGCTGTCATCGGCACGGTCGCAGCGTCGGCGGCATGCTCTAGTTCCAGCTCATCGAGCGGGACGACCGCTACGGGCCAGGGCGGGACGCAGACCATCACGCTCGGTCTGCAGACCGCGCTCACCGGGGCGCTGGCCTCTTCCTTCGGCACCGGGACCGTAGAGGCTGCCCAGGCGCGCATCGACCTGGCCAACGCCACGAACGAGATCCCGGGCGTGAAGCTCAAGCTCGTGACAGCGGACGAAAATAACAGCCCCACGGGGGCGCTGCAGGCCACGGAGAACCTGACGCAGTCCAAAGGCGCGTTCGCCATCCTGGCCGCCGGCCCCTTCTTCTTTGGCTCCTACCGTTACACGGTGCAGCAGGGCATACCTGCGTTCGGCATCGGTATCGACGGGCCGGAGTGGGCCAACCCGAATTACAAGAACCTGTTCTCGTACGAGGGCAGTACGAACCCGAGCTATCCGAGCTATACGGGCATGCCCCAGTATTTCCAGTCTAAGGGCGTGACCCGGTTCTGCGGCCTGGCCTACGGTGGCGTCGCGGCCTCGCTGGACACCGCGAAAGCGATGATCGCGTCGGTCAAGCGGGCCGGGATCGACATTGCCTACGAGAACCTCAACGTGCCCTTGGGCGGCACTGACTTCGGCGCGGACGCCCTGGCGATCAAGAACGCGCACTGCGACGCGCTGGGCACATGGTTCGTGGTCTCGTCCGACATCGCGCTCTTCCAGGCGCTGAACGCGGTCGGCATCACCGGCTCGTCGTTCAAGGCCAGCTACATCACCGGCGTCTACGGTCAGGAACTGCTCAACGACGCGGCGGCGAGGCAAGCGGCACAGGGATACGGCGTCGGTTCCGTCTTCCAGCCCGCCTCGCTCAAGACGCCGGCCACGGAGCGGATGATGAACGCGCTGAGCACGTACGTGAACTACACCCAGCCATACCCGATGAGCTCCAACCAGTGGGGATGGTTCACGGCGGACCTCGCGATATTCGCCATCAAGAACGCCGGCAAAGACCTGACACGGCAGAACGTGATCGCCAAGCTCCGGCAGGTCACTAACTACGACGCGGGCGGGATCCAGTGCCCCGTCACCTTCACGAAGTCCAACTGGGCGATCACTCAGTTCTCGGCCAACTGCGCGTGGGTCGCCACGGTGCAGGGCGACAACTTCGTGTCCACCCTCCAGCCGGTCAAGATGGCGATCATCCCCGGCACCGCCAACGGCTGACGTGGCGAGCAGGCCATTCCCGGGTCGCCGGCGGCGGTCACCGTCGCCGGCGACCCGCCTATGAGGATGCGACTGGCATGAAGGTAGAAGTCGATCGCGACGTCTGTGCGGCCAGCGGGGTCTGCATGATGATCGCGCCGGATGTGTTCGAGCCCGATGACGAGGGGTACGCCCGCGTCTCCGGCGACGCCGGCCTCGGCGGGGCGCTGGACGCGGCCCGGCGAGCCGAGCTCAACTGCCCCTCGGGCGCGATCCGGGTTCAGGCATCCGGCGCCGCGGGCCCAGCGGGGTGTTGACCGTACCACAGTGCACCAGTCAGAATGTATGCATAGTTGCATGCAACCGAAAGAGAGCCGATGACCAGTACTCCCCACGCAGGCCGTCTCCACGGAGAGGTCGCGATCATTTCCGGCGCTTCCCGCGGCATCGGCGCGGCGACCGCGCGGCTGTTCGCCGCCGAGGGAGCCAGCGTGGTTGTCGGCGACATACGAGACCCCGAAGGGAGGGCGACGGCTGACGCGCTCGGCCCCGCTGCCGCCTTCTGCCACCTCGACGTCCGTGACGAACAGTCCTGGACGAAAGCCGTGGCCGCCTGCCACGACGCGTTTGGCCCGGTATCTGTCCTGGTGAACAACGCCGGAGTCAACGTCGTCGGCGGCCTGGCCGAGACCGATCCGGCGGACGTGCGCCGGTTGTTCGAGGTGAACGTGCTCGGCGCGTTCTTCGGCATCAGGGCGGTACTGGATGACATGAAGACCGCCGGCCGGGGATCGATCGTGAACGTCTGCTCCACGACCGGACTGGTGGGCCTGGCCGGCAACGGGGCCTACGCCATCAGCAAGGCGGGCAGCACGGCACTGGCGCGCAACGCCGCCGTGGAGTACGGCCGGTTCGGGATCCGGGTGAACTCGGTGCACCCCGGCGGTGTCGACACGGATATGCGCAAGGGCCTGGCGATCGGCGACACCGCCGCCCGGGACAAGTGGTACTCCCGGCTGCCGATCTCCCGAGTGGCCTCGCCGGACGAGGTCGCGCGCACCATCGCATTTCTCGCGTCCGACGAGAGCAGCCTGGCGACCGGCGCGCAGTTTGTCATCGACTGCGGGCAACTCGCAGGCTCAACGGGACTCTGAGAGGAACCCAGCATGATCGCCTACGTGCTAACCGGCCTGGTCATGGGGGGTATCTACAGCATCTCCGCTGCCTCCATGGTGATCACATACGTGTCGGCAGGTGTGCTGAACTTCGCGTTCGGCTCGATCGCGTTCTTCATCGCGCGCCTGTACTACTACCTCGACGTCCAGGCGAACTGGGGCATCGTGCCGGCCGCGATCGTGGCGATACTGATCGTCGGCCCGCTGCTCGGCGTGGTGCTGTACCTGAGCCTGTTCAAATACCTCTCCCGGGCCACGGCGCTCACCAAGGTCGTGGCGACGATCGGGCTGTCGGTCGCGATCCCCGCCATCGCGCAGCTGCTTTTCGGTACGTCGGCGATCCTGTCGACGCCCGGACTCGCGCCGCAGCCCGAGCACATATTCCATGTCCTTGGCGTCGCCATTACGGCCGACCAGCTGATCGGCTACATCTGCGTTGTCGCGGTCCTCGGCATCGGCTGGTACCTGTTGCAGCGCTCCAGGGTCGGCCTGATGGTCCGGGCGACCGTGGACTCCGAGGCCCTGACGTCGGTCTCCGGTGTCGCCCCCGGGCGCGTCGCGCTCGGCGTCTGGGCCAGCGGCACGCTGCTGGCCGGGCTCGCCGGCGTGCTCGCGGGCCCCCTCCTCAACGTGGACTCGGTGAGCAACTACACGCTGCTCACTGCCTCGACGTTCGCTGCCGTGGTCGCGGCCCGGCTGCGCAGCCTGCCGATCGCCGTCATCGTGGCGCTGGCGATGGGGGTGGCGGGAGCCCTCGTGCAGTGGGCATTGCCGCCGCAAAGCCAGTGGACGACAAACGTCATCTCGAGCATCCCGTTCGCCATCGTCGTGATCTCCCTGCTGTGGTACACGGCACGGGGCTCGATGGGCGAGGCCCGGGGCTCTGGGGGAGCGCTTGACGAGGCGATCCGGGTCGACCAGGCGGCCCCCGCGGTCAGCCGCGAGCCCGCGCTGGACAGGCTACGCAGCAAGAAGCTGACGCCGGGCCGCGTCCTGGCACTGCTTCCGGACAACACGTTCCTCGTGATAGCGGCGATACTGCCGCTGGTGCTGACCGGATATCGCATTGGCCTGGTGGCCGAGGCTGCCGCCTACGGGATCATCTTCCTCTCGTACACGCTGCTGACCGGCCAGGGCGGCATGATCTCGCTATGCCAGATCACGTGGGCCGGAGTGGGCGCGATCACCGCCGGGCAGATGGCGACGGTCTACGGATGGCCGGTGCTCGCGGGAGTTCTGCTCGGCGCGGCGCTCGCGGGGCTAGGCGGGCTGATCGTCGGGGCGCTGACGGTCCGCATGGGCAACCTGTACGTCGCGCTGGCGACCCTCACGTTCGGGCTGCTGATGTCGACACTCGTCTTCCAGCAGAACCGTTTCTTCCAGGCTGGCGCCGGAGTAACCGTGCCGCGTCCTGACTTCGCGCAAAGCGATATGACGCTCGCGTACGTCACACTGGCCGTCTTCGTGATTATCGGGCTCGGGATAGCCGCGACCCGGTACTCGACGCCCGGGCTAGCCCTCTCCGCGCTGCGCTCGACCGAAACCGGCGCGCGGGCGGCCGGCGTCAACGTGTTCCGGATGAAGATCCTGGTATCGGCCGTCGCGGCGGCGATCGCCGGCCTCGGCGGCGGCATGCTGGCGATCTATTCGGGCGCGGCGATTCCCGCCTCGTTCGACGCGCTTATCGGGCTCGTATGGTTCGCGGTTCTCGTGACCAACGGCGTCCGGACGAACAACGCCGCCCTCGCCGCGGCCTTGGTCTTCGTCTACCTCCCCGACATCCTGTCGACCTACCTGCCGGTGCGGTTCGGCCCGGTCGCCACCGCGCTGTTCGGCCTCGGCGCGGTGCTGCTCGCCCGGAACCCTGAGGGAGTCATCAGCATGAACGGCAGGCAGCTTGCCGGCCTCGGGCGCACGCTGACGCGGCTGATATCCAGGCGTCCCGATGCCGCGGTGAACGAGGAGACCGTCCCTGTCGTCCAGTCCGCGAAGGTGTGAAGGGGATCGCTGCGATGAGTGACCAAACTACCGATGCCGAGCCGTGTGTGCTTGAGGCGCACGACGTCACCGTTCGTTTCGGCGGGCTGACCGCGCTGCGCGATGTGGGTATCCGCGTCCCCGCGGGAGCGATTATCGGGCTTCTCGGGCCCAACGGCGCCGGCAAGAGCACCCTGCTGGGTGTGCTGTCCGGCGACCTGACCCCGAAGTCGGGCCGCGTGTCGCTGGGCGGGCGGGACGTCACGCGCATGGTGCCGCAGCAGCGCGTCCGCCGCGGGCTGGCCAGGACGTTCCAGCACCCGGAGGTCTACGGAGAGCTGACCGTCTGGCAGCACCTGGCGCTGGCGCACCGGCTGCGGACGAGGCCATCCCGGGTTTGGAGCGACCCGGTCACCGGCCGGTTCCTGCGCGCCTCCGGGCCGGAGGAGCGGGACATCGCCCAGCTGTTGTCCGCCCTCGGCCTAGACGGCGTCGCGCACACGCCGGTGGCGAACCTCCCGCTCGGGGTGAGCAGGCTGGTCGAGATCGGCCGGGCGCTGGCGACCAAGCCAAACGTGGTGATGCTCGACGAGCCGTCGTCTGGCCTGGACGCCGAGGAATCGAAGCGGCTCGCCGTCGTGCTCAAGCAGATCGTCGCCGAGCGCGGCACATCGTTCCTGCTGGTCGAGCACGACGTTGAAATGGTGTTCGGGCTGTCGTCCCGGGTGTCCGTCCTCGACTTCGGGAGCTTGATCGCGGAAGGAACGCCGCAAGAGGTTCAGGCGGACGCGCGAGTCCGTTCGGCTTATCTCGGCGAACTGGCGCCGCCGGCGGCGGCATCGGGGACGCCGCAGCAGGCCGAACCCAAGGCCGAGGCCGAGGCCGAGGCCGACGAGGTCTTGCTCACGGTACGCGATCTCCAGGTCAAATACGGGAACGCCGTGGCCCTCGACGGCATGTCGCTGACAGCGGCCCGGGGGGGTGTCACGGCGCTGCTCGGATCGAACGGCGCCGGAAAGAGCACGCTAGCGCGGGCGCTGGCCGGCCTCGTTCCGGCCTGCGCCGGAACGATCCACTTCGACGGCACCGACATTTCGGGCATGCCCGCGAGCCGGATCAACAAGCTCGGCCTGGCCTACCTGCCGGAAGGCCGCGGCGTCTTCCCGACACTGACGGTGAACGAGAACCTCAGCATGGCGGTACAGCGGCTGCCCGCCGCCGAGCGGAACGCCGCGATGGACCACGCCGTCTCGCTCTTCCCCGTCCTCGGCGACCGCCGCAAGCAGATCGCGGGGACGCTGTCCGGCGGCCAGCAGCAGATGCTGTCGCTCGCGCGCGTGCTCGCCCGGGCGCCCCGCCTGCTCATCGCGGATGAGATCTCACTGGGCCTCGCTCCGGTGATCGTCGACGAGGTCTTCGAAGGGCTCAAGCGCGCGATCGCCGACGGCGTCTCGGTCATCCTCATCGAGCAGTTCGTCCACCGGGCGCTGGAGCTGGCCGACACGTGCCACATCATGCGGCGCGGCTCGGTGGTGTGGAGCGGCGCGGCGGCCGATGCCCGCGCGGAAGTGCTCGAGCACTACCTCGGCTCAGACATCGAGCCCGCCGCGCTGACCGACGTCTTACGGGCGGGCCGGGAAGCGCACCGGAACCGTGTTGGGTCCCCAGTTCTGGCCGGCCGAGAACTCGATCTTGCAGCCCGGCTCGAGCTCGAACTCGGGGATCGCGCGCAGCCACTCGGTGAGCGCCACCTCGAGTTCCAGGCGCGCCAGCGCCGACCCCAGGCAGCGGTGCGGCCCGTAGCCGAAGGCGACATGCTTGTTGTTCGCCCGGTCGAGAATGACAGTATCCGGGTCCGGGAACATCTCGGGGTCGCGGTTGGCGGCCGGGAACGCCAGCAGCACGCTTTCGTCCGCGCCGATCTCCACGCCGTCGATGGCCACCGGGCACGTCGTGACGCGCGCGACGGCGGCGGGCGCGAATACGCGCAGGAACTCCTCGACCGCCGTCGGTATCAGCTCGGGCTCGGCCGCCAGCCGGCAGCGCGCGTCGGCGTCGGTGGCGAGGTAGCGCAGGGTGTTGGACAGGACGCTCCATACGGTGTCGAGCCCGGCGACGAGGATCAGCGTCAGCGCGCCGAGCAGCTCGGGCTCGGTCAGCCGCTGTCCGTCGACTTCGCTCTCGAGCAGCAGGGTCACCATATCGTCTCGCGGGTGCGCTCGCCGGTCCGCTATCTCCCGCAGGAAGTAGCCGGAGATCTCCTCGATCGCCCGCTGGCCGCGCTCCATGTCGTCGGAGCGGAAGATGTCATGGGCCCAGCTGCGGAACTGCGGCTCGAGCGACGTCGGGGCGCCGTAGATCGAGCACATGACGCCGACCGGTATCGCCCGCGCGAACTCGCTCGCGGCATCGCACCGGCCCTTGCCGATGAACGACTCGATGGCGGTCCGTGCCAGCCGCTCCATCTCCGGCCGCCAGCGGACGGCCTGACGCGCGGAGAAGCCAGGCAGCACCAGGCGCCGGTAGGCGATGTGGCGCGGCGGGTCATAGGTGATAGGCGGCCGGTCGGCGAGCTCGCTGCCGCCGAGAGCTCGCGGCACGGTGATCGACCGGGAGGAATAGTGACGCGGATCCGCGGACGCGCTCACGACATCGGTGTACCGGGTCAGCACCCAGTATCCGCCCTGGGCCTCGCTGTGTGCGACGGGGCACTGCTCCCGCAGCAGCTTCCAGGTGGCGTGGGGATCCTGCGCGACAGCGGGATCGTAAATATCGAACTTCCGGACGAATTCTGGGTCGATCGCGGACATGTCGTGCCTCTCAGTTGTTGGGTGCCGGCCGGACGGGCAGATGACGGTTCAGCGGAGACTTGCCCCGGCGTCGATACGCAGGGCGCTGCCGGTGAAGTAGCGCGATTCGTCCGAGCACAGCCACGCGACGGCGTTGGCGATGTCCTCGGCCTCCACCGCGTCGACCGGAATGGCGTTGACGATGCACTTCAGGTCCTCTTCGTCGGCGGTCGCGAACCTGTCCCGTGCCATGTCGTTGTCGATCATCGGCGTGTTGACGCCCGTGGGATGCACCGTGTTGACGCGGATGTGGTGGTAGGCCAGCATGCTCGCGTAGTTCTCCATGAGGTTCACCAGGGCGGCCTTGGCCGCGCTGTAGCCGAGCAGGCCGAGGGTGTGGCCGTCGAGCGTGCGCATGGTCGGCACGACCCCGGCCATCGAGCTCGTGATGATGATCGAGCCGCCAGTGCCCTGGTTGACCATCCGGGGCCACGCGACCTCGACGGTGTTGAGCACGCCGGTCAGCAGCACGTCAAGGCAGTCCTGCCAGGCCTGCATCGTGTTCGATTCCTTGCCCCAGATCGGCATGATGCCGGCGTTCGCGACGACGAAGTCGACCCGGCCGAAGGTGCGCAGGCCCTCCTCGTACGCGCCGTCAAGGAACGCGCGGTCGCGGACGTCACCGACCAGGCTGATCATCCGGGCGCCGCCTTGTTCGACGAGCTTCGTCGTCTCGTCGAGGTCGTCCTTGGTCGCCATCGGGTAGTCGACCGTCGCGATCTGGCCGCACAGGTCGATGCCGACGATGTCGGCGCCGTCGCGCGCGAGCCGCAGGGCGTGCGCGCGCCCCTGCCCGCGGGCGGCGCCGGTGATGAACGCGACCTTGCCCTCGAATTGCCCTGCCATGAGCTGTGCCCTCCCGGAATGCATGCAAAGATGCAGCCAATATCTGAACGTACTCGGCTGACTCCAGGCCCGTCAAGATCCAGTCCGCGGCCCCATCCTCACAAACTATTGCATACATATGTGCATGCATGATAGACGGAGGCCATGAACCTCATCGCGGGCGAACGGGTCGGGAGCGTCGACGGGCGAACGTACGAACGCGAGAACCCCGCCGATCCGTCGATCCTGATCGGCGCGTTTCCCGATTCCGCCCCGCCCGACGCCCGCCGTGCCGCGCGGGCCGCTCGGGAGGCTTTCGCCGCGTGGGCGGCGGCGTCGGCGCAGCACCGGGCGGAGATCATCACCACAGCGGCCGGCCTGCTGCGCGAGCGCCGCGCGGACATCGCGGGAAAGCTCACGGCGGAGGAGGGCAAGCCCCTCGTCCGGGCCGAGGGGGAGGTCCTGCGCGCGGCGGAAGCGCTGACCTACTTCGCGCACGGCGCGCTGCGCGCGGCGGGGCAGACGATTCCCTCCACCAGGCCCGGAGTAGTCCTGTCGACATACGTCGAGCCGCTCGGGCCGTTCCTGGCCATCACACCGTTCAACTTCCCGCTCTTCGTGACCGCCCTGAAACTCGGTCCCGCGCTGGCGTCCGGCAACACCGTCGTCTGGAAGCCATCGCCGCATGTCCCTCTCGTGTCGATCGCGCTCGCGGCGGCGTTCACCGACGCGGGCTTGCCAGGCGGAGTCCTGAACCTTGTCATGGGCGGCACCGCCGAGCTTGGCCGGAGCCTGGTCGACGAGCCGGACATCGTCGGCGTGTCGTTCACGGGCTCGACGGCGGTCGGCCTCGACGTCGGCCGCCGGGCCGCCGGGCGGCATATCCGCGCGCAACAGGAGATGGGCGGCAAGAACGTGCTCGTTGTCACGGCCGACTGCGACATCCGCCGCGCCGCCGAGATCGCCTGCGAGAGCTCGTTCGGCGAGAGCGGGCAGAAGTGCACGGCGTCCGGGCTGGTCGTCGTCGACAAGCGGCGCGGCGACGAGTTCCTGGCCGAGACCGAGCGGATCCTCGGCGGCATGACGATGGGCGACGGCGCGGATCCGGCTACCGATCTGGGCCCCCTCGTCGACCGCGGCGCCGTGAGCCGGGCGGACCGGTTGCTGGACCAAGCGGTCGAGTCGGGCGCCGTGAGCGAGCTGGCCGGCTGCGGGCGCAGCACCGCCAATGGCAACGGCTATTTCTTCGCGCCCCGGGTCCTGCGTCTTCCGGAGGGCGACAACGTGCTGAAGCGGCAAGAGACCTTCGCGCCCGTGCTCGCCGTCGCGCTCGCTGATGACGTGATCGAAGACGGCCTGGCCATGGCGAGGGACAGCCAGATGGGCCTGTCGGCGGCGATACTGACCAACAGCCTGGACCTCGCTCATGAGTTCGTGCGGCGGGTGCCGACCGGGCTGGTGAACGTGAACCTGCCGACGACCGGCGTCGAGTATCGGGCGCCGTTCGGCGGGTGGAACCTCTCGGGCGGCCCGTTCCCCGAGGCGGGAGACCGCGCACACGAGTTCTACACCCGCTCCAAGACCGTGGCCGCCAGCGGCGTGCTCTGATCCTTTAGCGAGAGGTGATCCTGTGTCTGACCTTGACGATGCGACCCGCAACCTGAACCTCTACGATCCGGCTTTCACGCAGGATCCCCACGCGCTGTGGCGGCAGCTCCGCGAAGGATGCCCGGTGGCCCACAGCACGGAGCACGGCGGCTTCTGGATCCTCACGCGGTATCACGACATCGTGTCCGCGGCGAACAATCCGGCGGTCTTCTCGTCCCGGTCGGTTACGGTCCCTCGCGACCTTGGCGGCGATGCCACCGCCGAGCAACCGCCGATCACACTCGACCCGCCGCGCCATATCGACTTCCGGAGGCTCCTGCTTCCCGGCTTCAGCAGCCACCGGATCCAGTCATGGCGTCCCGGCATGGAAAGCCTCGCGCGCGCCGCGATCGCCTCGTTCATCGAGCAGGGCGAGTGCGACGCGGCACTCGACTACGCGCGCGCTATTCCGGTGGGGGTCATCTGTCCACTGTTCGGTGTCCCGGCGTCCATGGAGGCGCAGTTCCGCGTCTGGGGCGAGACGCTCAACTCCTCCAGTGACATGCGGGCTGCCGAGGCCGCGGCCTCGGAGATGGCCGCATACCTTGACTCGGAGCTCGACGCGCGCCGGACTGACCCCCGCGATGACATCATCACCCTTGTCCTCCACGCCGCCATCAACGGAGTGCCGCTGTCGCGAGCGGAAATGCTGGGCAGTCTTGTGCTGATCATCATCGCCGGCCTGGACACCGTGTGGAACGTGCTGTCGAACAGCCTGCTCTACCTCGCGGGCGCGCCCGCCGACAGGCGCCGCCTGGCCGCCGATCCCGGGCTGATCCCGCAGGCGGTCGAGGAGTTCCTGCGCTACTTCGCCCCTGCCTCACCCGCGCGGATATCCACCGCCGAGGCCTGCCTCGACGGCGCTGTGATCGAGGCGGACGCCAGCGTCATGCTCGCCCTCCCGTCAGGAAACCGGGATGCGTCGGTATTCGACCGGCCGGATGACGTAATCCTGGAACGCCGCCCGAACAAGCACCTAGCCTTCGGCATCGGACCGCACCGCTGCATCGGCGCCCCGCTGGCACGCCTCGAGCTTGAAGTCGCCTTGACCGAGTGGCTGGCCGCCATCCCGGAGTTCCAGCTCCGGCCGGGAGCGGAGATCCGCTATTCGTCCGGCCAGGTCTGGGGCCCGCACTCCGTCCCCCTCACCTTCCCGGCACGCCCGGCAGGAGGCACGGTCAGTGGCTGATCAGGCCGCTGATCTGGCGCGGCTCGTTCGGCTCGAGGACCCGCGATTCTACGAGGGCGACGTCGAAGCCAGCTACCTGCGGCTGCGCGACGAGGAACCGGTGTTCTACTACGCGCCACTCGACATGTTCGTGGTGTCGCGGTACCACGACATCCGGGACATCGCGGCCCGGCCGCGGGAATTCTCGTCGGCGCAGGGGCTTTTGCTCACGGAATACCGTCACGCGCTCATCGCGACCACTTCGTTCGTCGACGACTTCTTCAATCCAGAGGCGCGATTCCTTGAGTTCGCCGACCCGCCCGAGCACCGGCTCCTGCGCAACCTACTAGCGCCGTCGTTCCACCCGAAGGCCGTTGCCGCCCGGCAGGAACGGCTAGCGGACCATTGCGCGAGCCTGCTGGCCGAGATCCCCGCGGGTCGGCCGGTCGAATTCGTCTCGGCCGTCGCGTCCCGGCTGCCGGTACTGGTTGTCTGCGACCTGCTCGGGATATCTGACATCGATTTCGCCCAGGCGCTCGCGTGGAGCGACGCGCTCGAGTCGCTGAGCGCGGGCGCCCAGTCGGCCGACTCGCTGCGACGGGCAGTGGATGTCTTCGGAACGCTCCGCGAGTTCCTGCTCGCGGAGTTCGCCCGCTGCCGCGAGTCCGGCTCCGGCGACCTGATCGCGGGGCTGCTGAGGCAGTCGCTCGACGGCGAGCCGATCTCGGACGACATGGCGTTCGTCTACGTGAGCGCCTTGCTGGCCAGCAACGACACGTCACGATCGCTACTCGCGGGCCTGATGATCGCGCTGGCCGAACATCCTGACCAACTGCGGCGACTGGTACGCGATCCCGGCCTGGCCGGGGCCGCGGTAGACGAAGGCCTGCGCTGGGTAACCCCGGCCCGGGGATTCGGCCGCACCGCACAGGCCGATACGCAGGCGGCCGGCCGTCGCATCCGTGCAGGCCAGCGCGTCTATATGCTGTTCGCCTCCGGAAACCGGGATCCGCGCGCATTTCCGGATCCTGCGCGCTTCGACATCAGCAGGCCCGATCCGCTTCCACACCTGTCATTCGGCACCGGCCCGCACATCTGCCTCGCGGCACAGCTAGTGCGCGCGGAGGCCACCACTCTCCTGCACGCACTTGTCTCCCGATTCTCGGCCATCTCGATCATCGACGAGCCAGTGCCGGTCCGCGGCATCCTCCGAAACGGCTGGGAAAAGCTCTGGCTAACCTTCACCTGAAGTGACCGCCAGCAAATTCATTTCCCCGAAGAGTTTCGCACTTATACGGCGATTTCTTTACGCCCAGAAAAACGACCTACGGGCGTCCGGCGATGCCGGTTAAATAGCCGGCGAGCCGTTCACCACGTTGGCGGGACGCCGTCCGGCGAGGACGTCCGCGGCCGCCTGGCATGCCAGTTCCGCCATCTGCCGCCGGGTCTGTTCGGCGGCACTGCCGATGTGCGGCAGCAGGACAGTGCGGGGAGCGGTCAGCAGCAGAGGGTCGATGCGCGGCTCATGTTCGTACACGTCGAGTCCGGCGGCGAAGATGGTGCCCGAGTGCAGCGCCTCAGCCAGCGCGCGCTCGTCGACGATCGCGCCTCTGGCCGTGTTGACGAACACCGCTGACCGCTTCATGCGGCGAAACCGTGCCTCGTCGAAGAGGTGGTGCGTCTCCGGCGTCAATGGCAGGTGCAGCGACACGAAGTCCGCTTCGCCGACCATCTCGTCCAAGTCGCCGGTCCAGCCCGGCTGACCGGTATCGCGCCGTGTGTGATGCCGGACGACAAGCCCGAACCCGGCGGCGCGGCGCGCCATGGCGGTCCCTATCCGGCCGTATCCGACCAGGCCAAGTGTCCGGTCGGCGAATTCCTGCCCCAGGTAGTCAGTCAGCCGCCAGCCCTTCCAGCGGCCGTTGCGGAGGTCCTGCTCGGCCTCGCTCGCTCTGCGGGCGGCGGCGAGCAGCAACAGGAACGCGGTGTCCGCGGTCGCCTCGTCCAGCACCCGGGGCGTGTTGCAGACGATGATCCCCAGCCGGCTCGCGGTACCGAGGTCGATGTTGTTGTATCCCACCGCGATGTTGGCGACGACTTGAAGGCGGCCGCTGCCCGCCTCGAGCACCTGCTCGTCAATGTGGTCGGTGAGCGTACACACGACCGCGTCGGCATCTCGCGCGAGCCGGATGAGGTCAGCGTGCGTGCACCCGCCCGCGCGGACGATCTCGTGGCCGGCGCGCAGGAGGGCCGTCTCGCTGCCGGATGGGAGTGGCGTTGTCACGAGTACGCGGGCCTGCTCAGTCATGGGGCTGCCACCTTTCGGTCTGGACGACACTGTACAAATGTATACATGAATGCGTACAATCTTGCTCCGTCGGTTGAGGACTTGCGAGGAGATGTCGTGCCAGGAACGGATCTGTCCTTCAGGCTTAGCGACGACCAGCTCGCGCTGCGTGACATGGTGCGCCAGCTCGCGGCTGAGCGCTATGCGCCGCACGCGCGGGAGTGGGACCGTAGCCGGCGCCCGCTTGAGCTGGGCGAGCGCAAGCAGCTTGGCTCGCTAGGACTGCTCGGCATCACGCTTCCCCCGGAGTACGGCGGCGATGGGCGTCCGCTGATGGACGCTCTCATCATCCTTGAGGAGCTCGCGAAGGCAAGCCCGATCGCCGCCTGGCCGGTTTTCGAGGCCAATACCGGCCCCGCTCGCGTCATCGAGCAGTTCGGTACCGGCGAGCAGCAGGCGCGCTTCCTGCCGCCCGTGGTCGCCGGGGACGAAACCATCGCGGTGTCGATCTCCGAGCCGGACACCGGCTCGGCGGCGACGGACATGACGACCCGGGGGCGGATCGACGGCGACACGGTCGTGGTCAACGGCGTGAAGCGGTGGTGCTCCGGTGCCGGCCACGCCGAGCAGTACCTGGTCTATCTCCGGCTGAGTGACACGCGCGGGGCGAAGGGCATCGGCGCGGTTATCGTCGGCAAGGACACCCCGGGCCTGACCTTCGGGCCGCAGGAAGACCTCATGGGTTTCCGGGGGATCTGCTCCGCCGACATCATGCTTGATGACGTACAGGTGCCGCTGTCGAACCTGATCGTTCCCGAAGGCGGCTTCGCCAAGCTCTTCACCGCCTTCTCGATCGAGCGCCTGGGCAACGCGACGATGTCGCTGGCGATCGCCCAGTCCGCGCTCGACCGGTCGGCGGCGTACGTCCTGCAGCGCAGGCAGTTCGGCCGCCAGATCGCGGAGTTCCAGCTTGTCCAGGGAGCGATCGCCGACATGGTTATGCGGGTTGAGGCGGCGCGCCTTCTCGTATACGCGGCGGCGACCGGTGCCGGGCGGGGTGCGCCGAGCCCGCTGGCGGCGTCGATAGCCAAGTGCGTGGCGAACGAGGCGGCCAAGGTCGTCTCCGATCTCGCCCTGCAGGTCCACGGGGGCTACGGCTACTCGTCCGAGTACGAAATCGAGCGGCTGCATCGCGACTCGCACGGCTGGGCGCTCGCGGGCGGAACCCTCAACGTGCAGCGGATGCGCATCGCGTCCGAGTACCTCGGAGTCCGCTTCGATCAGCGTCCGGCCCGATAGCGCGAGGGGGAATCATGGACGTACGTGCTGGTGAGATACTCGCCGCGGATCCTGAGGGACCGAAGCTCCTGGTGCTCGCCGCGAGCGACAGCCCATGTGTTGTCACCTATCAGGGGCTCATACTCCGGCCCGGGCGGCCGGACCCCTGCAGCCAGCCGATGCCGAAGGCAGCGGGAGACACCTCGCTGCGGCCGGGTGATCTCCTCGAGGACCGCCAATCGGGCCTAGTCGTCCGCTGCATCCGCGGCGGTGCGAGCGAGGTGCACTGCAACGGCCGCCAGCTGCTTCACCAGAGCCACTGCTAGCTCGGCTCTCTTCGGGATTGCGTCTCCTCCGGCGGGCGATGTGTCGTCCGGGGGTGAACAGGCTTCGCCGTGACGGTAACGGGCGCTGCCGGTCATTGAGCCGGCTCCCCCGAGTGTACGTGCCTGGCGCGGGCCTGCGCGGTAGCACGCGTGCGCCTGCCGGGACTGCTGATGCGCGGACTCCACTACCCCGAAGAGTTTTCGAACGCATAGTGCGATTTCTTTACGCGCAGAAAAAAGTCTTCTTTATCCTGAGCTTGAAGTTGCCTGCGGGGAGGCTGTGGGCCGCTGCCGCGGTGACGCCCGCGCCGGGGAGGCCCCGCAGGCCCGTGTTTCCGCCGGGCGCGGCAGGGCGCAGGTGCGAGGCGGCCGCAACCCGCCCTGGGGACCGGCTACGGCGAACCTTCAGACCAGCGGCCCAATGGAGTACTAAGCGGCCACAGCCAGGTGCTCGCCGAAGAACCGGAAGATCAGCTCCCAGCCCGCGTTCGCCGCGTCGACCCGGTAGCTGGGCCGGTCCACCGAGAAGAACGCGTGCCCCGCCCCCTCGAAGGTGTGGAACTCGAATTCCTTGCCGTCGTCCGCCAGGATCTGCCGGAGCTCCGCGACCTGGGCGGTATCGGGGTAGGCGTCCTCGGCGCCGAACAAGCCGAGCAGCGGCGCGGAGAGGTCAGGGGTGAGACCGGCGATCGGACCGATCTTCAGTCCGGTCTGGGCAGGCGGGTCGCCGACGACGAAGGCGCCGTAGCAATCGACGACCGCGTCCACGTCCAGCCTGCAGCCGGCCAGGAAGGCCTGGCGGCCGCCCGAGCAGTGGCCGATGATACCGATCTTGCCGCTGAAGCCGGGCAGTGATCGCAGGTGCTCAATTGAGCCCGAGACATCGCCTACCAGCCGCTCATCCGGCACGCCGCCCTTCGCGCGGGACGCGGCGGCCGCATCGTCCGGGCTGGCGCCCGGAGCGTCATGCCAGTGGATGTTGGGCATGATCGCGTGGTAGCCATTAGCCGCCAGCCGCCTGGTGATCTCTTTGGTGGACCAGTCGAATCCCGGCATGTGATGGATCACCACGACGCCGGCATGCGGCTGGTCGCCGAGCGGGCTGGCGAGGTAAGCCTCCAGCTCAGCGCCGTCCGCGCCGGTGATCGTGATCGCCTCGGCCCGCAGGTCTTCCCTTACCCGTCCTAGATTATGCATACATTTTAGTCTACACTGGCGAAAGGTGGGCCGGAGGGCGAGTTCGGCGGACAGGAAATGAGCGGGCAGGGAGTGACATGGACCGGATAGACGTCGCGCTGCTGATCTTGCGCGTGCTGATCGGCGTCACGATGATCATCCACGGTCTCAACCACGCGTTCGGCGGCGGCCGTATCGCCGGCGCCGCCCGCTGGTTTGAGTCGCTCGGACTGCGGCACGGCAAAGTCCAGGCCACCATGAGCGCCGGGGTGGAGGTAGCCGCAGGCCTGGGGATAGCGGTCGGCTTCCTCACGCCGCTATCCGCCGCCGCGCTGATCGGCGTCATGCTCGTCGCCGGCATAACGGCGCACCGCAAGAACGGCTTCTTCGTCTTCCGGGACGGTTACGAGTACGTGCTCTTCATCGCCGTCGCGTCGCTCGTCCTGGCGGTGGCGGGACCCGGCCGGATCTCGCTTGACCACCTGATCGGCATAGACGTAAGCGGCTGGGCCGGCGCCGCGCTGGCCGTAGGCCTTGCCGTGGCGGGTAGTGCCGTCCTGCTCGGGGCCACCTACCGTCCGCCCGCGCGAGCGCGCCAGCCGGAACCGGCACCGGCACCGGCACCGGCACCGGCGCGGGATTGACCAAACCCATCGAGTCACAGGAGTGAACTCATGTCATACATCGCCCAGTACGCACGGTTCTCCGCCAAGGAAGGCCTTGGAGACAAGGTTCGCGCCGCGCTCGACGCCGCGGCCGAGGCGGCCGCCAAGGAGCCCGGCACGCTGCTCTACCTCATCCACGATTCGCAGACCGAGCCGGACACGATCTGGATGTACGAGCTGTACGCCAGCCCCGAAGCCCAGGCGGCGCATTCGGGCAGCGAGGCGACGGCGCAACTCCGGGCGGCGGTCGCCGACCTGCTGCGCGAGCCCCTGACCGTGACCCGCGGGTCGACGCTCAACAGCCTTGGCCTGCCGCAGTCCTGAGCGACAGCCGGCACGCACAGCGAGGAGGAGAGCGGATGGACAAGATCACCGACGATCGCGTCGAGCAGGCCATGGAGCTGGCACGGGACGCCGGCGAGGAGGGCCTGGGCGTCGCCGCTTACCTCGGCGACGAGCTGATCATCAACACGTGGGCCGGCCTCGCTGACTCCGAGACGGGACGCGTCGTCGACGAGACCACGCTGTTCCAGGTCTTCTCGGTGACGAAGGCGTTCACCGCGACCGCGCTGCACCTGCAAGCCGAACGCGGGCTCGTGGATTACGACCTTCCGATCGCCCGCTACTGGCCGGAGTTCGGCGCACGCGGCAAGCACCGGATCACCGTCCGGGACGCGCTGTGCCATCGCGCGGGCATCCCGCAGATGCCTACCGGCGTCACTCCGGAGCTCATGTTCGACTGGGACTGGATGATCCACCAGATCGAGTCCTACCGGCCATGGTTCCCGGCGGGCACCACGAACGCCTACCACGTACTGGTGTGGGGCTGGCTGATCGGCGAGGTCATCCAGCGCACCGACCCGCTGGGGCGCGGCGTCGACCGCTTTATCCAGCAGGAAGTATGCGAACCGCTGGGGATTACCGACTTCCACCTCGGGCTCGCCAAGGACCAGGCGCCGCGGGTGACCAGGCTCGCGGCCGACTGGGTGCCGGCGCGCGACTCCGATCACCTGCGTGAGGCCGCGCAGCCCGTGGCCGTCGCCCCGGCGCCGCCGCTGCACAACCGGGAGGACACCTGGGCGGCAGGCCTGCCCGGCGCGGGCGGGATCGCGAACGCCGAGTCGGTCGCGCGCTTGTTCGCCATGCTGGCCCGCGGGGGCGAGTTCCGCGGCACCCGGCTGCTGTCCCCGGAGCGGGTCCAGGCCTGCCGGCGACCCCGTGACGACTCACTGGCGCCCGACGCGATCTTCGAGGCACCGGCCTGGATAGGCCAGGGCGGCTACTGGCTCGGCGGCGACCTGCGCCGCCGCATTCCCGGCGACGGCAGCCTGCCGGCGGTCCTCAACCAGCCAGGCGCGGGCGGCTCGACCGGCTGGGCGGAGCTGGACACCGGCCTCGCCGTGGCGATCTGCCACAACAGGCAGTTCGTCGTGGACCGCAAGGATCCCGGCTTCACCGCCCGCATCACGCCGATCGCGGACGCGGTCCGCGAAGTCGCCGCCGAACGCACAGGGGAGGCCCGATGACCGCGACCGAAGTCCGGGAGGGCGAAGCCCAGGCGCGCCGCCTGTTCGGGGACGAGCGCTACCAGCGCTCCCGCGTCGACGCCCCGCCTGGGCACCGGCGTGATCTGCTCGCGCTCGCCGACGAGGTGGTGTTCGGGAAGGTATACGCCCGGCCCGGGCTGCCGCTCGAGACGCGGGCGCTGTGTACCATCTCCGCGCTCACCGTCCTCGGGCACCCCGACCAGCTGCGGGTCCACGTCGGCGCCGCGCTCCGGCTGGGCATCGAGCAGGCAGCGATCGCGGAGGTGATGACCCAGATGGCCATGTACGGCGGGTTTCCGGCTGCCCTGAACGCCGCGCAGATCCTCGACGACGCGGTCGCCGAATTCGGCAAGGTTGAACGCCAATGACAAACGTCGGATTCGTCGGCCTGGGCCACATGGGCGGGGCCCTCGCGGCCCGCCTCGCCAGTCAAAGCGACGGTCAGATCGAGCTGTACGTATTCGATCTTGACCCGGCGCGCGTCGCCCAGGCCTGCGCGGCCGGCGCGCGAGCCGCGCGGTCCATAGCCCAGCTCGCGAGCGAGTGCGAGGTGGTCATCACCTGCCTGCCGACCTCGGCGCACGTCAAAAGCGTCGTCCACGGGCAACACGGCCTGGCGGCCGCCCTCACGCCCGGCTCGCTGGTCATCGACTGCACGAGCGGCGAGCCCGCGGTCACCCGCGAGCTGGCGGCCGAACTGAGCGCGCGCGGGATCGGCCTGGTGGACGCGCCGGTGAGCGGCGGCCCGCAGGCGGCGGCCGCCGGAACCATCGCGATCATCGTCGGCGGCACGGAAGAGCTGTACGAGCGGGCCCTGCCCACGCTGCGCCGCATCTCGCCGAACGTCCGCCATGTCGGCCCGGTCGGCGCCGGCCACGTGGTCAAGCTGCTGAACAACGTGCTCGCCGCGGGTCACCGGATGCTCGCCTTCGAGACGGCGGCCGTAGCGGCATCGCAGGGGGTCGACCCTAAGACGTTCATCGACGTCGTCAACCTGGCGTCCGGACGAAGCTATGCCACCGAGATCACGATGCCACGGCACGTCTTCGGGGAGTCACTCGCGCAGGGCTTCTCGGTCGGGCTCATGGCCAAGGACGTCGGACTCGGCTGCCGGCTGGTGCCGCAACCGCTGGAAGAGCTGTCGCTGGCGCTCCAGGTGCACCACCGGCTCCAGGCGGCGCTGACCGAATTCGGCCCGGACGCCGACATCAACCAGACGCTCGAGACCTACGAGCGTGCCACCCAGACCCAGGTCGCGACCAGCAAGCGCCCATGAGTGCTATCGGCCGCTGCAGGATTTTCGCGCAGGTGCCACCGGAGCTCACGCGCGACGCTCGCTCCTGCCCGTGGTCGATGGCGGTGCTCGGCCTGGAACGGATCGGCTCGTTCCTCGAAGGCCCCTGCTTCACCCCGGACGGAACCCTCTACGTCTCGGATCTCGCGCACGGGCGGATCCTGCGAGCAGGCGACGACGGTCGGCTGGACGTCCACCTGGACTACGGCGGCGCGCCGAATGGCATGGCCGCGCTTCCGGACGGCTCGCTGCTGATCGCCGACTACGAACGGGGACTGCTGCGGCTCGGCGCCGACCAGACCCTGACGACGCTCGCAGACCGCTTCCGGCACGAGCCGTTCCTTGGCCTCAGCGACATCGTCATCGGCCGGGACGGCGCTGTCTACGTCACCGACCAGGGCCAGTCGGATCTGCGCAGGCCCGTCGGCCGGGTGTTCCGCTGGCGGCCGGATAGCGGTCTCGAGGTGCTGGTCGAAGAGATAGCCAGTCCGAACGGAATCGTGCTAACTCCCTCCGAAGACACGCTGTACGTCGCCGTCACGCGGGCCAATGCCGTGTACCGCGTCCCCCTGCGATCCGACGGCTCGGTCGGCAAGGTCGGCGTGTACCTGTATCTCTCCGGGGGGACCGGGGGCCCGGATGGCCTCGCGGTGGACCGGCTTGGCGGGCTGGCGGTCGCGCACTACGGCCTCGGACGGGTCTGGCTCTTCGACCGCCGCGGGCTCCCGGCCGGCCATATCGACACCCCAGCGGGGGAGGGGACGACCAACATCGCCTACGGCGGCCCCGATGGACGGTCGCTGTACATCACGGACGCGTCGACGGGTTCGGTCCTCGTGGCCCAAGCGCCGGAACCCGGGCACCCGCTCTACTCGCATCGCTTCGGCTGACCCCTTGACATCGGCCGATGTCCGGAACTAGCTTCAGATAAATATGTACACAAAATTGTACGCATAAGTTGGGAGCGTGAGGTCGTGGCAGCGCAGAGCCCCGATGACAATCACCGCTACATCGTGATCTCGTCAGACAACCACGCGGGCGCGGACCTGTACGGCTACAAGCCGTACCTGGAGAAGAAGTGGCACGAAGAGTTCGACGAGTGGGCCGCTGCCTACACGAACCCGTGGGACTTCGTCGAGTCGCGCGCCACCAAGGACGGATTCGAGCTGGAGTCTGAGGAGATCCTCACGGGTGCCGCGTCCTGGCACAGCCCGCTCAACTGGGACAGCGACAAGCGCAAGAAGCACATGGCGGCCGACGGTGTGGTGGGCGAGGTGATCTTCCCGAACACCGCGCCCCCGTTTATGCCCGGCTCGGTCCTGTCCGGCAAGGGGCCGGCGACCCGCAGCGAGTACGAGCACCGCTGGGCGGGCCTGCAAGCGCACAACCGGTGGCTCGCCGATTTCTGCGCCCGGACGCCCGGCCAGCGGGCCGGCATCGCGCAGGTGCTGCTCGAGGACGTTGATGACGCGATCGCTGAGGTCAAGAAGATCAAGGAACTCGGCCTGACCGGCGGCATCCTGCTGCCGATGGACGGCCCGCTCGGCGGGACGACCCCGCTCTACGTCGATGATCTCGAGCCGCTCTGGCAGGTGTGCGAGGATCTCGACGTCCCGGTCCACAAACACTCGTCGGCGCCGCCCGAGCAGCCGGGCGCCGCCCGCAGCGGCCCTGGTGTCATAGCCATCGGCTTCGCCGAGCGGCAGTTCTTCAACCACCGCGCGGTAGCCCAGATGATCTTCTCCGGCGTCTTCGAGCGGCACCCCGGCCTGAAGATGGTCTTCTCCGAGAGCGGGGTCGGCTGGGTGCCGGGGCACCTGGAGATGCTCGACTCGCTGTACGTCACGGGCAGCGACCGCGACGGGCTGCTGGGCTTCCTGGCACCGTCGATGGAGCTCTTGTCCATGAAGCCGAGCGAGTACTTCGCGCGCAACTTCTACCTGGGAGCGAGCCTGTTCCTCCCGTCGGAGGCCAGGCTGCGCCACAACGTCGGCGTCGACCGGATCATGTGGGGCGTCGACTACCCGCACTCGGAGGGCACCTTCCCGTACTCGCGAGAGGCGATCTCGCTGACGTTCTCGGCGGTTCCTCCCGCCGAGGTCGCGGACATGCTCGGGCTCACCGCGGCGGAGGTCTTCAACTTCGACGTCGGCTACCTGCAGAGCCTGGCCGACCGCGTCGGTCCGACCGTCGCGGAGGTCAAGGCGATGCCGAGTGCTATCCCGCAAATCCCGGGCGACACGCTGAGCCCGGTGTTCAGCACCAAGTCGTTCTCGGCCGATCGCTAAGGAGTACCAGTCATGACAGCACCGACCATCAGCGAAACCCGGCCGGCCACCAAGTCGGCACCGGTCGTCGTCGTCTCCGCGGACACCCATGTCGGGCCGCGCGCCGCGGAAGACCTCAGGCAGTACTGCCCGCCAACGCTCCGCGATGAGTACGACGCCTGGCTAGCGGCGGTGACCGAGGCCGGCAAGGCCGGCGCCTACGACCACCGCCATTCCGGCAATCCGGACCGCATCAAGCGGCTGCGCATGAACGACGTGCCTGGTCACTACGACATGCACGCCCGGATCGCGGACATGAACCGCGACGGCGTGGCCGGCGCGGTCATCTTCCACGGCAGCCAGAACCTAGAGCCGCTGCCGTTCCTGGACGCGGTCGGCACCCGCTTCTTCCGCACCGGCGGCGCGGACGAACTGGCGATGGAGCGGCAAACCCTCGAAAAGGTCAAGATAGGCCTGCACATGTACAACACATGGCTGGCCGACGTGTGCTCCATCGAGCCAGAGCGCCACGCCGGCCTCGCGCACCTGCCGATGTGGGACCTCGAGGCCGCCCTCGAAGAGCTGACCTGGGCGCACGGCGCGGGCCTGCGGGGCGTCAACTTCCCGGCGCCGCGAGCCGGCGTGCGGTTCTTCGACGACCCGGCGTGGGAGCCGTTCTGGAGGGCCTGCGAGGAGTTCGGCATGCCGCTCACCACGCACGCCGGCGTCGGCAACCCGGCCGAATGGGCGGGGCCTATCGCCGGCGCGCTCGCCCCGCTCGAGGCGGCCGGCTACCCGGTCACCAAGGGCCTGCACCGGCTCATCTTCGGCGGCGTCTTCGAGCGCCACCCGGACCTCAAGATCGTGTACACGGAGCAGACAGCGCAGCCGTCCATGTGGTGGATCCCGGCTAGCGAGGAGTACGACTCCGTGTGGCGGAAGCGGAACTGGCAGGTGCGCGAGATTTGCCCGCGGCCGCCGTCCGAGTACATGAAGCAGCACGTTTTCCTCGGTGCCAGCTTCTTGCACCGCGCGCCGGATGAGCCGTGGAAGGCGGCGCGCGGCGGCTACGCGGAGAACATCCTGTGGGGTTCGGACTACCCGCACACGGAGGGAACGCTCGTCGAGTACGGCGACGGCCGGTCCACGACTCGCACATCGCTCTCCTACGTCTTCTCCGGGGCCCCGGAGCAGGCGGTGCGCCCGATCGCCGGCGCGAACACGGCGTCGGTCTACGGCATGGACATGGCCAAGCTGGCCCGCGTCGCCGAGCGGATCGCCGCCCCGACGTATGCGGACCTGAGCGTCGCTCCCGACCCGCACGAGGTCCCCGACTACTGGTCCGGCAACGACTAGCCCCAACCCCCGCCCGCCACTCAGCCGATGGCGCCAACGGCCTGTCAAGAGCAAGCCATTGGCGCCATCGGCATAGTGGTTTAGACGTCCGTGAGGTCGGACTCGCGCAGGACGCCGCACGGCTCGTCCTCGCGGCGCCGTGCCGGGATCAGCCCGGCCTCGTTGCCCTTTATCTGCAGCGCGAGGTACTTGGAGTAGATGCGGCACTGGGCGAGGCTCCCCGCGATGAACCACAGTCCCGGCTGCGGTGTCCGGCGGAACATGTTGCGCAGCTCGCCTTCGTCGTCATAGCCCCAGATCGGACCGACCCGCTCCGCGGTCGCGTCGCCGAAGAGCCGGCGGACGAGTTCCTGCTGCCCGAGATAGCCGGTCGCGAAGACCACGGCGTCGGCGTCGAGCGCGGTTCCGTCCGCCAGCCGGACGCCCGTGGCGGTGAACGACGCGATGTCCGAGAACTGGATGAGGCGCACCTTGCCGTCGATCAGCAGCTGGGAGCAGCCCACGTCGAGGTAGTATCCGCCGCCGCGGCGCAGGTACTTCATCTGGAACCCGGTTTTGTCCTCGCCGTCGTCGAGCCTGAAGCCGACCGACTTCAGGCCGTCGAGCAGCTCCCTGTCGATGCCGGCCAGCTCGCGCGTCAGCAGCTGGTACGAGTGGCGGAGCACCGGATACGGCGTGGCGATGTTGATGAGGTCGGTGACCTCGGTCGGGTTCCCCTCACGGTAGATCGAGTAGACCTTCCCGGCCGCGTCGGGTCCGACGGTGACAACGGTCGTCGCCGAGCGCTGTACGAGCGTGACCTCGGCTCCATGGCTCCACAGGTCCTGCGCGACGTCGTGTCCGCTCGTCCCGGTGCCCAGCACGATGACGCGCTTGCCGGCGAACCGCGCGCCCTCGTTGAACTGGCTCGTGTGGAAGGTCTCGCCGCGGTATTCGCCGAAGCCGGGGATCGCCGGCTGGTAGGGGATGCCGCTGACGCCCGAGGCCATGACGATGTGCCGGACGCGGAGCAAACGCTCGCCGCCGCCGGCGCGCGCCAGGCGCACGGCCCAGAGCTCGGCATCCGGGTCGAAGCTGGCGCCCAGGAACTCTGTCGAGGTCCAGACGTTGAGCTCCATGAACTCCGCGTACGCCTCGAACCAGTCGGCCACCAGGTCTTTGGGTATGTAGGTTGGCCAGGTCTCCGGGAACGGCATGTACGGCAGGTGGTTGGCCCACACCTCGTTGTGCAGCACCAGGGAGTGGTACCGGTTGCGCCAGTTGTCTCCGACGCGCGCGTTGCGGTCGACCACCAGGGTGTCTATGCCCAGCTGGCGCAGGCGGGCCGCGGTCGACAGGCCGGCCTGGCCGGCGCCGATGACGAGCACCGCGGGATCGCGGTCGTCATAGCGCGCCTCGGCGACCCGCTGGTCCAGCCAGTTCGGCCCGCCGAAATCCCGGCTGTGCGACGCGGGCTCGCCGGAGCCTTCGCCGGCCTGCTCAGGGAACTCGGCCAGCTCGTCCAGGGCCGTCAGCACGGTCCAGCCCACGAGTTCACCCGGTCCAGCCGGCTCGACGAGGCGGATCACGCCGCGGCCGCGGCCCGCCGCCACCTCGAACTCCACGAGCGCCTCGACGGCAGCCGTCCCGGCACGGGTAACGCGCCGCGGCTGCGTCCGCCTGTCCAAGCGCATCCCGCGGAGCTTGGCGGCGGGCAGCCAGGCCGCCAGCGCGGCGCGCACCTGACCGGCGCCGTAGAAGGTGTGTACGTCCCAGGTCAGGGCGAGGACGTCTCGCCAGTAGACGTCGGCCGAGAGCAACCCCATCGCGGCCGGCAGGTCTGAGCGCTCCAGCGCGTCGGCGAACCGCGTCAGCCATGCGTCAACGCGGTGTGCGAGCCCGCGGGTATCCGGTGCCGGTGTCATCACCGCTCCTAACTTGCCAAGCCTGTACTTTGAAGACATTCTTGCATACGTTTTACGGAAGGGGGAGTCTCTCCAATCTTGTGCGACACTAATGTGTACATTCCTGCATGCTGTCAATAAGGAGTCGGGACGATGGCGGACATGGCGGTCGCGGACGGGGCGACACAGTTGACATTGCAGGCCGCGGATCAGATCCGTGACCTGATCATCCGCAGGATCCTGCTGCCGGGCGAGAAGATCCGCCAGGTGGAACTCGCGAACCGGGTTGGGGTGTCGCGCAGCCCGCTGCGGGAGGCGCTGCGCACCCTCGAATCGGAGGGCATCGTCTCGTACGAGGTCAACCGCGGCTACGTGGTCTCCCGGCTCGATCGCCACGATCTGGAGCAGATCTACCGGATGCGGGCACTGCTGGAGCAGGAGCTGCTGAGTTCGATCGCGCGGCCAGACGCCAGGACGGTGCGGGCGATCGCGAGGCACAACGACGAGATGGTGCACGCGATCGAGGCCGGCAACGTCTCGGCGATGCTCGAGGCCAACCGGAACTTCCACTTCGCCATCTTCGAGCTGTCGCCGCTGGATCTCTTCCGCCGCGAGGTGCGGCGCCTGTGGCAGCTCTCCGAGGGTTACCGGGCGACGTACCTCTGGCTGCCCGAGACGCGGGCCCGGATCGTATCGGAGCACGCCGCGATGGTAGCCGCGCTCCGCGAGTTCGATCCCGGCCGGCTCGTCGAGCTCGGCGCCCAGCACCGGAGCGCGAGCGAGGACGTCGTCGTCGGGCTGCTAGCGGGCAGCTAGCCCCCGGACGTTGACCCGCCCTCTGCCTCGGGTTACGCTAATATGCACGCAAAAATGTGTGCACATGTGAATGGACAGGGAGCAGAGATGGAGATCATCGCGACGGCGGCGATGCCTTGGGAGCCCACGCCCGTCAACACCCGGGGCGGGAAGGTTTCGCGCAAGATACTCCGCGAGGGAGAACTGCTGCCTGGACTGGGCTTCTACGCGCGCCTGGTCAAGTACCACGCCGGCGAGGGCGTCTTCACCGCGCCGCGGCACAAGCACAACTACGACCAGATCCGGTACACGATCTCCGGCACACAGGATTTCGGTCAGGGCCAGGTCTCCCAGGCAGGCTGGCCGTCGTACTTCCCCAGCGGCGCGCCGTACGGCCCGGAGCGGATCGAGGGCGCGGAAGTCATCGTCATCCAGTGGGGCGACACCTGGGTCGACTCGCAGACGTCGGATGCCGCGGTCGCCGAACTGAAGAAAGCCGGCGAGTTCAAGAACGGCATCTACACCGTCGTGGACGAGAACGGCGTCCATCGCAACACGGACTCCATCCAGGCGATCTGGGAGAAAGTCTGGGGCCGCAAGCTGGAGTGGCCCAGGCCGAAGTACCCGCAGCCCATCCTCATGGATCCCGGTGCGTTCGACTGGACCGGCGAGGACGGCGACATCTGGGTCAAGCCGCTGGGCAGCTTCACGGAGCAGGACCTGAACATCAAGGTGCTCCGCTGGAACACCAAGGCCGACCTCGAGCTTCCGCCCGAGCGTACGTCCATGCTCTTCAGCCTGAAGGGCGAGATCGTCGCCGACGGGAGCGCGTACGCGCCGCAGACGGCCGTCTTGTCCGGCTACGGCGAGACCGGCACCGTGACCGGCCTGGAAGGCGCCGAGGCCGTCGTGTTCGCGTTCCCCAAGGCCCTGGCGGCGTGACCGGCCATGAGAGATAACCGGACCAAGCGGCTGATCGCCTCGGGCGCGCGTGCCCTCGGGCTCTCGATGACCATTACCGACCCGTTCGTGGCCGAGGTGGTCGGCGCCGCGGAATTCGACTTCGTGCTCATCGACACCGAGCACGGGCCGATCGCCATCGACCAGTTGCAGTTGATGCTGATCGCGCTGCGCGGTTCCGTCTCCACCGTCCTCGTCCGGCCGCCGGCTAACGACCATGTCAGCATCAAGCGGATCCTGGATCTGGGGGCCGAGGGCATCGTGGTGCCGGAAGTGAGCTCGCGGGATGAGTGTGCCGCCGCCATCCGGGCGGCCAAGTACCCGCCCGAGGGCATCCGGGGATTCGGCCCGCGGCGCGCGAGCCGGCTCGAGGGCGGCCGGCAGGCCTACCTGACGCGAGCGAACGACGAGGTCGCCGTCTTCGTGATGATCGAGCATCAGGACGCGCTGGCCAATCTCGACCAGATCCTCACGACACCCGGTCTTGACGGCATCGTGGTCGGCCCGGCCGACCTCGCCGTGTCGATGGGGCACATCCTGGAACCGGGACACGCGGACGTGGAGAAGGCGATCGAGCAGGTCTTCGAGGCATGCGAGCGGCACGGGTGCCCGTTCGGGATCTACGCGGCCGCCGAGGCGTCGGCGCGCAAGTGGGTAGGCCGGGGTGCAAAGCTGGTGACGGTCGGCAGCGACATCCAGTTCGTGGACCAAGGGCTGGCGCGGGCCCGTGACCTGGTCACTAGTCTCAAGGGCTGAGGAGGAGACAGATGAGCCGGAATGAGCTGAAGGCGCGCTGGCGCGACGGCGAGACGACGTACGGAATGTGGTCGGTGACCGGCTCGACCTTCGTCGCTGAGCTCATGGCGCTCGAGGGCCCCGACTACGTGTGCCTGGATATCCAGCACGGCCTCATCGGGTACGACGCGTTCCTGGCTTGTCTGTTCGGGCTGGCGCGAACCGGCAGCACGCCTGTCGTCCGGGTGCCGGCGAACGATAGCGGCTGGATCGGCAAGGTGCTGGACGCGGGCGCCGAGGCCGTCATCGTTCCTATGGTCGAGACCGCCGAGCAAGCGGAGCAGGCCGTCCGGAGCTGCCGCTACTTCCCGCTGGGCAACCGGAGCGTCGGCCCGATCCGGGCCGCGCAGACGCTCGGCGGCGACACCGACGTCGCGAACCGGGAGGTCGCCTGCCTGCTGATGATCGAGACCGCGCTGGGTGTCGCGAACGCGGCGGAGATCTGCTCCGTGCCGGGCGTCGACGGGATCTATGTCGGACCTGGCGACCTGGCCCTGACATATGGCCTGCCGCCCACGCTGACGCCCCAGCCAGGTCTGCACGCGGACGGGATCTGGGCGGTCCGCGACGAATGCGTGCGCAACGGCATCGTCGCGGGCGTGCAGTGCCGGAACGCGGAGGGCGCCCGCCGGATGGCGGACGAAGGCTTCCGCATGCTGACGGTAGCCACCGACGCCCACCTGATCCGCACCGCGGTCAGGTCGGAGCTGGCCGAGGCGGGTGCCAAGCCGCGGCTGGCCACGGAATCCGCGGCCAGCCCGTACAGCTGACTGCCCGCCGCTTAGCGGTCAAGCGACCGAGTCCGTCTCGTCAGCGGCCGCCGCGGCCAGCCACGCGCGCACCGCGTCACCCGACTCGTCCAGCCACGGCGGCGGAGCCGAGGGATGCGGCGGCGTCAAGCTCATCGACATCGGCGTGCGTACATGCGTGACGCCATCGATGTCCCACGTGGAGTCAAGGTTCAGCGTCCTGGCGAACTCGAAGGCCTCCGCGAGGTTGTTCACCGGGCCGGCCGGGACGCCAGCGGCCTGCAGGCGGTCGATCACGTCGGCCCGGGTGCGGCCGGCGAGTAGCGACTCGATGATGCGGCGGAGTTCCGGGCGGTGGGCGACACGCCCGCTGTTCGCCTGGAATCGCTCATCGGCCGCCAGGCCGGGCGCGCCGAGCACCTGGCACAACTTCGCGAACTGGCCGTCAGTGCCCGCCGCGATGACCAGCTCTCCGTCGCTGGCCTGGAAGGCTTCGTACGGCGCCACGCTCGGATGCGCGTTACCCGCGCGGAACGGGACCACATCGGCCATCAGATGCGCCGCGGACTGGTTGGCGAGGACCGACAGCGCGCTGTTCAGCAGGTTGACCTCTACCAGCTGGCCGCGTCCGAGCCGTTCGCGGGCGGCGAGGGCGGCGAGGATGCCGAGGCCCGCGTGCAGGCCGCACACGATGTCGACAACCGCGACACCCACCTTCATCGGCGAGCCGTCCCGCTCGCCGGTCACGGACATGAGACCGCTGGCCGCCTGCGCGACCAGGTCGTAGCCGGACAGCGTCCGCCCGTTGCTGCCCGGTCCGAAGCCGGTGATGGAGCAGTAGACGAGCCGCTCGTTGCTCAGCGCGACCTGCTCGTAGGCCAGGCCGAACTCGCGCATCCGGTGCGGCAGGAGGTTCTCGACCAGGACGTCGGCGCGGCGCGCCAGTTCCTTCGCCAGCCGGTTGTCGCCGCGATCGGTGAGATCCAGCACGACCGACCGCTTGTTCCGGTTGACGGACTGGTAATAGGTGCTCACTCCGTCGCGCCACGGCGGTCCCCAGGTCCGGGTCTGATCACCGTCCGGGCTCTCCACCTTCACCACCGTCGCGCCAAGGTCGCTGAGCAGCATGGTGAGGTAAGGGCCGGCGAGCACTCGGGAGAAGTCGGCGACGAGGACCCCATCCAGAGCGCCAGGACCTGTGCCCGGACGTTGATTCAGCTCGTTCACGTAGATAATTGTATGCAATAATGTCGTCATAAGGAAGCAGGTCTGGCGCACGCGTCAGCGGGCCGACGGGAACCCGATGATCACCTGCTCGTTGATCTGCGGGAGCGCGTCAACAATCGCGCGGACCCGGTCCAGGCTGCCGGCCCGCAGCGCCCGCAGGATCTGGCGATGGTCCCGCAAGATCCGCTGGGCGGCAGCGGGCGGAAGCGCGTGGGCAGCGTTATAGCTGTCGGTCATCTTCCAGAGCCGCTGGACCTCGTGGAGGAATATGTTGAGCCCGCTAAGGCGGAACATCTCCTCGTGGAACTGGCGGTAGGCGATGGTCAGCGCGTTGAAATCGCCGATCTCGATCGCCGCCTCCATCTCCGCGAGGCGGCCGGCCATCCGCTCGAGGACGTCCTCGCCCGGCTTCCGTATGTGGCTCAACATCTCCGCCTCGATCAGCCTGCGGAGATCGTAGATCTCGGCCAGCTCCTCCATCCGCAGCCGGCTCACCACGTAGCCGCGGTTGGTCTCGTACTTCACGAGCCCCTCCGCCGCCAGCGTGCGCAGCGCCTCGCGCAGCGGGCTGCGGGACACCCCGGCGTTGCGGGCGACTTCGACCTGATGGATCTTTTCCCCAGGCAACAGTTCCCCGCGGCGGATGAGATCACGGATGATCTCCGCGGCCTGAAGTGTCAGCTGAACGGGCTGTCCGTCATCAGGTGCCGTGTCCTTCGCGGCGCTGGTGCTGGGTGCCATCGTGTTTTCGACGTCCTCTGCTGGTCGGCCGGTAATCCCACGATTAGACAATACTGCACGCAAATTCGCCGGCTATCCCGCCGCGCCATGCCCGCTCCGCCGTGCAGGCTATTGGCCCAGGCAGTCGCCACCGCCCGTTCTGACAACGAAATAGAGCGCACCAGATCCGGGGCGCCGCGATTTGCAGCCGAGCCCAGCTACGCGATTCCGTAGGTCTTGATGTTGGCGAACTGGTCCATTCCGGACCGGCCGAGTTCCCGGCCTACGCCGGACCGTTTGGTGCCCCCGAAGGGGATCTCGATGGGGGCGCCGAGGTAGTTGTTGATTCCCACGCCTCCGGTGTCGAGCCGCCCGGCGATGCGGCGCGCCTCGTCCAGGTCCTCGCCGAACACGGTTCCGCCGAGGCCGTAGTTCGAGTCGTTGGCCAGCGCGACGGCGGCATCGGCGTCCGGCACGCGGTAGATCATCGCGAGCGGGCCGAACGCTTCCTCCAAGTACACGCGCATCTGCGGTGTGATTCCGGTGATGACGGCGGGCGCGAAGAACGCGCCCGGGCCGTCGACGCGGCCGCCCGGGACGAGCACCGTCGCTCCCTTATCGAGAGCGTCCTGGTACTGCTCCTGCAGCAGGTCGGCGGCAGTCTGGCTGGACTGCGCTTGGGGGAGATGCAGACCTGGCCATCGATCCTGAGCCGGCAGGCGGCCGCGGTGCCCGCCGCCCGCGCGACGTCGGCGGAGTCGAGCACGATGAACGCGTCCGAGCCGCCGAGTTCGAGCACGACCGGCTTGATGTTGCGTCCGGCCTGCTCGCCGACCGCGGACCCGGCGCGGTCCGAGCCGGTCAGCGTGACGCCGCGCACCCGCGGGTCGGCGATGTAGCCGGACACCTGCGCCGTCGACACGAGGACCGTCTGGTAAACGTCGGCCGGGAATCCGGCCTCGGCGAAGAGGTGGTCGAAGAACAGCGACGGCCGACCGGGCACTGCCGGGTGTGGACCGCGCCGTGCTGGACATCGCGTACCGCGACCTGGTGACTCGGCCGGTCAATTCGGTCCGCGCCGTCTACGAGCGGTTCAGCCTGCCGTACACCAATGGGTTCCACCGCGCACTGACCAGGGCGGCGACGTCGGCTGCACGCTGCGCAGCGAACTCGGCACCCACCGCGTCGAAGCCCGCACCACGACGAGCTGCGCCACCGCGGGCCATAGCCGATCGTGTCGGCAAGAACGCCAAGGCGGCGCTTGGCAAGCATGAGCGTTCTGGCACGCGGATGGCACACAAGGCGAAGGGGACATCATGACCGGACGTACCGGCCACTACGACATAGGCCCTGGTCTGGGGCTTCGCTGAGTGCGCCCGGCAGGATTCGAACCCGCGACCCGCTGCTTAGAAGGCAGCTGCTCTATCCGACTGAGCTACGGGCGCCCGGTGACCATTTTGCATGGCGAAGATCACACGTAGGCCACACGCAGGTCGCATTGTGTGGCGACGCGCGTCACTGACCGTAACGGAGCATGACGGCGTCCGTGAGGAAAAGATCAACCCCATCATACCGAACGTCCCCTGCTTTCTCCCGACCGCACCGCCGGCCGGGGCGAGCGGCGCCGGCCCCCGCCCTTGCACGCCGGCCCGAGCGGACAGCCGCGTAGCGATAGGGTTCTGGTATGCCCGACACGGTTCTGTACACCGCGGAGGCGGTGTCGACAGGCGACGGCCGCAACGGCCATGTGACCTCCTCAGACCAGCGGATTGACCTGGATCTGGCGGTGCCGGCGGAGATGGGCGGCACCGGCGCGGGAAGCAATCCAGAGCAGCTGTTCGCGGCGGGCTACGCCGCCTGCTTCCATAGCGCGCTGCGGGTGGTCGCGGGCCGCCAGCACACGGCGCTCGGCGATTCGACGGTGACCGCGCAGGTGGGCATCGGGCCGGAGGGCGAAGCGTTCGGGCTGGTGGTCACCCTCGTCATCCACGTTCCGGGGCTGGAGCGGGAGAAGGTACGCGAGTTCGCCGACGAGGCGCACCAGATCTGCCCCTACTCCCGGGCCACCCGCGGCAACATCAGCGTGGAGCTGCGCGTCCTT
>Ga0207693_10000422_pt1 | contig 38519 bp, 37 predicted proteins | sample LARL81metaG_FD_184347 | JGI IMG/M metagenome (GOLD analysis project Ga0207693, IMG submission 184347) | Corn, switchgrass and miscanthus rhizosphere microbial communities from Kellogg Biological Station, Michigan, USA - LAR L8-1 metaG... | ecosystem: Host-associated > Plants > Roots >... | reverse complement strand
CAAGGGCGCCACGATAATCCTCGCGGCCGCGGCCTGGTTCCTCGCCGCAGCCCTGCTCTGGCGGACGAAGGTCCCGGCTGACCTGCACCGCCCGCACCTCGACGCCTCCTCGTTCTTCTCCCCGGCTCAGCTGCATCGCGCGGCCCGTTACAGCTCGGTCGCGAGGCTGCTCTTCTTCCTCGGCGTCGCGGTCCAGCTCGCTGTTCTCGCAGTGCTGGCGGTGCTCGGCCGACGCCTCGCGCGTGGCTTCGCGCTCGGCGAGATCGGCGCCGGGGTGATGATCGGAGTCGCCGCCTCGCTGTTCCTGACACTCGCGACGCTGCCGGTCGGCCTGGCGAGCCTCTGGTGGGACCGGCACTACGGCATCTCGAAGCAGGACTACTGGAGCTACGTGCTCGGCCTGTGGGGCGGCGTGGCCAGCCGCACCGTGACGGTCGCGATCGTGCTCGTGATCGTGATGTCGCTGGCGAAACGGTTCCCACGAGGTTGGTGGGCGATCGTTGCACCGCTCTTCGTCGCCGTCGGGGTGGTCTTCGTCGTCGTCGGCGCGCTGCTCGCGCCGATCGGCACGCACCCGATTCGCGATCCGCGGGTCGCTCCCGTCGTGGAGCGGCTGAAACAGCGCGAGGGAGTACCCGACACGAAGGTCCGCGTCGACACCGTCAGCGACCAGACCCGGGACGTCAACGCCGAGACGACCGGCATCGGGCCGACGACGGTCGTGATCCTCTGGGACACGGTCTTCAAGTCCAACCTCAGCGACCGCGCCATCGAGTTCGTGACCGCGCACGAGCTCGGCCACGCTACCCGCCGCCATATCCTGAAGGGCCTCGGCTGGGGAATCCTCTTCATCGTTCCGCTGACCTTCCTGCTCGCAGAGGCGACCCGCCGGCGCGGCGGCCTGCACCGTGCGGAGGTCGTGCCGTTCGCCCTCCTCGTCGTGTTCGTGCTCAGCCTGCTGGCGATGCCGCTCGAGAACGTCGTCTCGCGACGCTACGAGTCGGAGGCCGACTGGCTGGCGCTCCAGGCGACGCGCGATCCGGCCGCCGGCCGCGAGACGTTCCGCAGCTTCACCCGAATCGACCTGGCGCAGCCAAGCCCGCCCGAGTGGTCTTATGTGTTACTCGACGATCACCCGACCGTGATCCAGCGGATCGCGATGACCAAGGCGTGGGCCGATTGGGTTAGGAGTCGGGCTTCGGGTCCGTCTCGGGCAGGTTCCTGATCCCCTCGCGCGAGGACCACTTCGACCATGAGTCTTCCATCGCGTCCAACAGCTCCCGCATGAACCGGTTCGACATGTTGACGCGCGCGACGACCACGCCGGGCACGTCGCCCTCTTCGACCTCGTGGTCGATCCGGGCGAACGTCAGCGTGAACTCGTAGTCGGAGAAGCTGATGTTCGCGAAGTTCGCATAGACCCCGCCGAGGTGCTCGGGGTCGAGGTGGATGTTCAGTTGGCGCTCCTGGGCTTCGTCGTCCACGCGCTTACGATACTAGTCGCGTGGACGGAATCAGCCCGCGCCGGATCACCTTCGCACTGACCGCGCTCGCCGGGGTGCTCTTGATTGGGACGATCGGCTTCCGGTGGTCTCTGGACGAGAGCTGGTTGCAGTCGTTCTACCGTTCGGTCGTCACGAGCGCCCTCCTCGGCCTGGACACGATCCCGAAGAACGACTCCTCGCGAATCCTCTCGATCTTCATGGTTCTGGCGGGGGTGACTATCTTTGCGTTCGTCGCCTCGACCGTGGTCGAGGGGATTGCGCAGGGCGTCCTGACTGGTGGGCTGGCCGAGAAACGAAGGAGGCGGGCGATCGACAGGTTGCGGGATCACTACATCATCTGCGGCTACGGGCGCGTCGGCCAGCGGATCGGATCCGAATTTCGGGCAGCCGGTGCCGAGTACGTCGTCGTCGACTTCCACGAGGAGGCCCTAGCCGCCGCGCGCGAGCGCAAGGACTATTTCATCGAGGGCGACGGGACGGACGAGGAAAGCCTCGCGGAAGCCGGGCTCGAGCGGGCTCGCGGACTCGTCGCCTCGTCGGACTCCGACGCCGACAACGTCTACATCACGTTGTCAGCACGGGCCGCCCGCCCCGATCTCCTGGTGGTCGCGCGCGCGTCCAACGCGGAGGCGGCAAAGAAGTTGGAGATCGCGGGAGCGAAGCGCGTTGTTCAGCCTTACGCGGCGGCCGGGCGCGTGATGGCGAACCTGATGCTGAAGCCGCAGGTGACGGCCTTCATCGACGTCGTTACCTCGGCGGCCGGGACCGACCTCCGCTTCGAGGAGCTCGAGGTTCCCTCCGACTGGGCCCAGGCGGGAAAGACGATCGGCGAGCTTCGCATTCGGGGGAAGACGGGCGCCGTGATCGTCGCCGTGCGCCAGCGGGACGGGCATTTCGAGACGACCCCGGACCCGGATCTGCCGCTCGAGGCGGGTGACGTCATGATCGCCGCCGGGACCGACGAGGAGCTCGGCGCGCTCGACCAGCTGTTCAAGTCGGCCGAGGCCGTTGCCGGCCGCTGACCCGGTCGCCCGCCTCGCGGCGGAGCTGAGCGAGGCCGTCGGAGCTCCACTCGAGCTCGAGCGCCCGAGCGACCCGGCGCACGGCGACTATGCCACGAACGCGGCGCTCCGCCTCGCCCCGGAACGGCGCCAGGCGCCCCGCGAGCTCGCCGAGGAGATCGCCGCGGCCGCGACGACGCACCCGGCGGTCGAGCGCGCGGAGATCGCCGGCCCGGGCTTCGTCAACCTGTGGCTGACCGATGCCTGGCTCGCAAACGCGCTGGGCGAGATCGTCGAACGAGGTCGCGACTTCGGCGCCGGCGAGCCCGCACGGCCTGAGCGGATCCAGGTCGAGATGGTCTCGGCGAACCCGACCGGCCCGATCACCGTTGCCTCGGCGCGCAACGGGGCGTACGGCGACTCGGTCGCCCGCTTGCTCGAGTTCGCCGGCCACGATGTCGAACGCGAGTACTACTACAACGACTCTGGGGCGCAGATGGAGAAGTTCCGGGCCTCGGTCGAGGCGCGGCGGCGCGGCGAGGAGCCGCCCGAGGACGGGTATCGAGGTGGGTACATCGACGAGCTGGCGGCGAGCCCGGACGATCCGGTACCGCGGATGCTGGAGCGAATCGAGCACACCCTCGACCGCTTTCGCGTCCACTTCGACACCTGGGCCCTGCAGAGCAAGCTCCAGGACCGCCTCGACGAGTTCCTGCCCCGTCTCGACACGTACGAAAAAGACGGTGCCGTCTGGGCCCGGTCGTCGAAGTACGGCGACGACGACGACCGTGTCTTGATTCGCTCGCCGGAGCAGGGTGGAGGTCCGACCTATCGGGCCGCCGACGTCGTCTACCTCGCCGACAAGCTGGAACGAGGCTTCGACCGTGCGATCTACGTTCTCGGCGCCGACCACCACGGCACACGCAACTGGTACGCGGCCGTCGCGCGGATGCTCGGCTACGACCCTGAGCGGGTCGAAGTCCTGATCTACCAGCTCGTCCACCTCACAAGTGGCGGCGAGCAACGGAAGATGTCGAAGCGGCGAGGGGACGTCGTCTTCCTCGACGATTTCATGGACGAGGTCGGCGTCGACGCCGCGCGCTGGTATCTCGTCAACCGCGGCCCCGACCAGACGATCGAGATCGACGTCGACCTTGCGGCCGAGCGCAGCCAGAAGAACCCCGTCTACTACGTCCAATACGCACACGCGCGGATCGCCGGGATCCTCCGCAATGCTGCGGGGGAACCGAGCGACGCCGCGCTGATCCAGCCGCTCGAGCCCGAGGAGCGGGAACTGATCAAGCGATTGCTGGAGTTTCCAGTCGTCGTCGCCGAGGCGACCGAGCGGCGGGGACCGCAGGCGATTCCGGTCTACGCGATCCGCGTCGCCGACGACTTCCATCGCTTTTACCACGAGCACCGCGTGCTGGGAAGCGAGGCGCAGACGTTCCGGCTCGCGCTCGTTCGTGCTGTGCAGAACGTGATCGCGCGGAGCCTCGACCTGGTCGGGGTCGAGGCTCCGGAGCGAATGTGACCCACTAGGATTCCTGCATGGCCGTCGCCGAAGAAGCAAGCGGCAGGCCCCGGGCTCCAGTTCGGCCTGACCGGAACCTGGCGCTCGAGCTCGTCCGCGTGACCGAGTCGGCCGCGATGGGCGCCGGCCGCTGGGTCGGCCGCGGCGACAAGATCGCCGCCGACAAGGCCGCCGTCGACGCAATGCGGGCGATGCTGGATTCCGTTTCGATGGACGGCGTCGTCGTCATCGGCGAAGGCGAGAAAGACGAGGCGCCGATGCTCTACAACAGCGAGTCTGTCGGCGACGGCACCGGCCCACAGGTCGACGTCGCGGTCGACCCACTCGAGGGCACCCGGTTGACAGCGCTCGGACAGCCGAACGCGATCGCGGTCATCGCCGTCGCCGAGCGCGGCACGATGTTCTTCCCCGGCGCGGCCTTCTACATGGACAAGATCGCGGTCGGCCCCGAGTCGATCGACGCGATCGACATCAATGCGTCGCCGACCGAGAACGTCAACGCTGTCGCGAAGGCGAAGGGCGTCTCGCCACGCGCGATCTCGGTCGTCGTCCTCGAGCGCGACCGCCACGAGGATCTGATCGGCGAGCTCCGCCAGGCCGGGGCGAAGGTGAACCTGATCCGCGACGGAGACGTCGCGCCTGCGATCGCCGCGGCTCAGAACGGAACCGGTGTCGACATGCTCTACGGGATCGGTGGCACGCCCGAGGGCGTGATCTCCGCGGCCGCCCTGAAGGCGGTCGGCGGCGGCATGCAGGGCAAGCTCTGGCCGCGCAACGACGAGGAACGGCAGCATTTGATCGACACCGGCTACGACCTCGACCGGGTGCTGACGACCGACGACCTCGTCTCCGGCCAGGACGTCTTCGTCGCCGCCACCGGCGTGACGACGGGCGCGCTGCTGCGGGGTATCCGCTACCTCCCGAACGGCGCGATCACGGACTCGATCGTGATGCGCTCGCGCTCCGGCACCGTTCGCCGGATCGAGGCCTCGCACGCGCTCGACAAGCTCGAGAGCTTCACCGGCCGCGAGTACAGCTAACCGTCCCGCCGGGACTGTTCCGCTGCCCAGGCATAGGCTGTCCGTAACGAACCCGCCACTACGGTGACTGCAAGGCATGCGCAAGGCGTTCTTCGGCGTCGCCCTGGCCGCCCTCGCACTGCTCGCGGTCGCGCCGGCGGCGATGCCGCGGGAGTCGGTCGCGCCAACGCTCACAGCCAAGTCCTCCTCGTTCGGACGCGTTCTCTTCGACGGGCGCGGCCACGTGCTCTACGCCTTCACGCGTGACAAGAACGGCCGGAGCGCGTGCTACGCCGCCTGCGCCAAGGCCTGGCCCGTCTACTACGCGAAAGGAACGCTACGAGCAGGCACTGGCATCAAGCGCTCGCTGATCGGGACGACCAAGCGCCGTGACGGGCGCGGCCAGGTCACCTACGCCGGCCGGCCGCTCTACTACTACGTGAACGACCGGAGACCCGGCCAGATCCTCTGCCAGAACGTCGCCGAGTTCGGCGGCACCTGGCTGATCGTCAGGCCGAGCGGCAAGCTCGTCCGCTAGGCCGTTACCTCCGCTTGCTCCATCTCCGGTGCGTACATACCCGTCCGCGCCGCGCCGTTCATCTTCGCGCGGTGGTAGTAAGCGCGTTGCGCAGCCTCCACGTTCTCCGGCTTGCCGCCCCAGGCCTTGAGGGCGGGCGCCTGGAGAGCACGGCCGTAGGAGAACGAGAGCTGCCACGGATGCGGCCCGCGCGCGTTCATAGCGTTCAGGTTGATGGTCGCGTCCTCGTCCGACTGCCCGCCCGAGAGGAAGACGATTCCGGGCACGGCCGCCGGCACATGCTTGTAGAAGCACTCGAGCGTGACGTCGGCAACCTCGTCCACCGAGGCGCGCTCGGAGGCCTCGTAGCCGGACAGCACCATGTTCGGCTTCAGGAGGGTGCCGCGGAAATCGATTCGCTGGTCGTGCAGCTCCGTGTAGACCGCCTGGAGAACACGACCGGTCGCCTTCCTGCTCTCGGCGATCGTGTGCGTGCCGTCCTGCAGGACCTCAGGCTCGACGATCGGGACGAGGCCGGCTTCTTGGCAAAGCGCGGCATACCGGGCGAGCGCGTGGGCGTTCGTCCAGACGCAGTATTCGCTGGGCTTTTCGGCCGCGATCGAGTAGGTCGCGCGCCATTTCGCGAAGCGCGCTCCGAGCTCGCGGTACTCGTCGAGCCTGCCGCGGAGCCCATCGAGCCCCTCCGTGATGGTCTCGCCGTCCGTTAGCGCGAGCGGCTTCGCACCGATGTCCACCTTGATCCCGGGGATGATCCCTTTGCTCTCGAGCAGCTTCGGAAACGGCGTTCCGTCGGAGGTCGACTGGCGGATCGTCTCGTCGAAGAAGATCACCCCGGAGATGAACTCCTCGGCCCCCTCGGTCGTGAAGAGTAGGTCTCGGTAGGCCCGTCTCGTTTCTTCGGTCGACTCGACGCCGATCGAGTCGAGACGCTTCTTGATCGTCCCTGTGCTCTCGTCGGCGGCAAGGATCCCCTTGCCCTCTGCGACGAGCGCCTCTGCTGTCGACTGCAGTTGCTGGATGTCCATCGTTTTCGCCCTCCTTCGAAGCTCAGCGACTCGATTATCCCCGAACGCCGCGTTCGCAATCGGGCGTCAGCCGTCGTCTTCGACCGCAGCCGGCTCGAGCCCGTGCAGGAGCCTGTCGACGCGGCGGAGCTCGTCCGGCGTCGCCGGCTGGATCGTTCCGGCACTGATCCACCAGGCTGGGTGGATCTCGTTCCAGCCGTGCGCCGTGTCGTCGACCCACGGGCCGACGACCTGAATTCGCTGCCCGGCTTCGGGAACCATGACGCGCGCGCGGTCCCAGGGGATGATCTCGAGGATCAGGTTGCCGCCGACCCGCCTGTTGCCCGACGAGAGCAGACCGCTTTGACCGGGATCGAGCCGGAGCTCGAGGTGGATGTCGCCGTCGTAGAGCTCCGGCTTGACCTTCTCAACCGAGCCGACGGCGACGCGGCAGCGGCCCTTCACCTTGAGCCGTTCCGGGTGGTACACGCCCACGAGCGGAGAGCCGGCGCGGCAATGCGGTGACGGCGGCGGACCGGCCTGACGCAGCGCGCAGCCCGCCACCACTCCCCCGACGATGAGCAGGACGACCAGCGGTCGCACGTCTTCCAAGGTGCCGCACCGCGAGCCGCGCCGAAAGACGCTCTTTCGGCCAAGTCCGGGCTAAACTGAGCGCGCTTCGCGGACGTAGCTCAGTTGGTAGAGCATCAGCTTCCCAAGCTGAGGGTCGCGGGTTCGATCCCCGTCGTCCGCTTGATCGACGGAAGTCCGACTCCGCTTCGCGGAGTCATGACGACTTCCCTCGATTTGGTTTTTTTGCAGACGTTCGTGAGCCGCGGCCGCGCAGGTCGGCCGCGGCGACGCGAGCTAAACGTCGCTTCTTCGCCGCTCCGGCGTAACTTCTTTCGCCTCTCGCGCACGCCGCTCAGCTCACCGCTGCTTCTTAGGTCGGCCAGACATCTGCGAGCCGCTTCCGCGTCTCCGCCAGGTGCTCCGGCAGCACCTTTACGTCCGCGAGCACGGGCATGAAGTTCGTGTCCCCGGCCCAGCGGGGGACGACGTGCTCGTGCACGTGGTCGAGCACGCCGGCGCCGGCGATGCGGCCGAGGTTCCAGCCGAGGTTGTAGCCCTGCGGCTCGTAGACGACCGCGAGCGCGCCCAGTCCCTCGGCTGCGAGGCGATGGATCTCGAGCGCCTCGTCGTCCTCGAGGTCACCGAAGTCGCCGATGTGCCTGAACGGCGCCACGAGCAGGTGGCCAGACGAGTAAGGGAATTTGTTCAGGATCACGAAGGCCCGCTCGCCACGGTGAACGACGAGCCCCTCGTCGTCCGGGCCCTCGGCAGCGCGGCAGAAGAAGCAGCCGTCTTCCTCGTCCGCCTGCTTGATGTATTCGAGCCGCCACGGAGCCCAGAGCTGCTTCGCCACGGTGTTGCAGCTTACGCGTCGCGGAATGGGGCCTTGGTAGCTTGCAAATGTGAAACGCGCGCTCGTCGTCACCGCGGTTCTGGCGTTCGTCGTGGCCGGACCGGCGGGCGCCTCGCGCCTCCCGCAGGCCGAGCGAGACGCGATCAACCGCACACTCGACGGCTTCGTCAACACGGCCGTCAAGCGGCACAACGTGGACGCGGCCTGGAACCTCGTGACGCCGGAGCTTCGGGCCGGCGTCAGCCGTTCGGCTTGGGACAAGGGCAACGTTCCCGTCTACCCGTACCCGGCGCTCGGAACGAACTTCAACAACTGGACGGTCGACTTCGCCTCGGCCAACGAGGTCGATTTCGAGTTGATGATCGGCAAGTCGAAAACGGACTCGATCCAGTTCACCGGCACAGTGAAGAAGCTCGACGGACGCTGGCTGGTTGACTCCTTCAACCCAGCCGCGACCTTCTCCGGCGGCGGCACCGTCGTCGGGACACACGACTTCACCGCCCCTTCGGGGGCAGGAGACAGCACCGGTACGGCGCACCTTGGCTCGTCGTGGGTCGCGATTCCCGCCGCTCTGATCGGCGGGGTGATCCTGCTGGGGCTCGGCTTCTTCGCGTTCATCTGGTTACGGAACCGGAGGGCGTACCGGCGCGCCGAGGTGCGGCCTTTTGAACCGATCGTCGTCAGACGGCGCGCTTCAGAGGAACCGCTTGTAGCGAAAGAAGGCAGCGAGACCGACGGCTAACGCCACCATTCCGGCTAAGACCGCCCACCAGGCCGCGACGGTCTCGAAGCCCGGGAAGTGCACGTTCATTCCGAAGATGCCGGTGATCAGTGTCAGCGGCAGCAGGATCACGCTGACGACGGTGAGCACCCGCAGGATGTCGTTCTGGCGGTGGTTGATCGCGGACTCGTTCGTGTCCTCGAGCGCCTCTACGACCTCCTTGTAGTTGTCCAGGATGTCCCAGACGCGCTCTGAAGCATCGACGATGTCGTCGAAGTAGAGCTCGAGCTCCTGCGGCAAGAACCGCTCGACGTAGCGCTCGAGCAGCCGCAGGGTCGGCCGCTCGGGCTTGATGATCTTCCTGTAGCTGATGATCTCTTGCTTGACATTCGAGATGTCGCGGACGACTTCGTCGGAACGACCCTCGAAGATGTCGTCCTCGAGCGAGTCGAGCTTGTGCCCGATCTTGTCGAGGATCGGGAAGCAGTAGTCGAAGAGATCGTCGAGGACGTGATAGAGGAGGTAGCCCGAGCCCTTGCCGAAGAGCTGCTCGCGGAGCTCGAGATCCTCGTGGACGCGGTGGAAGAGGCGCGTCACCGGCAGCAGCTCGACGTTCGGGAGTGTGACGAGGTAGTCCTGGCCGATGAACACGTCCAGCTCGGCTGCATTCAGGCGCTGGACACGCTTGTCGTAGACCGGGAAGTGGAGGACGACGAAGAGGTAGCCCTCGTCGGCGTACTCGTCGATCTTTGGGCGCTGGCGCCGCGACAGGACGTCCTCGAGGTCAAGCGGGTGCCAGCCGAAGCGGCGCTGGAGCAGCTCCGCCTCCTCGAGCGTGGGGCTGTCGAGGTGAATCCAGGTCAGGCCGTTGGCGGAAAGCTCCTGGACGCGCGGCTCAGGGCGTGCGAGAACATCCCCGTCGCTCGACCGGGGCCGCGTTCGCTTGATGCGCGGCAGGCTTGGCATCGGTACTGAGGGGGTCGTCTACTCGCATGACTGGTTTCTGCATTTTACCCCGAAGCCCTCGCCTCGACCGTCGAACGGTCGCTAGCCTCGGGCTCGGCGTCAGGGTCAGGTTCAGGTGGGGTCGTGACCGGGATGTCCGACGGTGTGCGGCGAACGTTCTCGGGCAGCCGTCGTTCGAGCAGGAGCCCTCCGGCGCCCGCGGCGAGGCAGAACCCCGCGGCGATGGGCCAGAGAGCGAGCGGTTTCTGCTGGAGGACAAGGGCGCCCAGCGCCGGCCCGGCGATCCAGCCGATCGACCAGGAGCTCGTCGAGAGCGCCATGTAGCGGCCCCGTAGCCGGTCCGGGGCGAGCTCCGCGATCAGTGCCTGCTGCGTGGGGCCTTGGAGGCACTCGCCGATCGCAAAAATGCCGCCGGCGACGACGATCACAGTTGCGGCCGCCACGGCCGAGAGCCAGGCGCCGGCCCCGAAGACGAGCATCCAAGCAGCAGCCCAGATCGCCGTCATCAGCGCGAGCATCGCCATGCGGCTGCGACCCTCGACCAGCTTGGTCAGCGGCAGCTGGGCTACCACGATCACGAGCGAATTGACGAGGAACACGAGTCCGATGGCGCGCTCGCTCACATCCGCCTGGTTCTTGGCGAAGACGGGAAGAGTCTCGAGCTGCGCGTAGCCGGCCGTGACGAAGACGATGTTCAACCCGAGCAGAGCGAGGAAGACGCGGTCGCGAAGGATCGACGCGTATCCCACCTTCTGATCGAGATCATCAGCTGCGGTTTCTGCCGATCGCGGGGTCCCGGGGACGACGGCGAGCAGTGCGAGAAAGGCCGCATAGGTTGCGGCGTCGATCAGAAAGAGCGCTGTGAACGTTCCAGGTTGCGACGAGGCTGCGATCAAGCCTGCCAGCGCGCCGCCGATCCCGAACCCCAGATTCATGCTGACCCGCTGCAACGCGTAGCCGGCGTGTCGGCGGTCGGGCGGGGTGATCGCGGCCAGCAAGGTGTGATAGCTCGGCCAAAAGACGCCATTGGCGAGCCCGACCAGCCCCGCGAGGGCGAACGCGTGCCAGGGCTCACGTACCAGCGGAAAGAGCACGAAGGCAACCGTGAGCAACGCGAGCGATGCAGCGAGCGTTCGCCTCGCCCCGAACCGGTCGGCGGCAGCCCCTCCAGGCGTGCCGGCGAGGAGAGCGACGCCTGCGTTCGTCGCAACGATCAGTCCGGACACACCGAGCGCGAACCCCCGCACGTTGTGGAGGTAGATGAAGAGGAACGGATAGACGAAGCCGTTCCCGAACGAGTTGATGACGCCGCCGAGTTCGAGCGCCCAGACAGCGCGCGGCAACCGCGGGTCGAGCCCGCGGAGGTAGCTGACGACGGACACCGACCGGAAGGTAACGCGATACGCGGTTGGTTTACAAACGACACGGCGATGTTGACGCCAAGCGGGTGCAAGATCCCCGCGTGATCTCGGTCACCTGGAACGACGTCCGCGCACGCCGGCTCGGCCGCTCGGCCCTCGCCACGCGGGCGCCCGCGGCAGGACTCGTGGACGTCGTCCGCGAGGTCGGCGGCATCCATGCCCAGGTACAGGCTTCCGCGGAGCTCCAGCTCGCGTCGCGGCTCGAGGGACTGACTCAAACGGACGTCCGGGAGGCCCTCTGGGAGCGCAGGCTGCTCGTCAAAGCCTGGACGCTGCGCGGAACGCTTCATCTGCATCCGGCCAGTGAGCTCAGTCTCTGGCATGCCGCCCGGCGGGCCGTGGCCGGCCCGCCGGGCGAACTGGCGGCTTGGCGGGATCCCGACGGCGTCTTGCACCCTCAGGTCGGGCGGGAAGACGTGGAGGCGATTCGCGCTGCGGTCTGGGACGCGCTCGACGGCAAGTGTCTGCTCAGAGACGAGCTCGCCGACGAAGTCGCGAGCCGGGTCGGAGGACCGCACCTGAAGCGGCTCCGATCGGGCTTCGCCTTCTTCCTCGCAGAGCTCTGTCAGGGCCCGCCGCGGGGTGCGAAGGTCACCTTTGTCCGGCCGGACCAGTGGATCGACGGCTGGCACGGGGTGGCGGAGGAAGACGCGCTCGCCGAGGTCTGCTCGCGCTTCCTGCGTACCTACGGTCCAGCGCGGCCGAGCGACTTCCGCGAGTGGTTCGCCTCACCGGCGTTCAAGGCTCCGCAAGCGCGCGGCCTCTTCGACAAGCTTGGAGACGAGCTCGAAGAGATCGATGTCGAGGGTCACCGCGCCTATGTCCTCGCGGGTGACACCGCGTTTCCGCCGTTGGAACCAAGTCTCCGGCTGCTGCCTGAGTACGACGTCTACATCATGGGCTTCCGCGAACGTGACCAGTTGATTCCGGAGGCTGTGAGGGACCAGATCGCCGCGCATGGACGAGGCCGGTACGAAGGACCGGCCGGCGTCCGGCTGTTGGTGATCGATGGCGTCGCCGCCGGCATTTGGGAGCGCAAGAGGCGGAGCAAACAGATCGAGCTCCGCGTGATCCCCGAGCGAAAGCTGACAACGTCTCAGCGCAAAAAGCTCAACGCCGAAGTCGAGCGCCTTGCCGCGTTCACTGGTCTGGCGCCGTCATTCACCGTCGACTGAAGAGACCGAAACGGACAGTCGCTTGCCGAGCTCGACGGCTCGCTTCAGTCGACCAGTCGTCTGACCGCCATGAGGGCGAGCGAGGCCGCAGCGACAAGGGCCAACAAATCCGTCGAGGTTCGGATTCGTTTGAACGACGAGCTCTCCTCGCGCACCTCGATGTAGCCGATCGGAGTCACAGCTACGCCCGCTCCTCCACCTCTGCCGAAGCCATGGCTTTCCTCACGGGTGCCGCCGCCACCGCCGCCACCGAAACCGAAACGTGCCTTTGCAACCGGAACCACGGTCACGCCGTGACGCTCGACCGGGTCGCCGAAGATCGCCGATGCCTGCGCCCTTTCGCCGACCGTTTGTCCAATCCGCTCCAGGAGGTCGTTCACCAGCTGTGAGCGCTCGTCTGTCACTGCCGCCATCAGAGAACTCCTTCCTTCGCCTTTGACGATTCCATGGTGCCTTGCTCGAATTGCTGGTGTCTTGGACTTGACTGACGAGTCAATCAAGTTTCGCATGCCGGATGATCTGGGGACGCAAGAAGGCGGGGTCGACTTCTGCGGCGCGTCGACCCCCAAGTCGCACCAAGGCGGCGGCCAGTGGCCGGGACGACGGCCGTCAGCGAGGGGTCGCCGAGTTTGGAGCAGCCCACCCGCTTTCGCGGCGCGGCGTGGTGTGAACCTGCCTGCTGCTCTAGCTTGGTGACTCGCTCGAGACTGCGGCTGGCTCGGGCTCGGTCGCAGGTTCCGCGTCCTGCGCAAAGAGCGAAGCGACGCTCTCGTCGAGGTCCTCAACGACGAAGTTCTGGGCGCCGAGCGGCTCGAGCACCTGTTTTGCCGTGTCGATCGCGTCGCCCGCGATCTCGACCACGATCGCCGAGGTGTTTGGCTGCAGCGACTTGCCGAGCTGTTCGAGTTGGTCGTTCTTGAACCCGGAATCGCGCAGCTTCGAGACGAGGGCGCCGATCGTACCGCCGGCCACGATCCCGATCGGCCCGCCGATGATGCCGATCGCACCGCCGAGTAGCGCCCCGCGCCCGGCGCCCCAGTCCTTCGACTCGACGAACTTCGCCTTGCCATCCGGTCGGACGAAAAGGACGGCCGTGTTGCCGATCTTGTCGCGCATGGCGCCTCCGAGCGCGCCGGCGGCACGCGAGCCACCGTCGGGAGTGGTGAAGCTGGCTGCCAGGATCTTGCGGGCTGCTTCCTGTTGCATCGTGCCTCCTCCGCCAGTGGACAGCTATCGGTGCGACTCTACCGCCGCCGTGGAGACCGTCACCGTCGCTTCATAGGAAGGGGAGTCGGTAGCCGAAGGCCGATGACACGTTCGAGCTCAGCCCCGCCGCGGCCTTACTTGACTGATTGCGCCCGCGGCTTGACCCGCTGCTGCGAAGGCGCATCATGGGATCATGAGACGCCGTTCGAGGCAGTCGCCACTTGGAGTGATTGTCAGTGCAATCGTGGTGATTGCTCTTACGGCTGCCGCACAAGTCACGGCGAGCACATCCGCACGTCCGTCGATCCTTGTACAGCACATCGCGCCTCCAGTCCGGTGCCGCGTCCCGGCTGTGAAGAACAAGCCGCTCGCCGTGGCGGTGCGGGCGATCTTGAAGCGCCATTGCAGTCTTGGAAAGATCCGCCTTGCCTTCTCGAAGGTCGTCAAGAAGGACCACGTGATCTCCGAGATGCCCAGACCCGGAACGGTGCTGCCGAACCAGGCCAAGGTCAATCTCGTCATCAGCCGCGGTCGCCGGGCGAGAGGCTTCGAACGGCGAGAGTAGAGCGAGACCCGAGCGCGTCGCAGTGCCAGGCGCTATGAATAACGCAAACCCGAGCTAGGAGGGCCTAGTGATTCTCGCCAACTACAACTTCGCCAGCTTCCTGTGGGACGTGCTGGTCATCTTCGCGTTCGTTATTTGGTTCTGGCTGCTCGTCGTCGTGTTCGGGGACGTCTTCAGACGGCGCGACATCAGCGGCTGGGGGAAGGCCGGCTGGATCATCCTGGTCATCGTCCTGCCCTACCTTGGCGTCTTCATCTACCTCATCGCCGAGCACGATGGCATGGCCGAGCGCAACACGCAGCAGGTGCAGGCTCAACAGGCGGTGGCGGATCAGTACATTCGCTCCGTCTCAGGGAGCGGCGGCCCAGCCAGTGAGATCGAAACAGCAAAGAACTTGCTTGACTCGGGTGCGATCACGCAGGCCGAGTACGACTCGCTCAAGGCGAAGGCACTCGGGCAGGGCTGAGCACCTCCGGGGCGGGAGTCGCGGGCAAAAGACGCGCCGCGAGGCCCGAAGAAGCCTCAGCGCGAATCGTTACCGCGAAAACACCCACCACCGCAGCGAAGTCGCGGGGATCGACTCAAAACTCATCCCGGGGTTGGAGGGCCAACTATGTCTTCAATCTGCTTCGGTGCGCTCTTGACTTTCGCTCCCGCCAGCTACGGCCTCACCCGCAGACTGCGACCAAGGCCGAATCACAAGGGGATGCGGCAAAGGTGTGACGCCGCAAATGTCGCCTCGTCGGGGTCGGCTCGAGTCGCCATAGTCGGTCCTTCACGCCCGTCCTGGGTGACAAGCAAAACTGCGTCAACTTCCCGCTCCTTGAGGCTGTGTTGGCAAGCCTGTGGCAGCAGCGGCGCCAGGATTTCGTGGCGATGGCAACTGCCGTGCTTTCGTTGGCGATCGCGCTCGGCGCACTGATCGTTTCAATCATCGCCATTACGTAGGAAAGAGAAAGTGGGCCGGGCGGCTAAACCGAACGCCGAGCGCTTCCGCGGTTCCCGGCCCCCCGGCGTCTTACGTTACGCCTCCTGTCTTGGCGTCGCCTAGTCGCTTTTCCGGCCAGGCCACAGAGAGCCTGCGCGGTCTCCGTGTTTGGCCCTCGATTGCTCTTTAGAACCGAGGTGTTTACGACAGACTCTCCGACCCGGTGACGGAACGCACTCGCGTCGTTGTCGACCATTTGCGCAGCCAGAGGTGAGGAGGCCGCAGCGCGCGCTGAAGCGGCTCTTGGCGCGTTGCTGGAGAAGCAATAGACTGGCGGCAGAACAGCGGGACGCAGCACAACAGGGAGGCAGGCAATGTTTCGCTTTGCGGCAGCGAACCACGTCACGAGGTCCCGGGGCTTTAGGTGCTACAGAGCGGGTGTTTTCGCCGTTGCCCTTCTCGGGCTCCTGACGCTCGGAAGCAGCCAGGCTCGCGCGAGTCACATCGACTGTGGCGCGACGCTGATGACGAGTGTGATCCTCGATGGGGACCTCACCGACTGTCCGGCCGACGGGCTCATCGTCGGCGCAGACAACATCACGATCGATCTCAACGGCCACACAATCGACGGTCCCGGAACAGACGACTTCCGCTGGGACGGCGTGGACAACGGCGCCGGCCATGACCGCGTCACCGTAAAGAACGGCACGATCCAAGACTTCGGAGGCGACGGCGTCTACATCGACAATGGGGGGATGGCCAACGGACTGGAGAACCTCGTTCTCGCGGACAACGGAATCGGTTCCGAGGTGATCGCATCCCAGACCAACTCGATCCAGGGCGCGACGATCGAGGAAAATCACGCCTTCGGCATCGTCGTAGGTGAATCGTCACATACTCGAATTCAGAATTCGGTGATCGCCCAAAACGAGGCGGATGGCATCCTCGCTCGCAATTCAAGCGAAAACGTCTTCGACAAGAACTACATAGACGCAGGCGCATTCGGTACCGGCATGCAGGTGCTCGGGGGTTCCGGGAACAAGATCACGCAAAACGTGATCACGACCTCCGCGCACTCGTTTGACGGGATCTTCTTCGCTTCGGACGCGGGCGTCATCTCCAAGAATGACGTTCACGGTTTCGTTGATGCGGCGGTCTTCATCAGCGGTGGCGAAGGCCAAGGAGGAACACGAATCGAGAAGAACTCCGTCCACGACAACGGACTCGGGGTCCTGGTCAGAGGAAATCCGTTCTTCTGTTGCCTGACCGGACTGGTCATCTCGAAGAATGTGGTTTTCGACAACGAGGTCGTCGGAATCGGTGTGCGCGACGTCGCGGAGGCAAGCGTCGACTCCAACTTCGTGCATGACAACGGACTCGGTGTTGGCGTGAAAAACTCGATTGGCGTCGAGGCGACAGGTTCGGAAGTCGTGGCCAACCGCTCGAATGGCAACGCGGACGACGGGATCCAAGTCCTCGTGCCAGGCACGACGATCACGGGCAACAGCGCGAACTTCAACGCGAACTACGGGATACAGGCCGTCGTGGGCGCTGTCGACGGAGGCCACAACATGGCCAGAGGGAACGGAAATCCGGCTCAATGCTTAAACGTCTCGTGCGGTCCGTGAAGGCGACGAGCAGCTCGACATCCTTGAGGGTCGCCTTCTCGTGTTCCAGCCAGCGGGCGGCGAAGCGGCCGTAGCGGTTGGGCTGCTTCCGCGCGCCCAATGCCGTCAGCTCGAGCGCCTTGGCGATCGTCACGCGGCCGATCTCCCGCGCGGTTACCTCGGCGAGCACGAGGTTGTCGTGCTCCAGCGCCCGCCGAAAGATCGTTCGAGGGTGGCCCTGCGAGGTCGAAGCTTCTCCTTCCGGGGCCGAGCGGCGCGGTGAGTCTAGTGCGCTGTATTGGCGGCGGGAAGGCCTGGCCTTGGCAACCGGGCCTTCCCGCCCGCATGGTGCTCGCTAAGCGAGGGTCATTAGGCCGCGGACTGGCCCTGGATGCTCCTGGCGGTGTTGCCGCTGCTCACCGGAGCAGGCGCGTTGCGGTCCTCGAGGAGGCCGAAAAGTGAATCGTTCCCGCCAGGGTGAAACGAAATCCTTGCAAAGCGGGCGGTCGATGCGCCTGGCAGGAATCGAACCTGCGACCTCGCGCTCCGGAGGCGCGCGCTCTATCCCCTGAGCTACAGGCGCGGAACGGTCAAGTGTAGCCCGGGGCCGGCTTCGGCAAGGACTCGGCCCCGTCGGGCACGTCGCCGGCCGGCGAGCGAAGGACTCGGTCGGGCAACCGCCGTTCCAGCGCGAGGCAGCCGATGGCGGCGACGACGCTGATCGCCGCCGCGAGCGGCCAGACGGCGAGCGGGTGCCAGCCCAGGAGCGGACCGCCGATCGCCGGTCCAAGGATGCTGCCCGCGCTCCAAGACATCGAGCCGAGTGCGAAGTAGCGTCCGCGCAGGTGGTCCGGCGCGAGGTCCGCCACCAGCGGCGCCTGCGTTGGTCCCTGAAGCGTCTCGCCGACCCCGAAGACGAGGGTCGCGAAGACGAACACCAGCGCCGCCGCCGTGCCGGTGAACCAGATGCCGCCGCCGAGCACGATCAGCGCTGCCGCCGCGAAGAGGAGGCTCATGAGCGCCAGCGCGCGCATTCGCCGGCGTCCCTCCAGCGCCTTCGAGACCGGCAACTGGATCAGCACGATCAAGAGCGTGTTGGCGAGCCACATCGTCCCGACCCAGCGTTCGCTGACGCCGGCGTAGTTCTTCGCGAACGGCGGCAGCAGGGCGAAGACCTCGTAGCCGACTGCGACGAAGAGCACGTTCAGTCCCAGCAGCCAGACGAAGTTGCGATCGCGAAGGACGGCGCGGTAGCCGAGCGTGCTTGCGTCGACCTGCTTGGGCTCGCGGACCTGCGGCTCGTGGATGGTCGAAAGAATCGCGACGAAGACGAGGAAGGTCCCGGCGTCGAGCAGGAACAGGGTCGTGAAACTCCCCGGGTGGCTCGTGCTCGCGATCAGCCCGCCGATGACACCGCCCAGGCCGAGCCCGAGGTTCATGCTGATCCGCTGCAGCGCGAAGGCCGAGTGGGTGCGGGTCGGCGGGGTCAGGCGCGAGAGCAACGTCGACTGTCCCGGCCAAAAGCAGGCGGTGCCCGCTCCCTCGAGTGCGAGCAGCGCTCCGGCTTGCCAGGCCTCGCGAATCAGCGGGAAGAGCGCGAACGAGGCCGCTTGCAGGAGCAGGCCGAGGAGCAGCGTGTTCCGGCCCCCGAAGCGGTCGACGATCGTCCCGGCGCCAAAACCTGCCGCGAGCGCCGCAACCGCGCCCACCGAGAGCGCCAGGCCGGCCTCGGCGAACGAGATCCCGCGCACGTTGTGCAGGTAGATGACGATGAAGGGGAAAACGATCCCGTTCCCGAGTGAGTTCACGACGCCGCCGGCCTGGACGAGCCACACTTGCCGCGGCAGCATCGGGTCGAGACTGCGTAGATACGTGGCCGGCGGTTTCACGAAAAACGCCGACTACGCTATCCAGCGTGGAGCTCGAAGCCCGGACTGAGACCAACCGGCTCGCCGAGACGTTCGTGATCTCCCGCGACTCCTCGGACGAGAGCGAGTCGGTGATCGTCGAGCTCCGCCACGCCGGGCACACCGGCTACGGCGAGGGGGCTCCGATCGACCGCTACGACGAGGATGGCGCCGGCGCGGTGGAATTCCTGGACGGCTGCCGGGGCGCGCTCGGGGGCGACCCGTTCGCGCTCGACGAGATCCTCGACAGCCTGCCGCAGACGCCGCACACCCAGGCTGCCCGGGCAGCGCTCGACAACGCCCTATACGACCTCTGCGGCAAGCTGACCGGGTTGCCGGTCTGGCGTCTGCTCGGGCTCCGCCGGGAAGGCCCGCCCACCTGCTGGACGGTCTGGCTCGGCGATCCGGACGACATGGCCCGGCGGGCCGAGAAAGCCGCGCCGCGCTTTCGACGGCTGAAGCTGAAGCTCGGCGGCGGGGACGGTCTCGACCTCGAGCGGGTCGGCGCCGTGCGCGCCGTCACCGACCTGCCATTGCAAGTCGATGTGAACGAGTACTGGTCGGTCGACGAGGCGCTCGAAGCGCTGCCGCAGCTGGCCGCGCTCGGCGTCGAGTACTGTGAACAACCGCTGCCCGAAGGCGATCCCGGCGGAGGAAAAGTCAAGGCCGCCTCGCCGATCCCGATCTACGTCGACGAAGATTGCCACACGCTCGCCGACGTCGCCGCCTGCGCCGAGCGCGCGCACGGGATCAACATCAAGCTTTCGAAGTCGGGCGGTATTCGCGAGGCGATCCGGATGGCGCATGCCGCCCGCGCGCTCGGACTCGGGGTCATGCTCGGCTGCATGACCGAGGCGGGGCTGGGCATCTCGGCCGGCGCGCAGCTCGGGAGCCTGTGCGACTTCGTCGACCTCGACGGCAATCTGCTCTTGCTCGAAGATCCGTGGCCGGGCGTCGAGTTCCGAGACGGCGTCCAATTGCCTCCGGACAAACCAGGCCTCGGTGTGAACGCTCCCGTTTCGATCGCTGCCGAACGAAGCGATGGCAGAAACTAGCCCCGCGGAAAATGCGGAGCATTTTTCGCGGTGAACAAGCGGTATCTGATCCTCGCTGAGGGCAAGTCCGACGACCCGCACTACGGGAAGACAGCCCGTGGAGTGCTCCGCTACTCGCCGCACCCAACCGTGGCAATCCTGGATTCGACCAGAGCGGGGGAGACGCAGGACGGACTCCCGGTGGTCGGCAGCGTCGACGACGCCCTCGGCTTCGACCCGACGACGGCCCTCGTCGGCGTCGCGACGCAAGGCGGGCGCTTCCCGCCCGCCTGGCGGGAGCTGATTCGGTCGTGCGTCGCCAACGGCCTCGACGTCGAGAACGGCCTGCACGAGTTCCTGACCGAAGATTTCGAGCTCGTCGAGCTCGCCCGACTGAACGAGGTCGAGCTACGAGACTTACGCAAGCCGCCGGCCGGTCTCAACGTGCCGACCGGCGAGAACCTGGAGCTGGATGCGCGGATCGTGCTCACGGTCGGCTCCGACTGCGCGATCGGAAAGATGACGGTGTCGCTCGAGCTCGACCGCGAGGCACAGAAGCGAGGCCTGCGTTCGGTCTTCGTCCCGACCGGACAGACCGGGATAGCGATTGCAGGCTGGGGGATCTCCGTCGACGCGGTCGTCTCCGACTTCCTCGCCGGGGCGTCGGAGCGGCTTGTGATCGAGGGGGCCGAGCGCGGCGACCTGCTCTGGGTCGAAGGCCAGGGCGCTCTGCTGCATCCGGCGTATTCGGGCGTGACGCTCGGGTTGATGCACGGCAGCGCGCCGCACGCCTTTGTCCTCTGCCATCTCGCGGGCTCGACTGCGATCGAGGGCTATCCCGATGACCCGATTCCTCCGCTGAGCGAGCTCGTCGAGCTGCACGAGCGCGCCTCTCTCCCCGCCCGGCCGGCAAGCGTCGCTTGCATCGCTCTGAACACGCGCGACCTGAGCGAAGACGAAGCCCGCGCGGCTGTCGCCGCGGCGGAGGAGGAAACCGGGTTGCCCGCCGACGATCCGGTCCGGTTCGGCGCTGCCCGGCTCCTCGATGCGGTCCTGCTAAGGACTGGGACCGTCGGCGCCGAAAAATAGGCGTCAAGACCTATGCACGCCGCCGTGCCGCGTGGCAACCTACGCGGCCGAGGAAGAAAGGGACCGCCGGTGAGAAAGAGTCTGCTCGTCGCTTGTTGCGCTTGCGCCGCGCTCGCTTTGTGTGGGCGGGCAGCCGCGAATGTCACCTTTGGGATCACCGAGGACACCGGCGCCCTGGGCGATCCGGCGATGTTCTACTCGACCCTCAACGACCTCGGCGCAACCGAGAACCGAATCGCGATCAACTGGGACCCCGCCCAGCCGACGACGATTCCCAACCAGCCGGGCCTCGATTACTGGCTCCCGCAGGCGACGATCCACGCCATCCGCGTCCTCTTCGCGGTCGCGCCGGCGCATCCGGGCGACATCACCTCGTCTCCCGCCCGGATCGCCCAGTTCGCGGCCTTCCTCCAGCAGCTCGCGCGTACGTATCCGTTCGTGAAGGACTACGTGATCGGCAACGAGCCAAACCAGCCGCGCTTCTGGCAGCCGCAGTTCAGCTCCACCGGGGCCGATCTGTCGGGGGCCGCCTACGAGCCGCTGCTCGCGGCGTCCTACGACGCACTGAAGGCGGTCAATCCCTCGATCAACGTGATCGGCGTCGGCCTTTCGCCGCGCGGGAACGACAACCCGTTCGCGAAGGACAACGTCTCGACCTCGCCCGTTCGCTTCCTGCACGACGTCGGCGTCGCCTACCGCGCCAGCAAACGGAGCAAGCCGCTGATGGACGAGCTCGGCTTCCACCCCTACCCGAACCAGAACAACGATCCGCCGCTGAAAGGCTATCCGTGGCCGAAGGCCGGCATTCCGAACCTCGACCGGATCAAGCAGGCGGTCTGGGACGCGTTCAACGGCACGGCGCAGCCGCTGTTCGCCGAACGCGGCAAGCCCGCGCCGGCGAACGCGCTCAAGCTCGACCTCGACGAGACGGGCTGGCAGGTCGCGATCCCGGCGGCGCTGCAGAGCCTCTACACGGGCAAGGAGAACGTGGTCACGATCGACGAGGGGACACAGGCGCAGTACTACTCGGACATCATCCACTTCGTCAGCTGCGACCCCGACGTCCGCTCGCTCAGCTTCTTCCACCTGATCGACGAGCAGCCGCTCGACCGTTGGCAGAGCGGCCTGCTCCGGCTCGACGACTCGAAGCGTCCGTCTTTCACCTCCGTCAAGACCGCGATCGCCCAGACCCAGGGGAAGTGCGCGCTGACGCCGCCAGGCTGGAAGCACACAACCACGGTCAACGGCGCCACCGTCGCTTTCGGCTACCTCGGCAGTGCCAAGGGATGGAACAACAGGCTCTGGCGCTTCCGGACCTCGGTGCAGGAGGACGCGAGCTACAAAGCCGCCGTCTTCAAGCTCGGATCGCGGAAGCTGACCGGGAGGGCGCGGAAGGCGGTGCTGAAGGCGCTGACGAATCCACGCAGCAAGCCCCTGCTCGCGGCGAAAGGGATCGCGCTCGCCTACAAGTCGAAGCTCGTCGCCCTGCCGAAACAGCGGCTGAAGCGAGCAGGCTGGTACGTCTACGGGATCCGGCTCGCGGCCACGATGAATCCGCAGCGCACGTTCGTCTCGCTCAGCCGGCCGTTTCTGGTCAAGGCCCGCCCCGGGGCACGCAGATAGAGGGTCGGCTATTCTAGCCGCCCCGTAGTGAGAGACCCGCGCTATGACGCCTTGGCCGAGCTCGTGCTCGACCATTCGCTGCGCCTGCAGGCGGGGGACGTACTGCGGATCGAAGGGGAAGCGGTAGCGGCGGCGCCGCTGATCGTCCCGCTACACCGCGAGGCGATCAAGCGCGGAGCGCACTGCTACACGGCTCTCGACCTGAACGGGCTGAAGGAGATCCTCGTTGCCGAAGGCTCGGACGAGCAGCTCGAGTTCGTGTCGCCGATCGAGCTTCGCGAGCTCGACGTCATCGATGCCTCGATCACGATCTGGTCGGAGCTGAACACCCACTCGTTCACGCATGCGGACACGGATCGCAGGCAACGCCAGCTGGCCGCGCAGCGGCAGTTCGCCATCCGCCGGCGCGACCTGATCGCGAGCGGCAAGCATCGCTGGTGTGGGACGCTCTCGCCGACGGAGGGTCATGCCCAGGACGCCTCCATGTCGCTCGAGGACTACGAGGATTTCGTCTTCCGCGCCTGCCATGTGCTGGACGCCGACCCGGTCGAACATTGGCGCCAGGTAGGCGAGCGGCTCCAGGCCCGGGCCGACGAGCTTGGTTCGGTGCGCGAGTTGCGCATCCTCGGCGAGGACACCGACCTGAACGTCGTCGTCGAAGGCCGCGCTTGGCGCGCCGCCTACGGCCGCCAGAACGTCCCGGACGGCGAGGTCTACACGAGCCCGGTCGAGACCGGGGTCAACGGGACGATCCGCTTCGGTTTTCCCGCCGTCTACGGCGGCAGCGAGATCGACGATGCCCGGCTGGTGCTCGAGGACGGGCGGGTCGTCGCCGCGGAGGCTGCGGGAGGCCAGGAGTACCTGCAGTCGTTGCTCGAGCTCGACGAAGGCGCGCGGGGCGTGGGTGAGATCGCGTTCGGGCTCAACTACGAGATCGACCGCTTCACCCGCAACATCCTCTTCGACGAGAAGATCGGTGGAACGATGCACATGGCCCTCGGCATGGGCTTCGGGGCTCTGGGCGGCCAGAATCGCTCGGCCCTCCACCTCGATCTGATCTGCGATCTCCGGCGAGAGGGCGAGGTCTACGCCGACGGGGAGCTCGTCTGGCGCAACGGCGAGTTCCTGCACGATCCCCAGCCTGCCCGGCCGGCCGAGCATGTCGGATAGCCGGCACGAACGAATGGCCGACGTGCTCGTCGGCTTCTGCGCCTCCGTTCAGGAGGGCGATCTCGTCACCCTCGAGTCGTCGACCCTGGCCGCGCCGCTGTTGCGCGAGCTCTACCGGCGGGTGCTCGAGGCCGGGGCACAACCGCTGCCGCGGATAGCGATCGAGGGTCTGACCGAGAACGTGCTCAAGTTCGGGAACGACGACCAGCTCGACTGGGTCAACCCCGCGCGAGCCGACGACATCGAGAGCGTCGACGTCCGGATCAATCTTGCAGCGCCGGCAAACACGAAGCGGCTCTCAAACATCGATCCCGCGCGGCAGGCACGCTTCGACCGTTCGGCCGAGCCGTTGCGGAACCGCTATCTCGCGCGGGCGGCCGCCGGCGAGCTCCGGTGGGTGTTGAGCGCCTATCCGACCGAGGCCGCGGCGCAGGACGCTTCGATGTCGCTCGCCGAGTACGAGGACTTCGTCTTTGGCGCCGGCTTCCTGGACGACCCCGACCCGGTTGCGCGCTGGCACGAGTTCGGCGAGCGGCTCGACCGCGTCGCCGAGTTTCTGGCGACGAGGCGAGAGTTTCGAATCGTCGCCGAGGGCACCGACCTGCGGGTCGGAACCGAGGGCAGGACCTGGATTTCGTCCAAGGGGCAGGAGAACTTCCCCGACGGAGAGATCTTCACGGGGCCCGTCGAGGACAGCGTCGAGGGCGAGATTGGATTCACGTATCCCGGGGTGTTCAACGCGCGCGAGGTCGAAGGCGTGCGGCTTCGCTTCGAGGCCGGCGAAGTTGTCGAGGCCACGGCGACGAGAGGCCAGGAGTTCCTGCGGGAGATGATCGCGATGGACGACGGCGCCCGGCGCGTCGGCGAGTTCGCCTTCGGCATGAACGAGGCGATCACCATGTTCACGCGCAATACCCTCTACGACGAGAAGATCGGCGGGACGATGCACCTCGCGCTCGGAACCGCGTATCCGGAGACCGGCGGGCTCAACCGCTCGGCGCTCCATTGGGACCTCGTCTGCGACCTTCGCTCGGGGAGCGAGGTCTACGCGGACGGCGAGCTCGTCTATCGCGACGGGCGGTTTCTGAACATTTCAGGTTAGGCCGTCGGTTTCTGGCGCATCCCGCATCTGTCGATGCGATGGGCGAGAACCGCGAGCCGGACGATCGAGAGAAAGCCCTCAGCGCCGAGGAGCGCAAGACCGCCGCGCTTCGCCGACGGCGCGAGATCTACGACGCCCTGATGAAAGCCCTTCGCGGCGGTTGAACTTGACACGAACACGTGTTCGGTCTACAGTGGCGAACATATGTTCGTCAAGTTCATCGGCGTGCTGTTCGCAGGCCTCGTCATCTGGGCAGTCGCAGCTCACTCGTCCGACGGCGCCGGCCGGCCTCAGGTGTACACCGTGAAGCGCTACGACACGCTCTGGTCGATCGCAAGCTCCCACTACGGCGGCGACCCGCGGGGAGCGATCTACCGGCTTGAGGAGCGCAACGGCCTGACGGGCACGGTCGTCCAGCCAGGTCAGAAGCTCGTTTTGCCCTAGAGGGCCAGGCCGGAGACGTGGATGCGCTCCCCTGCGAATAGCCGCTTGTCGGCCTGCCAGGGGAAGAAGATGACGACGGTGAACTCGAGCCGCTGCCCGCTCGCCGGGACCTCCAGCCAGTCGCGGGCGTGCGTCGCGGTGACGAGAGCCTCCTCGCAGACGCCTTGCGGGCCGATCACGATCTCCGTCAAGGCGAAGTGGATGTCCGGAAAGGCGGTCAGCAGGCCGTTGTAGAACTCGGCCGCGCCGGCGTGGCCTTCCCAGCGCCGGTTCCAAGCCGGGATCTCGTAGACGCAGTCCTCGGTCAGGGTCGAGAGCAAGCCGTGGAGGTCGCGGTGCTCCTCGGCCATCGAGTGACGCTTCCAGAGGTCGCGGATCTCACCGTAGGCCTGCGGATCCAGTTGCCGGCCGAGCTGCTCCCGCGCCCGCTCACTGGCGGCGGCCGGAGGAGTATCGAGGTCTCGCACGGAGCGAGCCTACACTTGCGCTCGTGGACCTCGACCTCGTCTTCTTCGGCACCTCCGGGTCGGTGCCGACCGCGCGCCGGGCCCCGTCGGCGCTGCTTGTTCGCCGCGGCAGCGAGCGACTGCTCTTCGACTGCGCCGAGGGGACGCAGCGGCAGATGCTCCGCTCGACTGTCGGCCTCGTCGAGCTGCGGGAGGTCTTCCTCACGCACTACCACGCCGACCACTATCTCGGCCTACCGGGGATGCTCAAGACCTTCGCTTTGCGGGGCCGGGAGATCGACTTGACCGTCTACGGTCCGCCCGGGCTCCACGATCTGTTCGCGGCGCTGAAACGGATCTTCGGGAAGCTGACGTACAGCCTTCGCCTCGAGGAGCTCGAGGCCGGCGACGTGCTCGAGCGGTCGGGCTACAACCTCGTCACGTTTGCGCCGGCGCACGGCGTCTCGGCGATCGGCTACGCGCTCGTCGAAGAGCCGCGGCCGGGGCGCTTCGATGTCGAGGCCGCGGACACGCTCGGCGTCGATCCGCCTCAACGGGGCCTGCTGCAGCGCGGGGAGTCGATCGAGCTGGAGGACGGCCGGGTCGTGACGCCGGACGCAGTGCTCGGGCCGGCGCGCCCCGGGCGAAGGGTGGTGCTGGCGGGCGACACGGCTCCTTCGGCCATCGTGATGGAAGCCGCCCGCGAGGCGGAAGTGCTCGTGCACGAGGCGACGTTCCTGGACGAGGAGCGGGAGCGCGCGCGGGAGACAGCGCACTCGACGGCACTCGAGGCGGCCGAGATCGCCCGCGACGCAGAGGTGTCGCTGCTGGCGCTGACGCACCTTTCCAACCGCTACTTCGGGCCCGAGGTGGCCCGCGAGGCGCGTACGATCTTCTCGGAGACCGTGGTGCCGAAGGACTTCGACGTCATCGACGTGCCATTTCCGGAGCGAGGGATGCCGAGCCTCGTCAAAGGCGGCGTTCGCCGAGGCCGAGACGACGTTCCCGAGCCCGAACGCGAGGAGGCAGTCCAGTGACACAGTTTGTGCAGGTTGCGCTCGCCGAGGACATCGCCGAGGCGGAGGAACTGCAGACGATCCTCAATCAGGCCGGAATCGCGTCGGAGCTCGAGCCGGCGGTGGAGCATCATCCGCGGGGGAACGAGGACACGCCGCAGAAGGTGCTCGTGGCCGAGGACTCGCTCGAGGCGGCGCAACACGCGATCGAGGCGCTGACCGATCCTGACGAGCTCGTCTCGGACGCCTGACTCTGAGGCGTCGCTTGCGATGCCGATTTGGAGGTCGGGGCGGCTTTGCCGTCGCGACCGTTGATCCAGGCTGAAGGAACCGCAAAGGTGAGTAGGAGGTCCCTCAGACCGGATTTCAGTTCTCGCGCGGCCGACTATGAGCGGCTGCGCCCGGTCGACGAAAACTGGCTCGAGGTCTTCGAGGTGGTCGTCCAGGAGGCGGAGCTGCGCGGCGCGCGGGTGCTCGACGTCGGCTGCGGCACCGGAAAGTTCGCCCGGGTGTTGGCGGAACGCGGCCTCGCGCGAGTCTGGGGCATCGACCCTTCGCCGGAGATGCTCGCGGAGGCCCGCCGGCGCGTCCCTTCGTCGGTCGGACTGAAGCTCGGACAAGCCGAGCAGCTGCCGTTCAAAAGCGGGTACTTCGACGCGGCGGTTCTCTGGACGGTCGTCCACCTGATCGAGCGGCCGCTCGCCTTCGCCGAGCTGCACCGCGTGCTCGCTTCCGCTGGCCGCGTCGCGATCGTGACCTTCGCGCCTGAGCACTTCAGGAGCTACTGGCAAAACGAGTTCTTTCCCTCGATTGCTGAGATCGACCTGGGGCGGCATCCCTCGCCGGAGCAGCTGACTGAGGAGCTGCAGGCCGCCGGCTTCGAGGCTCCGCGCGTCGTCCGGCTGCTGCAGGCTTCCGAGCTCAGCCGTGAGGTCGCGTTGGAGCGGATCCGGGGCCGCTCGATCTCGACCTTCGACTTGCTCGACGAGGACGAGATCAGAGCGGGGACCGAGAAGGCCGAGCGCGAGTTGCCCGAGCGCGTGGCCTACGAGATGCAATACCTACTCGCATTCGCCCGTCGTTAGGGTCCCCGCAACCCGAGCGAGGAGGACGACGATGGCGAAGCACCTCAATTGTGGTGACGTCGGTTTCGACTGCCAGGCTCAGTTCGACGGCGAGACCGAGGACGAGGTCATGGCTCAGGCAGCGGAGCACGCCATGAGCGTGCACGGCATGTCCGACAACGAGCTCCAGGAGCACGAGGGCGCGATCCGCGGCGCGATCACGGACGCTTAAGGGACTGTCCCTCTCGATCAGGCTGGGGTCAGCGGCGGCGGTTGCTCTAAGGGACTGTCCCTGCAGCCGCAAGCACAAAGAGCGGCGCCTCGAGTCCCACCCGCTATCGGGACAGTCCCCTTCGGGGACAGTCCCTGCCTAGATCTGCCAGGTCCCGTTCAACAGAACCGGGACCTCGGCGCCGTCCCCGGTGATGCCGGTGACCTGCACCTCGTCGCCGCCGATCATGAAGTCGATGTGGATCGCGCTCTTGTTGATCTTCGGCACATCCTCGGCGCCGACGGTGACCTCGTAGGCATTGCCGAGGGCGATATGACTTGCCGCGTTTTCGTCGAGCAGCGTGTTGTAGAACGTCGTCCCGAGGGCGCCGATCCTGCCTTCGCGGTCGACGAGCGCCAACTCGCCGAGCCGCGAGGCCTGTTCATCGTGGCCCGCACGCTCTCGTAGCATCTCGCCGCCGCTGTCGGCCTGGATGTCGACTGCACGCCCGCCTTCGAAGCGAACCTCGAGGCCGCTGATGATCGTCCCGGCGACGTCGAGCGGCTTCGTCGCCCGCACGATCCCGTCCGCACGGGTCGGGTCGGGGGTGGTGTAGACCTCCTCGGTCGGCACGTTCGGCATGTGCTCGACACCGTCGACGGTCGTCGCCGAGCCGCCTTCCCAGACGGAGGTAGGGAAGAGACCCACGGTGAGGTGGGTCCCCGGTCCCTCGAGGCGGATTGCGTCGAAATGGCGTTCTGTCAGGCGCGAGGCGACCGAATGGAGGGTCTGCCGGCGTTCGCGCCAGGCGGCGACGGGATCGGCCTCGTCGAGCCGGCAGACGTGAGTCAGCTCCTCGGTCAAGCGGGCCAGGGCCGCCTGGCTCTCGAGGTGGGGATAGACAATCTCCGCCCAGGGCTGGGTCGGGAACGGCATGATCGTCCAGTTCACGAGCCGCTTGTTGATGATCTCGAGGCGCTCCTGAATGTCGGGCAGCTGGTCGCGGCCGGCGCGCTTCGGATCGACTCCGTTCAGGATCCCCGGCGAGACGCGTGGGACGAGAACGATCCGCGCGGCGTGTACGTCGCCGAGTTGGAGCATCCGCTTCCCGTACCACTCGGGCACGAACTCGAGCGTCTCTTCCGGGGCGAGCTGGAGACGCGCCTTCTTGATGTAGGGGTCGAAGTAGGTCGCATCGACGAAGCGGGCTCCCCGCTGGTAGGCGCGTTCGGCGACGGCGCGGACGACCGGCTCCATGCCGGTCTCCGCCTCGATCGTGACGATCTGCCCGGGCTGGACGTTTGCGCTGAAGTCGACGGCCAGATGGGCGAAGCGCTCGAGCGCGTCTCTCTCCACCGGCGGCAGGATAGTGGGTTGGCCGTCGTCCGAAGGACACGCTAGTCTCCCGCCCGACCACGAACCCCTTTAACCCGGTCCCGTGAGGCCGGAAAGGAGTGTGAATGACCCTGCCTGCCCTCACCCGAGTTCGGCTGCACGCGTGAGCGTGACGGACACGGAGCGCGAGACCGTTCTGCTCGACAGCGACGCCGTCGACCGCACCCTTTCCCGGATCGCGCACGAGATCATCGAGGGGAACCCCGAGCTCGACAAGGTTGCTCTCGTCGGAATTCATACGCGAGGCGTCCCGCTCGCGCAGCGTCTGCGGCGGAGGATCGCCGACTTCACGGGCCGCGACGTCGCGCTCGGCCAGCTCGACATCACGTTCTACCGCGACGACGTCCACGTGCGCGGTGGCGAAGCGCCGCAGCACGCGCAGCCGCTCGTCCGCGACTCGAAGCTCGACTTCGCACTCGACGGGATGACCTGCGTGCTCGTGGACGACGTGCTCTACACGGGGCGCACGATCCGCGCTGCCGTCGAGGCGCTGTTCGACTACGGTCGCCCGGCGCGCGTTCAGCTCGCCGTCCTCGCCGACCGCGGGCACCGCGAGCTGCCGATCCGCCCGGACTACGTCGGCAAGAACTTCCCAACCCACCGCGACGAGCGCATCCACGTGCAGCTGGTCGAGATCGACGAGGTCGATCGCGTCGTGCTCAAGAGCGTCGCAGCGAGAAAGGAGCCGTAGTGGCCGAAATCCGCGTCATGCGGGAGGACCTGCTCCCGCCCAAGGAGCCGCCGCGCCGGCACCTGATCTCGATCGGCGACCTTCGGCGGGAGGACGTCGAGCGCCTGCTTGGCACCGCGCGCAACTTCGAGCGCTCGCTCGAGCGGGAGCTGAAGAAGCTGCCGACACTCCGGGGGAAGACGGTCGTCAACCTCTTCTACGAGTCTTCGACGCGGACGTCGTCGAGCTTCGAGCTGGCCGCGAAACGGCTCTCCGCCGACACGATGTCGATCAAGTCGGCCGGCTCGGCGGTCGACAAGGGCGAGTCGTTGAAGGACACGTCGCTGACGCTCGGGGCCTACGACCCCGACGTGATCGTGATCCGCCACCCGCAGATCGGCGCGCCGCAGCTGGTTGCCCGCTACACCGGCGCTCATATCGTCAATGCGGGCGACGGCAAGCACCAGCACCCGACCCAGGCCTTGCTCGACCTCTACACCATCACGGAGGAGCTCGGGCGGATCGAAGGCCTGCACGTCGCGATCGTCGGCGACGTCCTCCACTCGCGCGTCGCTCGCTCGAACATCCAGGCGCTCGCGCTGATGGGGGCACGAGTGACCCTGGTCGGGCCGCCGCCCTTGATTCCGCGCGGGATCGAAGCCATGGGGTGCGAGGTTTCTTACGAGATCGACGCGATCAAGGCCGCCGACGTCGTCTACGTGCTGCGGATGCAGCGGGAGCGGATGGCCGAAGGCGCGAACTTCGTTCCGTCGCTGCGCGAGTACACGGCCCGCTGGGGGGTCACTCCCGAACGGCTCCGGCCCGGACAGAAGATCATGCACCCGGGGCCGATGAACCGGGGCGTCGAGATCGACCCGATGGTCGCCGACGCTGCCGACGCGCTGATCGAACAGCAGGTTCGCTCGGGGCTCGTCGTCCGAATGGCCGTGCTCTACGACCTGCTCACGCACGGGCCTGCCGGGGTTCAGGCCGTCGCGTTGCACGAGATCGGAGCCGCGTGATGCTCTTCGGCAGGACGGGCGAAGAGAACCTGGTCGTGCGGGGCGCGCGTGTGCTCGATCCTGCGGAAGGAGTGGACGCGGCGCTGGACGTCCGCATCGACGGCGGCACGATCGCCCAGCTGGGTACGAACCTCGAGACAAACGCGCATCGCGTGCTCGACGGAGGGGGCCTCGTGCTGGCGCCGGCGTTCGTCGACCCGCACGTCCACCTACGCACGCCTGGACGTGAGGACGAGGAGACGATTGCGTCCGGCACGGCCGCCGCTGCGGCGGGCGGGTACTGCGCGATTCTGGCGATGCCGAACACGGAGCCGGTCGTGGACTCGGCGGCGGTGCTGCGCTCGCTCGCGGAGGCTGCGCACGCCGAGGCTGAGGTGCCGGTCGGCTTTCTCGCAGCGATCACGAGGAACCAGAGCGGCGCCGAGCTGACCGAGATGGCGGAGCTCGCCGAGGCGGGCGCGGCAGGGTTCACGGACGACGGGCAGCCGGTCGTTGCGCCCGGGCTGATGCGCCGCGCCCTCCAGTACAGCGCTGTGACGGGCCGGCGCCTGGCGCTCCACTGCGAGGAACCGACGCTCTCGAGAGGCGGGCAGATGCACGAGGGCGCGGTCTCCGCCGAGCTCGGCTTCGGCGGCTATCCGTCGGTTGCCGAGAGCCTGATGGTCGAACGGGACCTCGCGCTCGCCGCCTACGAGCGGCAGCCGCTGCATCTCATGCACCTCTCTGCCCGAGACTCGGTTGAGGCGCTCTCTCGTGCGCAGGTCGCCGGCGTCGCTGCAACCGGGGAGGTGACGCCCCACCATCTCTGCCTGACCGACGAGGCGGTCCGCTCGCTCGATGCGAACGTGAAGATGAACCCGCCCTTGCGCGCGGAAGAGGACCGGAAGGCGCTGATCGCGGCCCTCCGCGACGGAACGATCGCTGCGGTCGCGACCGACCACGCACCACACGCAGGGCACGAGAAAGAGGTGCCCTTCGAAGCGGCGCCGTTCGGTGTCACGGGGCTCGAGACGGCATTTTCGGCGCTCTACACGCACCTGGTCGAGCCCGGCCTGCTGAAGCTGGAGACGCTGCTCGAGCGGATGTCGGCAGGCCCGGCGCGTTCTTACGGGCTCGAAGCACCGAGGATCGCCGTCGGCTCGCCCGCCAACCTCGTCCTGCTCGATCTGCAGGCGAGCCGCCGCGTCGACGAGCGCGACTTCCGCTCGCGGTCCGCCAACTCGTGGCTACTCGGCCAGACCGTCAAAGGCCAGGTGCGGTTGACGATCGCGGCGGGAAGGGTCGCGTTCGAGGGGTGATCGCCTCGACTCCGACCCATTTGGATGCCGCCGCCGAGGCCTATCGAGCCGATGTCGTGGCCGCGATCGGGGAGCACGTGGATGTGCTCGACTCGTTCGTGCTCGGCTCGGGACTGGTCGGCGGCTATCGGCCCGGTGAGAGCGACCTCGACCTCGTGGTCGTCGTCGATGCTCGACTCCGAGGGGAGGCACGCCGCCGCACGATCGAGCGGATCGCGACACTCGAGCGGCCCGGACGAAGGCTCGAGCTGGTCGTCTACGTGCGAGGACAGCAGCCGCCCGACTTCGAGCTCAACCTCGAGGTCGACGACGATGGTGTGCGGGAGGCGCCGGACGAGCTCGAGCACTGGTTCGTGATCGACGCGGGGATGGCCCAGGAGCGAATCCCGGCCTGGTCCGAGTACTTCGAGCGAGTTCCCGAGGATCGTCTGCGAGAGGCGGTCTCGGCGTCGCTTGCCTGGTCGGAGGCCTGGCCCGACCTTGAATTCGCCCGCCTCAATGCGGCACGCGCACGTCACTACCTCGAGCGCGGGGAGTGGCTCTCGAAACGGGATCCGACGGAATGAAAGGCTTTTTGGCACTGGAGGACGGCACCGTCTTCCCCGGCGAATCGGTCGGCGCCGACGGGTACGCCTTCGGCGAGGCGGTCTTCACGACCGCGATGACCGGCTACCAGGAAATCGTCACCGACCCGAGCTTCGCCGAGCAGATCGTCACCTTCACGGCGCCGATGGTCGGAAACTACGGGGTCGAGCATGCGCGCTCGGAGTCGGCGCGACCGCACGCACGCGCGGTCGTGATGCGCGAAGCGCGTGGGCCGGCGTGGACTGACTGGCTGCAAGGGCACGGGCTCGTCGCCCTCTCGGGCGTGGACACGCGGACGCTGACCTTGCATCTGCGCGACCGAGGCGCGATGCGCGCGATCGCCGTCGCAGGCGACGCGTCGGTCGACGAAGCCGTCCGTGTTGCGCGGGCGCAGCCGGGCCTCGCGGGACACGCACTCGTCGCCGGCGTGTCTATCGATCAGCCGTATGTCTTTAGCGATTCGGGGCGCACACGGATTGCTGTCGTCGACTACGGCTGCAAGCGTTCGATCCTGGCGCGGCTCGCCGCTGCGGGCGCTGCGGTGACGGTCTTCCCGCACTCGGCGCAGGTCCGCGACCTGCACACGTTCGACGGGATTCTGCTCTCGAACGGGCCAGGCGATCCGGAGCCGCTCCACGATGAGGTCGAGACCGTGCGGGCGCTACTCGGGCGCGTCCCGATCCTGGGCATCTGCCTGGGCCACCAGCTGCTCGCGCTCGCGACCGGCCACGGGACGTACAAGCTCCCCTTCGGGCACCGGGGAGCCAACCACCCGGTGCTCGACAAGCGCTCGGATCGGGTGCTGGTCACGAGCCAGAACCACGGCTTCGCTGTGCGCGCGAGCGCGGCCAAGGAGGTCACGCACGTCTCGCTCTACGACGGCACGGTCGAGGGATTCGACTTCCCGTGGTTGCGCGCGCGCTCGGTGCAGTTTCATCCCGAGGCCGGCCCGGGGCCGCACGACGCTTGGCCGCTGCTAGCAGAGTGGGTTGGGGAGGTCAGTTATGCCGCGGCGGCGTGACCTCCGCTCGATCTGCCTGATCGGCTCGGGGCCGATCGTGATCGGCCAGGCCTGCGAGTTCGACTACGCCGGCTCGCAAGCGCTGAAGGTGCTGCGCGAGGACGGCTTCCGCACCATCGTCGTCAACTCGAACCCGGCGACGATCATGACCGACCCTGGGTTTGCCGACCGCACCTACCTCGAGCCGCTCGACCTGGCCGGCGTCGCCGACGTGCTCGGCCGCGAGCGGCCCGACGCCCTGCTGCCCACGCTCGGCGGCCAGACGGCCCTGAACCTGGCGATGGAACTCGTTGCCGAGGGTGTGCTCGAGGCGCTCGGCATCGAGCTGATCGGGGCCGGGCCGGAGGTGATCCGCCGTGCCGAGGACCGCGAGCTCTTCCGCGAAACCGTGCGGCTGGCGGGGCTGAAGGTGCCGGAGTCGACGATCGTCACCTCGCACGACGACGTTCCCGTCGAACTGAGCTTCCCCGTGATCCTGCGCCCGGCGTTCACGCTCGGCGGCCACGGCGGCGGGACTGCCCGTAGCTGGACGGAGTTCGTCCAGCTGCTCGACCGGGCTCTGGACGAGAGCCCCGTCGGTCAGGTGCTGGTCGAGGAGTCGCTACTCGGCTGGGACGAGTTCGAGCTCGAGGTGATTCGCGACCGCAGGGACAACGTCGTCATCGTCTGCTCGATCGAGAATCTCGACCCGATGGGCGTCCACACGGGCGACTCGGTCACGGTCGCGCCTCAGATGACCCTTTCCGACGAGGCCTACCAGGAGCTCCGAGACGCGGCGGCAGAGGTGATCCGTGCTGTCGGCGTCGAATGCGGCGGCTCGAACATCCAGTTCGCGCGCCACCGCGAGAACGGCGAGCTGCGGGTGATCGAGATGAATCCGCGCGTTTCGCGGTCTTCGGCACTCGCCTCGAAGGCGACCGGCTACCCGATCGCGAAGGTGGCAGCCAAGCTGGCGGTCGGCTATACGCTGGACGAGATCCCGAACGATTTGACCGGCACGACGCCGGCCAGCTTCGAGCCGACGCTCGACTATGTCGTCGTCAAGGCGCCGCGGTTCGCATTCGAGAAGTTCCCGGGTGCGGAGACGGAGCTTGGCACGCAGATGAAATCGGTCGGCGAGGCGATGGGCATCGGCCGATGCTTCACGGAGGCGTTCTTGAAGGCGATCCGCTCGCGAGAGCTGGACGGCGGCGGGGTCACCCCTTGGGCGGCGCTGGATGCGGTTCCCGAAGGGGTCCATCCCTGGTTCCGCGGGGAGCTGGAGACGGTCATCGCGGCCCTTGCCCGCATCGGCACGCTCGACGACCTCGTCGCCGACGACTGGGCGCGGCTGAAGCGGCTCGGCCTCTCCGATGCGGACATCGCCGCCCAGTGCGAAACGACGGAGGAGCGAGCGAGAGCCAAGCGACGGTCCTGGGGCGTTAGGCCCGCCTACCGCCGGGTCGATTCCTGCGCCGGCGAGGTCGAAGCCGGCTCGAACTACCTCTACTCGACGTGGGGCGAGGCAGATGAAGCGCCGCCCGCCGCCGGCCGTTCTGTGGTCATCCTGGGTTCCGGCCCGAACCGGATCGGCCAGGGAATCGAGTTCGACTACTGCTGCGTCCACGCGGCCAAGACGTTCCGGGAGCTCGGCTACGAAGCGGTGATGGTCAATTGCAACCCCGAGACGGTCTCGACCGACTACGACACGTCGAACCGGCTCTACTTCGAGCCGTTGTGCGCCGAGGAGGTTCTAGCGATCTGCGATCGCGAACGGCCGGCAGGGATCGTGACCCAGTTCGGCGGTCAGACACCCCTCAAGCTCGCGCGGGCGCTCGAGGCCGCAGGCCATCCCGTGCTCGGTACATCGCCCGAGGCGATCGACCTCGCGGAGGACCGCGAGCGCTTCGGGGCCCTCCTCGACGACTTGCAGATCCGCTGCCCCGCCTGGAGCACCGCGACCGAGCCGGGCGAGGCGGTCGCAGCTGCGGAGCGGATCGGCTACCCGGTGCTCGTGCGGCCCTCGTACGTGCTCGGCGGCCGCGCAATGCGGGTCTGCTACAGCCCTGAGGAAGTTCGCGCAGCGATGGCAAGGGCGCAGGGGCGCGTCCTGCTCGACCGCTTCCTCGAGCAGGCGCTCGAGCTGGACGTCGACGCGCTCTGCGACGGGGAGGACACGTACGTCGCAGCCGTGATGCAGCACGTCGAGGAGGCCGGCGTCCACTCCGGCGACTCGGCCTGCGTGCTGCCCGCCCCGGCGCTCGGCCCGCTCGAGCAGACGTACGTGGAAGAGGTCGTCCGGGAGCTCGGCGGGGCGCTCGGCGTCGTCGGCCTGCTGAACGTCCAGCTCGCGATCGCCGAGGGCGAGCTCTACGTGCTCGAGGTCAACCCGCGCGCATCCCGAACGGTGCCGTTCGCGAGCAAGGCGAGCGGAATCAACCTGGTCGCCGCAGCCTGCCGGCTCGCCGCGGGCGCGGATCTCGGCGAGCTCGACCTGCCGGCAGACCCGACTCCGACGCAGGTCAGCGTCAAGGCCGCGGTGCTCCCCTTCGCCCGCTTCCCCGGTGCCGACCCGGTGCTCGGCCCGGAGATGCGGGCAACGGGCGAGGTGATGGCGACCGCGGCCGACTTCCCGACCGCGTTCGCGAAGGCCGAACGCGCCGCTGGTCGCGCCTTGCCGGCGGGCGGAACGGCGTTCATCTCGGTCTGCGACTCGCACAAGGAAGCCATCGTTCCGGTCGCCCACGCGCTCGTCGGGCTCGGCTTCGACCTCGTCGCCACAGCCGGCACAGCACACGTACTCGCCGCGGCCGGCCTTGCGGTCGAGTACGTCAGCAAGGTGACAGAGGCCGGCGATGGGCCGACGATCGTCGACCTGGTTCGGCGCGGTCGCTGCGACCTCGTCGTCAACACGCCCCAGGGCTCGGGCGCGCGCACCGATGGCTACTTGATCCGCGAGGCCGCGCTCGTCGCCCGCGTCCCGTGCATCACCACGATCTCGGGCGCGGCGGCCGCGGTCGAGGCGATCGCGCACGCACAGCCGGAGATTTCGGTCTCTCTCCAGGAGCGAATCAGTGCAGCGCGAGCTAGCTGAAGTCACCGGCGCCGAACAGGTAGGTGCCTACACGCTGCTTCGGGTTCAGCGGGGCGAGATCGAACCCGGAGTCCCGGGCCAGTTCTTCATGCTCGAGGCGCCCGGCCGGCCACTGCCGCGGCCGATGAGCCTCTGTCTCGCACCCCCGGACGAGCTCGCCTTCCTGATCGATCCGATCGGCCCCGGTACGCGGGCGCTCTGCACGCTGCGGCCGGGCGATCGGTTGGCGATCCTCGGTCCGCTCGGCACCGGCTACCGACTCGACGTCGAGCGGCCGCTCTTGGTCGGCGGCGGAATCGGAATCGCACCGCTCCCGTATCTCTCCGACACACTCGGCCACCCCCCGGCGGTTCTCGGCTTCCGTAGCGAGCTCCATGCCGAGGCGGCACGGCTCGTTCCAAACGCCGAGGTCGTGCTCGAGCCGACCTACGTGACTGAGGCGATTCCGCCGGGCCACGACCTGCTCGCCTGCGGCCCGGAGCCGATGCTCGCTGCGGTCGCGAAGCTCGAGCCGACCGCCCAGCTTGCCTGGGAAGCGCCGATGGCCTGCGGCTACGGCGCGTGTTACGGCTGCGCGGTCGAGATCGACGGGGAGCTCCGCCGGCTCTGCGTGGAGGGTCCTGTCCTTTCGGCTGGCGCCGAAAGGACTGGTGACCGCGTACTCGCTAGCGCTTCCGGTCGTCAGGACGGAAGCGCGTGAAGCTCCTGAACGCCTCCGGTTGCCTCGACGCGCTGACCGCGCCGGAGATAGCGCGCTCCCTCGATGCCTTCGTCACGAAAACGGTGACACCGTTGCCGCGCGAGGGGAACGCGCCCGCGCGGATCGCCGAGGTCGAGCACGGAATGCTCAATTCGATCGGTCTGGCGAATCCGGGGATCGACCGTTTCCTCGCGCACACGCTGCCGCAACTCGGGGAGCTCGGCGTACCGGTCTGGGTCTCCGTCGGCGGGTTCGCGGTCGCGGACTACGCGGACCTTTGTGACCGGCTCGACGACCGCCCGGAGGTCGAGGCAATCGAGCTCAACGTCTCGTGCCCCAATGTCGACGACGTCCCGGCCAGCGTGGGGGAGATCGTCACCGCCGCGCGTGCCGCGACGCGAAAGCCGCTCTACACCAAGCTTTCGCCGGCAACGGCGGACATCGGCGAGGTCGCCCGTGCCGCCCAGAAGGCGGGCACCGATGGGCTTTCGCTCGTGAACACGATCCTCGGGCTTGCTCTCGACGAGCGGACGCTGAAACCACGGCTGTCGCGCGCTGCGGGAGGGCTCTCCGGGCCGGCCCTCAAACCGATCGCACTTGCCGCCGTCTATGGCTGCTACGCGGCGACCGGTCTTCCGATCGTCGGGATGGGTGGCATTTCTTCTGGCCGGGACGCACTCGAGTTCGTCGCCGCCGGCGCAGCGAGTATGGCGCTCGGCACGATCCTCTTCTCCGACCCGGGAGCACCCGATCGCGTGCGAGCCGAGTTGGCAAGCGAATTCGCGAACCTCGCTGTTGGCGAAGCGGACAACGCAATCGGGCTCGCGCACGCCACAACGCCCGCACCTTCGGGCACCGCAGAGCGCCTCGCGGCGATGTCTGTCCAGTAAACACCCTGCAAATCAATACCTTTCTTCATGGTTGACGGCCTCGTCCCACTTGTTAGTATGCGGCGTTCGTGCCAGCGCTCAAGACTCAGGCCCAGGCACCCCTCCGCTCGCTGGATCAGCGCATGGAAGCGCTCAAGCGGGCG
>Ga0207693_10000421_pt1 | contig 38525 bp, 28 predicted proteins | sample LARL81metaG_FD_184347 | JGI IMG/M metagenome (GOLD analysis project Ga0207693, IMG submission 184347) | Corn, switchgrass and miscanthus rhizosphere microbial communities from Kellogg Biological Station, Michigan, USA - LAR L8-1 metaG... | ecosystem: Host-associated > Plants > Roots >... | reverse complement strand
CGATCACCCGCAGCGCTCTGGCCGTGAAGACCAATCTTGCCGCCTTCGAGGAGGCGTGCCAGCAGGCCAGCAGCGGGGGTACGGTGGTCCACGGCGCAAAGTCGGCGGCGTTCGCCGCGCTGCCGGCACAGGCGCGTACCGCGCACCTGCAGCCGCTGCTGGAGCGGGTGCGCCGGCTACCCTTAGGCCTCCAGCCGCTGGTATTAGAAGGAGTGCGGCGCACGCTCGACTACCAGGATCCGCGCTACGCGCAGCTTTACCTCGAGCGGGTCGAGGGCATCGCGAAGCTTGAACCCGGGGCGGCGGCTGGGGGGGCCGCGGCGCTGACGGAGGCCACGGCACGCGGACTGGCGCTGTGGATGAGCTTCGAGGATACGATCCGCGTGGCGCAGCTGAAGACCCGCGCCGCGCGCTTCGAGCGCGTGCGCGAGGAGATTCGCGCCGCACCCGGGCAGCTGTTCGGGATTACGGAATTCATGAAGCCGCGGGTCGCGGAAATTGCCGGCACGCTGCCGGCGCGCCTCGGCGCCTGGGTGCTGCGCTCGCCGCGCGCGCGCGGCGGCCTGCAACGTTTCACCGCCGGCAAACAGGTGCGCACCGGAACCGTGAGCGGCTTCCTGCTGCTGTACACGCTCGCCGGGCTGCGGCGCTGGCGCCGCGCCACGCTGCGCTTCCAGGAGGAGGACGCCCGCATCGAGGCGTGGCTGGCCCGCATTCGCACCCTGGCCGGGCGCGACTACGCCCTGGCGGTGGAGCTGGCGCGGGCGCAGCGGCTCATCAAGGGCTATGGGGAAACGCACGAGCGCGGCTGGCGCAGCTTCTGCCTGCTCGTGGAGCAGCTTGAATGGCTCGCGGCGCGCTCCGACGGCGCCCAGCTGCTCTCGCGACTGCAGACCGCGGCGCTGGCAGACGAGGAGGGCGCAGCGCTGGCCCGCGAGATCGCCGCGCTCGCGGCCACGCCGCGGGCGCCCCAAACCGCAGAGGGGTCGCCCGTCTAGTCGGGACCTGAGAATCTGGGCTTACGAGGACTAAGGCGATGGCTACGCGAACGACACAGCTGCGCATCCTGCAGGCGGCGCTTGAACTGTTTAACGAGCAGGGCACGGCCGCGGTCTCGGCCAACAAGATTGCCGAACGCTGCGGCATCAGCAAGGGCAACCTGCAGTACCATTTCAAGAATAAGCGCGACATCATCTGCGCGCTGTTCCAGCTGGCCATCGATGAAATGGACTCGGGCTGGTACCGGGATCACCTGGCGCCGACGCTCGAGCACATGGCGGCCATGTTCGTGCGCCAACTGCAGCTGATCCGCAAGTATCGGTTTTTTTATCGCGAGATCGCCGATCTGCTGCGCCAGGACCCGCGGCTGCGCCGCCGCTTTGCCCAGAACCGGGAGCGGCGCCTGCTGGATCTTGAGAAGTTCATGCACGCGCTGGCGGGTCGCGGTCTCCTGCGGCTGCCGCAGGACGCGCGTCGCCTGCGTTCGATCGTCGACGTCACCTGGATCGTGTCGGAGAACTGGCTGAACTACACCGAGTACCACGATCGGCAGATCACGGTGGCCACGATCCTCGACGGCTACTACGAGATTCTGGAGGTGCTGCGCCCCTACCTGTGCGCCGACCCGCAGCAGATCACCCAGGAGTCCTACCACACCATCGAGCGCCTGGCGGAACCGCCGGGTGTGATCGCCCCGCAGACCGCCGTCGATGCACCGGCGTGGGGCGCCCGCGTCGCCCAATTAGGCCGGTCAGCCTAAAGCGCAACTGTACAACCGCCGCCTCGTTGGGGAGAGTATCGCGGCTATGGCAGAACCGGTTGTTGCGCGGCCGAAACCTTGTCTGGTGACGCTCAAGGGCGGGCGGACCTACTTCTGGTGCGCCTGTGGTCGCTCGGCCAACCAACCGTTTTGCGACGGATCCCATAAGGGAACTGGCCTCGAACCCAGGAAGTTCGTCGCCGACGCGGACGAGGAAGTGCTCCTGTGTGGTTGCAAACAGACAGCCACGGCACCCTTCTGCGACGGGGCGCACACGAATCTTCCGGAAGGCTCGCCGCTGGATGACCCGGACAGTCCGGCCAACCGCGCCATCCCGCTCGTCACCGACCGCGACGGCCCGCGCGCGCAGCTGAACGGCACCTGTTACGTGGTCTCGCCGGCGCTGGCGGCCAAGATGACGCGTGGCTCCCTGACTTACCGCTATCTCGTCACGGCAGAACTGGGCGCGCTGTATCAGACACAAATTCACCTGGAGGTTGCCGGCCCGAGCTCGCCGGTCATCGCATTCGGCGATCGCGACGTCATCCTGTTCGTCGTTTGCGGCAGCGGTACGGTGAACATTTCGGGCCGCGAGTTCGAGGTCAGGGCGACCGACGGCGTCTACGTGCGTCCCGCGGAGGCGATGCAGCTGACGGCGACGCCGGGGGCGACCCTGCAGGTCTTCGCGCTGGCCGCTCCGCTAGGAGACCTCCAGTGGCCGGCGAATCTGCCGCACAACTTCGACGCCGCCTATCCGCAGCGGGTCGTGTCGGTGGATGCCGAGCAGCGCACCGCGATGGGCCCGCGCTACTTCCAGATCCTGGTCGACAAGCGCATCGGCTCGAAGGTGATCACGCAGTTCATCGGCCACATCCCGCCCTCCAAGGCGGCGCCCCATCGCCACTTGTATGAAGAGGCGATCATCGTGCTCTCGGGCGAGGGCTGCATGTGGACCGAGGACCGCAGAGTCAATGTCAGGGCGGGGGATGTGATCTTTCTGCCGCGCAAACAGCTGCACTCACTCGAGGCGACCTCCGCGGAGGGCATCGACGTCGTCGGCGTGATCTGCCCCGGAGACAATCCCAGTATCAATTACTACGACTGAAGCGGGCCGCGTCCGGTCCGCTTTGGCTCATTGCATCATTCCTCAACCAGCAGGGCTTTACGGGGTTTCAATCGTGCCAAAACCAGCGGCGTTCGGATCTCGGGTCATCACGGTGGGTTTCCTGTCGCTGGTCATGCTGCGCGGGCTGGCCGTCGCGGCCGAGGCCAGCCCGGATGCCCTGGAAGAGGTGACGGTTACGGCCACCAAGCTCAAGGCCGAACTGGTGCTGGATCTGCCGGCATCGGTGCAGGCGATCTCCAGCGAGTCCCTGCAGCGCGACATGGCCTCCGGCATCATGAGCATCGCCGGTCAGGTGCCGGGGCTTTCCATTCAGGACTTGGGTCCGGGTGACAAGAAATACGTCATCCGCGGCATCAACTCGATCGGCGATTCCACCACCGGCGTCTACTACGGCGAGGCGGTGATCACGCAGGGCAACAGTGACGACGGTGGCGGCTTCCAGCCCGACATTCGCCTGTACGACCTGGATCACGTGGAAGTCCTGCGCGGTCCTCAGGGCACCCTCTACGGCGCCAGCTCCATGAGCGGAACCATCCGCTATATCCCCAAGGACCCGGTCATGGACAAGGTGGAGGGTTACATCAACCTGGAGGACTCCTGGACCACGGGCGGCGGCAACAACTACAACGTCAACGGCGCGCTGAACCTGCCGATCCTGGACAATGTCCTGTCACTGCGTCTGGTGGGCTGGAAGCTCTACGACAGCGGTTACGTCAACCAGATCCGCGTCGGGGCCGGCGTTACGGCGGAATCCAACGGCGTCGTGCTGCCGGTGAAGGGGCTCGGCTACGTCAAGGGCGTCAACGACGACGATGTGGGCGGTGGGCGCGCCATACTGCGCTACCAGCCGAGCGACAAACTGTGGGTGGACCTGGACTATACGGCGCAGTCCGAGAGCTCCAAGGGCTCCTCGCGCTGGACCCCGCCGGGCGTCACCGCCTTTAACGGCGGCCCCATCGCGCCGGTCCAGGGTTGCGACCTGTGCAACACCGACGTCACCCAGAGTCCGTGGACCGACAACACCAAAGTCTTCGGCGGCACGATCAATTGGGATACCGGCAAGGGCGTGCTCACGGTAACCGACCATCAGTTCAACCGCGATACCGGCTTCAGCTTCGACTCGACCCCGGTGCTGGTGTCGTTCGATGTGCCGGTACCTGCCGAGACGCTCGAGCCGCGCGAGGTGCGGGTCAACGCCGCGGAGGTGCGCTACGCGAGCGCCCTCGATTTCCCGGTGAATTTCGTGGCCGGCGCCTATCGCAATCAGTCAAGCCAGGATCTCACGGTCCAGGTGATCACGACCGGTGGCAACGGCCTGCCGACCGGTCCGTTCAGCGAGGATACCGCTCAGGACGCGCTCGCATTCCCCGGGGTCGGCAACACCTTCTTTGGCCGCACGGATCATCGCACGGTGGTGCAGTGGGCGGGATTTGGTGAAGCCACCTGGAAGATCACCGACGCATGGACGGCGGTCGCCGGTTTGCGCTATTTCACCGAAACCCTGAATGGCGTCCAGGTGCAGACGCACCCCTTCGGCGGCTTTCCAGGCTCTCCCAACCTGGTACCGCTGCCCGATCCGGAGGAAACCTTCAACAAGGTCACCTGGAAGGCCAATCTCAGCTACAAGTTCAACGAGGGCCTGCTCGCCTATGGCACCGTATCGACCGGCTTCCGCGGTGGTGGCCTGAACGCCGTCAGCGAGCCGTTCGAACCGATTCCTGCCTCGTACGAACCCGACTCCCTCACCAACTACGAGCTCGGCGCCAAGGGGCGGCTGGCGAACGGTCTCTTCGACTATCAGCTGGATGCCTTCTTCATCAACTGGAGCAACACCCAGGTGCAGCTGACTACGCCGGACGGAGCGTTTGTCTACATCGGCAACGTGGGCAGCACGCACGTCAAGGGCGTGGAATTCGAACTCACCGCGCGCCCCTTCCAGTACTTCACAGCCTCGCTCGCCGGTTCGTGGCAGGACGCCGTGGTGCACGAAGGGGCCACGGATGAGGAAATAGCGGCCAATCCCACGCTGTGCAAATCCGGCGCCAAGGTCCCGAATGTCCCTGACTTCCAGGTCAATCTGAACGCAGACTATACGCGCCCCGTCGCCAGCGGCTGGCAGATGAGCCTGGGCACGAACGTGAGCTATCGCGGCCCGGTGAACGCCTATTGCGAGAGCAACCCTTTCAACGTACCCCTCTCGTCGTACACGCTGTGGGATCTGCGGGCCGGGGCCATCTACAATCAGTGGACCTTCACCGTGTTCGCCCGCAACGTGACGAACGAGCGCGCGCAAGTCTCCGCCATCAACTCGAGCCAGGACCCGGACGCGCTGCTCACCGTGCGGCCGCGCACGGTCGGGCTGAGCGTCACGCGCAAGTTCTGAAGGTAGCCGCCCACCTCGAAGCTGTCTCCGAGGCGGCACGATCATCGGATCGTGCCGCCCCGCGGGCACGATGGCTATCATCCGACCATGACACCCCCACAAGCTGAAGAGGGCGCATGAATCCGGTCTCGATCAGCGAGCGTGAAAGCGGCCTGCATCGGGGGCTTTCCAAGACACAGATCGTCATGATCGGCCTCGGCGGGGCGATCGGCACCGGCCTCTTCATGGGCAGCGGACTTGCCATTGGCTACGCCGGCCCGGCGGTGATCCTCAGCTACGCCCTGGCGGGCTTCGTCGCGCTCGTGATGGTGTTCAGCCTGTCGGAGATGGCGGTGGTGCATCCAACGGCGGGCTCCTTCGGCACCTATGCGGAGACTTACCTCAATCCCTGGGCGGGCTTCGTCGTGCGCTACACCTACTGGATCGCGCAGGTCATCGCCATCGGCGGGGAGGCGGTCGCGGCCGGGCTGTACATGACCTTCTGGTTTCCCACCGTGCCGGTGTGGATGTGGTCGCTCGGCTTCTGCGCCATCCTGCTGTACTTCAACTCCCGCGCGGTGAACAATTTCGGCACCGTCGAGTCTTGGTTCGCGCTCATCAAGGTGACGGCCATCGTGCTGTTCATCATCCTCGGGGCAGCCAGTATCTTCGGGCTCGGCCTGCCGGCGGTGGGCTTCCACAATCTCACCGGACTGCCGGGCGGCTTTCTGCCCAAGGGATTGAGCGGCCTGTGGATGGCCGTGATCGTGGGCATCTTTTCCTTCAACGGCATCGAGGTGATCGCGGTGACCTCCGGGGAGGCCAAGAACCCGCAGGCGGCGATCCCGGCGGCGCTGCGCACGATGGTCTTCCGCCTGTTCCTGTTCTACATCCTCTCGATCACCATCATCGTCACGACCATCCCGTGGACGGCGACCGGCGTCACGGTGGTCGCGCAGAGTCCCTTCGTCAGCGTGTTCCAGCACTCCGGCATCGCACACGCGGCCGGCATCATGAACTTCGTCGTGATCAGCGCCGCCCTGTCGAGCATGAACACCAACATCTACCTGTGCTCGCGGATGCTGTTCTCGCTCTCGCGCGGCAACTACGCACCGCGGCGGCTCGGCACCTTGAGCCGCAAGGGCGTACCGCTGGCGGCCATCCTGCTCTCGGGGGCGGGAATCCTCATCGCGGCGGGGGTCTCGATCTTCACCCCGAACGCGTACTCCTATCTGCTGGGGGTGGCGCTGTTTGCCGCCATTCTGGTGTGGATGTTCATCCTGGCGAGCCACCTGAGTTTCCGACGTCACCACGACCCGAGCAAGCTCCCGGTGCGCATGCCGCTGTTCCCGTGGATGCAGTACGCCGGCCTGCTGCTGCTCGCCGCGATCCTGGTCACCATGGGGCTCGACAGCAACCTGTACGTGTCGTGGCTGTACGGGGTCCCCTGGCTCATCCTGATCTCCGCCGCCTACTTCATCTGGAAGCTGCGACACCCGGCAGTGGCCCCGGCGGCGATTTCCTAGGCCGGGACGCGGCCGGCGAGAATGGTAGTGAGCACCTCAGGGTCGAGATTGCCGCCGGAGACCACCGCACACACCCGCCTGAAGGGGTGGCGAGCGGCGAGCGCGGCCGCGACCGAGATGGCGCCGGCGCCCTCGGCGATGACCTTGTTGCCCTCCGCCAGGGCGCGGATCGCCGCGGCCACCTCCGCGAGCGAGACGGTGAGAGTGCCGTCGATCAGGTCGCGGCTCAGCGGCCACATCTCCGGCAACAGCGAGGCGAAGCCCACCCCGTTCACAAATCCAGGCGCGCTCGTGGTCGTGACCCGTTGCCCGGCACGCAGTGCCGCGGAGAATGGCTGCGCGGTGTCCAGCTCGCAGGCGATGACCTTGACCGCCGGCTGCAGCGCGCGCAGGGCGCTGGCGATGCCACAGGCGAGCGCGCCGCCGCCGAAGGGCACCAGCACCGCCTCCACATCCGGCACCTGCTCGAGGATTTCCAGCGCGATCGTGCCATTACCGGCCAGGGCCGCCGGATCACGCACCGCATCGATGTATTCGCCCACGACCTGCGGGTGGCCGCGCGTCTCGACCGTTTGCCACCAGCGCGCCAGGGGCTCGGGGAGGATCCGGGCCCCGAGCCCCTGCAGCCGCGCGAGCTTGGCCTGCGGGGTCTGCTGCGCGAGTACGATGACGGTTGCGGCAATGCCCAGACGCTGGGCCATCCAGGCGAGCGCCACCCCGCTGTTGCCCGAGCTGCAGGTGTATATCCCCGGCGCGAGTGCGGCCGGCGGCCGGCTCAGCACCGCGTTGCCCACCGGGCGCAGTTTGAAGGAGGCGACGGGTTGCAGGTTCTCAAGCTTAAGAAAGATCTGCAGGCCGGCCGGCGCCGCCTGCAACGCTACCACCGGGGACTGCAGGCCAAGCGCCCCGAGGCGCTCGCGTGCGCTGCGGATGGCGGCGAGCGAGGGGCGGGTGGCTTGCAGGAGTGCTCCCGGTGCGAACGGTGATGGCTGCGGAGGGATGCAATGAGGACGGATTTTAACGCGCTGCGCAGCAGGTTTCCCGTGCTGGCGCGCAAGACCTACCTTAACAGCGGCTCCTACTGCGCGCTCGCCGATACCGTCCGCGACGCCATCCACAGCTACATGGACGATCGGCTGCTCGTGGGCGCGAACTGGGACGTGTGGGTCATGAAGAACGAGGCGGTGCGCACCGGCATGGCTCAGGTGCTGCGCGCCCAGCCCGATGAGATCGCCGTGACCGCTTCGGCCTCGGCGGGGCTGAACGCGCTCGCGAGCGCGCTGCAGTTCAAGCCGCCGCGCAACAAGGTGATCGTCAGCGATTTCGAGTTCCCCACCAACGCGCAGATCTGGCACGCGCAGGAGCTGCGCGGGGCGCGGGTGGTGCACGTACCGCGCGCGCCGGATGGCTACATTCCGCTGGAGCACTTCGAGAAGCTGATCGACGAGGACACCCTGCTCGTCGCCGTCACCCACGTTTGCTTCCGCAACGGCGCCAAGCTCGACATTCCCGGCATCGTGCGGCTGGCGCAGGCCAAAGGCGCGAAGGTGCTGCTTGACTGCTACCAGGCGGTCGGTGGCATCACGGTGGATGTGAAGAAGCTCGACGTGGATTTCGCGGTCGGCGGGATGCTCAAGTACCTCCTGGGGACCGCCGGCATCGGCTTCCTCTATGTCCGCGACCGCCTCATCCGTGAGCTGACCCCCACCAATTCCGGCTGGTTCGCGCAGGAACAGATCACCGCGATGGACATCACCGCCAACCGGCCCTCGCCGACCGCACGCCGTTTCGAGGCAGGAACGCCGCCGGTCGTGAACTGCTATGCCACCGAGGCGGGGCTGAAGATCATCCAGGAAGTGGGCACCGATGCCATCGAGGCGCGCGTGCGGCAACTGACCGCGCGCTGCCTCGACGCCCTGGCGGGCATCGGCTGGGAGGCCGTCACGCCCCGCCAGGACGCACGCCGCGGTCCGATGGTCGCCGTACCGTCGCGCGACCCGGCGCGCCTGTTCACAAAGCTGATGGACCAGGACATTGTCACCTCGTTCCGGGACAGCAATATCCGGGCGACCATCCATTTCTACAACTGCGAGGACGATATCGATACCTTCGTTGCGGCCCTCAAGGCGCACCGTGCGGAGTTTCACCCTTCGCCGTGAGCCATCCGCCGCAGCTGCCGCTAGTACCTGCGGCCTAATATCGGGCCGGCGTGCCGCAGCCGCTCACGTATCATTTCGGGCTCCAATGGAACTGAGACTGGAACGCGGGGACCCTCCATGAGTGCAGCGATCGCCAGCCACGCGGCGAGCGGCGTGCCGTTTCCGGCCGCGGCGCTGCGCGCGCAGTTTCCCGCGCTGCAGCGGGCCGGCTCCTTCATTTTCTTCGACAACGCCGCCGGGGCGCAGGTGCCGCAGCGGGTGCTGGATGCGGTGAACGAGCACCTGCTCGAGCACAACGTGCAGCGCGGCGGGCGCTACCCGCAGAGCATCGCCGTGGACGCGACCATCCGCCGTGCGCGCGAGAGCGTGGCGACCTTCCTGAACGCGCGCCGCCCCGAGGAGATCGCCTTCGGCATGAACGCGACCTCGTTCATCCGCCTGGTGAGCCTTGCCATCGGCCAGACGCTCGGGCAGCGCAACGAGATCATCGTCACCGACCTCGACCACGAGGCGAACATCGCCACGTGGCTGGTGCTCGAGAGGATGGGCGCGAAGTTTCTGTGGTGGCGCATTCGCGAGGATGGCTGCCTGCACACGCAGGACCTTAAGCCGCTGCTGTCATCGCGCACCCGCCTGCTCGCCTGCGCGCTGGCCTCCAACGCCTTGGGGTCAATCGTTGACGTACGCGCCGCGGCGGACCTGGTGCACGCGGTCGGCGGCGAGATCTTCCTCGACGGCGTGCACTACGGACCCCACGGCCTGACCGACGTGCAGGCGCTCGACTGCGACTACCTCGTGTGCTCGGGCTACAAGATCTTTGCGCCGCACATGGGGTTCTTGTGGGGGCGCTACGAGCTGCTCGCGCAGCTGCCCACCTTTCGCGAGGACTTCATACCGGACGAGCCGCCGGGCAAGATCGAGGCGGGCACGTTCATCTATGAGAACGTCGCGGGCATGGCCGCCGCCGTGGACTACCTGGCCGGCGTCGGGCGCCAGCTGGCCGGCCGCGCGGGTTCCAGCGAGGCGCGTGACCTGCGTGAAGACACCCGCAGCGCCATGGCGGCGATCCGGGACTACGAGCAGACGCTGTCGCTTGAGCTGCTGCGCCTGCTGCGCGACTGTGGCGCGCAGATCTACGGCATCCGCGAGGATGCGCAGCTCTCAGGGCGCGTGCCAACGGTGTGCTTCAACCTCCCCGGCATTGCGCCCGCGGCCGTGACGGAGGCGGCCGCCGCTGCCGGCATCGGCATCCGCGACGGACATATGTATTCCCCGCGGCTCATGCGGCGCCTGGGGTTGCCGGTCGAGTCCGGTGCCGTGCGGGTTTCGCTGGTTCACTACAACACGCCCGCGGAGCTGCAGCGCCTGGGCGCAGTGCTCCAGGGGCTGCGGGAACGCTAGATGGCACCGTTGCGAATCACGACCGCGAGATAGCCGATCAAGAGCGCAAGGGTTGCGCCGATATCAAAAAGCACGAATTCCATGGTCCACCACCCATCCAACATAGGAGGGCAGTGTAGGCGTCGGCCGCCGTGCGCACCGCCCCCGGGCGAGAGACCCAGCGCGGGAATTCGGGAGGAGGAGACTTCATTATTTGGGGGTATTGCAAAAGGCGCGCGGCCGGCGCCGTGGCGGGGGTGCCGCCGGTGAGGTTGTGACGGACTGCCGGGCGCTGGCGTCATCCGCGCCGGGGAGGCTGCGTTTCCGATGATGCCAGGCCGCGATAGCGGCCCGTCAGGAGTGCAGGCCGATGCAAGCGCCGGAACTGTGCGGATGAGGCGCATGGGGCACCGTCAACTTTTGATCGCGGTCGCCTTGCTGGCGGGACTCGCGCCAGGATCGGAGCCACGTGCGGACGTGCTCGGCGCAGTGCAGACACTGCGCGAGGGCGGCTGTGGGGGCCTGGTGCCGGCAACGCGCCCGCTGCAGCACAGCGCGTGGCTCGACTGGGTCGCCGAGCGCTGGTCGGCCGGCAGGTCGCTGGCGGGCGCGGCGGGACAGGGCGGCTATGGGTCCCTCGACACGCGCGGGGTGCACGTGAGCGCCTCCGACGCCGCCCTGTTGCCGTTACTGCGCCGCTCCGAGTGCCGCACCCTGACGGCGCCAGGCCTGCGCGAGGTCGGGTTCTACCGCCGGGGAAGCGAGACCTGGATCGTGCTCGCGGCCGGCTCGCGCGGCGTGCCGCCGAGCGCAGCTGCGGCCGCCGCGGCCACCCCGGACGCACTCGCCACGCGCGCGCTGCAGCTGATCAACGAAGCACGCGCCCGCGGCGCTCGCTGTGGCAAGCGCGAGTTCGCAAGCGTGCCGTCGCTGAGGCTGTCGGCGACGCTGGCGCAGGTCGCCCTGGGGCACGCGACGGATATGGCCGCGCACAATTACTTCGAGCACGAGGACCGTGCCGGGCACACGCCGGCGCAACGCGTGCGCGCCGCCGGCTACCGCGAAACGCTCGTGGGTGAAAACATCGCCTATGGACCCAAGAGCATCGAGGAGGCGGTGCAGGGCTGGCTCGACAGCCCCGGCCACTGCGAAAACATCATGGACGGGCGCTTTGCCGAGATGGGTCTCGCGACCGCCCCGGGGCTTGCCACCCGGCACGGGCTGTACTGGGTGCAGGTCTTGGCCGCGCCGCGGGCCTGACGGGTTCGCTGCGCCGCTCCGTTCGGGAAATTCTCCCGCCGCCGCGACGGGCCGCCCCGTGCCGCTCACGCGCCCCGTACTCAGCCGCAGACGTACTAGACTTGCGAAGGTTGCGCCACAGCTCCGATCCACTTCAGGGCGCCGCGGGGCACCCCGCGGCGTACATGCGAGGATGCGCGGATGTACTTGCACACCCGACTGCTGCTGGGAATTCTGGGCGTCACGCTCTTCGCCCTGCTGGTGAGCGTGTTGGTGCCGCTCGGGTCGCTGCGGCAGGACGTTTCCCGGGAGACCGACGCCTCCATGCAGCTGGCAAGCCTGCTGCTGGACATCGAGGCGAGCATCCGCGGCAGTGAGGACGCCGGTGAGGCGCGCGCCGCCGCCGCGCGCGAGCTGCGCCGCGCCGAGCATCTGCGGCACGTGAGCCTCGCGTTGCTCGACGAGCAGGGCGCCGCCATCGCCACGACCCCGAACGACACGCCCGCGGGCGGGTGGCTGGCGCGGCTGTTCCTGCCGTACGGGACGGAGCGCACCCTGGCGTACCCGCTCTCCTACCGCGGCGCCGCGCTCGGGGCACTGCGGGTGCGTTCCAACCCCCTGTCAGAATTCGAGGAGCTCGAAGACCGCGTGAGCAGCGATATCGCGCTGCTCGCCGTCGCCATTGTCGCCATGGCGATCAGCATCTACTGGATGGTGCGGCGCGGCCTGCGGCCGGTGGGTGAGATCAACGGCGCCCTGACGCGCCTCGCGGACGGGAATCTGGAGACCCGCCTGCCGCATTTTCGCCTCAAGGACCTGGATGAGATCTGCGATCGCTTCAACCATTGCGCCGCCGCTCTGCAGGAGTCAGCCGCCACGCGGCGTGAGCTGATGCGCCGGGTGATCGACGTGGAGGAGGAGGAGCGCACACGCCTGGCACGCGAGCTGCACGATGAGCTCGGTCAGAGCCTGACGGCCATCAAGGTCGACGCGGCATACATCGCGCGCGAGGCGGCGGGCAAGGCACCCATGATCCAGTCCTGTGCGCAGGGGATCGAGCGGCTGTGCGGCGAGGTGATGGAGCTGACACGCGGCATGCTGGCGCGCCTGCGTCCGCATGGACTTGAGACCGTCGGCCTGCGCGCGTCGCTGCAGGAGCTCGTGAGCGGCTGGCAGGCGCGGGTCGCCGAGCGTTTCAGCTGCACGCTGGTGGTGAACGGACCGGTGGAGTTGCTCGGGGCTGATCTCAACATCACGCTCTATCGCCTGGTGCAGGAATGCCTCACCAACGCCGTGCGTCATTCCAGCGCGAGTGCCGTCGCCCTCGAAGTCGTCGTCGATCCCGGCCCCTCGGCCGCGCCGCCGCGGGTGTGGCTGCGGGTGCGCGAGTCTGGCGTCACGGATACTGCGGGCGTGATGAGCCCGCACGGCATGGGCCTGCTCGGCATGCGCGAGCGGGTCGAGGCCCGTGGCGGGCAACTCAGTGTCAGGCTGCAGCCCGGAACGGGTCTGCTGCTCGAGGCCTGGATGCCGATCGAGGCGTGGCGCCCGGAGCACGTCGATGGCTAGCGCGCCGGCGGTGCGGATCGTGCTGATCGATGATCACGCGGTGGTGCGCGCCGGCTACCGGCGCTTCCTGGAGCAGGAACCGGGCTACGAGGTCATCGCCGAGGCCAATTCCGGCGAGGAAGGCTACCTGTTGCTGCAGGGCACGACGCCGGACGTGGTGATCCTGGACCTGAGCATGCCCGGTGGCGGCGGACTCGCCGCGCTGCGGCGCTTCAAGCTGCGCTGGCCGCTGCTGCCGGTGCTGGTATTCAGCATGCACGACCACCTTGCCTTCGCCATCCAGGCATTGCGCGCCGGGGCGAATGGCTACGTCACCAAGAGCAGTGACCCGCAGCACATGGTGAGCGCGGTACGGCGCGTGCTCGCCGGCGAGCTCACCACCAGCCCCGACATTACCGCCAAGATGTCCAGGGCGGGCACGGGGGCCGGTGCGCAGCCGACGCTGGGCCTGTCGGTACGCGAGTTCGATATCTTCCGGCTGATCGCCAGCGGCAAGTCGCACGAGGAGATCGCGACGCTGCTGTCCATCAGCGTCAAGACGGTCACCAACCAGCATTCGCTCATCCGGCAAAAGCTTGCCATCGGCACCGACATCGAGTTGTTCCAGCTGGCCGTGGAGTGCGGCGCCGTCGAGGCGCGCGCGCGGCGCTCCTAGGTCATCGCCCGCGGGTGGCTGCCTCGGGCGGGCGTTGCGCCGGCGCGGACCATGGCTCATGCTGCAGGCTCCTTACGCCGCACAGATCGGCGGCGCTCGCTTCCGTAAACGATTCCAGCAAGAGGATCGAATCATGGCAGAGCCAACCAATGTGAGTGCGTCGCTGGCGGCATCTCTGGATCAGGTGCGCCACTCCTGGGGCTGGTTCGTGGCGCTGGGGGTGGCCCTGGTGGTGCTCGGGATTGTGTGCATCACGGGCGAGGTCGCCACGACCCTGATCTCGGTGATCGTGCTGGGATGGCTGCTGCTGCTAAGCGGCGTGATGGCCCTGGTACACGCCTTTCGCACCCGTACCTGGACCGGGTTCTTCCTCTACCTGCTGAGCGCGGTGCTGCGGGTGTTCGTCGGTTATACGCTGGTCCGCTACCCGCTGATCGGGGCGCTGAGCCTGACGCTGATTCTGGCGGCGCTCTTCATCGTCGGCGGCGTGTTCCGCGCTATCGGGGCTGCCAGCCTGCGCTTTCCGCGCTGGGGTTGGACGGCGGCCTCCGGGCTCATTGCGGTGCTGCTGGGCCTCACGCTGCTCGCGCAGCTGCCGGCCTCGAGCCTGTGGTTCCTCGGGCTCGCCGTGGGGATCGACCTCCTGTTCGAGGGCACCGGCCTGATTGCGCTCGGAAGCGCGTTGCGGGCGCGCTCAGGCAGCGTCGCGGGCGCCACTGCGTAACACGTCCCGGATGGCGCCGGCACCGGCAAGGCGCTCGCAGGCGGCGCACTAAGGACGCCCGAGGAACGGCGAGCACCCCAACACAAATCCTGGCGGCTCGGTCGTGGCCAAACCAGCGGCGCGCGCGGTGAGGCCTTCGACCCAGGAACGCACCCTTGATGTTCCCAGGGCTGCTGCGCAGGATAAGCGCATCGCCCCGGGCCTGCCCCAGCGCGGCACGGAACAAGTGCCGGATGCGCGCGTCAAACTAACAGGATCCCTTCATTCGAGCCTCGCGGAGTCAAACCATGATGTTCTCAAAGTCCCGTCCGGGGCGGCGCCTGCTCGTGGCGGGGGCGGCCATGGCCTGCCTGGGCGCCGGCACCGCCGCGCAGGCTGCCGACGAGGGGGTAGCAGCAGTATGGATCCCGAAGGAGCTGCGTTTCACCTACATGGGGTTCACGTCCCACTATTCCTGCGACGGGCTGCGCGACAAGATGCGCGCCGTGCTCCTGAAGCTCGGGGCGCGTAAGGACCTGAGCGTGACGGCGACGGGCTGCTCCGAGGGTTTCGGGCGCGTGAGTCCGTTTCCGGGGGTGGTGGCGAAGCTGCATCTGCTGCAGCCGCTGACCGAGGAGAACGCGCCCAAGGAAGAGACCAAACCGGTGAGCGCCCACTGGCAGAATGTGGACCTCGCCCCTACCGGCGATCCGTTGCGGGCCGCAGGGGACTGTGAGCTCACCGAGCAGATCAAGCAGCGCGTGCTGCCGCTCTTTAGCACCCGCAACATTGCCTACAGCTCCACCTGCGTTCCCAACCAGCTCACCGTGGGAGGCACCAAGCTCGCGGCCGAGTTACTCATGACCGATCAGACCAGCGACCCCAAGGCGACGAGTGAGTCCAAGGCCCCCTGAGGCCGCTCAGGCGAATTCATCCGGCATGGCGGCCTTGCGGCGCGCGATGAATTCGCGCAGCGCCTCCTCGCGCGCGGCATCCAGCGGCGGAGCCTCATAAGCGGCCAGTTGCGCACGCCAGCGTCGCGCGGCCCGCTGCAGCTGATCCTGGGAGCCGTCCTGACTCCACTGCTCGTAGGAGCTGTTGTCCGCCAGCTCGAAGTCATAGTACGCGCGCTCGTAGTTGGCGAGCGTGTGCTCGGCGCCGAGATAGTGCCGGCCGGGTCCGATCTCGCGGAAGGCCTGCATGGCGAAGGCGTTGTCATCGAGCTCAAGCCCGCGGGCGAGGGTGTGGAAGGCGCCGAGCTGGTCCACGTCCATGACGAATTTCTCGTACGACATGGCTAGCCCGGACTCCAGCCACCCGGCGGCATGCAGGATGAAATTCGCCCCGGCGAAGAAGGCGGGCCACAGCGAGTTGGCGCTTTCCGAGGCTGCCTGCGCATCCGGAACCTTGGACGCGCACAGGTTGCCGCCACAGCGCAGCGGCACTCCCAGGCGCCGCGCCAGCTGGCCGATAGCGAGGTAGGCGAGGGCAGGCTCGGGGGTGCCGAAGGTGGGCGCGCCGCTGCGCAGCGACATCGAGGAGAGGAAGTTGCCGAGAATGACGGGCGAGCCGGGACGCTCCAGCTGGGCCAGGGCGACGCAGAAGGTCGCCTCGGCGAAGCACTGCGCCAGGGCGCCGGCCGTGGTCACCGGTCCCATCGCGCCGCCCAGGATGAAGGGCACGCACACCGGCGCCTGGTTGGCGGCAGCGTAGGTACGGATCACGCGGCTGGCCTCGCCGTCAAGGACCAGGGGAGAATTCACGTTGACGTTGCCGAGGATCACGCAGTGATCCTCGAGGAAGGCGCTCCCGAACAGCACGCGGCACATCTCGATCGAATCCGCCGCGCGCGCCGCGCTGGTCACCGAGCCCATGAAGGGCTTGTCGGAGTAGCGCATGTGCGCATAGAGCATGTCGAGGTGGCGCTTGTTGACCGGCACGTCGACCGGCTCGCACACGGTGCCGCCCGAGTGGTGCAGCCAGGGCGCGACATAGGTGAGCTTCACGAAGTTGTGAAAGTCCTCGAGCGTGCCGTAGCGGCGGCCGCGCTCCGCGTCGCACACGAACGGCGGCCCGTAGGCCGGAGCGAACACGGTGTGGCGGCCGCCGATGTGCACGCTGCGGGCGCTGTTGCGCGCGTGTTGGATGAATTCCCGCGGCGCGCTGCGCTGCGCCAGCTCGCGCGCCATGCCGGCCGGCACGTGCACGCGCCACTGATCGGCGATGCGAGCGCCGGCACGCCGCCACAGTTCGATCGCGGCCTCATCGCCGCGGATCTCCATGCCGATCTCCTCCAGCAACCGGTCGGCGTGCGCTTCGACCGCCCGCAGGCCTTCCTCGGAAAGCAGTTCGTAGGGCGGCAGCGCACGCGTGATGTAGGCCGGTGCGAGCGGCGGCTGCGCGCGGCGCGCCTTGCGCGCCGCACGGGTGCTGCCGCGGAGGCCGCGTGCGGGAGGGTCGGTGTCAGCCATGGGCTGCCGTCATGGTAGCTCAAGCCTCGCCGTGCCGCGGGGCGGCACTGCAGCAGGGAAAGCCGGCACCGCGTCGCGGGGGCGCAAGCGATGCCGCAACGGCGAGGCGGCGCAGCCGGGACTACTTCTGAAGAATGACCAGCGAGATGCGCAGATTCTTCTGACGCCCCTCTTCGGTCGCGTTGTCGGCCGCCGGATGCTCCTCGCCGTAACCGCGGGCCTCCAGGCGCGCAGGATCCGCGCCCAGGCGGATGAGCTCGCGCATCACCGTGTTGGCGCGTGCCTCGGAGAGGACGAGGTTTGAGGCCGCATCGCCGGTGTCGTCCGTGTAGCCCCCGAGGCGCGCCCGCACCTTCGGGTACGCCTTCAGGATGGCGGCCACATTGTTGAGCTGCTCCTGGGATTGCGGCTGCAGTGTCGCCTGGCCGGTATCAAAGAGCAGCCGGTCAAAGTCGAACCAGTTCTCATCGCTGACGGCGACCGTGCCCTCATCCAGATACTTCACCAGGCGCGCCTCCATGCCGAGACCGGGCGCGTGCAGCGAGCTGCCGTCCGGCAACTTCACGGCCATGATCTCGCCCAGCGACTCCCGGGCGGAGTGGGCGGCAGTACCTGCCGCGCTTGGCGCGGAACTCGTGGCGTAGGCTGCGCTCTGCGCGGTGCCCTTCGGGCTATTCATGGAACGAAACATCAGCCATGTAATGGTGAGCGCGCCGAGCATCACGAGCGGCACGAGCCAGCGTGAGTCGGCCGGGCCGGCACCCGGACCGGCCGTGACGGCGCCAGCCCCCAGGGCCACGCCGCCACCCGGGTTGCTCACAGGTCCGAACGGGAGGTAACTGGGCAGGCTCAGGGCTTCCGCCCGGAGCAGGCTGCCGAGCGATCCTGCCGTGAGGGAACCGCTCGCCTGGGCGCGTCCGAGGAATGCCAGCACCAGGAGTGCGGCCATCTTGAGCAAGCTGTTGACCGAGGAGGCGCTGAGGCCGGCGTGTTGCGCGATGGCGCTCGCGATCTCACCCTGCTGCGCGCCGAGGACCATTGGCAGAAACCTGTCCGCCAGCTCCGCAATGCCGTCGCTCGGCGCGCCGGAGGGCGTCGCCGTGAGACTGCCGAGCACGTTCTGGGTGTTGGCTGTGGCGGCAACATTCATGATCTGACTCAGGAAGCCGCTGTCGCCTGCTTTGGCGGCGAGTCCCCCGAGTGTTGCCGCCGTGGTGGCGCTGAGCCCGCTCTGTACCGTCTGCGCGGATTCGCCGAGTCTCGAGGCGATGGCCTGCCGCAGGTCGGGCGTAACCAGGGCAAGGATCGCATCCATCATTGAGCTGGCCATTTTGTTCCCCTGTCCCTGGTGGTTTTAGTGCTCACGGGGCGTCATGACAATCGCGGCTGCATTCTGGCTCCAGTGGCGAGCAGGTCGCCATCGTCACTGGCGCGCAACCCCACGCGCGCCTCGCCGACACTACGGCCCCGCTGGCGTCCGCGCCGTGCAGGCAGAGCACGGGAGGCGTGTGAGGTGCTGGAAGGAGAAGGGCGCCAGTGACGCGCACGGGGACTGTTGCGCCGCAGCCCCGGGCGGGCAGGGCACGGGTGACGGCAAGCCACTTTCGCCCGGCGGGCCCGCGACGCCTGCGGCGCCGCAGCCGCGCTAGCTTTGCAGCATCTCGGGGAGCCTGGTCTTTACTAGGGGAAGGTGCGCGCCCGCTGCTGGTCTTTCACCAAGTCGCGCGCTGCGAGAAAGTAATGGAATGTTGCCCACAATCCCGTGGGCACGAGGCACAGCATCGCCAGGCGCAACGAGGCGGCGTCGGTCACGTGGTTGGGCGCGAACCAGTCGCTGAGGGATCCGATCAGTGGCGGGGCGATGACGAGATTACCGACGTTGGCCAGAAACAGCGTGGTGGCGCAGAACATGGCCCGCATCCGGCATTGCGCGAGGTTGTTCAGCAGCCCGAAGCAGGGGCCGATGTAGAAATAGATCGAGGGGATATAGATCCAGAACATGATCTTCGCGAGCGCAAGATCGTGTGTGTAGTAGGCGACTCCGGAGGCAAGCGTCGCAATGCCGATGCCGGCGCCGAGCAGCCATACGATGCGACGCGAATCCACCATGAAGGGCTGCGCCATGAGCCAGCCGGTGAACACCGTGGCCGCCGCGCCCCCGAACAGATGCGCGTAGCCGGTGACGTTACCGGCCTCACCGAGCGTCATGTGGTAGGTGCGCTGCAGGAAGGCGGGCGTCCAGAACATGAGTCCCCACCCCCACAGCGCGCAGATGGCGCTCGCCGCCATCAGATGCACCGCCGAGCGCTGTTGCCACAGGAAGCGCATCGTGGTCATGAAGGAAGGGGCGCTCTCGTCATCTCCGCGGTCGAGGCAGCCGCGCCTGGGCTCGCGCACCGTGAGCCACACCGCAAGCCCCGCCAGCACGCCGGGGATCCCGAGCGCAAAGAAAACGGCGCGCCAGCCGTAGTGATCAGCGATCACGCCGGCGGCGTTGTAGCCGAGGTAGGCACCAAAGGGGGCGCCGAGCGAGAACACCGTGAGTGCCATCGCCCGGCGGCTGGCGGGAAAGTAATCCGACAGCAGCGAGTTGGCTCCCGGCGTGCCACCGGCCTCGCCGACACCCACCCCGACGCGCGCGAGAAAGAACTGACCGGTGGTGCGCGCCAGGCCACAGAAGGTCGTCATGATCGACCAGGCGACCAGACAGATGGCGATGATCTTGCGGCGGCTCTTGCGATCGATGAGCCAGGAGAGCGGGAAGCCGAGGATCACGTAGAAGAACGCCAGCGCCACCCCCGTGAGCCAGGCGATACCGGCATCGCTCAAGTGCAGCTCGAGCCGTATCGGATCCAGCACCGTGGAGACCACGTAGCGATCGGCGATGCTGAGGGTGTAGACGAGGCACATCATGATGAGGACGTACCAGCGTTCCACGAACGACGCCGACTGCGCCGGCGCGACGCCCAGGTCCACAGGATCGGAAGCCACGCCCGCCTGCAGTTCGCTCACGCCTTGGTGCCCTGGGTCATTCCGATGAGGTTACGCCAGCCCCGCGCCACTGTCTTGGAGAATGAGCTCGGCCGCCTTCTCGGCCAGCATTATGGTGGGTGCATTGGTGTTGCCGGAAGTGACGTTGGGGAAGGCGGATGCATCCACCACGCGCAGCCCGCTGACGCCGCGCACCTTGAGGCGCGCATCCAGCACCGAGCTGCGCGGGTCGGCTCCCATCGCACAGCTGCAGCTGGCATGGAACACCGAGCCGGCACGCTGGCGGAAGTCCGCGAGCACTTCCGCATCCGCGAGCACCTGCCTGCCCGGTTCGCGCTCGGATTCGGTGACGGCGGCCAGCGGCCCCGTCGCGGACAAGCGCCGCAGCAGGCGTGCGCCGTCGTAGACATCGTGCACGTCCGCGGCGGTGGTCAGGGAGTTCGGGACGATGAGCGGTTTCAGGTGCGGATCGGGCGAGCGGATGTGCACCGAGCCGCGGCTCGTCGGGCGGCAGGTATTGAAGGACATGAGGAAGCCGGGGTAGGGATCCGGGTTCAGCAGCCGGCGCCGCGAGCCGAGCGTGGTGGTGCTGTAGCTTGCCGGGTTGAAGTAAAGGTGCAGGTTCGGCGCGGACAGTCCCGGGCGGCTGCGCACGAACGCACCCGCCTGATTGACGCTCATGGCCAGCGGTCCGCGGCGGGAGAGTGCGTAGCGCCAGGCCGCGCGCACCTTGCCGAAGAGCGGTGCGAGCTGGTTATTGAGCGTCGGCACCCGCGAGCGATAGAAGTAGGAGACCCCGAGGTGATCCTGCAGTCCCTCGCCCACTGCCGGTGAATCGGCGATGACCGCGATGCCGAGGTCGCGCAGGCGCGTGCCATTGCCGACACCGGACAGCTCCAGCAGCTGCGGGGAATTGATGGCGCCGCCACACACCAGCACCTCGGCGCCGGCGTGCGCGGTGCGAGTCGCCCCCGCCTGCAGGTATTCCACGCCGCGCGCGCGCGTGCCGCTGAAGAGCACCCGGGTGGCGAGCGAGTGGGTATGCACCTCAAGGTTGGCGCGTCGCCGCGCCGCCGCCAGGTAGGCACTGGCGCTCGAGACGCGCACGCCGTCCCTGATGGTGACTTGCCACAGGCCCGCGCCTTCATGGCTCGCGCCGTTGAAGTCCTTGGTGCCGGGAATGCCGAGCTCCTCGCAGGCACGCAGGAAGGTGTGACACAGCGGGTGCACGCTTTCGGATTCATCGCTGACGTGCACCGGGCCGCCGGCGCCATGGTAGGCAGAGGCCCCCCAGGCGTGATCTTCGAACTTGATGAAGTAGGGCAGCACGTCGCGCCACGACCAGCCGGGGTTGCCCGCGGCGGCCCAGTCGTCGAAGTCGGCCGGCTGGCCGCGCACGTACACCATCGCATTGATGGAGCTTGAGCCGCCGAGCACCTTGCCGCGCGGCCAGAATTGCCGGCGGTTGTTCAGGGCCGGCTCGGGCTCGGTCTCGTACATCCAGTTGTAACGCGGGTCGTTGAAGGTGCGTCCATAGCCGATCGGCACCCGGATGAGCAGCGAGCGGTCGGCGCCGCCAGCCTCGAGGAGCAGCACGCGGCGCCGGGGGTCGGCGCTCAGGCGGTGGGCCAGCACGCAGCCCGCGGAGCCGGCGCCGACGATGATGTAGTCATATTCGGTCATTCTGTGATAAGCATCCGGCGATGAAACTGACTGACATCAAGACCTTCGTCGTGGGTAACCCGCCGCCTGGTAATGGCGGCCGCTATTTCGTGTTCGTGAAGCTCAGCACCGAGGGCAACGTGCACGGTGTCGGCGAAGCATACTGCGTCCCGTTTCACCCCGACCTCGTCGCGCGCCTGCTGGTGGACACCTTCGAGCGCTACTTGCAGGGGGAGGACCCGCACGACATCGAGAAGCTGTGGCGCCGCGTCTACTCGGCCGGCTACACGCAGCATCCGGACCTGACGCTGATGGGGGTGCTGAGCGCGCTCGAGATGGCCTGCTGGGACATCATCGGCAAGGAGGCGGGTCAGCCGGTTTACAAGCTCCTCGGGGGCCGCGTGCACGAGCGCCTGCGCTCCTACACTTATATCTATGCGCGTCCGGGGGACAAGGTGAATGTCTACCAGGACCCGCAGCTCTCCGCGCAGCGTGCCGCCGAGTACGTCGCGCAGGGATTCACGGCGATCAAGTTCGACCCGGCGGGGCCGTATTCGGCCTTTGACGGCCGCCAGCTGTCGCTCGCGGCGCTGGACCTGTGCGAGCGCTTCATGCGCGAGCTGCGTGCCGCGGTCGGCAGCAGCGCGGACCTGCTGTTCGGCACCCACGGGCAGATGACCGCGGCGGGCGCGATCCGGCTGGCGCGGCGGCTTGAGCCCTATGACCCGCTGTGGTTCGAGGAACCGGTGCCGCCGGATGCGCCCGAGGAAATGGCGCGCGTGGCGCGCGCCACCAGCATCCCGATCGCGGCGGGCGAGCGGCTCGCGACCAAGTACGATTTCGCGCGCGTGCTGCGCGCCGGCGCGGCCGCGATTCTGCAGATGAACCTCGGGCGGGTGGGGGGACTGCTGGAGGCGAAGAAGATCGCAGCGCTCGCGGAGGTGCAGCACGTGCAGCTGGCGCCGCACCTGTACTGCGGGCCGGTGGTGGGGGCGGCCAACATTCAGCTGGCCACCTGCAGCCCGAACTTCCTGATCCTCGAAGGTATCGAGCGCTGGCAGGGCTTTCACGCCGACCTGCTGGTGAAGCCGATCCGCTGGGAGGCCGGGTACGTCATCCCGCCAAGCGAACCCGGGCTCGGCGTGGAGCTCAACGAGGCGGTCATGGCGCGTCATCCCTATCAGGGCACGCAGCTGCACCTGGAGTCCGCCGGCTCCCCGATCGGCTGACACGCGCGCGCATCGCTTCAGAGCTGCAACGCGGCACGCATGCGCTCTTCATACCAGGCGTGGAACATGTTCACCATGTACTCGTTGGCGCCGATCGGCCCGGGCAGGTAAGCCGGGCTCGTGGCGCCACGCTGTGTCTCGGCGACGAAGGCGGCATCCTGGGCATTGGTGGCATTCCAGACGCTCGTCAGGTTCTCCAGATCGTAGTCGACGCCTTCTTCGGCGTCCGCGTGCACCAGCCAGGTGCTGCGCACCAGGGTGCTGTCGCGCGCCAGCGGCAGTGCCGCGAACGTCAGTACGTGGTCCGAGAGGAAGTGGAACCAGGCGTTGGGCTGCACGTGGTAGTGCAGGGAACCCAGGCGCGCCTGCGTGAACTCACCGAGCAGCCGGCGCGAGGCAGCCTTGGTATCGCGTGTCATGGATTCCCCGGCGCCATCGAGCACCAGGCGCTCGGTGCGAAAGCCGGTGGTGCGCCCGTGCAGCTCCTCGATCGGCTGCCACGGCAGCGTGAAGCGTTTCCACAGCGCTTCGGATTCGGTGCGGGCGCCAAGGTAGCGGCAATAGTTGGCCTGCTCCTGTGCGGACAGCCGTGACTCATCGACTTCCCCGAAGAAATCGAACAGCGAGCGCAGCAGTTCCGGGTGGCCGGCACAGTGAAAACACTCGCGGTTGTTCTCGATCGTGAGCTTCCAGTTGCCGTGCTCGATGATGTCGACCTGCCGGGCCACCTTGGTGTGCTTAAGCGCATGCGGTGCCAGGTACGGCGCCATGCGCTGTGCCATGTCATCAAAGTCCGGGGGCGGAGCGTCCGACACGCACACGAAGATCAGCCCGGCGAGCAGCTTCACGTGCACCGGCTTCAGAGGCGGCTGCGCCCGCGGCAGCTCGCCGGTCGCCCCGCAGCCGACGACCTGCCCCTCCAGGTCATAGCTCCAGCGATGATACGGGCACATGAGCGTCGCCCCGGCGACGCCGCTGTCCTGCTGCAGAATGCGCGAGCCGCGGTGACGGCAGGTGTTGTGGAAGGCCGCGATCGAACCGTCATCGCGGCGCAAGACGAAGATCGGGTAATGCCCGATCTGGTAGGTGCGGTAGTCACCGTCCTCGGGGATCTCCGCCTCGCTGGCGAGGAACAGCCAGTGGCGGCCAAAGATGAATTCAAGCTCGGCCTGGTAGAGCGCCTCGTCAGTGAAGAAAGCCCCCGGCAGGGCAAAGCCTGATTTGCGTTTCGCCAGCAGCGCGGCCACATGCTCGGGAAGATTCATCGGTAGGCCGTCCAGATGGTTTTCAGGTCGCAGTACTTGTCGATGGCATGCGCGGAGCGATCGCGCCCGGACCCGGAGAGTTTGAAACCCCCGAAGGGGGTGGCCATGGTCGAGCGATCAAAGGCATTGATCCACACCGTGCCGCCCCGCAGCGCTGCCGAGAGGCGGTGGGCGACGTTCATGTCGGCGGTCCACACGGCGGCTGCCAGTCCGTAGGGCGTGTCGTTCGCCAGCCGCAGCGCCTCGGCTTCCTCGCGAAATGCCAGGACGCTCAGGACCGGACCGAAGATCTCCTCGCGCGCCACCGGCATTTCGGGGCGCACCCCATCCAGCACCGTCGCCTCCACGTAGAAGCCGCCCGTCTCGGGCAACGCCCGGTGACCGCCGAGCGCCAGGTGAGCTCCGGCGGCGACGCCGCCCTCGATGTAGCCGAGCACCCGCTGCATGTGCTTCTCGTCGATCACCGCGCCCATCTGAGTGGTCGCCTCCAGCGGGTGCCCGAGGGTGATGGTGGCGGCGACCCGGCGGATGCCCTCCAGCAGTTCCTCGCGCACCGTCTCGTGGACGATGAGGCGCGAGCCGGCATGGCAGGTCTCGCCGCTGTTGTAATAGATGCCCCAGGCGATGTCGTAGGCGGCGGCTTTGAGATTCGCATCGGCGAATACGACCTGCGGGGTCTTGCCGCCGCACTCGAGCGCCACGCGCTTGAGGTTTGATTCGCCCGCGTAACGCAGCATCAGGCGACCGACCTCGGTGGAACCGGTAAAGGTAACGAGATCGACATCCGCGTGCCGCGCCAGAGCCTGGCCCGCCTCTTCGCCGAGACCGGGGACCACATTAAAGACTCCGGGCGGCACACCGGCCTCGAGCGCCAGCTGTCCCAGGCGAATCCCCGACAGCGGCGACTGCTCGGCCGGCTTCAGTACGATGCTGTTGCCGGTCAAGAGCGCCGGGCCGATCTTCCAGCAGCTGATGATGAGCGGGTAGTTCCAGGGCACGATGGCGCCCACGACCCCTAAGGGTTCGCGACGGATGAGCGCCAGGTCATCCGGCCCGGTGGGAGCGACTTCGTCATTGAGCTTGTCGGCGAACTCGGCGTAATACTCGATGCAGTCCGCGCAGTTGGCGACATCGACGCCCACCGAGTTGCTGATCGGCTTGCCGACGTCACGGGTCTCCAGCAGCGCCAGCCGCGCCGTGTCGGCGCGGATGGCTTCGGCGAAGCGCCGCAGAGTGCGCTTGCGCTCCTTAGGTTCGGTGCGGCGCCAGCTGCCCGACTCGAAGCTGCGCCGCGCGGCCGCCACGGCCAGATCGATATCGGCGGCGGCGCCGCGCGCGACCTCGCAGATCAGGCTGCCGTCGATGGGGCTCACGTCCTGAAACACGCGCCCGTCCTGGGCGGCCTGCAGGCGCCCTGCGATGAGGGCGCGACCCTCGGGGCGCAGCTCCCCTGCGAGGCGCTCCCAGCTCTGGCGGTCGTGGGGGATGGCAGGTGCGTTCATGTGCTTAAGCTTTCATGGTCCGGGCGCGCGTCGCAGCCTAGAAATTGAATAGCCCCATCTAAAAGAGGCATCGGCCGTGCGGGGACCCTGATTAGAATGGTGCGCCCCGGCGACGGGGCGCGCACCTGAAGGTCCGAAGCGGAGATCCACGCATGGCGAACCGAATCAAAGCAAAAGCCAAATCGAAACTGAAGTCAAAGGCCACGCCCAGGGGCCGCTCCGGGCGGGTCAGCGCCGTGGCGCCGCGCGCGCCCCAGCCGCGCGCCGCCAAGCAGGACCTGCTGGCGCGCCTGAACAAGGGCGCGGTGATCTGCGCGGAGGGCTACGTGTTCGAGCTCGAGCGCCGCGGCTACCTGCAGGCCGGCGCGTTCGTGCCGGAGGTACTGTTCGATCATCCGGAGGTGGTGGAACAGCTGCACCTTGACTTTGTGCACGCCGGCTCCGATGTCACCCAGGCGCTCACCTACTACGTGCACCGCGAGAAGCTGCGCGTGATCGGCCGCGAGCAGGACCTGGTGCCGATGAACCGCGCGGCGCTGAAGATCGCAAAGTCGGTCGCACGGCGCACCGGGACGCTCTTGGCCGGGGACCTGTGCAACACCAACATCTATGACCCGGCGGACAAGGGCTCGGTCAGGGAGATCGAGCGTATCTTCGCCGAACAGGTCGGCTGGGCGGTTGACGCCGGTGTTGACTACTTCGTCGCCGAGACTTTCTCCTGGGGCGCCGAGGCGCTCCTGGCGCTGGCAGCGATCCGCAAATACTCGCAGGTCCCGGCGGTCATCACGATGGCGATGCATCGCGAGGAGGTGACCCGGGACGGCTTCAGCGCTGCCGAAGTATGCCGGCGCCTGGAGGCCGCCGGCGCCGACGTGGTCGGCATCAACTGCCACCGTGGCCCGCTGACCATCATGCCAATGCTGCGCGAGGTGCGCGCCGCCGTGAAATGCCACGTGGCAGGCTTACCGGTGCCTTACCGCACCACGGCCGCGCAGCCGTCCTTCATGTCCCTCACCGACCCGTGCTGCGGCGATGCGCGCGCCTTCCCCGTGGGACTGGATCCGTTCGTGTGCACGCGCCAGGAGATCTTCGACTTCGGCAAGGAAGCCTACGGCGCCGGCATCCACTATCTGGGGGTGTGCTGCGGGGCCGGTCCCCATCACATCCGCGCGCTGGCCGAGAGCCTCGGGCGCAAGCCCCCCGCGAGCCGCTACTCGGTGGACATGTCGCGGCACGCGTTCTTCGGCAACAACGAGCGCATCAAGAAGATCCAGACGGACTACCGGGCGAAGCTCTGACCGGGCCGTGAAGTACTCCGCTCTCGCACTGCTGCGCGGAGCACTCTCGGGGCAGCGCAGCTGGACTCAGGCGTGGCGCTCGCCGGAACCCAAGGCGGCCTACGACGTCGTCATCGTCGGCGGCGGCGGCCACGGCCTGGCGACGGCCTTTTATCTGGCCAAGAACCACGGCATCCGCAATGTCGCCGTGCTGGAGCGCGGCTGGCTCGGGGGCGGCAATACCGGCCGCAACACCACCATCGTGCGCTCGAACTACCTGTTCCCGGAGAGCGCGCGGCTGTATGAGTTCTCGCTGAAGCTCTACGAGTCCCTGTCGCGCGAACTGAACTTCAACATCATGCTGAGCCAGCGCGGCCTGGTGCTGCTCGCCCACAGCCGCCATGACCTGGAGGCCATGGCGCGCTGGGCCAATGCCATGCAGATGAACGGCATCGATGCCGAACTGCTGACGCGCGAGGCCGTGGCCGCGCGGGCACCGCTCCTGGACATGTCCCGCGAGGCGCGTTTTCCCGTGCTGGGCGGATTCATGCAGCGGCGCGCGGGCACGGCGCGGCACGACGCGGTCGCCTGGGGATATGCACGCGCCGCGGATGCCCTCGGCGTCGACATTCTGCAGAACTGCGAGGTCACCGGCTTTGTGAAGGGGGCGGCGGGGGAGGTGACGGGTGTGGACACCAGCCGCGGGCGCATCGGCGCCGCGCGCATCGGCATCGCCGCCGCCGGGCACAGCTCGGTGCTCGCCAAGCTCGCCGGCTTCGCGCTGCCGGTGACCAGCTACGGCCTGCAGGCGATGGTGACCGAGCCGGTGAAGCCCGCGCTCGACACGGTGGTGCTGTCACCGGGCACCGGCGCCTACGTGAGCCAGTCGGACAAGGGCGAGATGGTCCTCGGGGCGAGCCTTGACCTGTTCCCCTCGTACGCCCAGCGCGGCAGCTTTGCGGTCACGCAGAGCATCCTCGCCGCGACGCTCGCGATCTTCCCGAGCTTCAGCCGCCTGCGGCTGCTGCGCCAGTGGGCCGGGATCGTGGACGTCGTGCACGACTCGAGCCCCATCATCGGGGCAACACCGGTGCCCGGGCTCTTCATCAACTGCGGCTGGGGCACGGGGGGCTTCAAGGCGATCCCGGTGGGCGGCTGGACCCTGGCGCACGTGCTTGCCAGCGGCCGCAGCCACGAGCTCGCGGAGCCCTTCGGCCTGGAACGTTTCCACAGCGGCCGCCTGATCGATGAGGCCGCGGCGGCCGGCATCGCCCACTGAGGGAACTGCCCCCATGATGCAGCTGAAGTGCCCCTGGTGCGGAGTGCGTGACGAAAGCGAGTTCGTGTGCGCCGGCACGACACACATCGCGCGCCCGGACCTCAACGCCACCGATGCGGAGTGGGGGCGGTACCTGTTCGTTCGCGACAACCCCAAGGGCGTGCACCGCGAGCGCTGGCGCCACGCGTACGGTTGCGGGCAGTGGTTCAACGTCGCCCGCCACACGGTGACGCACGAGGTGCTCGCGGTGTACGCGATGACCGCGGCCGCGCCGGACGTGGGCTAGGAGGCGCGGTGGGCAGCGCACGCCTGGCGGCACCCGCGGGGAGCTACCTCGATCGCACCCGGGCGGTGTCCTTCACCTTCAACGGGCGCACGCTGACCGGGTTTGCAGGCGACACGCTCGCCTCCGCGCTGCTCGCCAACGGCGTGCGCCTCGTCGGGCGCAGCTTCAAGCTGCACCGGCCGCGCGGCATCTGGTCCTGCGGCGCGGAGGAGCCGAGCGCGCTGGTGGACGTGGGCGCGGGTGCGCGCCGCACGCCGAACGTGCGCGCGACGCTGCTGCCGATCGCCGAGGGCCTGAACGCAGTGAGCGTCAATTGCTGGCCGAGTGTGGGGCTGGACCTGGGCGCACTCACCGGCGCCTTCGCCGCACTGCTGCCGGCGGGCTTCTACTACAAGACCTTCAAGTGGCCGAGCTGGCAGCTGTTCGAGCCTGCCATCCGCCGCATGGCGGGCCTGGGGCGGGCGCCGCGCGAGCGCGACGCCGATCACTACGAGGAAGTCGCGGTGGCGACCGACGTGCTCGTGGTCGGGGCCGGGATCGCGGGGCTTGCGGCGGCGGTGGCCAGCGCCGAGGGCGGGGCGTGCACGGTACTGCTCGCGGCCGGCCCGCACCTCGGCGGGGCGCTGGGCTGGCAGGGCGATCCGGCCCTGGCGACGCTGGCGCGCCGCGCGCGCGAGTGCGGCGTACGCATCCTCACGCGCACCGTCGCTTTCGGCGTCTACGACCACAATCTCGTGTGCGCCTGCGAAAGCGTGAGCACCGATGGTGATGCCGCGCTGCCCGCCGGTGCGCTGCGCGAGCGCCTGTGGAAGATCCGCGCACGCGCGGTGATCGCGGCGACCGGCGCCCTGGAACGCCCGCTGCTCTTTCCGGACAACGATCGCCCGGGCGTGATGCTGGCGGGCGCCGCGGCGCGCTACGCCGGCGCCTTCGGCGTGCGCTGCGGCGAGCGCGCGGTGATTGCCGCGAACAGTGACCACGCCTATGCGGTGGCGGCGGCACTGGCAGCGGCCGGGGTTGAGATTGTCGCGATCGCCGAACGGCGCCAGGCGCCGGCGGCTGCCGCACCGCCGCCGGGAACGACCCTGCTCGTGAACGCCGCGCTCAGCGGCGTGCGCGGCGGGCGCTCGGTGCGCGGCTGCACGGTGACCGAGCTCGCCTCCGGCCGCGCGCGCCGCTTTGCCTGCGACCTCATTCTCAACGCCGGGGGCTTTGCGCCCGCCGTGCACCTGCATTCCCAGGCGGGCGGACGGCTGCGCTGGCTCCCCGACTGCGCCATGTTCGTGCCCGAGGGCAGCGCCGGGGCACTGTGGAGCGTCGGGGGCTGCGCGGGAGTGTTCGACCGCGAGGCCGCCGCCACTCACGCCGCGGAAGTGGGACGCGCCCTGGGCCGCGCCCAGCCCCCGCCATCCTGCGCCCCCAGCGGCGGCGCCGCGGTGTCGCTGGCGCACACGGCCGTGCCGGGCGTGCATGGCAAGCAGTTCGTCGATCTGCAGAATGATGTGTGCGCCGGGGACGTGGCGCTCGCGGCGCGCGAGAACTACCGCTCGGTCGAGCACCTGAAGCGCTACACCACGACCGGCATGGGGACCGATCAGGGCAAGACCAGCAACATCAACGCGCTCGTGCTCATGGGCGAGTACACGCAGCAGGCGCCGCCGCAGGTGGGCACCACGCGCTTCCGCCCGCCCTTCGTGCCGGTCACCCTCGGTGCGCTCGCCGGGCGGCGCGTCGGGGCGCTGTACCGGCCATTGAAGCGTCTGCCGGCGCATGCGTGGCATGCAGCGCACGGCGCCTTGTTCGAGATCTTCGGCGACTGGAGCCGGCCGGCCGCCTACCCGCTGGCGGGCGAGTCACTCGAGGCCGCGGCGCAACGCGAGGCGGCCGGCGTGCGCGCAGGCGCAGGACTCCTCGACGGCTCGCCGCTCGGCAAGCTCGAGGTGTTCGGGCCCGATGCGGCGCGGTTCCTGGATCTGATGTACGTGGGCACCATGTCGACGCTCGCCGTCGGCCAGGCGCGCTACGGAGTGCTGCTGAACGAACACGGCACCGTAGTCGATGACGGCATCGTCGCGCGCCTCGGAGCGGAGCATTTCTGGGTCAACACCAGCACGGCCGGTGCGGAGCGCACCGCGGCGGCGTTCGAGGAATGGCTGCAGTGCGAGTACGTGGATTTTCGGGTGCTGGTGACCCCGGTGACCGCGCGCTGGGCCAACGTGACGGTGGCTGGCCCGCGCGCGTGGGACTGGCTGGCCGCGGCGGGCGTCGAGCCCTCACTTGCGCCCGCGCAGATGAAGCACATGACGCTGCGCGACAGTGCGCTCGAGGGGGTGCCGCTGCGGGTGCTGCGCGCCAGCTTCAGCGGCGAGCTGAGCTACGAGGTGAATGTCCCCAGCGCTCAGGCGCCGTGGCTGCTGAGCCTTTTGTGGGCGCACCACGCGGCCTGCGGCGGCACGCTGTACGGCATCGAGGCGCTGCAGATTCTGCGCATCGAGAAGGGCTACCTGCACATCGGCACCGACACCGACGGCACGACCCTGCCTTCGGATGTGGGGTTTGGGCGCGGCCTGGAGCGCAAGTCAGCGCAGTTCGTCGGCCGTCGCTCGCTGCTGCGGCCGGCCGCGCGCGACCCGCAGCGCCTGCAGCTCGTCGGACTCGTGCCGGCCGACGGCCGCACGCTGCTGCCGGTGGGCGGCCAGCTCGCCAACGCGCCGCCCCCCACGCTGACGCAGGGGCACGTCACCTCCAGCTGCGTGAGTCCCGCTCTCGGGCACCCGATCGCGCTCGCGATGCTGCGCGGCGGCGCGCAGCGGCTCGGCACAGAGGTGTCCGTGTATCACCTGGGCCGGCGCTTCGCCGCGCGTGTGGTGAGCCCGCTATTTCTGGATCCGGGCGGGGAGCGGCTCCATGGCTGAGGCGCTAGAGTCGCTTGAGTGCCGCGGTCTGCGGGTGCAGCTTAAGTGGCCGGTGCCCGTGGCGGCACTGCGTTACTTCTCGCCCGCCGGGGACTTCGCCGGCCGGCTGCGGGCGAGCGGTCTGGCGCTGCCCGGGACCGGGCAGGCTCGGGAGGAGCGCGGGCTGATCCTCGCCTGGCGCAGTCCGACGGATACGCTGTGCCTTGCGCCTGCGGCGCACTCGCTCACCGACCTTGCGCGGACCCTCGCGGGCGCCGCCGACGGCTGCCTGGTCGATCTCAGCGGGGCCTTGGCGCTCGTGCAGCTCTCCGGTGCGCGCATCGCCGACCTCGTCTGCCGCCTCGGCGGCAGTGCCTCGCTGCCGCGGCCCGGCGAAGCACGACGCAGCCGCATGGCGGACGTGCCGGTGCTGGCGCTGTGCCGGCAGGAGGGCGAAGTATGGCTGCTCGTCGAGCGCGGTTTCGGCGAACACCTGCTCGGATGGGTGCGCGCGACCGTGCTGGATTTTCCCTAGCGCGGCGGGGGCAGGAGCGCCCGGCGCGCGGCTCGTGGATAATCCGCGCCCGGGACCGCAACAAAGCCTAAGGGGATCTCGCGTGGAGACGCTCGTGAGTCGGACCGGGCGGTGCGGTCTGCTGCCGCCCCGGGCAGCCGCCGGGCTGTGGGCGATCCTGGCCTGCACCGCGGGCACGGCCGTGGCGCAGCCGGAGCAGGCCGCGCAGATCCAGGCAAGCCTGCCGGCGGCGCAGCAATCCCTTTCCAAGGCCGCACTCAGCCACGGGGCGCTGGAGACGCTGCAACAGGCGTATGCCGAGCCCGGCGCGGCGCTGCTGTGGAGTCACGAGGGTCGGCCGACCGGGGAGGCGCGGGCCTTGGTCGCCGAGTTGACGGCGGCGGAGAGCTACGGCCTGCGCGCACCGGACTACGGCGCTCAGCTGCTCGAGCAGTCGCTCGCCGCCATCACCGCGGCGCGCACGGCGCCCGAGCCGCTCCTGGTGCAGTTCGACGTACGCCTCTCGGCCGCCGCGCTGCATTTCCTTTCGGACCTGCACTTCGGACGCGTCTCGCCGCAGGCCGCCGGCTTCAAGCTGCAGGAGGCGCGTGAACCGTTCGACCTGGGCCTCGCGCTCAGGGGCCTGGCCGCGGCCCCCGATGTCCCCGGCGCGCTCACGGGGGCGGAGCCGCCGTTCTTTCACTACAAGCTCCTGAAGGAAACGCTGGCGCACTATCACAAGCTGGCGCTGCAGGCGCCGCTGCCGGCGCTGCCGCCCATCAAGGCGACGCTCAAGCCCGGTGACACCTATCCGGGTGCACCGGCGCTGCGCCAGCTGCTTGAACGGCTCGAGGACCTGCCGCCCGGCAGCGGCGGCGGCGAAGCTGACCTCAACTACGACACCCACTTGAGCGCCGGCGTGGCGCACTTCCAGAACCGGCACGGCCTGAAGGCCGACGGCACCCTCGGCAAGTCGACGCTCGCGGCGCTGCAGGTACCGCTCGAGCGACGCATTCGCCAGATTTCCCTCACGCTGGAGCGGTGGCGCTGGCTGCGGCCCTTCAAGACGCCGCCGCTCATCGTCAATATTCCCCAGTACCGGCTGTTCGCCTTTCGCACCACCGAGGACCGCGTCGCCGACATCCTGCAGATGAATGTGATCGTCGGACGCGCCTATGCAAACACCCAGACGCCGGTGTTTGAGGGGGCCATGACCTACGTCGTGCTGCGCCCGTACTGGGACATACCGCGCAGCATCCTGCGCAACGAGATGCTGCCGAAGATCCGCGCCAACCCGGAGTACCTGAGGGCGCAGCGCCTGGAGATCGTGGACGGGCAGAGCGACGCGTCACCGGTCGTGCCACCGACGCCTGAGAGCATCGAGGCGCTGGCGGCCGGGCGGCTGCGCCTGCGTCAGCAGCCGGGCGAGGACAACGCGCTGGGGCTGGCGAAGTTCATGTTCCCGAATGTCTACAACGTCTACCTGCATTCGACGCCGGCGCACAATTTATTCAAGGAACCGGTGCGCGCCTTCAGTCACGGCTGCATCCGTGTGGCCGACCCGCTGGCACTAGCCACGCTGGTGCTGAAAAATGCCGAGGGGGACTGGAGCCGCGAGCAGATCGAGGCGGCCATGAACGGCGCCAGCACCCAGCGCGTGGGGCTGAAGCAGTCGATCGACGTGCTGATTCTCTACGCCACGGCGCTCGCCACCGAGGACGGGCCGGTGTTGTTTTTCGAGGATATCTACGGCTACGACCGCAAGCTGGAACAGCAGCTTGCCCTGCCCCCGGTGGGGCGCTGAGCTAAGGCGGCCTACCAGTAACGCACGCGTCCGTTGTCGAGGTGCACGAAATCCGACGCGGCGTAGAAACCCACGCCGCCGCGATTCATGCCGAGCGCCAGCTGCTGCAGGCGCGCGGTCGAAAATCCCGACAGCCGCACGTCGATGGCGCGCCCTTGCAGATGCAGGCTGTGCTCGGCCACGCCGCTCGAGCGGCTGTGCAGCAGGGCGTTGGTCTGCGGGGAGCGATAGCCGCAGATGACTTCGAACGGCGCATCACGATCGGCGAGGGTGCGCAGGTCGGCAAGGATGTCGAGCACGCCCGGGTCGATCGGGTGCACGTCGCCGGTACGAAAGTCCCGCATCAGCCAGTTGATGCGCGCCAGCTCTGAGGCGACGTAGCCACCGTCGCGGAAGTAGACGCTGCTGGCCGCCTCCCCGGTGTGGGTGTGCACGAAGGAGAGTGAACGCCGCAGCGGTGCCTGCGCCCAGAGCGCCCCTGCCGGCAGCAGCGTGACGGCGACGGCGCCCGCGCGGCGCAGGAACTGGCGCCGCGAGGCTTGCAGGGCAGGGAAGCGTTCGGGGGGTGACGGCACGGGGGCAAACTTCGCGATTCCGGAGCTGCCGATCATACGTGAGCGTCGGCCCCGCCGGCACTTGTCGCGTGTCACAGACGCCGGATTTCGCCCCTGCGGACCCCTCAAAACCGCCCCGGCGCTGCCTGGGCGTCCCCGCGGATCGGACTTAACTCAGCGTGCGCTTGAGGGCCTGCTGCCAGCCGGCGACCAGTTGTGCCCGGCGCGCCGCCGCCATCCGCGGCGTGAACACCGCGGCGGCCTTCCAGGTGGCGGCGAGCGCCTCGAGGTTCGCCCACACTCCGGTGGCGAGACCTGCCAGGAAGGCGGCCCCGAGCGCGGTGGTCTCCAGCTCCGCCGGGCGCTCGACGCGGGCCTCGAGGACATCGGCGAGGAACTGGCAGAACCAGTCATTGGCCGCCATGCCGCCGTCGACCCGGATGGCTTCCGTGCGGCGCGCGCCGTCGCGGCGCATGGCATCGGCGAGGTCGAGCGTCTGGTACGCCACCGACTCCAGCGCCGCGCGCGCCAGATGCGCGCCAGTGGCATCGAGGGTCAGCCCGCACACCAGGCCGCGAGCATCCGGATCCCAGTGCGGTGCGCCGAGGCCGACGAACGCCGGCACCATGTAGACGCCGTGGTTGTCGGGAACCGTGGTCGCCGCGGCCGCGGTGTCGGCCGCCGCCGCAATCACCTTCAGTCCGTCACGCAGCCACTTGATGGCCGCGCCGGCGACGAAGATGGAGCCTTCCATCGCGTAGCTGATGCGCCCGCCGATCCGGTAGGCGGGCGTGGTCAGCATGCGGTTCTCGGAGCTGACCGCGACGTCGCCCGTGTTGAGCAGCACGAAGCAACCGGTCCCGTAGGTGGACTTCGCCATGCCGGGCCTGAAGCAGGCCTGGCCGACGAGGGCCGCCTGCTGATCCCCGGCGATCCCCGCGATCGGCAACGCCTGGCCCAGGAGCGAGGCTTCCGTGGTGCCGTAAACCTCGCTGCTGTCACGCACCAGCGGCAGCAGTGGCCGCGGCACGCGCAGCAGCCGCAGCAGCTCCTCGTCCCAGTCCTGCGCGTGGATGTCGAACAGCAGCGTGCGCGAGGCGTTGGTGACATCGGTCGCATGCACACGCCCGCCCGTGAGGCGCCACAGCAGGAACGTGTCGATGGTGCCGAAGGCGAGCTCGCCGCGCTCGGCGCGCTGGCGCGCGCCAGGTACGTGATCGAGCATCCAGGCAATCTTGGTGCCGGAGAAATACGGATCCAGCAGCAGTCCGGTCTTGCGCCGTACGAGCGGCTCGGCACCCTCGGCCTTAAGGGTGGCGCACACGTCCGCGGTGCGCCGGTCCTGCCACACGATGGCCCGATGAACGGGCTTGCCGCTGGCGCGCTCCCAGATCACCGCGGTCTCGCGCTGGTTGGTAATACCAATGGCGGCCATGCCCGCCGCGCCCACGCCGGAGCGCTCGATTGCCTCGCGCGCGGTGGCGAGCGTGTCGCGCCAGATGTCCTCCGCGTCGTGCTCGACCCACCCGGAGGCCGGGTAGTGCTGCGCGAATTCGCGCCGCGCCGTGGCCACGGCACGCGCGCCGGCGTCGAACACCATGGCGCGCGTGGAGGTCGTGCCCTGGTCGATGGCGAGAACGTGGGTCTGGCTCATGGCAGCTTGCCTCTGCGGTTCGGGCGGTGCCGCTGGCGCGCGCTGTTCTAGCGGCGCGCCGGCAGGAACGGGCGGATCGCCACCTGATACAGGCCGCCGCCGGCGACGCCTCCCAGCAGCGGACCGGCGAGCGGCACCCACCAGTAGTTTTGCGGCGCGGGGAAGGCCTGCGCCCCCCAGCCACTGAGGTAGCAAAATAGGCGCGGCCCGAGGTCGCGTGCCGGGTTGATCGGCCATGCCTCGAGGTAGCCGGCGCAGGCACCGATGGTGGCGACCAGCAGGCCGATCATCAGCGCCCCGCTGTTGGCGGAGGGCGCGAGCGTATTGAACTGTTCGGTGATCGCAAAGATGCCGAGCACCAGGAATCCGGTGAGGATGATTTCGTCGATGAAGGCGTGGCCGGGGGTGATGCCCTCGCCCGGGTGCGTGAAGAACACGCCCGCCGCCCCACCATCGCCCGCGCGGGTCAGGTGGTGGACGAGGTTGAAGTGATCGATGACCGGGCCGAACAGCTGATACACGAGCGCGGCGCCGAGGAAGGCTCCGGCCACCTGCGCGGCGACGTAGGGCAGCACCTTGCGGCGGGAAAAGCCACGATACAGTGTCAGGGCGAGCGTCACGGCGGGATTGGCATGCGTGCCGGACACCGCGCCGGTCACGTAGATCGCCAGCGTCACCGCCAGTCCCCACGCGATGCACACACCCCAGTACGCGTGCTGGTACGGACTCGGGTCGTAGAGGACGTACATCGCCGCCACCGAATCGCCCAGGCCGAGGATGATGAAGGTGGCCATGCATTCAGAGATGAGCTCGCCGGCGCGCACGCGTGTGAGGTCCGCGGCCGCCGCAGCCTCCGCCGCCTTGCCGTCCACGATCGTGGCTGCCTGTGTCATGGTTTCCCCCTGAAGCTGCAGCCTCGCTGAGAACCCCGCCTCGATCAAGAGCCGCCCCGGGTTGCACGCAGTCCGTAGGTGTCCTGATGCAGATGAAACCCCACCGCTGCACACACCACTTCGGCCCGACGTGAGCGCGCTGCGGCCGGCATCAACGCCACGGGGCTGGAACTCGCAGCGCGTGCGCGCGGGCGGGGACGTTGCCGCGCACGAGGTGGGAGTCGCCTGCCGAGGCACGCCGTGCCGGGCGCATTCGTAAATCACGGGGCGGCACCACGAAACCCGGCCGTGGCTCGAGGAAGATCGGCAAAGGGGAGGGCCCCGGGCCGCGCTCTAACCTGATGCCTGCGCGCAACAGCGGCGCTGGTTCGCGGGCGGCACGCACCCATGTGTGGCGCGCGTGGATTGGTATGCCTGAAGCCTTCGCGATGCAGTCGGGGGCGCACCGGGTGGTGCCTGCCATCCGCATGACACAATCCCTTTTTAAGATAGGCCTATACAATTTCTCGACTTTCCGCGCTCCCGATAGCATGAAAAGCTACCGCGGCGGGGATTTTCCGCGCTGCCGTCCAGCGCAGCTTGGGGAGCGAAATCGGCTGCGTGATGCGTGGATGACGCGTTTATTCAAGCGCGCTCCGGTAGAGTGGTATAGAACTCGCGTGGGGAGCCGGCGACGCAAGCGGAGCGCGCTCGAGTGGGGAAACTACAACCAATGCCTCAGGGGGCAACGAATGAAGCCTAATCCGAAGATCGCTGCAGCCGTGGCGGCCATACTGAGTGCGCCGAGCACCATGATTGTGTATGCGGCACCGGCCGATACCGAGACCGCAGCCGGGGGCAACGAGATCACCGAGGTGGTCGTCACCGCGCAGCGCCGCTCGGAGAATCTGCAGGACGTGCCGATCACGATCCAGGCAATCAGCGGCCAGCAGCTGCAGCAGCTGAACGTCGTGGGCTTCAATGACCTGTTGAAGTACACCCCTAACGTCACCTTCAGCGGCAACGGCCCGGGCACCGGCAACATCTTCATGCGCGGGCTGGGCGGCAGCGGCTCGGGCAACCAGTCGCAGTCGACCACGGCGCCGTTTCCGAACGTCGCGCTGTACCTCGACGATCAGTCGATGCAGTTCCCGGCCCGCAACAACGATGTCTACCTGGTGGACATGGAGCGGGTGGAGGTCCTCGAAGGTCCGCAGGGCACGCTGTTCGGTGGCGGCGCCCAGGCGGGCGCCATCCGTTACATCACCAACAAGCCGCGCCTGGATGCGACTTCCGGCGAGGTCACGGCCGGTTACGGCATCACCGCCGGCGGGGATCCGAACACCGCTCTGAACGCGGTGCTCAACGTGCCGGTGGTCGACGGCAAGTTCGGTCTGCGCGCGGTGGTCTTCTCCGACCGTCGTGGCGGCTACATCGACAACATCCCGGCGACCATCGGCTACATTCCGGGCACGATACCGCATGACCTGGGAGGCAACCCCACGGCGAATAACGGGCCGGTGCAGGGCACCAATACCAACTCGTTCGATGTCCAGGGCCTGCGGGTCTCCGCGCTGTGGAGGATCAACGACAGCTGGGACGCGCTGCTGCAGCAGAACTACCAGGACATGCATTCGGACGGCTATTACTACGCCTATCCGACGGGCACCGACGGCCGGGCGCTGCAGCAATACCAGATCACTGCCTTCGCGCCGGCGTTCAACAAGGATCGCTACGAGAGCACCGCGCTGACCATCAACGGCAAGATCGGCAATATCCTGGACGTGGTCTAC
>Ga0207693_10000420_pt1 | contig 38541 bp, 37 predicted proteins | sample LARL81metaG_FD_184347 | JGI IMG/M metagenome (GOLD analysis project Ga0207693, IMG submission 184347) | Corn, switchgrass and miscanthus rhizosphere microbial communities from Kellogg Biological Station, Michigan, USA - LAR L8-1 metaG... | ecosystem: Host-associated > Plants > Roots >... | reverse complement strand
TGACGGGCGGGCCGGTCCGGGCGGGTGCGGTGGCGGTGTGTGACCTGGTTTCTCCGAGGTGGGTGGGTAGTGCAGTCAGGGCGTAGGGCTCCAGGATCGGCCGGGGGGCCCGACCGCCAAGCGGCCGCAGATCTGGCCGGATGGCCGACCGCCAAGCGGCCGCAGATCTAGCCGGATGGCCGACCGTCAAGCCGCAGGATCGGCCCGACGGCAAGCGGCCGTGATCCAGGAGTGGCGGTAAGTGGGCTGGGCGCAACCGTCAGGCCCGAGATCATGGCTGTTGTTTGGGCCGTGTCCGGCACCGCAAGATCACGAACGCGGTGGCTGAGCTGCGGACGGAGGCGCAAGCCGTGAACGCGCGTGGCAGAGACCGAGACCGGGGGAATGCGGGCGGCAGACACCGTGAACGCGGGGGGCTGACGCTCCGGGCGGGAATTGGGCCGGTGCCGGCTCACCCTGCGGTCGCGTATGAGGCGGGGGGCTCGGACCAGGTACAGCGGGTGGCTCTGACACGAACAGCCGGCCGGCTGAGCTGCCAGCGGGGGGTCAGGGCCGCAACGATGTGCGTCAGGCCGACGGGTGCAGGCGGATCGCTCGACGTTTGCCGACCGTGACCACCGAGCCGGCCAGCGTGGCGGCCGGCAGGTCGTACTCCCCGACCTGAACCGGCTTGCCGTCGATGCGGACCGCGCCTTGGTCGATCAGCCGACGGGCCGCGCTCGTACTCTCGGCGAGTCCGGCTGCGGTGAGGACGGCGGGCAGGTGCACGCTGTCGCCTGCCGGCAGCGCATGCTCGAGCACGTCGGCCGGCAGCGCACCGTATTTGAAGACGGCGTCGAACCGCTGCTCGGCGGCCGTCGCCTCGTCGGCTCCGTGGTAGAGGGCGACGATCTCCCGGGCGACTCGGCGTTTGGCGGCGTTGGCCTCGGGGCCACCGGCCGCGACCTGCCGTTCGATCTGATCGACTTCTCGCGGATGCATTGCGGTGCACAGCCGGGCGTACATACCGACCAGGGTGTCCGGAATGCTCATGAGCTTCCCGAACTGCTCGTCGGCCGGGTCGTCGATGGCGATGAAGTTGCCCAGCGACTTGCTCATCTTCTCCGTGCCATCGGTTCCGACGAGCAGCGGAACGGTGAGCACGGCTTGTGGATCCTGCCCGCGGGCGCGCTGCAGTTCGCGACCGACCAGATTGTTGAAGGTCTGGTCGGTCCCGCCGAGTTCGATGTCGGCATGGATCTCGACCGAATCGATGCCTTGCAGCAGCGGATAGAAGAACTCCGACAGCGTGATCGGCTGGCGAGCGGCGAAACGGCGAGCGAAGTCATCGCGCTCGAGCAACTGCGCGATCGTCATCTGCCGGGTGTAGTCGAGGATGTCGGTGAGCCGCATAGGTGCGAGCCAGTCGGCGTTGTTCACAATCTCGACTCGGTCCTCGTCGAGCACCCGCATGAGCTGGCCGAAGTATCCGCTGGCGTTGAGGCGCACGTCCTCCGCGCTCTGCGCCGATCGAGTGGCGGTCCGGCCGGACGGATCACCGACCTGCCCGGTGAACCCACCCACCACCAGCACGGCCAGGTGACCGAGGTCCTGGAATTGCCGCAGCTTGCGCAGCACGACGGCGTGGCCGAGCGTCAGCTGGCTGCCGGACGGGTCGATACCCAGCTTCACGCGTAGCGGGCGACCCTCGCGGTCGGCGGCCAGCAGCCGTTCCGCAAGACCATTCTCCGGCAGGATTTGGGCCGCGCCAGATGCGAGAATCTCGTGCGCCTCACGCAACGAGCTCGGCAATCCGGCCACCGTTATGTCTCGCGTGTCGCCACCATGCTGGTTCACGAGGTGCCAGTGTGCCGGGTGGATGTTCGTACCCGGCGGCTGCCCGGCCGAAACGATGAGACCGAAGGCTCTGCGACCAGCCAGAACCGCCACAGGCGATCCGCCGCGACGGTTATCCCGACGCGTGGCCCAGCTGCCACGTCAGCGGCGCGATATCGCGCCAACCGCTCCAACTGAACGGGCGACTGGTCGGAACACAGGTCGACGCCGTACTGCCGGCTCGTGATGCCGAGCGCCATGGCCAGCCGGGCGGGTCCGCGCGCCAGCTCGGCCGTGGTCCGCGCGGTTGGCCGCCGGACCCGCGCCGCGTCCAACCCTCGAACAACCTCGCCGGCCCGCAGCAGCACCGCTTCCGCCCGGCCGTCCGGCCCGCAGACGACGTTCGCGCACCAATGCATGCCGTAGGTGAAATACACATAGAGGTGACCGGGCGGCCCGAACATGACCGTATTGCGCGCGGTGCGTCCTCGAAAGGCATGCGAGGCGGCGTCGCCGATCCCCGAGTACGCCTCCACCTCAGTCAGCCGGACGGCCACCTCGACCCCGTCCACGAGGGACACGAGGACTGCGCCGAGCAACCGAGGGGCGAGCCATGGGGCCGGCCGCGCGAGTCGGTGCCGGGCCACGGTCACGGGCTGCCCACGGCCGTCCTCGTCCATCGGGACTGGGTCGCAGAGCGCTCCCGCAGCCGGGCGAGCTGTTCAGCGACCCGGTTCGGCGCGGTGCCCCCGTACCCGGCGCGGGACGCCACGGAGCCGTCGACCGTGAGCACCTCCCGCACGTCCGGCGTGAGGTGTTCCGAGAGGTCGGCGAGATCAGCGTCGGAGAGGTCCGGCAGGTCGACGCCTTTGTCTTCGCAGGCCCGTACATACCGGCCCGCGATCTCGTGCGCGACCCGGAACGGCACGCCTTTACCGACCAGCCACTCGGCGACATCCGTAGCCAGCGCGAAACCTTGCGAGGACGACTCGGCCATCCGGACAGTGTGGAACACAAGGGTTGCCACGAGTCCCGTCAGTGCCGGCAGCAACAAATGCAGACTGTCGATCGCGTCGAAAACCGGCTCTTTGTCCTCCTGCAAGTCCCGGTTGTACGCGAGGGGCAGTCCTTTCAGGGTGGCGAGCAGGCCGGCGTGATCGCCGATCAGGCGACCGGCCTTGCCGCGCGCGAGTTCCGCGATATCCGGGTTCTTTTTCTGCGGCATGATCGACGATCCGGTGGAGTACGCGTCGTCTAGCGTGATGAACCCGAATTCCCGCGTGGCCCAAAGGATGATCTCCTCCGCCAGCCGAGACAGGTCGACGGCGAGCATCGCGGCGACGAAGGAGAACTCCGCGACGATGTCGCGCGAGGCCGTTGCATCGATGGAGTTCTCGGTCGCCCCTTCGAAGCCCAGCTCGGCGGCCACGGGCTCCGGATCGAGACCGAGCGACGAGCCGGCCAGCGCGCCCGCACCGTACGGGCTGTAGGCGGCGCGCCGATCCCAGTCCTGCCATCGATCCACGTCCCTCATGACAGCCCAACCGTGGGCCAACAAGTGGTGGGACAACAGCACCGGTTGCGCATGCTGCAGGTGGGTGCGCCCCGGCATCGGTGCCTCGAGATGACGTTCGGCTTGCCCGGCCAACGCCCCCACGAGCTCAAGCGCCTCGGCCGCCAGCGCCCGGCCCTGGTCGCGCAGATACATGCGGATCAGCGTCGCGATCTGGTCGTTGCGGGACCGGCCGGCGCGCAACCGCCCACCCAGCTCCGGGCCGACCCGTTCCAGCAGCATTCGCTCGAGGGCCGTGTGCACGTCCTCGTCGTCGGGGCCGGCGACGACCTGGCCCGCGGCGACATCGGCGTCGAGCGCGTCCAGCGCGTCGACGAGCGCACTCGTCTCACCGTCGGTCAGCAGTCCCGCCCGGCGAAGTGCATGCGCATGAGCGCGCGAGCCCGCGATGTCGTAGCGGGCCAGGCGCCAGTCGACATGCGTGGACACGGACAGAGCGCGTAGCGCCTCGGCCGGACCCGACCCGAACCGGCCGCCCCAGAGCCGGGTCGGATCGCCGGCGTTGCCGGTTTGCGGCACCGTCAGGAGTCGCGCTGGTCGCGCCGCGCCGCCATCCGGCTCGGCAGCCCCCAGAGCTGCACGAAGCCCCTGGCCAGCGACTGGTCGAACGCGTCGCCGGTGTCGTAGGTCGCGAGCTCGAAGTCGTAGAGCGATCCGCTGCCCCGACGTCCGGTCGCAACCGCCCGGCCCGCGGACAACCGGAGCCGAACGTCGCCGGTCACGTGCCGCTGGGAGGAGTCCACGAACGCGTCCAGAGACCGCTTGAGCGGGCTGAACCAGAGCCCGTCGTAGACCAGCTCGGACCACCGCTGCTCGACCGCGAACTTGAACCGGCGGAGATCACGTTCGACCGTGAGGTCTTCCAGTTCTTGGTGCGCGGCGATCAAGGCGACGGCCCCGGGTGCCTCGTACACCTCGCGGCTCTTGATGCCGACGAGCCGGTCTTCGACCATGTCGAGCCGGCCGACACCCTGCGCGCCGGCCCGCCGATTCAGTTCAAGGATGACGTCGAGCACCGATGCCGACCGCCCGTCGATGCCGGTCGGCACACCGTCCGCGAACGAGACCACGACGTCGTCCGGATCGACCGACGGATCAGGCGCGGAAGTGTAGGCGTACAGGTCCTCGATCGGGGCGTTCCAGGGATCCTCGAGGAAACCGGTCTCCACGGCGCGGCCCCAGAGGTTCTGGTCGACCGAGTACGGCGAGCGCTTCGACTGATCGATCGGCAGCCCCTTCTCCTCGGCGAACGCAATCGCCTTGTCGCGGGTCATGCCGCTGTCCCGGACCGGCGCGATCACGTCGAGTTCGGGCGCCAGCGCCCCGATGCCCACCTCGAACCGCACCTGGTCGTTGCCCTTGCCAGTGCAGCCGTGCGCCACCGTGTCGGCTCGGTAGCGGCGCGCGGCGGCAACAAGGTGCTTGGCAATCACCGGCCGCGAGAGCGCTGACACCAGCGGATACCGCTCCAGGTAAAGGGCGTTCGCGCGCAGAGCCGGTAGGCAGTACTCATTCGCGAACTCCGCCCGCAGGTCGACAACCTCGGCCTCGACCGCACCACACGCGAGCGCTCGTTCTCTGATGACGCCGAGGTCCTCGCCGCCTTGCCCGACATCTGCGGCAACGGCGATGACTTCCGCGCCGGTCTCCTCGGCAATCCAGCCGATCGCCACAGATGTGTCCAGCCCACCTGAGTAGGCCAACACGATGCGCTTGCTCATGGCTCTCTTCCTGTCGTTGGTTAGGTCTGGGCAAGACGAAGTAGCTGATGCGCGAGCTCGGCGCCGCCGGCCGGATCCCGAGCGACCACGAGGATCGTGTCGTCGCCGGCGATGGTGCCTGCGATTTGCGCCAGCCCGGCCCGGTCGACGGCGGACGCCAGAAAGTGGGCGGCGCCGGGCGGGGTCCGCAGTACGACGAGGTTGCCGCTCGGCTCGGCCGAGACGAGCAGCTCGCCGAGTAGCCGGGCGAGTCGGCTGGGCGGTGCATCGTCGACCAACCGGGTCGCCAGAGGCGCACCGTCTTCCGGAATGACATAGACCGGCAGTCCGCCATCCGGCGTGCGGAGCTTGACTGCGCCGAGCTCCTCCAGGTCGCGGCTCAGCGTGGCTTGGGTGACGTGCAACCCGTCGGCCTGCAGCAGTTGTGCGAGCTGGGCCTGCGAGTGCACGGAAGATGCGGCCACGATGGCGACGATGCGGGCATGCCGCGCCGCCTTGCCAGGCGTCTCCGCAACGACCGCATCCCGCGATCCGGTAGCGGCCATCACCGCTTCTCCGCGAGCCAGGTCAGCAACGCCTTCTGCGCGTGCAGGCGATTCTCCGCCTCGTCCCAGACCGCGCTTTGTGGTCCGTCGATCACCTCGGCCGTGATCTCGCGCCCGCGATAAGCGGGCAGGCAATGCAGCACGATCGCGTCCGGCGCGGAGCGCCGGAGGGCCTCTGCGGTCACGGCGAATGGCTCGAACGGAGCGAGGCGTTCGTCCTTCTCGGCTTCCTGTCCCATCGACACCCAGGTATCGGTCGCCACGACATCAGCCCCATCGAATGCCGCGATGGGCTCGGTCGTGGCCAGCACGGATCCACCCGTCTCGGCGGCAATCCGCTCGGCGTCGGCGACGATCGCCGGATCGGGCCGATAGCCGACCGGCCCCGCCACCCGGACATGCATGCCGGCGGTCGCGCCACCGATCAGGTAGGAGTGCGCCATGTTGTTAGCGGCATCACCGACATAGCTGAGCGTCAGCCCGGCCAGCGTCCCGCACCGCTCACGAATCGTCTGCAGGTCGGCGAGTACCTGACACGGGTGGAATTTGTCGGTGAGCGCGTTGACGACGGGCACCTGGCTCACCCGCGCCATGGTCTCGATGCGGTCCTGGCCGAAGGTGCGCCAGACGATGGCGGACACCTGCCGGTCCAGCACTCGCGTCGTGTCCTCGATCGGCTCGCCTCGCCCGAGCTGCGATGCCTGCGCGTCGATGACCAGCGGGTACCCGCCGAGCTCGGCGATGCCGACGCTGAACGACACGCGGGTCCGGGTCGACGGCTTGTCGAAGATGACCGCGACCGCACGCGGCCCGCTGAACGGCTGGTAGACCAGGCGATTGCGCTTCATGTCGTCGGCCAAGTCGAGCACTTCGCGTTGCTCGTCCGGGGTGAGGTCGTCGTCGCGGACGAAGTGCCGGAGGCTCATTGCCGGCCTCGTTCGACGGCTGCTAGCGCCTGGGACAGGCGGGGCAAGGCCGCGTCGACATCGGCCTCAGTGAGGATGAGCGGCGGCGCCAACCGGATGACGTCCGGTCGTACCGCATTGACAAGCAACGCCCGCTCGCGGGCGGCCGTTTCGACCGCGCCGGCATTCGGCGCCGTGAGTGCGACCGCACGCCATAGCCCGCAGCCGCGGACCTCCGCGACGAGGGACGAGTCGATTGCCTGCAGGCCGGCCGCGAGGTGTTCCCCCACTCGCTTCACCGAATCGAGCAGCTGGTCGTCCGCGATCGTCGTCAGCACCGCCAGCGCGGCGGCACAGGCAACCGGATTCCCGCCGAAGGTGCTCCCGTGGTCACCCGGCACGAACAGCTCGCCGGCCGGGCCGACCCCGATACATGCGCCGATCGGCAGGCCGCCGCCAAGGCCCTTGGCGAGGGTGATTACGTCGGGCCGCACGCCGTCGGCGAGGCTCGCGAACCAGTGGCCCGTGCGACCAATGCCGCTCTGCACCTCGTCGATCACGAGGAGGGCTCCAGTCGCATCGCAGATGTCGCGCGCGGCGGCGAGATAACCGGCCGGCGCCGGGACGATGCCTCCTTCGCCAAGGGTGGGCTCGACGAAGACCGCCGCGGTCCGTTGACTTACCGCATCCTCGAGCGCGCTGACATCGCCGTAGTCCACGAACGAGACCGGCTCCGGAAGGGGCGCGAAAGGCACCCGCTTGGCCGGATTGCCGGTTACGGCGAGGGCGCCGAGCGTCCGGCCGTGGAAGCTGCCGTTCGCGGCGACGATCTCCAGTCGGGTGCCGTCCGGATTCCGAGTCCAGCCGTGCCGGCGGGCGAGCTTGATGGCGCACTCGTTAGCCTCGGCACCGCTATTGGCGAAGAACACCCGTCCGGGTACGCCGATCAGCTCGACCAGCCGTTCGGCCAGCCGAACGCCGGGCTCGTGGATCGCCAGGTTCGAGGTGTGCGCCAGGGTCATGACTTGGCGGCCGACGGCCTCGACTACCGCCGGGTGAGCGTGGCCGAGGGAGGAGACCGCGATCCCGGCAACGAAATCGAGATACTCGCGGCCGTGCGTGTCCCATACCCGGACGCCGTCACCGCGGGCGATCTCGATCGGCGGAGTGCCGTAGTTGGGCATCATGACCGCCTCCCAACGGTCCGTCAGCGTCATTCCGGCTCCTTCGCGGGAAGCACCATCGTGCCGATCCCTTCAGTGGTGAATACCTCGAGCAGCAAGGCGTGCGGGACGCGTCCGTCGAGAATGTGCGCCCGGCTGACCCCGCCCTCGACGGCGCGTAGGCATGCCTCCATCTTGGGAACCATCCCCGTGTCCAGCGCGGGAAGAAGTGCGCTGAGCTCGTCCGCGCGGATGCTGCTCACGACCTCGCCGGTCGTTGGCCAGTCCAGGTACAAGCCTTCAACGTCGGTCAGCATGATCAATTTCTCGGCAGCGAGCGCGACCGCGATCGCCCCCGCGGCCGTGTCGGCGTTCACGTTGTAGGTCAACCCGTCGCCGCCACGAGCGACAGTGGCGATCACCGGGATCCGTCCGGCCTCCAGCAGCGCCTGCACCGGGCTCGGATCGACGGCGACCACGTCACCGACTTGGCCGATGTCGACGGGCACGCCGTCAACGACCGCCGAGCGACGCTCAGCGGTGAGCAGGCCGGCATCCTCACCGGACAGACCGACTGCGTGGGGGCCATGGTCGTTGATCTGGTTGACGATCTCGCCATTGACCTGGCCGACGAGGACCATGCGGACGACCTTCATGGCCTCGGGAGAGGTCACCCGTAGGCCGGCGCGGAACTCCGTCTCGATTCCGAGCCGATTCAGGTGCGCGGTGATCTGGGGTCCGCCACCGTGCACGACGACGGGACGCAGGCCGGCATAGCGCAAGAACACGATGTCCTCGGCGAAGGCCCGTTGGAGCTGGGGCGTCGTCATTGCATTACCGCCGTACTTGACCACGACGACCTTGCCGTGAAATCGGGCCAGCCACGGCAGGGCGTCGACAAGGGTGCTCGCCTTCGCCAGAGCGACGTCGCGGTCCCGGCTCACGTCGAATACGCCGAGTTCGTGCGGACGTAGTCGTACGACAGATCGGTCGTACGGATGGTGCTGCTCGCAACACCTGCGTGCAGGTCGACCGCGATGGTCACTGCGCGCCCGGTGAGATCGACCCGATCCCGCGGCTCCCCCGGCGCGCCCGCCCGACACACCTCGACACCGTTGATGCTCACATCGAGTCGGTCTGGCTCGAACGCCGCCGAAGTCGTGCCGACTGCCGCCAGGACCCGGCCCCAGTTCGGATCGTTGCCGAACAACGCGCATTTGAGCAGGTTGTTTCGCGCGACGGCTCGACCGACCTCGACCGCGTCGTCCTCCGAGGCCGCGCCGCCAACCACAACGGCGACATGCTTCGTGGCGCCCTCCGCATCATCGACGAGTTGGCCGGCCAGATCCGCGCAGACGGCTTCGACCAGCACACCGAGGTCCGTCGACTGAGCCGGTAGGCCGGATGCCCCGCTGGCCAGCATGATCACGGTGTCGTTCGTGGATAGGCACCCGTCGGCATCGACCCGCTCGAACGTCCGGCGCACCGCGTCGTGTAGCACCACGTCCAGCCGGTCCGAGCTGACGGCGGCGTCTGTCGTGATCACGCTCAACATGGTCGCGAGAGCCGGGGCGAGCATGCCCGCGCCTTTCGCCATCCCGCCGACCGTCCACCCGTCGGCGTGCACCTGCACCGCCTGTTTGGCCACCGTGTCGGTCGTGCGAATGGCGTCGGCGGCGTTTGGACCGCCGTCCCTGTCCAGAGCCGCCGCCGCCCGAGTGACGCCGGCCAGCAGTGCGTCCATCGGGAGCCGCTCGCCGATCAACCCGGTCGAGCACACGGCGACGTCACCGGCGCCGATGTCGAGTGCGGTCGCGACGCACTCGGCGGTGGCGTGGGTGTCGGCGAACCCGGCCGGACCCGTGCACGCGTTGGCTCCGCCGGAGTTGAGGACCACGGCTCGCAGCCGCCCGTCGGCGATGGCCTGCCGTGACCACAGCACGGGCGCGGCTTGCACGCGATTGCGGGTGAAGACTGCCGCCGCCGCGTCCGACGGGCCATCGTTGACGACCAGCGCGACGTCACGGCCGCCGGACCGCTTCAGGCCGGCGGCCACGCCGGCGGCACGAAATCCGCTCGCCGCAGTGACGCTCATGGGGCGACGCCGTCAACGGTCAAGCCGGCTGTCTCAGGGAGACCCAGCATCAAGTTGGCGTTCTGCACGGCCTGACCGGCGGCGCCCTTACCCAGATTGTCGATCGCGCTGAGGACGACGACGCGGCCGGAACTCACGTCGATCGCCGCCTGCAGATGGGCCGAATTCGAGCCGGCAACCGCGGCGGTGTGCGGCTGCTCCCCGGGCGGCAGTACGTGTACGAACGGCTCAGCGTCATAGGCGGCGCTCAGCACGTCCCGGACCTCGTCGGCGGAGACGAGCCCAGCCGGGCGCGCGGCGACGCTCGCCAGGATCCCTCGCGGCATCGGCGCCAGCACCGGAGTGAACGACAGCGAGGTCGCGCCGGTGCATTGCAAGATCTCGGGAACGTGCTGGTGCGAGCCGACTTTGTACGGCGTGAGGTCGCCGATGACCTCGCTGGCGAGCAGGTTCGCCTTGACCGCCCGGCCGGCGCCCGACGTCCCGCTCGCCGCGACGGCGACGAGGTCGTCTCGCTCGACCATGCCGGCCGCGACAAGTGGAGCCACGGCCAGCGCGATCGCGACGGCGTAGCAACCGGTGTTGGCGACCCGCGACGATGCGACGATCTTGGCTCGCTGCCCGACAAGTTCCGGCAAACCGTACGTCCAGGAACCAGGATGGACGCCGCCGTAGTACCGCTCGTACGCTCCCGCGTCGGTCAGGCGGTGATCGGCACCAAGATCAACGATCTTGACGCCCGGCGGTAGCTCCGGTGCGAACGACCCCGAGGCGCCATGCGGCAGCGCGAGGAACACGAGATCGGCACCGGACAGGGCCTGCGGCTTGGTGTCCGCCAGCACGAGATCGGCGAGTGACCGCAGCTGGGGATGAACGGCGCTGAGCGGTTGGCCGGCATTGTCGTGCGCGGTCGCCGCGATCACGTCGAGATCCGGGTGCGCGGCGAGGAGTCGCAGCAGCTCTCCGCCGGCGTACCCGCTCGCGCCCGCCACGGCCACCTGGCAACCCATGCGCACTATTATGCATTATTGCGCAAATTCATACAGGCACCGTGCGCCCGATCGGCTCGCCGTGCGGATGCCGACGCATGTCCGCACAGATGATCTTGGAGAAGGTGTCGCCCCGGAACAGTAAGTCCAAGATCACGACCGCGGATCACACCGAGGAAGCGATCACCACCGCGGAGCGATCACGACAGAGAAAGCTGACATAGCAGCATCACGATCGGTCAAATCAGGTCGCCAAGAGCTCTGGCGGCGGCGCCAGAGGGGTGATGCAGAACGGGTGGCCGGCTGGATCGAGGAGCACTGCCCATCGCTCATCGGGCTGCGGTTCGGCAAGCCGCGCGCCGAGCTCGAGGGCCCGCTTGACTGGCGCTTCGAGCTCCTCGCCGGCAGTGAAGTCGAGGTGCACGATCGACGCGCCTGGCCAGACCGGCGGGCGGTAGTCGGCGACCTGCTGCGGGACGAGCAGCAGGCCCGGTAGCTGCACTCCGACGCTGTTCGGTCGACTCCACAAGACCCGCCCGCCGAGGAGCTGGAGGTAGAAATGCGCCAATTCCGTGGGCTCAGCGCAGTCCAGGGAGACACCGACAAACCGCAGGTCGGTAGGGGTGCCGGAGCTGCTCACCAGCCGAACGATAGCGGTCCGGTCGGGTTATGAGCCCCGGTCGGGCGGCAATACTCCCGGCATGATGGTCACCGACTTCCATCCCATCCTGTACGTCGAAGACCAGTACGCCGAGCGGGACTTCTACGCGCTCTTCGGGTTCACCACGATCTACGAAGGTCCGGAATTTCCCGGCTTTCTAGCGGTGAGCGCTGGGAATGCCACCATCGGCCTGTCGCACCGGGACGACCTGCCGGTGGACGATGCCGCCCGCGGACTGCGCTGGCAGTTCATCGTCGAGAACGTCGATGACGTCATAAGCGTCTGTGCCGCCAACAACCTGCCGTGCGCGGTCATCGTCGAAGAGGGCGGCATGACATATCGGACGCCGATCGCCAAAGTCAAGTCTCCAAACGGCATATCGGTGTGGTTCGAGGGACATGACGACGCGGCGTCATCGAGGTTGAGGTGACACCGCCGGATAGCGTGCGGTGATGACCACCGACCGGGTTCTGGTCGACACGATCCGGGCTCGGCTAGCGGCAGAAGCCGACCCGGTGCGAGCGCCGCAGACCCAGGCCTACATGAAGTCGGAGATGCCCTACCTCGGGGTCCCACTGCCTCGGGTGCGCGCGATTGTGCGGGCCGAAGCCGCCGAACGCCCTCCGGCGACCGTTGCCGATCTCACGGCAACCGTCCGGGAGCTGTGGCGCCCGGCGGTCTATCGCGAGGAGCGGTACGCCGGCACCGAGCTCACCGGGTTGTCGAGCGTTCGGAAGTTACAAAGCCTGGAGCTGCTCCCGCTCTACCAGGAGATGATTGTCACCGGCGCCTGGTGGGATCACGTTGACGGGGTGGCGCACCGGATCGGCGCGCTCCTGCTGGCCTTTCCTTCGCAGATGCGGCCGACCATCCTTGCCTGGTCACGTGATCCGGACCGCTGGCTCCGCCGGACGTCGATCATCTGCCAGCTCGACGCCAGGGACCAGACCGACCTCACGCTGTTGTCGACGACGATCCTGGCGAACGCCGACGACCCCGACTTCTTCCTGCGCAAGGCCATCGGCTGGGCCCTCCGCCAGTACGCCCGTGTCGACCCGGACTGGGTCCGCCGGTTCGTCGCCGACCATGAGCTCAGCCCACTGTCCCGGCGGGAAGCGACTAAACACCTCGGTGGATGACTCAGGCGCGGAGCCGGGCGCCGTAGTCTTCGGCCGCTCGGGCCACTGCCGCGTCCCGCGCGACCGACGCCTCCTCGATAGTCAACGTTCGGTCGGCGGCCCGGAAGCGCAGGGCGAATGCGAGGGACTTCACACCCGGTCCCAGTCGCTCCGCGTCCGCGTAGGTGTCGAAGAGCCGAGCCGACTCGAGCAGCGGGCCGGCTCCGGTGCGGATGGCCGTGAGTACGTCGCCCGCCGCGACGTCAGCCGGCACGACCAGGGCGATGTCGAGCAGCACAGGCGGGAACGGCGAGATTTCCGGAGCGGGCGCGGGCGGGGGTGGCTGGAAGGCGCCGAGGTCGAGCTCCATGGCGCAGGTCCGCTCCGGCAGCCCCAGAGTCGTGACGACGCGCGGATGAAGCTCGCCGGCGTAGCCGATGACTCGGTCGTCCAGCTCGAGCTCGGCGCATCGCCCGGGATGCCATGGCGGCTGGTCACCGCGGCGGATGGTCAGTTCGGTTCGGGCGGCCCGGGCCAGGACGCGGGCCGCCTCGACCGCGTCGGTCCAGTCGGCCGGGCGTCCGGTCCCCCACCAGCCCGCACGATCGCGCGGTCCGGACAACACGACGGCAGCGTGCCGGGGCTGATCCGGCAGGGCCGCTTCGAGCGCCGCCAGCTCCGCATCCGACGGCCGGTGCAAGACGCTCGGCCGCGGAACGGCGGGAGCGTTCGGGCGCGGAAGATAGACCAGCCCGATCTCGAACAGGCACAGCTCACGAAGGCCGCGGCCGAGATTTCGAGTGAGCGTCGCGAGCAGCCCCGGCAGCAGGGAGGTACGCAGCTGTGGTTCGGCGTCAGACAGCGGGTTGGCGACGACCAGGGCGCGCCGGCGCGGGTCGTCGGCGGCCAAACCGAACTGGTCATGCACCGACGGCGAGACGAACGGATAGCTCAGCACCTCGGTGTAGCCGGCGGCCGCGAGCGCCCGGGCCAAGGTGCGACGTAGCCGCTGGTCAGCGGACAGCCCGCGACCGGGTGGCGGAGTAGGCAGCGCCGACGGGATGCGGTCGTAACCCACCAGGCGCACGACCTCCTCGACGAGGTCGGCTGGATCGGTCAGATCGGGCCGCCAACTCGGCGGCGTGATCGTGAGTACATCGGCACCGCGCACGGTGCAGCCCACCTGGACGAGTCGCCGCAGGACCGTCGGCGCGTCGATCTGGAGTCCAGCGATCTGCCCGGGGCTCTCGATCCGGAGCCCGATCTCCACGGGTGCCGGTCCAGCTCCGACGACGGTGAAGCCGGGAGCGGCCACGGCGCCACCGAGCCGGATCAGCAGGTCCACGCAGCGCTGCAACGCAACGGCCGCGACCTCCGGATCCACCCCGCGCTCGAACCGCTTGGCCGCTTCACTCGGCAACTTGTGACGCCGCACCGCTCGGGCAATCGACGTGGGTTCCCAGTGGGCGGCCTCGAGCACGATGTCCGTGGTACCCGGGTCGATCTCCGTCGACGCGCCGCCCATGACGCCGGCGAGGGCGATCGGACCGGTGTCGTCGGTAACCACGAGATCATCCGGATCGAGCCCGCGCACGGTTCCGTCGAGGGTGGTGAGCTTCTCGCCCGGCTGGGCGCGGCGCACGCCGATGGGTCCGGTGAGCTTGCTGCGGTCGAAAGCGTGCAGCGGCTGGCCGGTCTCGAGCATGACGTAGTTGGTGACGTCGACGGCCAGCGAGATAGGGCGCATACCGGCGCCGATGAGACGAGCCCGCATCCATTGCGGGCTTTGCGCAGTGGGGTTGAGCCCGGTGACGACCCGCGCGGAGAACCGGTCACACCCGACCGGATCGTCGACGACGACCGGGTAGGCGGGCGCGTCGGCCGTGGGGATTGTCACCCGGTCGGCGACGTCATGAAACGGGGCGTCGAAGGCCGCGGCCGCCTCGCGGGCCAGCCCGCGTACCGAAAGGCAATAACCGCGATCCGGCGTGATCGCGATATCCAAAACGGGGTCACGCATGCCGAGGGCCGTGAGAGCGTCGCTGCCCGGAGGCCCCGCGTCCGGCGACAACACCAGGATGCCGGTGTGATCGTCGCCGATGCCCAGCTCGCGCGCTGAGCAGATCATTCCGTCGGAGACGTGCCCGTACGTCTTGCGGGCCGTGATCGTGAACCCGCCCGGCAACACCGCGCCTGGTAGGGCGACGGCGACCAAGTCGCCGACCACGAAGTTATGCGCCCCGCAGACGATGCCACGTCGCTCGGACTCGCCGACGTCGACCTGACACCACCGGATCGTCTTGCCGTTGCTGTGCAGCTCAGTGGCAATCGACCAGACCCGGCCGATCACGACAGGCCCGGCCACGGCGTCAGCGGCCGCAGCCACGCGCTCCACCTCCAGGCCGACGCGCACGAGAGCGTCGCCGAGCTGGCGCGGAGTGGTGTCAGGCGGGAGGTCGACGGACTCGGCCACCCAGCTCAGAGGTGCACGCATCAGGCCTCCATGCCGAACGCCTGGGTGAACCGCACGTCGCCCTCGACCATGTCACGCATGTCAGCCGCCGAGTTGCGGAACATCATGGTTCGCTCGATGCCCATGCCGAAGGCGAATCCGCTGTACTGCTCGGGGTCGATCCCACATGCGCGCAGCACCCGGGGATTGACCATGCCGCAGCCGCCCCACTCGATCCAGCCCTCGCTGTCGCAGGTGCGGCAGTCCCAGTCCGGGTTGCCGACCGACTGGCCCCGGCACACGAAGCACAGCAGATCCAGCTCGGCGGACGGCTCGGTGAACGGGAAGTAGGACGGCCGGAGCCGGGTCACGATCCCGGCTCCGAACATGGCCTGAGCCATGTGGTCGAGCGTGCCCTTCAGGTGAGCCATGGTGATGCGTTTGTCGACGACGAGGCCCTCGAGCTGGTGAAAGACCGGGGTGTGTGTGGCGTCGAGCTCGTCGGTGCGGAACACCTTTCCGGGGCACACCACGTAGATCGGCGGGGTTCGCGTGAGCATCGTCCGAACCTGCACAGGCGAGGTGTGGGTCCGCAGAACCAGTCCGGAGTCCTCGGAACCGACGAAGAACGTGTCCATGAGAGTTCGGGCCGGATGATCGGGCGGCATGTTCAGCGCATCGAAGTTGAACCACTCGGTTTCGATCTCCGGACCTTCGGCGACCTCGTATCCCATGGCGACGAAGATGTCGGCGAACAGCTCCTGAATTGTGGTAAGCGGATGGCGAGCACCGTCGACTCGCCGATCCGAGGGGAGCGTGACGTCGACCGCTTCGTCGAGGAGCACGCGGGCGTCGCGTTCGGCCGCCAGCTCGATCGCCCGCGCTTCCAGCGCAGCTCGCACCTCGCCTCGCGCGGCGCCGACGCGTTGCCCGGCGGCTTTGCGGGCCGCCGGCGGGAGCGCACCGATCTCCCGATTCGCGAGCGCAAGCGGAGACCGGTCGCCGTCGTGGGCCAGGCGGGCTGCCTTGAGCGCGTCGAGGTCGGACGCGGCCGCAATGGCGGCGAGCGCCTCGGTGACATTGCGGGCCACAGCGTCCGGCGCGAGGGTGCTCACCTCCACCGGGTCGAAGCTCGTGCTCTCGGGCATGCAATCCTCATATCTCAGGGGCAGCGACGTCCGCGAGTATTCCATCCGGTGCGTAGCGTGTTATTTCCCGCGGTGCGCCTGCGCGCTGGCGTACAGGCACACCGCCGCCGCGGCGGCCAGGTTCAGGCTCTCCGCCCGGCCGTGGATCGGCACCCGCACAGAACGGTCCGCAGCCTCCGTCACCTCGGCCGGCAGCCCGTTCGACTCGTTGCCGAACAGCCACTGCGTCGGGGCGCGCAGCGCTCCGCTATCGGCGAGGTCGTCCAAGTCGTCGGCGCCAGAGCCGGTCGCCGCAAGCACCATCAGACCGGCGGCGCGGCCCCCCGCGATCGCCTCCGCCGGGCTCACGTCTACGACGATGTCGAGGTGAAACAAGCTCCCGGCCGACGCGCGTACCGCCTTGCCGTTGTACGCGTCGACGCTGCGACCGGCGAACACCACCACGTCCGCGCCGGCGGCATCCGCGGTCCGCACGATCGTGCCGGCGTTTCCGGGATCGTTGGCGTGGACGAGGACGACCACCAACCGGAGGTCGCGCGCGAGAGCTCTCTCGAGTGACACGTCAACGGCTCGGCAGACCGCCACGAGACCCTGGGGCGACGCCGTCTCGGACAGGTTCGCCGCCGCCTTCGAGCTGATCTCGTGCACAGGCACCTCGGCCGCTGCGAGCAGCTTGGCATGGCGACGCAATCCCGAGATCGTCCCGAAGACCTCCACGACCGAGCCCGGCCGCCCTAACGCCTCGGAGACCGCGGGCGAGCCCTCGGCCAGAAAGCGCCCGGTGTCACGACGCGCCCGCCGGTCCGTCAGCCGACGCGCGGCCGCGAGCCGGGCGTTGGAATCAGCAAGCACGGGAGACTGTCCGCCAATCCGGAAACATGCGGGGCTCGCCTTGTCTGGCTGATCGGGTCTTGGTGTCGGCCTCCGGGCGTAGGTCGGCGACGACTCAGGCCGCCGGGGTCTCCGCGCCGCCTGTTCCTTCTGCGGCCACCGCTTCCTTGGCCACCGCGGCCAGCGCGGCGAATGCGGCCTCGTCGGTGACGGCAAGGTCGGCTAGGACCTTTCGGTCAACGGTGACCCCGGCCAGTCGAAGGCCTTGGATGAACCGGTTGTAGGTGATGTCGTTGGCGCGGGCCGCGGCGTTGATCCGGGTGATCCACAGCCGGCGGAAGTCACCCTTGCGGGCTTTCCGATCGCGGTAGGAGTAGGTGGCTGAATGAAGCAGCTGCTCCTTTGCCTTGCGGTAGAGACGCGAGCGCTGCCCGCGATAGCCGGACGCCGCTTCCAGCGTGCTTCGGCGCTTCTTGTGGGCGTTCACTGCCCGCTTGACGCGTGCCACGGTGCTTCCTTGCTCGTCGGGCTGCCAGGTGACCGGCAGCGGATGGGTCGGGTCGGCTCAGCGGCCGAGCAGCTTCTTGACGCGGTACGCGTCGGCGCCGGATACCTCCTTGGTCCCGGTGAGGCGCCGGGTCAGACGCGATGACTTGCGTTCGAGCAAGTGGCGCTTGCCAGCGTGCTCGGTCAGCAGCCGGCCGGTGGCCGTCACCTTGACGCGCTTTTTCATCCCGCTATGTGTCTTGTTCTTCGGCATCTGTCGTATCGCTTCCTTCAGTTGTGCGTCACGCGATCTCGGTATCGCGCGCCGTGTCGCGAACCGCGCGGGTGCGCGCACCGCGATGGGGCGCCACCACCATGATCATGTTGCGGCCGTCTTGCTTGGGCGAGGACTCGACGAAGCCGAGGTCGGCGACGTCCGTGGCCAGCCGCTGCAGCAAGCGGAACCCGAGTTCGGGCCGGGATTGCTCCCGGCCGCGGAACATGATCGTCACCTTCACCTTGTCGCCTTGCCTCAAGAACCTCTCGACGTGACCCTTCTTCGTCTCGTAGTCGTGTGAGTCGATCTTGGGGCGGAGTTTCATCTCTTTGATGACGGTGAGGGACTGGTTGCGCCGGGCTTCTCGCGCCTTCTGTGCACTCTCGTATTTGAACTTGCCGTAGTCCATGAGCTTGGCAACAGGCGGTCGTGCCATCGGGGCCACCTCGACCAGGTCCAGATCGGCTTCCGCCGCCAGTTCGAGAGCCTTGCCGATCGGCACGATGCCGACCTGCTCACCCTCGGGACCGACGAGTCGCACCTCCGGTACTCGGATCCGGTCGTTGATCCTCGGTTCAGAACTGATGGGACCTCCCAGGGTCGTCGGAACTGCCGTGTCGCGGCGTCTTCGTCCAGAGCGAACGACGGCCCCGCAGCGCTCATGTGCGCGCGGGGCCCGTACCGACCAATCCGACCGGGTCGATGACCCGGCACTACGCATGGCTGCGTAGCGCTCGCCCGGGACGACCCGGGCGACACGGACCGGACCCGGCGCACCTCGTGATGCAGGTGGCACGGGTGGGAAGCTCGGGCACGTCACGCCGGCGCTGACTCGTCCGCGTGGCGGCGCCGAAGGGCATCCGCTTGCACGCCTCCGCGGGTGCGGAGGTTTGGTCGCTTGCTCGAGGATATCAGTCTGATGACGGCGTCGTTGATGCCGCTTCGTACAAGGCCCGCAAATCTCGCATGACGGCGACCGATCGCTCGCGGTCGAAACGCTGCACCGCATACAGCGCGATCGTCTCCTCTCCGGGGAGGACGAGGCGGGCGAACCGCAGCTTGTCCGGGAACTGCACCGCGACGATGAGGTCCCAAGGAATCTCCCGAAATGGGCCGAGATAGGCCCGAGTCCGCACGCTGTGGATGTCCGCCCGCAACCGCGGCCGGGTGGGCAACAGCGCGGTGCCCGCGATGATCACACCGATAACGGCCGTTCCGACTTGGTCTTTCCAATTGAACTGGATGCCGGCATTCGCTTTCGGCATGACGATCGCCGTGACGACGAAGACAGTCAGGATGATGGCCGACGCCACGATCGAGATCCGCGCGGTTCGAATGGGTCGGGCGGTGACGACCAGGTCCCGCGGCGCCGGCCTGATCACAGCCGGCACGCGTGGATGCTCGTGACCAGGATCCCGCGGGCGCCCAGCTCCCACAGTTCGTCCATGATCCGGTTCGTATCGCGGCTAGGCACCATCGAGCGGACGGCCGACCAGCCGGGCTCATGGAGCGGGGCCACCGTCGGTGACTCGATGCCCGGCGTGATCGCAACCGCCTTCTCGACCAAGTCGTCACGGATGTCGTAGTCCATGAGCACGTAACGCCGGGCAATGATGACGCCCTGCAGGCGGCGCGCGAGTTGATCGACCCGCGCGGACTCGGGCGCGCCGGTGCGGCGCACGAGGACGGCCTGGCTGATGAGCAGCGGATCGCCGAAGACTTCGAGGCCGGCGTTGCGCAGCGTCGTGCCGGTAGAGACCACGTCCGCGATCACGTCGGCCACCTCGAGCCGCACGGCCGTCTCGACGGCGCCGTCGAGGCGAATCACCTGGGCCTGGACACCCTTAGCGGCGAGGTGGGCCGACACGATGCCCGGGTAGGCGGTGGCGATACGACAACCCGCGAGGTCATGGACCGACGAGGCGGTACCCGGCCGACCGGCGAACCGGAACGTCGAGGCGCCGAAACCCAATTGCAGGATGGGTACCGCGTTAGCGCCCGAATCGAGGAGCAAGTCCTCCCCGGTAATGCCGACGTCGAGCCGGCCCGCGCCGACATAGATCGCGATATCCCGGGGGCGCAGGAAGAAGAACTCCGTGTCGTTCTCGGCATCGATCAACACGAGCTCACGGGTGTCCGTCCGCTCCCGGTAGCCGGCTTCGGTGAGCATCTGGCTCGCCGGATCGGCCAGCGTCCCCTTGTTCGGGACGGCGATCCGTAGTGGCTGGGACATGATCAGTGACCTATCTCTGCAGGACGGACGGCGTCAGGGTCCAGCGCTACAGATGTCGGTAGACGTCATTGGGCGTGATTCCCTGCCCCAGCATGATCACCTGCACACGGTAGAGCAGCTGGCTGATCTCCTGCGCGGTCCGCTCCGGCGTCTCGTGCTCGGCGGCCAGCCACACCTCGCCCGCTTCCTCGAGAACCTTCTTCCCCTGGGCATGCACCCCTGCGTCCAGCGCTTCGACGGTCGACGATCCGGCCGGGCGGGTGCGTTGCCGTTCCGTGAGCTCGACGAACAGCGACTCGAAGGTCTTCATGGCACCGTCGAGCCTAAACCAAGGCGTTCAGCGCTCCCGGCGCTCAGCCCAGGTCGACGATCGCGGCGACCGGACCGCCGCCGTCCGGGCCCTGGTGAGCCGCGGACACGGAGACGAAGACGGCCGGGTCGCCGGTGACGGCGGCCGCGACTCCACCGACGCAGGCCTTGATCTGGCGATGCCAGTGCACGTCGGAGTCGTCGAGCATGGCGTTGCGGCGGCCCCGTACCTGTCCGTCTTGGCTGGCCTCGCACTTGAGGAACACGTTCACGAGGCGACCGCCTAGATCGGACGGATGCGGCCGGTCCGGCAGGTCGAGCCCGGCGTTGCGGACGGCGGCCCAGATGCCGTCGCTGTCGAGGGCATCGGCCATGACGGAGTGCCCGATGCGGTACCGGCCGCCCACGCCGCGCGCGTTGCCGACGACGACGACCTGGGCCCGGTCGAGCTCCACGCCCGACGAGCACGACGCCACCGACGAGTACAGCCGCCGGTCCCGCAGCACGTCCGAGTCACGCGGCATGGCGATCTCGCCCAGGGCCACCGCGATACCCAGCGCCGTCGTGCCGTTGGAGACGTCCATCGACGCCAGCGTGTCTTCGGTGAACACCTCGTGGCCTCGCGATCGGGCCTCTCGGATGGTGTCGATGGTCAGCAGCGGGGTCTTGGTTTGCACGTAGTGCACGTCGCCCGCGTCGGTTATCCCGGCCCGCTTCATGGCGACCTGGACCGCGTCCGCAACCTTTCGGATCATCTCGCTCCGCCCGATGTCTTCGGGAAGCAGTACCTCGCTCATCGCGTATCCGACCGCGAGCCGAGGCTCGTCGCTGCGTACGGCGCCGGCCTCTGGCACTGTCGCGAACACGGTGGCGTGGGGGCTCAGCACCCCGTCGGTGCCGCCGGACCACACGATTGGAATCTCCCGTACGGCCGCTGCGTCGCGCGTGCCCTTCGCCACCAGCACTTCGCGGAACGCGCGGTCGGCGATGATCCGCGTGTAGTCGTTCACGCCTCCGTTGCCTTCTGTCTTGCCGATGACGGCCACAACCCGGTCCGCCTCTATCACTCCGTCGTCGATGAGGGTGGCCAGGCCGCTCGCGTCGGCCACACTCCGCAACGGAACCTTGCGGACCTCGATGGCATCAGGCACGGATGTCCTCCTCAGGCGGTCGCGTGCGGTCGGCTAGGACGTTGCGGCGTCCCTCGTGCTCGCGGCATCGAGTCAGCCTCGCGCAGATCCGTCGAGCCAGTCCAGGTCACTGTTCGGCCGGCCGCCCGACAGCGTTGCATAGCCCGGGCCGCGGTCGAAGAAGGCCGGACGAGTCGGCCGGCCGGCGCGCATCTCGCCGCGGAGGCTTTCCGTGGCGAGCAGGTCGACGGCGCCGTTAACGACGACGACGCCGTAGTCCTCCCGCGCGCCACCGACCGAGACCTTGCCGTACTGCACATCGCGGACCACGGCCGTCGGTGGCCGGCGCAGCGGATCCCCCCAGCCGCCACCGCCGGTGGTACGGATCCGGATGACCTCACCTGCTCCTACCGGCTCCGCGTCGGTCAGCGCGCCCACCGTCCGCTCATGCGGCCCGCCGGGGTCGATCGTCACCTCGAAGGGCCGCCCGGCCCGGCCGCCGTTGACGCCCCAGCAGCGGAGGATCGAACGATCGGCGATCGACATGAAGTACCCGTCGCGGAGCATCCGAATGTGCTTCTCGTAGCCGAGACCACCCCGGAACTCCCCCGGACCCCCCGAATCCACGGCCAACCCGAGGCGTTCGACGAGGACCGGAAACCTCGACTCGGTGAACTCCGTCGGCAGGTTGCGGGAGTCGGGCACGATGTGGATCGTGTCCTCACCGTCGGCGTAATAGCGGCCACCCGAGCCACCGCCGAGGACCTCGCGCATGAGATACGGCCGGCCCTCGCGGTCCTGGCCGTACACGCCCGTGTACCGAATCGTCTCCTGGTCGGCCGGCATCCGGCCGGCCACGGCCTTCGCCAGTGCGCCGGCCAGCACCCCGAGCAGCCGCAGGATGACGAACGTCCGGGCATTCGTCGGGGCCGGGAAGACCGGAGTGAGCAACGTGCCGGGTGGCGGGAAACGCATCTCGATCAGCGGCACGACACCCTCGTTGACGTCCAGCTCGGCCATCCGCTCCGGGGTGTCGGCGAGATTGCGCAGAATCGGAGCCAGCCACTTCTTCAGAAAGTTGCCGTCGGCAAAGTTGCCGCAATGGTTGATCGGGCCCTTTGCCTGCGGCCCGGTGCCGGTGAAGTCGAGGATCAACCGCTCGCCGCCGGGATCGTCGGGGCCGGTCCGGGTCACCGTTATCCGCTCGGAGTGCAGCCGGGGCGGATCGACCCCGTCCTGCTCCGCGTAGTCCTCCCAGACCCAGCTGCCGATCGGGATCTTCGCGAGGATCTCGCGGCGAAACGTTTCCGTGGTGCGCTCGATGATCGCGTCGAAGCAGGCCTCGACGGCGGCCCGGCCGTATCGGTCGAACAGCTCGCCCAGCCGCCGAGCACCCATCAGGCTGGCGCTGCACTCGGCGTCCAAGTCCGCGGCAAGCGACTCCGGCATCCGCGAGTTGCGAGCCATGATCGCGAGCGCGGCGGTGTTGGGGCGTCCCTCGTCCCAGAGCCGGATCGGCGGGACCATCAGCCCCTCTTCGAAGACGGATCTGGCGTGGCTCGGCATCGATCCGGGGACGACGCCGCCGATGTCGTCGTGGTGGCCGAACGCCTGGACGAAGGCCACGACCGCACCGTCGCAGAAAACCGGCACGGTGACACACAGATCGGGCAGGTGGCCGATCCCGCCTTCAGACAGGTAGACGTCGTTGTGGAAGAAGACGTCGCCCGGTCGCATCGTGTCGAGCGGGTGATCCCGCACCACCGGGTGCACCAGAGCGCTGTAGGACCGACCGGTGAGCTTTCGCAGCCGGCGATCGTGGATGCCGACCCGGAAGTCATGGGCGTCCCGAATCATCGGCGAGCGGGCCGTTCGCGCGATGGCCGTCTCGACCTCGGCCTCGATCGAGGCCAGGCTGCCGGCGACGATCTCCACGAGTACCGGGTCGACGCGGGGCCGATCGGCGACGGGTGCGGTCGCGTCACGTGTAGTTCCGTCCCGGACCGGGCCGGCTGCGCTCATGGCCGGTTCCGGGTGATGATCAAATTGCCGATCGGATCAACGTCGGCCCAGAAGCCGGCGTGCAGGGGCACGGTCGAGCCGAAATCCTCGATGACGGCCGGCCCGTCGACGTGCTGGCCGGGTGCGAGATCGGGCCGCCAGTAGATCTCGGTGTCGACCGACTCGGAGCTGTCGAGACACACCGCGCGATGACCGGACGGAGCGGCCTTCTCCCGGGGCGGGAGATCGGGTATCCGCGGGGCGGCAATCGGGCCCACGCCGGTGACCCGAAGGTTCACCCACTCCACCGGTTGGCCTTCGTCGCCGACGAAGTCGTAGCCGTACACGGCGCGGTGCGCGCGGTGGAACGCGGCCGCCACCAGGTCGGCGGCCGCGGCGTCGATCCGGCCGTCCGGAACCGGTACCCGGACCTCGTAGGCCTGACCGAAGTACCGCAGGTCCGCGCTGCGAAGCAAACGGTGCCGGCTCGACGCAAAGCCTTCCCGGTCGAGCGCCGCGGCGGCCTGGGCCTCCAGGCTGTCGTACAACGTCGCGAGGGCGCCCATGTCCAGCTCGTTATGGCGGGCAACGGCCGTGCGCACGTAGTCGTTCTTGACGTCGACCGTGAGCAGACCGAACGCGGACAGGCTCGCCGGGTTGATCGGCACCAACGCTTGCTTGATCGACAAGATGTCCATGAGCCGGCACAACAGGAGGGAGCCGGACCCACCGAACGTGGTCAGCGTGAACTCCCGCACGTCGAGCCCGCGCCGAACGGTGATCTGCCGCAGGGCGTTGGCCTGATTCCACGCGGACACTTCGAGGATTCCTGTGGCGCAGGCCTCCAGGCCGAGCCCGATCTTGACACCGAGCTCGGCCAGGCCGCGCCGGCTCCGCTCGGCGTTAAGCGGGATTTCGCCGCCGAGCAGGCTTGGCGGGATGCGGCCGAGCGCGACGTGCGCATCGGTCACCGTCACCTCGTTGCCGCCGGCTGGATAGCACATGGGGCCGGGCACGGCTCCGGCCGATCGCGGCCCGACCTTGAGGGCACAGTCGGGCGAGATCCAGGCGACCGAGCCGCCGCCCGCGCCCACGGTGACGACGTCGATCATCGGAATCTTGGACGGAAACGCGCCGATCCGTCCTTCGGTAGTGAGTGTCGGCTCGCCGTCGAGGACGACTGACACGTCGGTCGAGGTGCCGCCCCCATCGCAGGTCAGCACGCGGTCGAACCCGGCTTGGCGGGCAACGAGCGCGGCACCCAGCACCCCGGCCGCGGGCCCGGACAGCACGGTCGTGATCGGCTGATGGACCACCTCGGCGCCCGACAGCACTCCGCCGTTGGACTTCATCACGTAGAACGGGATCGGCGGGCCGGCGGCCCGAAGATCGGCCAGCCGACTCGTGACGGACTGCACGTAGCGGCCGATGGTGGGTTTCACGGCGGCATCCACGAGTGTCGTCACGGACCGCTCGTACTCGCGGTACTCCGGCAGCACCTCGCAGGACAGTGAGACGACTGCAGCCGGATGCTCACGACCGAGGACCTCGCGCATGCGCAACTCATGCGACGGGTTGGCATAGGCGTGCAGGAAGCAGACACCAATCGTGTCGATGCCCCGCTCGGCGAAGAACCGAGCGGCGGCAACGGCATGTATGTCGTCGAAGGGCTCGAGCTCGATGCCGGTGTAGTCGAGTCGGCCGCGGACGGTGCGCACCAGGTCGGGAGGGACAATGCGGTCGGGCTTGACCCAGAAGTAGCTGTTCCCGTACCCGTCCGGCACCGACTGGCGGGCGATCTCCAGCACGAACTGGTAGCCGTCGGTGGTGATGAAACCGAGACGCGCGATCCGCCCTTCGAGCAGCTGGTTGGTGGCGACGGTCGTGCCGTGGCTGATGGTCGTGATGGCGCGCTGATCGGCTTCGAGCACCCCGAGCATCTTCACCACACCCACGAGGAAACCCTCGGCCGGGTCCGTCGGCGTCGACGGTGTCTTGGTGGTAACGAGCTGGCCGGTGTCTTCGTCGACCGCGACGACGTCGGTGAACGTCCCGCCGGTATCGACTCCGATGCGGATCCGGCGGCCAAGCATGACGCCGAGTTAACCGGTAGCCCTTTCAGGGCTCGACGGCGACTAGTGCCGAATCCGGCCCGTCGATTCGGTCGGGCCGCCCGGCTGCCCGATCCCGCTCAGCACCGTGGCGAGCGACAACGGCGGACGCCCGGTCAGCCGATCAACCGCGTCCGACACCATGGCCAGCTCGCCATTGGCGATGGCGGTGTAGGTGGACACCCAGGCATCGAGCTGCCACTGAGGGGCGCCGTACGACGCGCGGGAGGCATAGGCCTGCTCGACGGTCTCCGGCTCATAGCGGACCGCGCGGCCGGTGCGGTCGGCCATGATCTGGGCGGCCTCGTGCAGAGTGATGGCGGCGGGCCCGGTGAGGTCGTACGTCCGGCCTTGATAGGTCGGCGGCGACCTCAGCACCGCAACCGCGGCCGCGGCCACATCGACCTGGGCGACCACGCTCACCCGGCCGTCGGCCGCCGGTCCGCGCAGCACGCCGTCCGCGCCGAGCATCCGGGGGAGGAAGTCCGCATACAGGTTGTCGCGCAGGAAGGTGAACGGCAGTCCGGTCGACCGGATGTGTTCCTCCGTCGCCCAGTGGTCCCGGGCCAGCGTGAGCGTGGCTCTCGGCGCCGCAGAAACGAACGACGTATAGACGAGGTGGCTGACACCCGCGGCCGCAGCGGCATCGACGAACGTGTGGTGCGCGTCGAGCCGATCCGGCGCCTCCGTGCTCGAGACCATCAGCACGGTGCCGGCATTGTCGAGGGCCCGCCGGACCGCCTCGCCATCCGCGTAGTCCGCTGTGCGGATCTCGGCCTGGGCCAGATCAGGGGCACGGGCCGCATCGCGAACGACCAGGCGCAGCGGCATCCCGCGAGCCGCCAGGTCCCGGGCGACCAAGCCGCCGATGCGCCCGGTCGACCCGGTGATGGTGATCACGCCGCCTCCCGGTGAGGCTCGCGCGCGGCCCCGCCCGGCGGTCAATCGACCACGTCGGTGTCACGACCGGTGCGCGGGAACGGTGACCTCGCCTCGCCGAGGAGTGCGTCAGCGTGCCGGCGAATGACCGCCAGGTTACGGTCCGCGAGGTGGTCGAACGGCTGGGGCACGGACGACCCCGGCGTCAGCGACGACAGCGCCGACTCCGGGTCCAGGCGGGCGGATATCCAGCACTCGTGCGACGCCGCGCGGGCTACGACCTCGGCGATCGGCGTGACGATCATCGAGTTACCGAAGTAGATCGTGCCGGCGGGATCCACGCCGGTCGCGTTGCTGCCGATCACGTAGACGTGGTTGTCGTACGCGCGGGCTCGATTGGTCAGCTCCCACAGGTCGGCCGAGCGCAACAGGGCGGACGGCCGGCACAGGATCTCCGCCCCACGGATTGCCGTGATGCGGGCCAGCTCCGGATAGTCGCCGTCGAAGCAGATGATCACGCCGATCCGGGCCAGCGGGGTCTCGACGACGAGCACGTCGTCGCCGGGTGTCACCCAACCGCCCCGGTCGGCCCGCTCGCCGCCGAAGGGGTGCGTCTTGTGATACGTCCCGAGGAGCGTTCCGCCCGCACCGATGACGACGGCTGCGTTGTGTACGACCGGGCGCGTCGAACCGCGCCGGTAGGTGCCCAGAACGAGGTGGATGCCCAACTCATGGGCGACCTCGGTGAACGGGTCGAGCAGCGGGCCGGGCAGGTCGCTCATAAGCTCCCACAGCTCGTCGCGGTCGACTCCTGGCGTGAACCCGGTCGTGACCGATTCGGGCAACACGATGAGCTCGGCGCCGGTCGCCGCGTAGCAGCTTCGGATCAAGGCGACGGCGCGCTTCGCGTTCTCGGCGATGCTGGCGGACGTCAGGGGCTGGGGCGAGGGTGCGACCTGGACCGCGGCGACGGTGACCGGGCGCATCAAGGCCGCCGTCCGAGCAACCGCCCGACCAGCACGCCGGCGATAGCGATAGCCCCACCCACGAGCGCTCCGGACACGAACCCGTTGGGCGTGCGCCCCGACGGCCCGGGAGCGACGAACGTGCGCCCCGCCGGCTCCGCCCCTGGGCTCGCCGCCTCGGCCGAGATCGGCATCGCGCCGGTAAGCACGTCGTCGACGGCAGCGAAGAATTCGCCCGCGGTCTTCTTGGCGACGGCCGTAAGCATGCGCTGACCCACCCCTGCGATGACGCCCCCGATCGCAGCGTCAGCGTCATATCGCAGCCGGGTCCGGCCTGAGCCATCCTCGGACAGCGTCACGGCCACGTCCGTGCGTACCGTCCCGGGAGCACCCGCCCCGGACGCGGTGAGCACGAAGGATGTCGGCGCCTGCTGGTCGTGCATCGCGACCTCGCCCGAGTATGTCCCGCGGATCGCCGCGACGCCGGCACTGACCACGATTCGGTAGCGGTCAGGTCCGGTCACTTCGAGCAGCTCACAGCCGGGAATGGTGCGCACCAGTACCGCCGGATCGTTGATCGCTTGCCAGACATCGTCGATCGAGCCGTGCAGCATGACCTCATCGCTGACCTTCATCGGCTGACCTTTCGGTGCTGTTGCCGCAGCGCGAACAGCTCGCTCGGTGAGATGGGCATCCGGGTGATCGGGAATCCCTCGGCATCCTCGATCGCGGCCGCGAAGACGGCGGCCGATGGAATGACGCCGGCCTCGCCGGCTCCCTTGATGCCGAGTGGGTTCAGCGGGGACGGCGTCTCGAGATGGTCGATCTCGATCTGCGACGGCACCTCGGTTACGTACGGCATCAGAAAGTCCATGAACGAGGCGTTCTGCAGCTGCCCATGCTCGTCGTAGGCCATCCGCTCGTACAGTGCCCCGGCAACGCCTTGAGCAACGCCGCCGTGGATCTGCCCTTCGACGATGCGGGGGTTGATCAATCTGCCGCAGTCGTGCACCACGCAGTAGCGCAGGATGCGAATCTCGGCCGTCTCCGGATCGGTCTCGACGATGGCGGCGTGCATGCCACAGGCAAATGTGGCTCGAGGCGGCGAGTAGAAGTCGCGCCCTTCCAGGCCGGGCTCGTCGTCGTCGGCGACCGGAGGTCCCTCCTGATCACCGACCGCGAACTGGGTGGCGGCCTTCGAGGCCTCGTCGAAGGCATATCTCAGCGGATTGGACAGCACCGCGACGGTGCCTAGCGGAATGCCGGCTCCGGGATTGCCCTTGACGTGCACCAGCCCGTCGTCGATTTCCAGGTCGTCCGGACTGGCCTCCAGTGCCTCGGCCGCCACCCGCAGGATCTTTTCGCGCGCCGCTCGGGCCGCCAGCGCGATCGCGGAACCGCTCATCACGGCCGCGCGGGACGCGAAGGTGCCCACCGAATAAGGCATCCGCCGGGTATCGCCGGTGACGATCTGAACCGAGTCGATTGGCACGCCGAGCTCGTCGGCGACGATCTGGGCGAACACCGTCTCATGTCCCTGACCCTGGGTGGTCAGGCCGGTCGCGACCTTGACCCGGCCCGATGTCTCGATCTGGACATGTCCCCCCTCGTACGGGCCTACACCGGTGCCTTCGACGTAGCACGCGACCCCGATGCCGACCCGGCGCCCCTCGGCCCGGGCCTGCTCTCGATAGGACTCGAAATCGGACCAGCCGACGAGTTTGGTCAGCAGGTCCATCGCGGCCGGGTAGTTGCCCGAGTCGTAGATGAGTGGGCGGCCGTCCTGGAAAATCAGTCCCTGGTCGTACGGCATCTCTTCGGGCTGGATGAAGTTGCGCCGGCGGACCTCGACCCGATCCAGGCCGCGCTCGCGCGCGATGGCGTCCAGCGTGCGCTCCATGACGAAGCACCCTTGCGGCCGGCCCGCTCCGCGGTACGGCGTGACCATCACCGTGTTGGTGTACAGGCTGTCGAACTCGACCCGATACGACCCGGGCCGGTACGGCCCGAGCAGCTGGGTCGACGTCACGATGGGCACGATGAGTCCATAGGGAACGTAAGCGCCGTTGTCGTGCCAGAAGCGCACCGATAGGCCGACCATTCGCCCGTCGTCGTCGTAGCCCACTTCGACGTGGTGCAGTTGGCCGCGCTCGTGCGCGGACGCAATGAAATGTTCCCGGCGGTCTTCGGTGAACTTCACCGGCCGTTGGAGGGTCCGCGCGGCAAAAGCGACGAGCACATCTTCGGGCCACGGGTGGTTGATCTTGACACCGAACCCGCCGCCGATGTCCGGCGCGATGACTTCGACGTCGACGAGGTCGAGTTGCAGCTTGGCCGCGATGGCCGCTCGCAGCCCGGTGGCGGTCTGCGTCGACGACCACATCCGTAGCCGGCGGGACTCGGTATCCCATCGGGCCAGCACGCCCCGCGGTTCCAACGGTGTCGACGCCGATCGTTCAACCTGCAGGTCGAGGGTGAGCCGATGTGCTGCCGCAGCGATCGCGGCCGCGGCATCGCCGTTCTCCTGCACCATCCGGGCCGCGAGATTCCCCGGGACGTCGTCGTGGACGAGGATGCTGCCGTCCCGGGCCGCTTCGATACCCACAACCTCAGGCAGCGGCTCATAGCTCACGACGATGCGCTCGGCGGCGTCCTCGGCGAGGTAGCGGTCGTGGGCGATGACCATCGCGATCGCCTCGCCCACGTGATTGACCTCGTCACGTGCGAGGGCGTGTGCGGTGCGGCCGTGCGTGAGCGTGGGGTGTGGGATCAGGAGCGGGAGCGGGTCGGCGAGCGGGCCGGCCAGGTCGTCGTAGGTGTAAATGGCAACGAGATCGTCGACCTCCAACGCGGCCGACACATCGATGTCCGTGATTCGGGCGTGCGCATACGGCGACCGCACGAACGCCGCTGCCAGCGCGTCCTGGCCCAAGTCGTCGAGGTACGCACCCTGGCCGACGAGGAGCCGCGGGTCCTCCCGCCGCACTATCGGCTGACCGAACATTCGAGTACTCACGGCCGGCCGTCGCTCAACTCAGCTGCGCGCAGCACGGCGGCGATGATGTTCAGGTAGCCGGTGCAGCGGCACAGATTCCCGGCGATCATCTCCCGCGCGTCGTCCCTTGTCGGGTTGGGTGTCTCCCGAAGGCCGGCGGTAATCGTGGTGAGGAATCCCGGTGTGCAGTACCCGCACTGCAGCCCGTGGCAGTCCTGGAAGGCCTGCTGTACCGGCGAGAGCGTTCCGTCCGGCTCGGCCAGCCCCTCCACGGTGGTGACGTCGCTGCCGTCGGCGGTCACGGCCAGCAGCAGGCAGGAACGTACCGGCCGGCCGTCGAGCAACACGGTGCAGGCCCCGCAGACGCCGTGCTCACAGCCGACGTGAGTGCCGGTGAGGCCGAGGTCATGGCGGAGAAAGTCCGAGAGCAGCCGGCGCGCCGGCACGGACGCGCGCTGCGCCGCGCCGTTCACCGTCAGCTGGACGTCGAACAGCTCTTCCGGCAACGCGCTCACGAGCCTGCGGGCTGGCACAGTCATGCCGCCGCCCGCTGCGCGGCCTCGCGCACCGCCCGGACGGCGAGGACACCGGCGAGCTTCCGCCGGTACTCGGCGCTGGCGTGGATGTCCGCTTCCGGACTCACCGCCGCCCACACGGCATCGTGAACATCGGAAAGGTCGCCGCCGGGGTGGGTGCCCGCCACCACCTGGCCCAGCTCGACGACGACGGGCGTCGGGCCGACCGAGATGAGCGCTGCCTTACCGGCCTGCAGCGCCCCGTCCTCGTCCACGGTGACGCAAACGGCGACGCCGCAGATCGCGTAGTCGCCGTGGCGGCGGGAGATCTCGACGAATGTGCTTCCAGTGCGGGGCGGACGCCCGGGAAAGGTTGCCTCCACGACCAGTTCGTCAGCGGCGGCGCTCGTGGACAGCGGCCCGACGAAGAACTGGTCGGCTGGCACCGTGCGATCGCCGTGGGCCGAGGCCAGCCGGACCGCCCCGCCGAGCACAGCCAGCACGGCGGTGAGCTCGCTGGCTGGGTCCGCGTGCGCCAGGCTTCCGACGACAGTGCCGCGATTGCGGATCGTCGGGTGCGCGACGAGCCGCAGGGCCTGCCGGAGCAGCGGCTGGACCCCGGCGGCACGGGCGTCGTGCTCGACGTCGGCCTGCCGGGCCAACGCGCCAACGTGCACCGTGTTCTCGTCCGTGTGGACATAAGCCAGCTCGGACACGCGGTTGATGTCGATCAGCTGTCGCGGGGCGGCCAGCCGCATCGAGAGCAACGGGACGAGGCTCTGGCCGCCGGCGAGCACCTTGGCATCGCTGCCGGACTCCGCGAGCAGCCGGACCGCCTCGTCGAGCGATTCCGGTCGCGAGTAGCCGAACGGCGGTGGCTTCACGGCTGCGGAGTCTCCCTCGACTCTGTGGTTTGGTCTCACAGTAGGGCGGAAGGCGACGCTAGAGCCCACGCATCTCGACAACCTGCAGGGCGAGAGCCACATCGAGCCGTAGATGCGGGTCGGTGGTGAACGGCCCGACGATACGTTCGAGCTTGCCGATCCGGTAACGAAGCGTGTTGTAGTGAAAGTGCAGCGCTCGCGCCGTCTCGGCGACGTTGAGGTTGGTGTCGAGAAGGGTCTGCAGAGTGTGCCGCAGATCCGCCGCCTCCGACGTGTTCGCTGCGAGTTCGCGCAGCACTTCGTCGGCGAAGGCGCGCAGCTCGGCCGGATCCGGGACAAGTGACAGCAACCGGTGCACGCCGAGCGAATCGAAGTGGGCAACGGTGCCGTGGCCGCGGGTGCGCCGCCCGACGACAACCGCCTTGCGCGCCTGCAGATATGCCTCGGCTACGCCGGCCGGTCCGCTGATCACTCGGCTGACGCCGGCGCAGAACGATCGGCGACCGCCACCGCGATCCCCGGACACGGCAGTGACGACTCGCTGCACCGCCGCGGCGGCGATCCGGCGCGTTTCGGCGGTGTCCGGGTCGGGCGGTAGCTCGATGGGCAGCAAGCTCACCACCTCTTGCCGGAATCCGACTACCGGCGCGGCCCGGTCGTAGGAGCGGACCACTTGTTGCCATGCGGACGTGAACCGTTCGTGCGGGGATCGCAGCACCGCGCGCGGCTCGTGCGCCGGCAGCCGATCGTCCGGGTCGAGCTGCGCCACGACGACGACCATCGGCCGGTCGATGTCCCAGCCGAGGTCCGCGCAATGTTCGATGACCTCCGGCAGCTCGCCCGCGGTGCCGGCCAGGACGTCGCGCAGGAAGTCGCCCCGGAACTTGCTCTCGACCGCCGAGACCGCGAGCTGCTTGACGATGGCCAGCGCCGCTACGGTGGCGGCCCGTTCCAACGCCTGTTTACCCGGAGGCGGCAGCGCGCCCGGCGCCCGGTAGGCGACGATCCGGCCGTGGTCAACGCCACCGGCGACGATAGGGACGCTCACCAACTCTCCCGACCACGGCGCCGCCGTCGACCCGGACGAGATCTGTTCGATGCGGAATCGGCCCGTCTGGTCGTATAACGGCAGGGCCGCGAACCGTCGCTGCGCCTCTGTCATCCCGCCATGAGCCTGCACGCGGCCGTCCGGGGTGCAAATCAGCACCGCAGCGTCGAGCAGCCGGCCCACCTCGTCGGCGATCTGCGGCAGGTCTCCGCCCGCGAGGACGATCGCGGCGAGCGCTCGGTGCACCTCGTCCGTCCGCCGGACGGTCCTCGCCTGCCGGTCGAGCAGGGCCGTGAACACATCAGAGATCACCTCGTCGAAGGCGACTCCCTCGGGCAACCGCAGCACCGGGAAGCCCAGTGAGTCGGCCGCCGCCAGGACCGGCTGGGGAATCTCTTCGAGGTAGCGGCCGAGCTTGATGCCGACAGCTGCAAGCCCGCGCGCGTCGAGGTCGCACACCAACTGCACCAACGCGGCGATGCCGCTCTGCGAGGTCGGGTCGGCCGGTGCGCCGGCATGCCGGAGCGGGAAGCCCGTGGTCAGCAGCAGCTCATGCGGCTTCACCCACGGCAGGATGTCCGGCACCTCCATCACGTTGAGGCGCCGCACTACCCGATCGAGACCCGCCGCACCCGCAAGCACCGATGAGCCGCGCAGACTGGCGACATCCAACAGGTCACGTACTGGCAGACCGTAGTCACCCGCTGGCAACACCTGCGCCCCCCGTCGCTGATCGTTGGCAATTGTGACCATCGGCAGACCGTACCTGGGATCACTAGCGTCGCGCACCAACGGCCGCGTGACGCGATCGAATCGCGGCGTGGCCAACGGAGCTGCTACTCGAGGAAGTGGAGCCCGGTGACGGCCACCAGCACCACCGTCACCTGTTGGGCGGCTGCGCCCGCCGGCTTGCTCCCCACATTGTCCGGGCCACGGCGGCGCGCCCACGTGCTCGCCCGATTCCGCACCGCGATCTACCTCGAGGCATCCGGCGACATCGTCGCCCTCCTCACCCAGGATGCCGTCCGACTCCCATGCGGACTCGTCATGCCGACGCACAGCGACGAGCGCCCGCTGGACGCCGTGCGGGGCGCCGCGATGGTGGGCGACGGCGCGGTCGTCGTGGGTGAGCTGACGGCCCGCGTCGGCCGCATCGTGCCCGCCGTCGTTCCGCGGCTCGCCCGACCCGGCGCGGGGATCGTGCGCTACGCGACCATGTTGGTGACCGAGCGGGGCCGTCCGGACATCGACCCGTCGATGGCCGACGGGCTGGCCGAACCGGGGGAGGCCGAGGTCACCGCGACTCGATTGGTCGGCCGGGGCGGCGGGCTGACGCCGGCCGGCGATGACGTGCTTGCTGGATTCCTGGTCGCGGCACATGCCTATGGACTCCCCGCGCCGGCGATCCGCGACCTGGCCATGTCCGGCGCCCGAACAACGCGCCTGTCGGCCGCCTTGCTCCGGTACGCGGCCCGCGGCGAGTCCGTGCCCGAACTCCGGCCGTTTCTCACGGCGCTCGGGGACGGGGTCGACCTCGTCCCCGCGACCGACGAGCTGCTCCGGATCGGGCATAGCTCGGGCACGTCGCTGGCGATTGGTGCGCTCGTCGCCGCGAGGGCCGTCGCGCGATGAGCCACGCGCGAGTGACCACGCGGTCTGGCGCCTACGCCGACTCCGTCCGGTTGATGCAGGTCAGCCAGCTCGTCGGGTCGGCTGACGGCGTCGAGGCGGCGCTGGTCGCCATGGCTACGGACATCAACCTGGACCTCGCCCGGGACATGGGCTTCACCGTGTCGGACGCCACGGCCGACGACCTGCTGATCGCGGTTCGGGCAACGGACGTGGCGGCGCTCGACGTCGCGGTCGAACTGGCGGAGCAGCAGCTGGCCGCCCGGCCGCTGGTTCGGGAGGCGGGCGGAGCGGACGAAGTGCCGGCCCGAACCGTCCGCAGCGTCGCCCGCCACGTCGGACCCGCCCTCGCATTGATCTCCGTGCCGGGCCCACATGCCTTCACCGAAGCCATGGATGCCCTCGACGCCGGATGCGACGTGCTGGTGTTCTCCGACAACGTCCCGGTGGCCGACGAGGTGCGGCTGAAGGAGGTCGCCGCCCAACGAGGCCTGTTGGTCATGGGGCCGGACTGCGGGACCGCTGTCGTGGGCGGGATCGGGCTCGGCTTCGCGAACGTCGTGCAGCCGGGCCCGGTCGGGTTGGTCGCGGCGTCCGGCACCGGGGCGCAGCAGCTGATGTGTCTGCTCGATGCGGCCGACATCGGTGTCAGCGCGGTGCTCGGGGTTGGTGGGCGGGACCTGTCGGCTGACGTCGGCGGCCGCGGGACGATCGCGGCGCTGGACGCGCTGGACGCGGACCCGGCGACCGAGCTGATCGTCGTGCTCTCCAAGCCACCGGATCCGTCGGTGGCCGAGCGGGTCCGAGCCCGGACCCGCTTTGCCTCGACGCCGGTGCAATTCGCGTTGGTCGGGCCGGGCTACCCCGATCTGACGGCCGCTGCTGAGGACGTCGTCCGCGCCCTCGGCTTCCGAACGCCCCATTGGCCCGAGTGGCCCGGGCGGGCGCCGGCGCCGGCACGGGGGCCGGCGTCGGCGCGGGGCTCGCTTCGCGGCCTGTTCTCCGGCGGCACGCTGTGCGTCGAGGCGATGGTCATCGCGTCGCAGGGACTGGGCCACGTGGCATCGAATATCCCGCTACCCGGCGGATCACACGTCGACGCGACAACGCCGACGACCGGCCACGTGATGCTGGACTTCGGCGACGACGCGCTCACCCGCGGGCGGCCGCATCCGATGATCGACCCGTCGCTCCGGCTGTCCCGGCTGGCGAGTGAGGCGGCCGACCCAGCGGTGGGCGTCATCCTGCTCGACGTCGTTCTCGGTCACGCCGCCCACCATGACCCGGCCGCCGAGGTCGCTCCGGTGGTCGCTTCGGCGTTGGCGATGCGGTCGGAACTAACCGTCGTGGTGTCGCTCATCGCCTCCCGTCGTGATCCGCAGGACCTCAACCGGCAGGCGAGCATGTTGCACCGCGCGGGGGCGTATGTGTTCACCTCCAACGCGCATGCCGCCCGCTTCGCCACCTCGATCGTCGCCCGAGGGCCAGTCGGGTGACGGACCTACTGCACCGAGATCCGCAGGTGATCGCTGCGGGCATCGAGTTGCTCGCCACGGCAGCTGAACACCAGGCCGCTCGACTGAGCCGGGTGGATTGGCGCCCTCCGATGCCTGGCACGGAAGCCGACCTGGCCGCGGTCATGGCCGACACGCGTCGGGTGGCCGGCAACGCCGAAGCCATGCGCCGAATGCTCGCCATCCGGCCCCAGTTGGTCGACGTCGTCCCTGCTGCCGACGCGCTCGCACTCCAGTCCGGGGAGTTCCTGCATGCCGGCCCACCCATCGACTGGGACCGGGCATCGGGGCCGTTGCGGGGTGCCCTGGTGGGCGCAGCGGCGTTCGAGGGCTTGGTCGAGCAACCGGACGAGGCCCTGACCCTGTTCGCCTCCGGCCGGTTTGCTCTCGATTCGTGCCACCACCGGCACGCCGTGGGGCCGATGGCGGGCGTACTGAGTCGCTCGATGTGGGTCTTCGTCGTCCAGGATCCGGCAACCGGCGCCCGGGCGTACTGCTCGCTCAACGAAGGCCTCGGCCGCGTCCTGCGCTACGGCGCGTACGGAGCCGATGTGCTGGACCGGCTGCACTGGATGGCCGACGTGCTGGGCTCCGTGCTTCAGACGGCCGTGCGCAAGTCCGGGCCGATCGATCTAGCCGCAATCCTGGCCCAGATGCTGCAGATGGGCGATGAGGCGCACAACCGCAACCGAGCCGGCACGCTGCTCTTGCTCCGCCAGCTGATTCCCGCGCTGGTCGATTCCGGTCAACCGTCGAGCGTGGTCGCCGACGCGGTGCGCTTCATCGGCGGCAACGACCACTTCTTCCTCAACCTCGCCATGCCGGCGTGCAAGCTTGCACTGGACGCCGCCCGCGAAATCGACGGCGCGACCATGGTTGTGGCGATGGCACGCAACGGCACGGACTTCGGCATCCAGGTGAGTGGCACCGGCGAAGCGTGGTTCACCGCACCGGCGCTGGTGCCCGAGGGGCTGTATCTGGGCAGCTACCGTCCGGCCGACGCCAACCCGGACATCGGGGACTCGGCGATCACCGAGACAGCGGGACTCGGCGGGTTCGCGATGGCCGCCGCCCCCGCGATTGTGCGGTTCGTCGGCGGAACGGTCGCCGACGCGATGACGACGACAAAACGCATGTACGAAATCACCCTGGGTGAGCACCCGGTGTTCACGATCCCCGAGTTGGACTTCCGCGGGTGCCCGTGCGGGATCGACGTGACCAGTGTCGTGCGGACCGGCATCCTCCCGCAGATCAACACCGGTATCGCGGGTCGGGTGGCCGGAACAGGCCAGGTCGGGGCCGGCCTCGTTACCCCACCCGCCGCGGTCTTCCCGGCCGCACTGCGCCAGCTGGCCGAACGCGCGCGGGCATCGGGCACTATGGCGGGATGACCGACATCCGTCGTCGCGCGAGCCGGGTGGCCTTCGAGAACCAGTGGTTGCGATTGCGCGTCGACGAGATCGAATACGCGGACGGCACACCAGGCAGCTACTCGGTCATCGAGAAGACCGACTTCACGGTGGTGCTGCCCTTTCAAGACGGTGGCTTCTGGCTCGTCGAGCAGTACCGGTATCCGGTATCCCGGCGGGCGTGGGAGTTTCCGCAAGGGACCTGGCGACAGGGCGAGGGGGGCTCCGCCGAGGAGCTGGCCGCGACCGAACTACGCCAGGAGACCGGCTTGGCGGCGACTGGGTGGCGGCACCTCGGTCGGCTCTACGCCGCGTACGGATACAGCAACCAGGCGTTCGACGTGTTTCTGGCGACGGGCCTCTCACCCGGGGATCCGGAACGAGAGCACTCCGAACAGGACATGGTTCACCGGTGGTTTCCCGAGGCAACGGTGCGCGCGATGATCACCGACGGGCAACTCGTCGACGCCCACAGCGTGGCCGCGCTAGGCCTTTACGACAACTCGGTCAACGGACGGTGAACCGAGTCGGCGCGGCTGACGGCCGTTACCTACCCGGCCAGGCGTGAACACTGTGGTTGCGCAGGTCGGTACGCCGGAGCCGCACCACCGATCGGACAATGGGTACCGGCCTCGGCTCGCAGCCTCGTAGCGACCGCCACAACGCGAGGGTGATGGCGAGCCAAAGCACGGCCAGCAACGTCAGGGCCAGCAGGTCGTTGAGGTCCATGCTCCACCTCCACCACCTACTCAACCTCGCGCTCGTGCCGGAGCCGAGGGATCCACACGACTCCCTCACGAGGCTGATTTGGCTCCGCCAGGTGTTAGCTCCAGGGGTCCGGAGCCCATGGCCGTGATGTCTCGAGAAATCGTTCCCCCAGCATCAGGGTGCGAACGATGTCGCGAGACACCCGCGGACTATGTGGTCACGTCGGACACCAGCGTCAAGTAGCCCTTGGTGCCGCAGATCTCGCACTCCGCCCAGCCGAGTCCTGTCGCCGCCGTCCATTCACGACGCGAGGACGAGGACAAGGAGGCTCACCAGGAGCAGGGGCATCACCGTCCAGAAGATCACGGGAATCGTACGGTCAGTCATGGCGCCACACGCCGCATCCCGCGTAGCCGTGCGACCGCCGCGGTG
>Ga0207693_10000419_pt1 | contig 38578 bp, 35 predicted proteins | sample LARL81metaG_FD_184347 | JGI IMG/M metagenome (GOLD analysis project Ga0207693, IMG submission 184347) | Corn, switchgrass and miscanthus rhizosphere microbial communities from Kellogg Biological Station, Michigan, USA - LAR L8-1 metaG... | ecosystem: Host-associated > Plants > Roots >... | reverse complement strand
GCTGCCGCGGCGGGTCATCAGTTCGAAGGGGTTGACGTCGACGTCGTCGTAGGCGAGCACACAGAACGGCGGGACGACCTCTTCGCGGAAGTTCTCGTACTGGTCGTCGCCCCACACCACCACGACGTCGGGGGCGAACTCGTCGAGGGCATCTCGGCAGCGAGACAGGTTCTCGACTAATAGCTTTCGGTGATGGGCCGCAGCCGCCACGCCGCTGTCGTTGCCCCATTCCTCGCGCATCGGCGCCGGCCAGTTGGCGGAGTCTTTCGCCTCGGCGGGAATGTCGGGATCAGCCAGCGTCCAGCGCAACAGGTCCGCCATGTGTTCGTCGGTGCCGGCCAGCAGCGGGTAGTGGGTCAGGCCCAGACCCAAGTAGTGCGCCATAGTGTTCCTCCAGATTGGTGCGGCAGATTCGATGCCGCAGGTCTGTGGGCAGGTCCGCCACGATGTCGTCGATGGGCCCAGGCATAGCCGGAAAGGGGTAGTCGGATCCGAAGACGACGTGGTCGCGGCCGAATACCTCAACCGCCGCGTCCAATGCCTGTCGGTGGTATGTCAATGAGTCGCACCATAATTGGTGGACCAGCCGACTCGGCAGGTCGGGGGAGCCGGCGATGATCGCCCCCTTGTCAAGCCGGCCGATCATTGCAGGCAGCGCACCTCCGCCGTGAGCCAGGCAGATTCGCACTGTGGGTCGGCGGCTCAGCGCGCCGCCGATGATCAGAGCCGAGGCGGCCAGTGCGGTCTCGATGGGCATGCCAGCTCCGAAACCCAATCCGAGACTGGCCACCCGGGGCGAGAGATCCTGGTCGCTCGGATGAACTAGAACTAGGGCGTCGAGCTCATGCGCGACGGCGAAGAACCTGTCCAGGCTGGGATCGGCCAGCTCGGTGCCGGCGACCTGTGTGCCGATCTCGACACCGAGGAATCCCGGTTGGCCCATGCACCGGCGCATCTCGTCCACTGCCCGATCGGGATCCTGCAGGGCGACGGCGCCCAGCGCCGCGAAACGACTCGGATGCCGACGCACGATCCGAGCGAAGAACTCGTTTTGAGCCGACGCCAGTTCGGCCGCGCCAGCCGCAGACGCCCGATAGCAGAACGTGACGGGAATCGGCGAAAGCACCTGCACCGCAACATCTTCGCGATCCATGTCGGCGAGTCGCGCGTCCAGTGACCAACAACGGTGGTCGATCCGGCGGTAGGTATCCCGGCCGAACATCAAAGAGGCGTCTGTCTCGCTGGTCCGCTCGATCGTGGGCCAGTGGTCGTCCGGAAAGGTCCGCTGCAGATCCGGCAGATCGACGTCGATGGCATGGGTGTGGACGTCGACGAGCCCTGACAGGGCGGACGGGTCAGCGTCGATGGTCATGCTCCGCACTAAGTCGGACGGGTGGGTTCTGTCCGAAGATAAGCTATTGTGTATGCACAATTCAAGATGTGTATGCATAATTTCTAACGCGAGAGAGTGGCGCGGGAAATGCGTAGGAAGGTACTCAGGGGCGCTGCGGCGTGTTCGGCGTGCGGTCCGGATCGTCGCCGCGGATGAGGTCCTGGTCGTGGCGGTTGATGGCCTCGACGAACGACGCCTGATTGTGCAGAGCGATGGCCGCAACGATGTCGTCGTGTACGTCAAGGCTTCTGGTCAGCAGCGGTTCGTGATCGCGGATGTACACCACTCGGGACAGCACCGCCTTGATGCTGGTGACGACGAGCTGGTGCATCCCTTCCAGAACCGGGATGTGGGCCGCCGCCGCGACGACACCGTGGAATGCCAGCACCGCGTCGAAGAACTCCGCGGCATCGGTGCTGGCCCGCATGACGACCATCGCCGATCGCATCGCGGCGATATCGTCGCTGTCAGCTCGCTCGAACGCCGCCTTCGTGAGTCCGAACTCGAGATACAAACGAGCTTCGAAGAGGTCAAGGGGATGCGGAGTGGACGGCTGAAACCAGAGATCCAGCGCGCCGACTCGGACCTGGGGCGGTGCGCTGGCCACCGTGATCCCGCCTCCCGGTCCCGGCCGGACTGTCACCAGGTCACGGTCGCGCAGGATCCGCAGCGTCTCGTTCATCACCGTCGGGCTGATGCCGAAGCGGTCCATGATCTCCGAACGGCGACCCAGGTGAGCCCCGACCGGCAGGCGGGCGCTGAGGATCTCGTGCTCCAGATCGGCGGCGACGCGCTCAGCGCGAGACGACCGCAGCGCGGGCTCGCGACGTTGCACGCAAGGCCTCCTTCGGATCCTCGGCGCTGCAGTAGCGCCGCACAGGAAGTTTCCCAGACGAACCGATGTGGCTGAGTCCGGACCCACCGCAAAGGTGCGCCCTATGTGGGCACCGTGCGGATCGAATTCGCGCGCGTTCCCACCACGACCTCCGACGGGTTCCGCGGCGTCGGCCTGAGCGCCCCAAAACCGCTGTGAAATAAGCGTTTGATTTCGCAAACTCGCCGACCCGACTGGTGCCGACAAGGTGGCCGCCATCAATATCGCCGTGGGTTAGGTCAGTTCACGGATACGATGATGTGACGCCGCCGTCAAAAAGCTTTAGCGCCACCGCCACCCGCGATACCGTCAACCGCAGTGAGCATCGGCACGACCTTCGGCGCCTCCACAGCAAATCGCCAGCCCCGGGCGGGAAGTGACTCTGACGAGGGATGCATTATCCCTCTTGGTGGAGCAGTCACCATGATGTTTGCCTCGTAGCGTTCCGGCCATGCCGCCGGCTGATCGTGATTATGTGCAGCTGCGGGTGACCCGGGGCGTCCTCGCTGCGGCAGCGTGCCCGGGCCGATCCGGCGGCGGAATGCGTCTGCGGTCCAGCCGCCTGAAGACGGCGTCGCGGGGGCACCGCTGATGGTGTCGACGCATACGGCCACCAAGCCGGTCCGCGCGATGGGCGGCTTCTTCGCGATGTCGCTGGACACCTTCGTGCAGATGTTCAAGCCCCCATTCGCCTGGAAGGAATACATACTTCAAAGCTGGTTCGTGGCAAGGGTATCGGTCTTGCCGGCGCTGATGCTGACGATGCCGTATTCGGTGTTGCTGGTGTTCACCTTTAACGTTCTGCTCACCGAATTCGGTGCGTCGGATTTCTCCGGCACCGGCGCCGCGATCGGCACCGTGAACCAGATCGGCCCGATCGTCACGGTGCTGGTGGTCTCCGGCGCCGGTGCCACCGCCATGTGCGCCGATCTAGGGGCGCGGACCATTCGTGACGAACTCGACGCGCTGCGGGTGATGGGCATCAACCCGATCCAGGCGCTGGTGGTTCCCCGCGTGTTGGCGGCTACCACGGTCGCCTTGGCGCTCTCCGCGACGGTGATCTTGGTCGGGCTCTCCGGCGCGTTCTTGTTCTGCGTGTATGTCCAGCACGTGTCCCCGGGTGCGTTCGTGGCGGGTCTGACGCTGCTCACCGGCATGCCCGACGTCATCGTCTCGCTGGTCAAGGCGACGCTATTCGGTATGTCGGCGGGCTTGATCGCCTGCTACAAGGGCATCTCGGTGGGCGGTGGTCCGGCCGGCGTCGGCAACGCGGTCAACGAGACGGTGGTCTTCACCTTCATGGTGCTGTTCGCGATCAACATCATCGTCACCGCGGTCGGTATCCAGTTCACGGTGCAATGAGATGACGCGATGACACAAGCCGTTCCGAGCGGGCTACATCCGCGGTTGCGCCGCGCGTCGGACAGCATGGTCGGCGGGTGGAATCGGATCGGGTCGCAGGCGCAGTTTTACGCCAAGACACTCGCTTCGATTCCCGACGCCGTCATCAACTACCGCACAGAGCTCTTCCGGCTGATCGCGCAGATGGGATTGGGTGCGGGGGCGCTCGCGGTCGTCGGTGGAACAGTTGCGATCGTCGGGTTCCTCACGATCACCACCGGCGCCTTGGTTGCGGTGCAGGGGTACAACCAGTTGGCGTCCGTCGGTTTCGAAGCACTGACCGGGTTCGCGTCGGCGTTTTTCAATGTCCGGCTGATCGTGCCGGGAACCACGTCCGTCGCCTTGTCGGCCACCATCGGCGCCGGCGCCACCGCGCAGATCGGCGCGATGCGGATCAACGAGGAGATCGACGCGCTCGAGGTGATCGGCATTCGAAGCGTCACCTACCTCGCATCCACCCGAGTCCTCGCCGGAGTGGTCGTCGTGATCCCGCTGTACTGCGTGGCCGTCATGATGGCCTTTCTGGCCGCGCGCACCGGCACCACCGCCATCTACGGCCAGGGGTCCGGTGTGTATGACCATTACTTCGGCACCTTCCTCAATCCCACCGATCTGATCTGGTCGTTTTTCCAGGTGGTAGCGATCGCGGTGGTGATCATGCTGGTGCACACCTACTACGGGTACAACGCGTCCGGCGGGCCGGCCGGGGTCGGTGAGGCCGTGGGCCGGGCGGTGCGTACCTCGATGGTGATCGCGGCGGTCGAAATCGCGTTCATCTCGCTGGCCGTCTACGGCCAGTCCGGCAACTTCAACCTGGCTGGGTAGCGGCATGGAACCTCGGCCAGGTGAACGACGTCTCCACCCCGGGTGGTGGGCGCTGATGCTGTTCGGGTTTACCGCCCTGTTCCTGGTCGTGACGTCGGCGTTCTTCGCTGGCACGTTCAAGTCCTCCGTGCCGGTGACGCTGACATCGGATCGATCAGGGATCATCATGGAGACCAACGCCAAGGTCAAGATGCGTGGCGTCCAGGTCGGCCGGGTCAGCCAGGTTGCCACAGCCAAGAACGGCGCCAGCCTGAAGCTGGAGATCGATCCCGATCAGGTCCAGTACATCCCGGCAAACGTCGAGGCAGAGATCGACGTCACCACCGCATTCGGCGCCAAGTTCGTCGAACTGGTCTCTCCGACGAACCCGAGTAAGGAACGCCTGGCTTCTGGCGCGGTGCTGCATTCGAAGAATGTCAGCACCGAGGTCAACACGGTCTTCGAAAACGTCGTCGACCTAGTCAAGATGATCGATCCGGCGAAGCTGAACGCGGTGCTGACCGCGGTGGCCGAGGCAGTGCGTGGGCAAGGTGAACGGATCGGTGAGGCCACCACCGACCTCAACCAGGTGTTGACGGCGCTCAACGACCGCAGCGAGACCATCCGCCAGGATTGGCGCTCTTTCAAAAGGTTCAACGACACCTACGCCGCGGCCGCCCACGACATCCTGACTGTCCTGGACGCCGCCAGCACCACCAGCGCCACAGTCGTCAATCATCAGACGTCCCTGGACAACTTGCTGCTCAACGTCATCGGCTTCTCCAACGCCGGGACCAACCTGCTCGTCACCAGCAAGGACAGTCTCGTCGCATCGGCCAACGTCCTCGAGCCCACCACGAACCTGCTGCTCAAATACAGCCCCACCTACACCTGCTTGCTGCAGGGCCAGACGAACAACCTGAAGGACGGGGCCTATTCGGTGTATGGCGGCGCTGACGGCCGCACGCTTCAGTTTGACGTCGCCCTGTTGCTCGGCAACGACCCGTACGTGTATCCCGACAATCTGCCGATTGTCGGGGCCAAGGGCGGTCCGGGCGGGCAGCCGGGCTGCGGGTCGCTGCCGGATGTTTCGAAAAACTTCCCGGTGCGCCAGCTCGTCACGAACACCGGATGGGGAACCGGCGTGGATATTCGGCCCAACCCTGGCATCGGACATCCGTGCTATGCCGACTGGTTCCCCGCGACCCGCGCCGTGCCGGAGGCGCCCAAGATCCGCCAGTGCATTCCCGGGCCGGCAATCGGGCCGATCCCGTATCCGGGTGCGCCGCCGTACGGCGCGCCGCTGTACGGGCCGGGCGGGGTGCCGCTGTGGCCGGGGGTGCCGCCGGCGCAGCCCAACCCCGGGCCGGCGCAACCCGAAGAGAACGGCCAGACGCCACCGTGACAGCCGACGAACTACCGAAGCAGGAGATTTAGCCGTGGGAAACCTGAGGGGCGCCGCCTGGCGCCTTGGCATCTTCCTAGCGGCTTGCCTGCTCGGTGCCTTCGTGCTGGTGACCGTCTTCGGCCAGTTTCGGTTCCAGACAGGCAAGAACTATTTCGCCGCGTTCACCAACGTCTCCGGCCTGAAGGACGGCGACATCGTCCGGATTGCCGGAGTGGAGGTCGGAAAGGTTCAAAAAATCTCCGTCAACCGGGACGCGACGGTGCGGGTCGAGTTCTCCGCCGACGATTCGGTGGTCCTCACCGAGGGATCCCGGGCGGTGATCCGGTACGACGATCTGATCGGTAACCGCTTCCTGGCCTTGATGGAGGGCGCCGGGGGGACGAAGACACTCAGGCCCGGTGACACGATTCCGGTTGACCGCACCGAGCCGGCTTTAGACCTGGACGCATTGATCGGCGGCTTTCGGCCGCTGTTTCGAGCGCTCAACCCGGATCAGGTCAACGAGCTGACCGGCCAGCTGATACAGGCGTTTCAGGGACAGGGCCCCACGATCGGGTCGTTCCTGAACCAGGCCGCGGCGGTGACCAACACCCTGGCCGACCGCGACCTTCTGATCGGGCAAGTCATCGACAACCTCAACGTGGTGTTGGGGTCGCTGGGCGGTCAGAGCGAGAGGTTCGACAAAGCGGTGACGTCGCTGTCGGAGCTTGTCCACGGGTTGGCGGAACGCAGGACCGATCTCTCCCACGCGGTGGCCTACATCAACGCCGGCGCGGGGTCCTTCGCCGACCTGTTTTCGGAGGCTCGTGAACCGTTCCAAAAGGTGGTTCACGAACTCGACCGCGCCGCGGGCATCGGGGTGGCCGACCACGAATACCTCGACCGGTTCCTCGACCAGCTGCCCGACAAGTACCGGGAGCTGAACCGTCAGGCGATGTACGGCGACTTCTTCAGCTTCTACCTGTGCGATTTGGTCCTCAAGCTCAACGGGAAGGGTGGCCAGCCGGTCTATGTGAAAGTTGCTGGTCAGAGCACGGGGCGGTGTGCGCCGAAATGAAGACGTTCTCGGAGCGCAGCCCCCTGACCATCGGCCTCATCGGCATTACGGCAGTGCTCGTGATCGCGCTGGGCGCGCTGAATTACCAGAAGCTGCCGTTTTTCAGCCAGGGCAAGAACTACTCGGCTTACTTCGCCGACGCCGGGGGTCTCTTCACCGGCGCCTCCGTCGAAGTCTCCGGGTATCCCTCGGGGAAGGTGTCCAGCATTGAACTGGACGGGTCTCGTGTGCTCGTCAAGTTCTGGGTCGACAAGAACATTCACGTGGGGGACCGGTCCGAGGCCCGGATCAGAGCCAAGAGCCTTTTGGGCACCAAGGTGCTCGAGGTGCTCCCGCGGGGTGACGACACGCTTGTTGGCACCATCCCGATCGACCGGACGACGTCGCCCTACCAGCTGCCCGACGCCCTTGGCGACTTGGCCACCACGATCAGCGGGCTGAACACCACCCAGCTATCGGATTCGCTCGCCACCCTGGCGCAAACCTTCTCCGACACCCCGGAAGAGGTGAGGACCGCGGTGCAAGGTGTGGCCAGGTTCGCGCAAACGCTCAACGAACGCGATGCCAACCTCCGCAAGCTGCTCGACAACGCATCAAAAGCGACGGGAGTGCTGGCCAAGCGTACCGACCAGGTGGTCAGCCTGGTGAAGGACAGCAATGCGCTGCTGGCGGAGCTGCGGACGCAAAGCGCCGCGTTGGATCAGATCTGGCGTACCGTCTCCGCGGCGGCGCAGCAACTCAAGGGTTTCATCGAAGAAAACCGACAACAACTCCGGCCCGCTCTGGACAAGCTCAACGGTGTACTGACGATCATCGACAATCGCAAGCAGCGCCTGCAACTGGCCGTCAAAGGGCTCAACACCTATGCCATGTCGCTTGGTGAATCGGTCTCCTCGGGCCCCTTCTTCAAGGCATACGTGGTGAATCTGCTGCCCGGACAATTCGTCCAACCGTTCGTCGACGCCGCATTTTCGGATCTGGGACTGGACCCGGCCACATTGCCGCCGTCCGAGCTGACCGAGCCGCCGACCGGGCAGCCCGCGACCCCGCCCTTGCCGGTGCCCTACCCGCGCACCGGCCAAGGTGGCGAGCCGCATCTCACACTGCCCGACGCGATCACCGGAAACCTCGGCGATCAGGGGTGCGGTCCGGCCGGCCTGCCGTTGCCCGGCCCGACTGGCTGCTACCCGTACCGCGAACCGCTGCCCGCCCCGCCGCCCGGCGGCCCGCCGCCCGGGCCGCCCGCCCCGGCGCCGCCCGAGCTGCAGTCCACACCGGAGCCGACGCCCGCGCCGGTGTACGTGCCCGCACCGGGTGAGGCGCCGCCCATTCCGCCGGGAGGTCAACCGTGATCGCGAGGCTGATGTCCCGCACTGTACTGGCGGCTGCGCTCGTCGTCGTGATGGTTGCAGGGGTGATCGTCGCGGTGCGTGCCACCGGCCAGGGTGCCCGAACGATGGTGGTCGGCTACTTCGCCAACAGCACCGCGGTGTTCCCCGGCGACGATGTGCGCATCCTGGGCGTGCCGGTGGGCAAGGTGGAAAAGATTGAACCGCAACCCGATCGGGTCAAGATTTGGTTCTGGGTCGAACGCAAGTTCAAAGTCCCCGTCAACGTCAACGCCGTGATCCTGTCGCCACAGCTGGTGACGGGTCGGGCCATCCAGCTGACGCCTGCCTATACCTCTGGTCCCACCCTGCAGGACGGCGCGGAGATCCCGGAGAACCGCACTGCGGTGCCGGTCGAGTGGGATGACATCCGCGACCAACTTCAACGGCTGAACGAACTGCTGCAACCCACCACGCCGGGCGGCGTGAGCACGTTGGGCGAGTTCATCAACACTGCCGCCGATAACCTACGCGGGCAGGGCGCCACCATCCGTGACACCGTCATCAAGCTGTCGCAGACGTTGTCCGCGCTCGGCGACCACAGCAAAGACATCTTCGGCACCTTCAAGAATCTCTCGACGCTGGTGTCGGCGCTGCACGACAGCACCGATCTGCTCGAGCAGCTGAACCGCAACCTGGCATCGGTGACGTCGCTGCTGGCCGACGACCCGAACAAGGTCGGCCAGATGGTCGGGGACCTCAACGCGGTCGTCGGCGACCTGCAGAGCTTCTCTGCGGACAACCGCGAGGCGCTCGGCACCACGTCGGACAAATTGGGGTCGATCACCACGGCGCTGGTCGAAAGCCTCGACGACGTCAAGCAGGCGCTCCATCTCGCACCGACGACGCTTCAGAACTTCAGCAACATCTACGAGCCGGCCAACGGTTCGTTCACCGGTGCGCTGGCGGTCAACAACTTCGCCAACCCGATTGCCTTTATCTGCGGGGCAATCCAGGCCGCCTCTCGCTTGAGGGCCGAGCAAGCCTCGAAACTGTGCGTGCAGTACCTGGCGCCGATCGTGAAGAACCGCCAGTACAACTGGCCTCCTTTGGGGTTCGACCTTTTCGTCGGGGCGCAGGCCCGGCCCAATGAGGTCACGTACAGCGAGGACTGGATGCGGCCGGACTTCGTTCCGCCAGGTCCGCCGCCGGCTTCGCCTGCGCCGGGCCCACCCCTCGCCGCTGATGCGCCAGTCCCGCCCGCTCCACTGGCCGCTGAAGCACCGCCTCCGGACGCGCCTCCACCCGCGACGGTCTCGACCGATCCCGCCGCCGGCCTGCCCGGCATGATGGTGCCCCCTGGAGGTGGCTGATGATTCTCAGCGGCCGACGCCGCATGGCGGCGAGCGTGATGTTGATCGTGGCCATGGTTGGGATGTCTGGCTGCGCCGACTGGCGCGGGCTGAATTCGCTGCCGCTGCCGGGCACTCAGGGCAGGGGTCCGGGTTCCTTTGTGGTCCAGGCGCAGATGCCCGATGTCAACAATCTGCAACAGAACTCGCGTGTGCGGGTCGCCGACGTGACGGTCGGCAATGTGACAAAAATCCAGCGCCAGGACTGGCATGCGTTGGTGACCATGAGCCTGAACGGCGACGTCGACCTGCCGGCCAACGCGATCGCCAAGCTCGGCCAGACCAGCTTGCTGGGTTCGCAGCACATCGAGTTGGCGCCGCCGACAGACGCCCCGCCGCAAGGCAAACTGCACGACGGTTCGCTAATTCCGTTGGCGCACAGCGATCTCTACCCGACCACAGAGCAGACACTGGCGGCGCTGTCGATGGTGCTCAACGGCGGAGGAGTGGGCCAATTACAGGACATCACAGAGGCTTTCAGTACCGCGTTCCGGGGGCGCGAGAAGGATCTGCGAAGCCTGATAGAGCAACTGGACAGATTCACCGCGTACCTCAACGACCAGACCGGGGACATCATCGCGGCCGCCGACAGCCTGAACCGACTGGTCGGACAGTTAGCCGAGCAGCAACCCGTGGTGGATCGGGCGCTGCAGACCATCCCCGATGCGCTGGCGGTGCTGAACGAGCAGCGGAAAAACCTCATCGACGCGGCCGATCAGCTCGGCAAATTCGGCGCCCTGGTGACCGACACCGTCAACCAATCCAAGGAGAACGTGGTCAGGATATTGAGGGAAACCGGCCCGGTCTTGGAGTCGCTCGCCAACGCCGGCCCCAGCCTGACGCGAGCGCTCAGCGGGATTGCCACCTTCCCGTTTCCGAACGAAACCATCGAAAAATGGCAGCGGGGTGATTACGCCAATCTGACGGCGATCGTCGACCTCACGCTCAGCCGCATCGACGCAGCCCTCTTCACCGGGACCCGGTGGGAGTGCGACCTGTCCGAGCTGGAGTTGCAGTGGGGCCGCACCATCGGTCAGTTCCCCAGCCCGTGCACCGCGGGCGGCCCGTTCAATCCGGGCAACCCGCTGACCATTCCGTACCGCTTCGACCAGGGGCCGTAATGCATCTGCACAGACGCGCCAAGATCCAGCTGGCCATCTTCGCCGTGATCGCGCTTGTCGCGCTCTCGTTCATGTCCCTGCAGTTCATGAAGCTGCCGGCCAAGATGTTCGGGGTCGGCCGCTACACGGTGACGGTAGAACTACCGGAAGCGGCTGGACTCTACGGCAGCAGCAACGTCACGTACCGCGGCGTTGAGGTCGGCCGGGTGGAATCGGTACACCTGACCGCTACCGGCGTCGCGGCGGTGTTGTCGCTGAAGTCCGGCATCGACATCCCGTCGGATCTGGAAGCCGAGGTGCACAGCCAATCGGCGATCGGCGAACAGTACGTACTCCTGCTGCCCCGCAACGGAACTTCGCGGCCCCTGAAGAACGGGGACGTGATTCCGCTCGCCGACACCCGCGTGCCGCCCAACATCAACACCATCCTGGCCCAGGTGGTCACCGGCCTGAAGGCAGTGCCCAAGGACAACCTCAAGACCGTCATCGACGAGTCGTACACGGCCGTGGGCGGGCTCGGTCCCGAACTCAGCCGAATCGTCAATGGCTCAATCGATTTGTCGATCGAGGCGCGCAAGAATCTCGACCCGCTGCTCGCGCTGATCGACCAATCGAAGCCGGTGCTGGATTCGCAGTCCAACACATCGGACGCGATTCAGACGTGGGCGGCGAACCTGGCGACGGTGACCAGTGAATTGAAGACCCACGACCAGGATGTTGCCGGCCTCCTGGACAAGGGAGGCCCAGCGTTCGGGGAGGCGCAGCAGCTGATCCAGCGGCTGCAACCCACCCTGCCGATCGTGCTGGCCAACCTGGTCAGCGTGGGCCAGGTCGCGCTCACCTACCAGGCCAACATCGAACAGCTCCTTGTCCTGCTGCCCCAAGTCACCGCCGAGGCCGGTGGCACCTTCGTGGCCAATCAGAACACCAAGCAGGACTACCGGGGCGAGTACCTCAGCTTCAACCTGAACCTCAACCTGCCTCCGCCGTGCACCACCGGGTTCCTGCCGGCCCAGCAGGAGCGGGTGCCCAGCTTTGAGGACTATCCGCAGCGTCCGCCGGGCGACCTGTATTGCCGTACCCCGCAGGACTCGGCGTTCAACGTGCGCGGCGCCAAGAACACCCCGTGCGTAACGAGGCCCGGCAAGCGCGCACCCACGGTGAAAATGTGCGAAAGCGACGAGCAATACGTGCCGCTCAACGACGGCTACAACTGGAAAGGCGACCCCAACGCCACCTGGACCGGCCAAGACATCCCGCAGCTGCCGCCCGGGTCGCCGCCCGCAGCGGCACCGGGACCGGCCCCGCCGCCGATAGCCGTCGCCCCGTACGACCCGACAACCGGAAAATACGTCGGTCCGGACGGAAAGGTGTACACGCAATCCGATCTCGCCCACCCAGCGCCGGAGGAGAAGACATGGCAGACAATGCTGATCCCGCCGGGGAGCTGACAATGCTCCTCGATGACGACGTCGTCGACAGCACCGACGTCGAGGACTACGACGCCGAGCGCACTGCAGACGACGCCGAGGGCGCGCCGGACCCGCCTGCCAGAGAACCGATGTCGGCCGTGCGGCGCGCTATGCTGCTCGGCCTGGCCATGACCGTTGCATTGGCTGTTCTGGTGGGATGGTTGGGATTTCGTGCTCACCAGTCAGAGCTCGAGCAGGCCCAGCGAGGTCAATTTCTGCAGGTGGCCAGGCAGGGCGCGCTGAACCTGACCACCATCGACTGGCAAAAGGCCGAAAGCGATGTGCAGCGAATCCTGGACGGTGCCACGGGACAGTTCTATGACGACTTCGCCAAGCGGTCGCAACCGTTCGTTGATGTGGTCAAGAAAGCCAAATCGACAACGGTGGGCACGATCACCGAGGCGGGGCTGGAATCGCAAACGGCCGACAGCGCGCAGGTGTTGGTAGCCGTGACCGTGACAACCTCGAATATCGGTGCGCCGCAACCGGATCCGCACGCCTGGCGGATGCGCATCTCGGTGCAGAAAGTCGGCGACCAGGCCAAGGTTTCTAACGTGGAGTTCGTGGCATGAGGTGGCTGACGTCCCTTCGAGCCGAGGACTCGACGGACACCGATAGGGTGGACGAAACAGCTTGCGAGCCGGTGCAATCCGCGATCGGACCGGAAAGGAGCGAGGTCACCGAACCGGCCACCGACGCCGACGAATCAGACCACCACGACCCGCCGAAAGGGATTGGGGGCCGCATTTCGTGGTCGAAAGCGCTCGCCTACGGGCTGATCCCGGCCTTGGCGTTGCAACTGGCGTCGGCCGCGGGCTATCTGAAATGGCAGGATGGCACCGCGCGGGAGGCGCACGCCGCCGGCGTGGAATCCGTGCACGCCGCCGTCGACGGCACGGTCGCACTGCTGTCCTACCGGCCCGACACGGTGGAGAAGGACCTCGACGCAGCCAAGAGCAGATTGACCGGAACTTTTCTGGACGCCTACACCTCGTTGACCCATGACGTGGTCATCCCGGGGGCAAAACAGAAACAGGTATCCGCAGTCGCCACCGTCCCGGCGGCGGCGTCGTCGGCTGCCAGCCCGACGCATGCCGTGGTCCTGGAGTTTGTCGACCAGGCCGTGACCGTCGGGCAGAGCGCACCGACCAACAGCGCATCCAGCGTTCGGGTCACCCTCGACAAGGTCGACGGCCGGTGGCTGATCTCGCAATTCGACCCGGTGTGATCCGATGGTGCAACGGCGATCCCTAATCCACCGCACCCCGGCCTCGCTGGGAGCGTCCTTCGCCTGTGCGGCCGTTCTCGGTGTGGCGACGCTGGGGTTGGCTCCCGACGCTCGCGCCGACGTGGTGGCCTACCTCGTCAACGTGCACGTCCGACCCGGCTACAACTTCCCCAACGCTGACGCGGCCCTGAGCTACGGGTACGGCATCTGCGACAAGGTGGCCGCCGGCCGCGCCTTCCCCGATCTCATGGCCGACGTCAGGGCCGACTTCAACACCTCCGATGACTACCAGGCCATGTATCTAATCTCGCAGGCTGTCAACGAACTTTGCCCCGCCCAGATCTGGCAGTTACGGAACTCAGCGGCGCACTACCAGACGCCGCCGGGCGCCACCCCCTGACATTAAGGAGACGGAGATGCAGCATTGGCCGCTCACCCTGCCTAGCGCGGTGATTGCCGCCGGTCTCGTGCTCGGCACGCCGGCCGTACATGCCGACGGCGACAACAACACGCTCGGGCCCAACAACAAGCGGCTCAACGACGGCGTGGTCGCCAACGTCTACACCGTTCAGCACCAGGCAGGCTGCACCAACGACGTCAAGACGAGTCCGCAACTGCAACTCGCCGCCCAGCGGCACACCGATGATGTGCTGAACAACCGCGACCTCGACGGCGACATCGGATCCGACGGGTCAACCGCACAAGATCGCGCCAACGCGGCCGGGTATCAGGGTCAAGTGGCGGAAACGGTGGCCATCAACCCGGCGTTGGCGATCAGCGGCGTCGAGATCATGAACAACTGGTATTACCGGCCGGACTACATGGCGATCATGTCCAACTGCGCCAACACCCAGATGGGGGTGTGGTCGGAAAACAGTCTGGATCGCACCGTGGTGGTGGCGGTGTACGGGCAGCCCTCGGTACCCGTCGAGAACAAACCGCTCGGACCGGAAGCGGGGCTTCCACCCGGGGTGGTCCTCGCGGAAAACGCCCCGCCCGACCCCAACCCCGACTACGACGGCAGCGACGAGATCGAGTACGGCCTCAACTGGCTACCGTGGATCCTGCGCGGTGTTTACCCGCCGCCGGCCTACCCGCCCAACTAGGCGAGGTGGCACAAGACTGTCGGACTTGCGATCAGCCACCGCCGGCGGGAGTAGGGTAAACGGCTGCAGCAAAGGCATTTGCGATGGGAACGCGGTCACTGGATCAATCGGAACATCACGCCATCGGTCGGAGCAGATCCTTCTCACCGGTGAAGTTCACGTGCGGGTGGGCTAGCGGTGAGTAGGCCCGAAGACACGCAACGAAGGCTTGTTTCGGGAATCGTTTCGGAGCTGGAAGCCGAGGGGTACTACGATGCTGAGCCTGTGGGCCGCGGCGGCTTCGGTGTCGTGTATCGATGCCGGCAACCGTCACTCGACCGTGTCGTCGCGATCAAGGTGCTGAGTTCCGATCAGGACGACCTGGATCTCGAGCACTTTGACCGCGAGCAGCGAGCGATGGGGCGCGTGTCCGGCCACCCAAACATCGTGCCGGTCCTGCACAGCGGGCTGACCTTCACGGGGCGCCCTTACATCGTGATGCCCTACCACAGCCGGGACACGTTGGGCTCATGGATCAAGGGCCATGGACCACTCCCAGTCAACGAGGCGTTGACAATCGGGGTACGACTGGCCGGCGCCCTGGAAACCGCTCACCGCGCCGGTGTACTTCATCGTGACGTCAAGCCCCCCAACGTCCTGCTCACGAACTACGGGGAACCGCAACTCAGCGACTTCGGCATAGCGCGCATCGTGGGCAGCCGCGAGACGGCCGCGAACCTCTTGGTTGGCTCGCCGTCATACACCGCGCCGGAGCTGTTCGAGGGTCGAGCCGCTTCGGTCGCCGCGGACGTTTATGGATTGGCGGCCACGGTCTTCACCCTGCTCAGTGGCGAACCGCCGTTCGTGTTTCGATCCGGCGAGAACCCCATCGCGTTTGTTCGTCGCGTGATGGCGGGTCCGATTCCGGATCTCCGCGCGAAGGCTGTGCCCGATCAGGTTGCCTCGGCGTTGGAAGTCGGACTGAATACCGACCCCGCACGCCGCCCAAGCTCTGCCGCGGCATTAGGGGAGATCCTGCGGGCGGCCGGCGCCCAAGTTGGGCTCACCGTCGCTGATGTTCCGCTCGAGCTGCCGGCACCGCCGACCGACGCCGATGGATCGTCTGCCGATGTCGGCACCTCAGCGGCGATTGGACAGTCAGGTCCACTCGGATTGCGGTCGGATGGATCGCGCGCGATCCGGCGAGCTCAGTACCCGCCGAGCGCGCCGACGCGATTTCGCCCGCCCACGTTCAATCGCCCGACAGTCCCGAGGCAACGAATCCTCGATCGCCTCGGCTCGGGACGGAGACCAAAGCTGGTCCTCATTCACGCACCCGCTGGCTTTGGCAAGAGCACCCTGGCCGCGCAGTGGGGGGAAGTCCTCACCCGGCAGGGTCTGAAAGGCGCATGGCTGGCCATCGACAGCGACGACAACAACGTGGTCTGGTTTCTCAGCCATCTCATCGAGGCGATTCGGCGCACCGCGCCGGATCTTGCGGACGCGCTACAACAAGAGCTAGAAGGGCATTTGGAAAATACGCCACAGTATGTGCTGAACGCCTTGATTGATCGCCTGCACTCCGACAAACAAACCCTCGTGCTTGTCCTCGACGACTGGCATCGCGTAGACGACACCGAAACCACGAAGGCGCTGGCCTATCTGCTCGAAAATAGTTGCCATCACCTACATTTGATTATCGCAAGCCGGGCCCGCACCGGTCTTCCCCTCAGCACGCTACGAGTTCAGGGTGAGCTCGCGGAAATCGACGCGTCGCATCTGCGGTTTGATATAGACGAATCCCAGGCACTGCTGGTCGATCAATGCGGCCTCGACCTGACAGCGGCCAACGTGGCCGAACTCGAGGAATCCACAGACGGATGGGCCGCCGCCTTGCAGCTGGCGTCGTTGTCGCTTCGTGACCATGCCGATCCGGCCGCACTCATCGAGCATCTGTCCGGGCGGGACGAAGCTCTGGGCGAGTACTTGGCGTCGAACGTCCTGGACAGCCTTGAACCAGACCTACTCGACTTTCTGCTTTCGACCTGCATCCCCAGGCAGATCTGCAGTGGGCTGGCGACTGCGCTCACCGACAACCCGCGTAGCCGAAGCCTCCTCGAAGAGATCGAGAAACGTGACCTCTTCCTCCGGAGGACAGACGCTGAGGGGTCGTGGTTTCAATACCACCACCTGTTCGCCGAGTACCTACTGCACCGTCTCGAGCGCGACGATGTGGATCGCATACCAGAACTACACCGCAGAGCCGCGCAATGGTTTGTGGGGCACCAGATGCTCAGCCAGGCGGTCGATCACTTGATCCTTGCCGGGGATACACCGCAGGCAGTCAATGCCGTCGAAATGGCGGCCACGGATCTGATGGAACAGTCCCAGATGAGCACATTGATCGGGCTCGCGGCCAAGCTGCCGGCGCAATACGCCGATGCGCGCCCGAGGCTTCAGGTCGACCTTGCTTGGGCAAACGTCGTACTCCACCGCCTGTCGGCTGCCGAGGAAGCGCTCAGGTTGGCCGACTTCGGAATCATTTCGGTTCCCGACGATCAAGCCGGCGACCTTTACGCGGAGATGAACCTGATCCGTGCAGTGATCGCCGCCTTCCAGGATCGGATCGACAACTCCACCGATTCGGCCGTTGCGGCTTGTGTCGACAGGGTCGATACCCTGCGCCCCTTCATTCTCTGTCGCGCAGCCGATCTCGCGTCATTTCGGGCGCTTCGAGCGTTGGACTTCGACGACGCACTTCGCTGGCAGAGGTGGGGACGCCAATACCATCTGCGAATTTCCGGCACGTTGAGCGTGAGCTACGGATATTGTTTCGCGGCGCTTGCCGCCAACGAGCAGCTCGACATGGCAGGCGCCGAAGCCTACCTGCGACATGCAATACGAATTGCGCTGTCGCCGGCCGGACACCCGACCTACATCGCCAAGCTCGCCGGATCATTGTTGGGAGAGCTTCTCTACGAACGCGGCCAACTCGACGAAGCGGAGGCATTGCTCGACGACGCCTATGAACTCGGCGCCGAGGGCGGAATCGTTGATTTCATGCTAGCGGCTTTCGGCACCGGGGCGCGTCTGAAACTCGCCCGCGGTGACGCGGCCGCCGCGCATCGACGGGTCGACGACGGGCTGGAAATCGCGCGGCAACTACAACTTCCGCGACTCGAGGCGCGCCTCCTGTATGAGGGTGTCCGACTCGCCGCGATGTCAGGTGGGCCGATCGACGACTCGGTGGCACAACGAATCGCTGGCGCGGGTCCTCAACAGCCGGAACTCATCGAGGATGCACAGATCCGACTGCTCTTGATCGACGGGACAGAGTCATCACTCGAGGCGGCGTGCAGGCGGGCTCGCGCTCGTCTGGAACATGTCGACCAGAGCAAACGCCCGCGTGCACACCTTCACGCCACACTCCAGTTGGCGCTGTGTCTAGGTGTGGCCGGAAAGATCGACGAAGCGCAGCGCGTCTTCGCGCCGGCATTGAGAACCTGTGCCGCGCTTGGGCTTAGCCGATTGCTCCTCGACGAAGGACCACAGATGCTTCGCCTCATGAAGGACGCGGTCGACGCGAAAGAACTGAGTTCCGACGGTCCGACGACGTTGTCGAACGTTCGGGACTTCGTTTCGAATCTCTTTGAGACATCAAGCATCTGACACGTAAGACGTCAGGTCTGGTAGGTGCTCAATTCGTCCGTCCGAGCGCGCTTATCGAGGTACCGCTCACGGGTGACGAGATACACAGGCAACGCCATCGATACGCCGATGTACGACAATGCCACGAAGATCCAACCCCATTTGTACCCCAGTCCGATCCGCTTGCAGTCGAACACGACCCACACCATGAACACAAGCCAGGCGATAGCCATGTCGATGCTGAGAAACGCGGCGGTGCCGCCAGCTGCGATCGCATCGCCGAAGAACGCGACCGGGTTGAGGATGTTCCCACCGGCAGCCATCCACTGAAATGCGTGCGGCCAGGTCAACACCAGCGCCACGACGCCAGCAAGGATGAAGAAGGCGTGTCGAATATTGGTGATCGTGGATGGGGACATCGATTGGGCTCCTCACGACCCCATACCGGCCATGCCGGGAACCGGCGGGCGCTTGGTAGCGGGCACGCCCCAACAGTCCTCGGCACTGAGGGTTGATAGCTGCGGCAGGAAGGCCGCAGCAGCGTGCACAAGTACTACCGCGAAGCCAATGCTCACCACCGTTGCCGCCGCGACCACGGCGGTCGACGTGTGCTCGAGATGAATCGCGATGATTGTGGGCCAGCCGGCGCCGAAGTTGGCCCCGAAGAACGTGAGCGGAAACAGGACGAACAGACCCAGCAGTTGCCACTGGCCGCCGCAGCGGACGCGCAGCTGCGATGCCGCCACCGCGAAGCACATCACCTGAGCGGCTTCGAGCACACCAATCACCAACGGGTACTGGAAGATCCGGAACGCATGCGGCCCCCAGTAGCTGTAGAGGCCGCCATTGATGCCGATGATCTCGAACGCGGCCGATTCAAGCAGCGTGATGCCGGCCCAGAGGAACAGTTTGCGGCGGGTCATCGTTCCGCGGGCGATCAGATGAGCGATATAGATCGCGGGTGCGGCGTAGAGCACGACATAACCGCTGTGCGTCCAGATCGGTTGCGGGATGTCGAACGCGGTGAAGTGCGTCCACATGCCGTCTGTGGAGTAGAAGTACAGCATCATTGCCACGTCGTAGAGCGGTTCGGCGAAGGCGCCGACCAAAGCGGCCAACGCCAAGAGCGCGTAAAACGGCGTTCGCTCACGCGACCCCATCCAGATCGCAAGCACGAGTATCACGGCGGTCAGCCCCCAGCTGCCGTACGTCAGGATCGCCTGCGTGGTGAGGTTTAGTTCATGGTCGACGGGTGGCACGGAGTCACGGTACGGGCAGATATCCCGCAATCGCGTCCCTCGGCCAGGGGTTTTTCGATCCCTCTGATGAGAGTGCTCGGGGCCTAGACGAGCAGCAGAACTGAGATCGCACGTCCCTTCTTGGCACCTCATCGCCGGTCAACCGCGCATCCGGTGGTACTTTGCCACCGCGTCAGTTCGGTTGGCGGCACTCAGTTTTCGCAAGATGTGCTTGACGTGTGATTTGACGGTCCCCTCCGACACAAACAGGCTGAGCGCGATCTGTGCGTTGGTCTTGCCCGCGGCCATGGCTCGCAGCACGTCGGCTTCGCGAGCCGTCAGGTCGCCCAGCCTTCCCGGCTGGTGACCAGTTGGCGTTCGCCGGGGCTGCGGGCCGTTTTTGAGTAGCTCCTCCACGGGCCTCGCCGCCCGGCCTGCGAGTTCCATGACTTCGAGGGTGAAGTCGTCGGCCAGCGCGTTCGCCGCGCGCATGTGTTCGTTGGCCGCTTGCCGCATTGCCTGGAGCCGGTCCATCATCAGGTTCCGCTCGAACGCGATACCGAGTCCCTCGGCGAACATTTCGAGGGCATCACGGTCGAATTCGCATACGCCCGGTCGTTCGGCGCTGCGGTCGGCGTGCAGAAGCCCTATCGCGTTCCCCCAGGCGAGCACAGGAGCCGCGACGTATGACCTGGTTTTGGTAACGGCGACCAATTCCGAGTGAACGCGCGGGTTCGACTGTGGACTGCACACCAAGATCGGAATTCCCCGCCGCACCATCTCGCTTTCCAACAACACTCCGTCCAGGCGCCGCGGATGTGCCGCACCCACTCGAACCATGGTCTGGGCGAACTCCTCGTCCTCGCCAGCGCATGCGGAACACGGGAACCAGATGCCATCTCGGATCCTGGAGAACAGGATCCGGCTGAATCCCATCTGGTATGCCGCAATGGGTGCGTGTTCGATGAGTGATACGACGGATGCGACGCCGCGTAATCCGCCGCGGGCTTCCTGCGCACCGCGCACCATGTCCTCGCGCCTGGCCAGGATCGCCTCCTTCAGCGATATTGGCTTAACTCCGCGCCCAGCATCAGCGCCGCCACCTCGGGGTCGGGGCGCTCCACGTCGAGGTGCTCGGAAAGGGCCCGCCGACCGGCCGACAACGCGGCGTCAGCGGCCTGCGGTTCGTCGTCGGCGAAGGCCGCAGAGGTCCCGCGGCCGCCGAGGACCCCTTTGGGTCAACCCCACGATTTTACGGGCGGTATCGATCTGGTCGGCAAGGCCTACCGGCGGGGCGGCCGGTTCGGTCATGTGCAGAACGCGCCCCGGGCAATGTGACTCACGCCACTAAGAGTGCGCCATCGATGTAAAAACATCAACCTTTTGATATGGTCAGACCGAAAGGTCTCGCTTTCAACGACGAGAGGTGGCTGTCGATGTCCGAATTCACCGATGTGTCCTACGAGGTCGAGAACGGCTTGGCGTGGATCACGATCAACCGCCCTGAGCGGTACAACTCGTTTCGAGCACGCACCATCGACGAGCTCGTGTACAGCTTCAAACAAGCGTGGGGTAGTGCCGATGTCGGGGTGATCTGCCTGACCGGGGCGGGCGACAAGGCGTTTTGCACCGGTGGCGATCAGAAGCAGCGCGCCGAGACCGGTGACTACGGGCCGTCGGCGAGCGGTCTGTTCGAAATCGACGCCCTGCACCGGGTCATCCGCGACGTGCCCAAGCCGGTCATCGCCGCGGTCAACGGCTTCGCCATTGGCGGCGGCCATGTGCTGCACGTGCTATGCGATCTCTCGATCGCGTCGGAGACCGCGGTCTTCGGACAGAATGGCCCGCGGGTCGGCTCGTTCGACGCCGGCTTTGGCACCGGATATCTGGCCAGGGTGATCGGCGAGAAACGCGCTCGCGAGATCTGGTTCCTGTGCCGGAAGTACTCGGCGCAACAGGCCTACGAATGGGGCCTGGTGAACAAGGTGGTCCCTGGCGAACAGCTGCGCGCCGAGGTGCGTGAGTGGGCCGACGAAATACTCAACTTGTCACCGACGGCGCTCAAGGTGCTCAAGCAGTCGTTCAATACCGACACCGAGCAGTTCGCTGCCCTCGGCCAGATGGCTTACTCCAGCCTGAAGCTGTTCGGAGACACGCCTGAGGCATTAGAGGGCATCACGGCGTTCAACGAGAAGCGCGCCCCAGAGTTCGCCGCGTATCGGGGCAACTAGCTCTAGAAGAGAAGGCGTCGTAGTGTTCACCACCCAGCAGCAGGAGTTTGCCGCCGCGATCGAGCAGTTTTGTGAGAAGCGCTGCGCCACAGTCCAACAGCGTCAAGCGCTGACGGACGACGGCAAGCTGTCCAACAGCCCCGAGCTGCTGCAAAAGTTCGCAAGGCTGGGGTGGCTGGGGGTATCGCTACCAGTCGACTACGGCGGCGGAGGCGCGGGGATGGTCGAGGAGTGCATCTTCCTGGAGGAGACCGCGCGCGGGCAGGCGCCGATCCACGCTTACGGCACCGGGTTGACCGCTGCACAAACGTACCTGCGCCATGGCGACGAGCAACAGAAGAAAGAAGTCCTGGGCAACTTGTGCAGCGGGCACTTCGAAGCGATCGCCCTTTCCGAGCCGGGTGCAGGATCGGACCTGAGCGGCGTGGCCACCCGCGCGGTACCCGACGGCGATCGCTTCGTGGTCAACGGTCAAAAAACCTGGATCACCGCAGCGCATCTTGCCGATCACCTCCTCGTGCTCACCCGCACCGATCCCAACATCGGCAAGCACAACGGGCTAACACTGCTCTACCTGCCGACGGACTCGCCGGGACTCGATATCCGGCCGATCCAGACGATGGACGGCCACACGGTCAACGACGTGTTTTTCACCGACGTGTCGGTGCCGGTGGCCAACGTGGTCGGCGGGATCGGGGACGCGTGGCACCGCTTGATGCGAGGGCTGAACGTCGAACGGCTCATCATCGCTGCGATGTCGCTCGGTGCTGCACGCCGATCTTTAGAAGACACCGTCGCCTATGTGCGCACCCGGGAACAGTTCGGCAGGCCGATCGGCACCTTTCAGTCGGTGCGTCACACGATTGCCGATCTCGCGACCGAGATCGAGTACTGCCGGGCCTTCGTCTACCACGTCGCGGCGCAGATCGATGCCGGGTTGGAGGACCAGTTGGCCCGGGAAGGCTCGATGGCCAAGCTCAAGTGCACCGAGGTGGCCAAAGCGGTAGCGCTGGAAGGGCTTCAGATGATGGGCGGCGCCGGCTACACCGTCGAGTACGGCATGGAGATGCAGGTGCGCAAGGCGTTGGCACCTCCGATCTACGGTGGCGCGAACGCGATTCAGCGCGAGATCATCGGCAAGAGCTTCGGCCTCTAGTCCTGTGAAGTGGAGGTTCGGGGAATGAGCGCAACAACGCGTGAGATCTTTGCACCCGGTCTGTTGTCGGGTAAGCGGATCCTGATCACTGGCGGCGGAACGGGTCTTGGTCGCGGGGTAGCTGCCCGACTGGTAAAGCACGGGGCTGAAGTGCACCTGTGGGGTCGTCGCGAAGCGGTCCTGGCCGAGGCGGCTGAAGAGATCGCCAACGGCAGCCCCGAGGCGGCGCATCATCAGGCCGTCGACGTGCGGGATTCGTCGTCGGTCGAGGCGGCGGTTAGCGAGATCTGGGAGCGATACGGACCGTTGACCGGGCTGCTCAACAATGCCGCGGCGAACTTCATCGCCCCGACCGCCACGCTCAGTCAACGCGCCTTCGAAGCGGTGACCTCAACGGTGATGACAGGTTCCTTCAACACCACCCTTGCCGTGGGCAAGCGCTGGATCGCCGCAGGCCTGCCCGGCTCGGTGCTGTCGAACCTCACCACATGGGTATGGACAGGGTCGGCATTCGTCGTCCCGTCAGCAATGGCCAAAGCGGCGGTCCACGCGATGACGATGTCGCTGGCGGTGGAGTGGGGGCGATACGGAATCAGGGTGAACGCGCTTGCACCCGGCCCCATTCCGACCGAATACGCGTGGGAGATGCTCAATCCGACAGACAAGAGCTCGGTCGGCGCAACCCAGGCGGATCAGATTCCCCTCGGTCGCTCCGGAACCATCGACGAGCTGGCCAACCTCACCATCTTCGCGTTCTCGGATGCCTGCGACTACCTGACCGGCGAGACCATCGCGATGGACGGTGGCCAGCGGCTGGCCGGGCCGAACACCTTCGCGGGCCTAACGTCGATGAGCGATGCAGACTGGGCCGAAGCGCGCGAGCGCAGCAAGGCCGCCTCTGCCGCCGCCAAGGCAGCACGCTCGGTGTAACCGCCCAAACGCACACTTGGGCGGGAAAGTTCGAGAAGAAGCCGCCATTTGGTCGATCTCGGCGCTAATCAGGCACCGGCCAGCCGCTCGCCGGCGTCCAGGAACGCGGTCACTAACTTCGGATCGGCGTAGTAGGGGTCGCCCACACCGTCCTCGAACCGCCTGCGGCTGTACTCGTAGAGCGCGGCGAGCTTGTACATCGCCAGCGCGGCATACCAATTCACCCCGGAGACATCGGCGCCGGTGCGGTCGGCGTAGCGGCCGAGCAGCTCGGCGCGTTCCGGATAGCCCGGCTCCAGCACCGCGGTACCCATCGCCGATGTCGGAACCAGCGGCTCGCCCGGCTCCGGGTACGACGTCAACAGGTACCCGAGGTCCGCGAGCGGGTCGCCGATGGTCGCGAGCTCCCAGTCCAGCACCGCTGCAACGCAACCGGCTCCGAGGTCGACGATCATGTTGCCGATGCGAAAGTCGTTGTGAACGATCGACGTTGCGGATTCTGGCGGCGAGTGCGCCTGCAGCCACTCATCCAGCGGAGCGAATGACGTCGGCACGGCTCCGTCAACTTCGACGAGCGACCGCATCCGGCGCAACTGCCTGGCGTTGAACCCGTCGGGCTTGCCGAAGTCGACGAGTCCCACCTCGCGCCAGGGCACGGTGTGCAACGCGGCGAGGGTGTCGATCAGTGATTCGCCGATGCGCCGTCGCAGCTGTACGTCGTCCCTTGGCGCCGGCGTTGATTCGGTGATGACGGTGCCGTCCACGAACTCCATCACGAAGACCGGGACGTCGAGCAGCTCGCCTGCTGGCGCGGTGGCCAACACCCGGGGAGTGGGGACGTCGGTCTCGGCGAGTGCGGTCAGCAGCCTCGCCTCCCGCAGTACGTCATGGGCGCCCGGCGGCAGTGGCGGCGGCGGTGGCCGGCGCACGACGACCCGCGAGTTGCTGTCTGATACCAAGAATGTCAGGTTGGAATGGCCGTCACCGATGGCGGCGGCGGTCACCGTAGGGTCGCACAGACCTCGCTCGGCCATGAAGGCGCCCAGCGCGTCGAGCTGGTCGTCAGACCACGTCCACATCACGTGCCCCGGTCCGATAGATAGTCCAGATAGCTTCCTTGCCAGTGGGTTTCGAACTGACCCGCGCCCTGCTCGCCGTCAATGACTGCTCGGCAGGCGCCCTCCCGGATCACCGTCTGCAACCTGTCATGGCTCGGCAACTCGATCACCCCGAACACGTCGAGCTCCAGCTCGGTTTGCACGCCGGTGATGTCGGTGAGGGTCGCCCGCAGCCGACGCTGGCGCATCTGTTCGCCGTATTCGGCATGCTGATCGATGTGGCGGATCGGGTACGTCACCCCGTCACGAACAACGTATCCGGCGAAGCCCCACTCGCCCTTGGCGATCCAGATCCAGCCGTTGATCGCGCGACCCGACTCGGTGTAGGCGACGAACCACTTCCAATGCTGCGGGACACCCCAGTCGCGGACGCCCCAGGAATGGTCGCGATGACCCATGCGGTCCCATTCGATGCGTCGGCCGTCGACTTCGATGCCGCCGCGCACCCGGCCGGTCTGCTCGATCCGGTTCACCGCGAACCACGACGGCAGGCCGCCGGGATTGCGGTGGTAGCTGAACGCGTCGTGAATGCCGGTGAACGCGAATTCGATTCTCACGTCGTCGCGGTCGTAGGTCATCCGACAGGATTTCCGCAAGTCCGGCTGGGTGAGGGTCAGTCCGTCGAATGAGAAGTCGTCGAGGTCGGCGTGGTCGGGCACCTCGCCGCTGTGCAGGCGCATTGAGAGCGGCCCGTCGGGGCTCCACACGCAGACGTTGTAGCCGGCTTTTCCCGTGCCGGTGAGGTAGAGGTAGACCTGCACGCCGAGTTCGTGTTCCGGCATGGTCAGCTGCCAGAACAGGCTGTCGCGAGTTCGCTCTCCGGCGACCGGCCTGTGCCGCAGGTCGTCAGTGGGGCGAAGCCCGCTGTCTTGCTCCCTGGCGGTGGTCAAGGCGCTCCGACTCGCTGCAGGGCCTGGCCGCGGTTGTCCATCTCCAGCGCGGACTGCAAGGAATTGTTCTCCATGTTTCGCACGAGCGCGTTCTTGGTGGACCGCACACCCATTTCGGAGTTTCCGGCGATGATTTCGGCCAGTTCGATCGCCGCGTCGAGCGCCGTGCCGGTGTCGATGAGGCGGTCGGCCAGTCCGATCCGCAGGGCCTCGGGTGCTCGAACGGTGCGTCCGGTGAACGCCACTTCCGCGGCCCGACCGGGGCCGATCAGTCGGATCAGGTTCCACGATGTGCCGAGCTCGCCGACGGATAGCCCAATCCGCACGAAGCCCGCGCTGAAACTGGCCGTCTGGTCCGCGATTCGGATATCGGCGGCCAAGGCCAGCGACAGACCTCCGCCCGCTGCGGGACCACTGACAGCGGCGATCACGGGATAGGGGAGCGCACGCAGCGCGGTGGACACGGATGCGGCGGTCTCGATCAGTTCGGTGAATTCCGGCACCGTCATCCGGGTCAGGACATCGACCTCGTCGAGGTCGAAGCCCGTGCAGAACGCCTTGCCGCCCGCCCCTGTAATGATCAACGCCCGCAGGGGTGCATTGCGTAACGTGACTGCGGCCCAAGCGAGTTCGCCGAACATCTCCACAGTCTGCGAGTTGGCCCGGTGTGGCCGGTTCACCGACATCACGACGATACCGGGAGCATGTTCGTCGAAGGCGAGCGTCCGCGCCGTTCGCAATTCGTTGAGGACATCGGTAAGCGGGCGGCGCGACACCCGGTTCCACGGCGCGCTCATCGGCCCGAAAATTTCGGTACGCGCTTGGCTTTGAAGGCCTCCAGCGCCTCGGTCATGTCGTCACAGCGTGTCAGCAGCGCCTGCCCGCGGTTCTCCAGTTCGAGTGCCGCCGCGAAGGAGGCGACTTCCATGTTGGCCTGCAGCGCCCGTTTGGATATCCGGATGCCGCCGGGGGAGTTGGCGCAGATCTGGCTCGCCATGGCCAGCGTTTGGTCGAGCAGGTCGTCGGGGCCGGTGACGCGGTTGAGCAGGCCGAGGCGTTCGGCCTCATCGGCCTCGACCATGCGCCCGGTGAATCCGATCTCGGCGGCCGCGGACGGTCCGATCAAGCGCGGCAAGAGCCACGAGGCGCCCAGGTCACCTGCGGACAGCCCGATCCGCACGAACGCGGCGTTGAACTTCGCGTTAGGCGACCCGAGCCGAATGTCGGCCATCAGAGCCAGTGACAAGCCACCGCCGGCGGCGGGGCCGTTGACGGCGGCGATAACCGGAACCGCGAGCGCCCGCACACAACTGACCGCGCGGGCGGCCCGCTCCTGGCGGTCCAGCATGCCCAGGGCTCCCAGTGACGCCAGCTCCTCGGCGTCGTCGAGGTCGTAGCCCGCGCAGAATGCGTTGCCCGCCCCGGTCAGGATCACCACTCGGACGTCGCGGTCGTCGCCGACGGCTCGGGCGACCGATTCCAGCTCGTCGAACATGGTTACGGTCATCGCGTTGAGCCGGTCGGGCCGGTTCAGAGTCACCTGGATGACACCGTCCGCCGGGGACTCGAGAAGCAAAGTCTCGTAACGCCGTTCGAGATCGATCATGAAAGTTCTCCCTGATCAGACGAATTCGGGCGCGCGCTTGGCGATGAATGCGCGGAGGCCTTCCATGGCCTCGCCGCGCTCGAACAGCTCTTGGACCTGCTCGACCTCGTAGCGCAATCCTTCATGGATTGGGCGGTCGTAAGCGGCATCGACGGTGCGTACCACGGCCAGTTGTGCGGGTGTGGAAGCTGCGGCCAACTCATGGGCCAGTTGCCAGGCCGCCGCCCTCGCGGTTTCCCCGGGTTCCGCCAGGCGGTCGATCAACCCGATCCAGAACGCCTCGTCGGCTTCGACCTGGCGCCCGGTGAGCATGATGTCCAACGCTCGGCCGCGGCCAACCAAACGTGGCAATCGCTGGGTACCGCCCGCGCCGGGGATCAAACCGAGTTTGACTTCAGGAAGCCCGAGTCGGGCTCCTGTCGCGGCGACACGCATCGTGCAGGCCATGGCCAGTTCGAGACCTCCGCCCAGAGCGAGGCCATCGATGGCCGCGACGGAGACCATGGGCAGCGCCGAGAGGCGTTCCAGTCCAGCACGCAGGGCGTTGCCGTACTCCCGGAACGACGCAGCGTCAACCGCCGACATGTGTTTGATGTCAGCGCCCGCCGCGAAAAAGCCCGTTATCGCGGAGGTCACCAGAAGCACCTTGGCTGTCGCTGTCTCAGCGAAGTCCATCGCGGCATGCAAGCCCTCGACGATGTCTGGCCCAAGGGCGTTGGCGGGCGGGCCGTCGAGGATCACCTCGACGATGGACCCGTCCTTGTTCCACGTCACGGACGCACGACGTTGTGGTGTCGACACGAGAATCTCCTTTGACCCTTGGGGGTTTGGCTCAGGCCATCGTGAGGCCGCCGCTGACCGAGAGCGTTTGGCCGGTGATGTACTCGGCGGCGTCGGAGGCGAAAAAGGCGACGGCGGCGGCGATGTCGGACGGCTGGGCCAAACGCTTCATCGGCACGGCGCGGGTCATCCCACTCAATACCTTGTCGGCGTCCTGTCCGGAGCTGTCGGCGAACTTGCGCAGCGCCGGGGTATCGGTCGGGCCAGGGCACACGGTGTTGACGGTGACGCCGTTGGTCGCCACCTCGCGGGCCAGTGTCTTGGTGAACGCGATGATGCCGCCCTTGGCGCCGGAGTAGACCGCCTCGAGCGACGAGCCGACGCGGCCGGCATCCGACCCGATGTTGATCACCCGTCCGAATCCGCGCTCGACCATGCCAGGAACGACGGCCTGGGTGACGCGCAACGCGCCCTTGAAGTTGATGTCAAGGATCTTGTCCCAGAAATCCTCTGAGGTTTTCAGGAACGGCATGAAGTCGTCCCAGCCGGCATTGTTGACGACAATCTCGATGTCCCCGAGCTCGGCGGCCACGGTCTTGACCGCACCACGTACCGACTCGGTGTCGGTCACATCGACGTGGACGGCGATGGCCCCACCACCGGCGTCGGCGATGCGCTTGGCGGTGACTTCCGCCGCGTCCAGGTTCAGGTCGGCGACGGCGACCCGGAAGCCGTTGGCGCCCAGGGTCTCCGAGATGCCCTGGCCGATCCCCTGGGCTCCGCCGGTGACGAATGCGACGCGGTTGCTCATGATCTATCTCCTCGTAAGGGGTTGGTGATATGTCTAGCGGCAGGACAGGGCATCGGGGTTAGATTTCCACTCGATCGGGCCTGCGACGATGGAGTGGCTGGTCAGCTTGCGTCCGAGCACGCTCTGTGCGGCGCGGGCGGCGTCGATCATCGCCGGCAACGACACCCCCGTGGATACGCCCATCTCCTCGAACATGCTGATCAGATCCTCCGAAGCGATGTTTCCGGTGGAGCCCGCAGGCACCGGGCAGCCACCGAGTTCGCCGAAGCTGGACTCGAAACTGGTGCAGCCGACCTGCAGCGCGGCGTATGCGTTGGCTAATCCCTGGCCGCGGGTGTTGTGGAAGTGTGCGGTGACCTCGACGCCGGGCAGCCGTTCGATGGCGGCGGCGAAGAACTCACCGACATAGGCGGGGTTGGCCATCCCCGTGGTGTCGCCGAAACCGACCTCGGTAGCGCCCGCCGCCGCGAACTGCTCGGCGATGTCGAGCACTCGCTTCATCGGCACCGTGCCCTCGAACGGGCAGCCGTAGGAGGTGGCGATGACCGCGGCGCAGCGCAGGTCTTCGGCGACGATTCGCTTGGCGATGATCTCGTTGTCGGCCATGGACTCCGCGATGGTCCGATTCACGTTGCGCTTGTTATGTGTCTCCGACGCGCTGACGAAAATCGCCACCTCCGAGAAGGTCTTTCGCACCCGCAGAGCGTTGTCGAGTCCCTTACTATTGGGTACCAGCACCATCAGCGAAACGTCGTCGGGCACATCGATGCCGCGCAGCACCTCGACGCCATCGGACAGCTGCGGGATGACGTCGGGGCGCACGAAACTTGCCACTTCGATGCGCTTCAGGCCGGTGCGCCCGAGTTGGTTGATCAATCGAACCTTGTCGGCGGTGGCGATGGTTTCGGGTTCGTTCTGGAACCCGTCGCGCGGCCCGACTTCACGGATATCGACGTGCGATGGCAATGTCACAGGCGGGTCCCTTCCTGGTCGAGCTGGTCTCGAAACTCCGGGGCGGCGATCGCGACCATGCGTCTGGCCCGTTCGCCGATGCTGCAGCCGCGCAGGTGTGCGACGCCGTATTCGGTGACGACGGCGTCGACGTCGGAGCGCGCGGTGGTGACAACCCCGCCATCGAGTGCGGCTTTGATCGTGGACTGCCCGCCCGATGTGGCGCGCAAGGCGATGATCGATCGCTTGCCGGTGAGTGCGGCGGCCCGGGCAAAGTCAACCTGCCCGCCAACTGCACCGACATACACGCCGCGGCTGACCTCGGCGCCCACCTGCCCGCTCAGGTCGACCTCAACGGCAAAGTTGACCGACACCAGCGAGCGCAGCTGCGAAAGCACTTGCGGGCTATGGGTATAGCTCGTCGGTAGGAATCTGGCAGGCAGCCCGGGCACTCGGTTGTACAGCTCAGCCGAACCGAGTGCGGTGCCGGCGACAATAAGCCCAGGGTCTATCTCTTTGCGGCTGCCGGTCGCCACGCCCTTGTCGATCAGCCGCAACAGCCCATCCGTGACCATACCGGTGTGAAATCCCAAATCCTCGTGCTCGGCCAGCGCGTCGAGCACCGCCGTACCCAGCGAGCCGACCCCCAATTGCACCGTGTCGCCGTCGTCGATGAGGTCGGCGATTTGGGCGGCGATGCGCTGCTCGGTGGAACCCGGTGCGCGGGTGGGATCTTCGGGTAGCGGACGGTCGGTGGTGATGGTGGCCGCGAACCGGTCGAGCGGAATCCGGGGGCTGCCCACCGTGACTGGCATTCTCTGGTTGATCTCGGCAATGAGCACGGGCGTGTGCGGGAGCGCATCCGCGACGTAGTCGACACCGATGCCCAACGAGCACCTGCCTTCGTCGTCGGGTGGCGAAACTTGCAGCAGGCCGACGTCACACGGCAGCCTGCGCTCGGCGAACATCCGAGGAAGCGCCGAATAATGGCACGGAACCACTTCCAGGCGTCCGGAACGGCTGAGTTCCCGAAGCTCCCCGAGCCCGCCGTAGGACACCATCGACACCCGGCTGGGCATCGTGACGGCGAGCTGGTCGTTCCAGCTCAGGCCGGTGAACGTGCGGATCGGGCCGATCCGCGGATTCTGCACGATCAGCGCGTCGACGAGTGGGCGCGGCTCGGCTGCGGCCTGGCCCCACCAGACACCATCGCCCGCCTTCAAATACTTCCCGAAGTCGATCACGTCGCTACCCGCTGGATCAGCGTCCCCGTCCCGAGTCCGCCACCGCAGCACATCGTCACCAAGCCGAGATCGCCCTCGCGGCGTTCGAGTTCGGCGACGAGGGTGGCGATCAGCCTGGCACCAGTCGCCCCGACGGCGTGGCCGAGCGCGATCGCCCCGCCGTTGACGTTGACCCGGTCCATGTCGGGGCGCAGTTCGCGCTGCCACGCCAGCACCACTGAGGAGAACGCCTCATTGACCTCGAACAGGTCGATGTCGTCGACGCCGAGGTTGTTGCGTTCCAACAACTTCCACGTCGCCGGGATCGGGCCGGTCAGCATGATGATCGGGTCCACACCGACGGTGGTTTGGTCGACGATACGGGCGCGTCGGCGCAACCCGAGCCGGCGCGCGGCGTCCCCGGAGCACAACAACACTGCGGCGGCGCCGTCGCTGATCGGCGACGACGATCCTGCAGTGATTCGCCCGTTCTCTTTGCGGAACACCGGCTTCAGGTTGGCCAGCGTCTCCACGGTGGTCTCGGGGCGCACGCACTGGTCGGCGTGGCGGAGCTGGCCGTCAAGCGGGATCGACACCATCTCGGCTGCGAATCTGCCGTCCGCGATTGCCTTGGCGGCGTTCTGGTGCGAATGCGCGGCGAAGGCGTCCATCTCTTCGCGGCCAAGCTGCCAGCGGTCGGCGATCAGCTCAGCGCTTTCGCCTTGGTGCACAAAGCCATAACGGTCGCGCAGCTCGGCCGGCCAGGGGTCGCCGTACAGTTCGGACACCTTGCCGGGGGAGTCGATGGGAACGTGGCCCATATGCTCCACGCCGCCGGCAATCACGATGTCGTGCGTACCCGATGCCACTAGTGCGGCAGCCATTTCCACCGCGGTTGGTGCGGAGCCGCAGCGCCGGTCCAGTGTGGTTGCCGGTATCTCGGGCGGGTAACCCGCCTGCAGCCAGGCGTTGCGGGCGATATTGCGCGACTGCTCACCGAACGGGGCGGTGCAGCCAATCACCAGATCCTCGACAAGCGAGGGCGCGATCCCGCTGCGCGTGATCAGTTCCGTGTAGCAGGCGCCCAGCATCGCGTTGGGGTGGATGTCGCGGTACCACCCGCGGTCGGGATGTGACTTGCCGGTGGGCGTGCGTACGGCTTCGGCGATGTAGACCTCGCGGCCGGTGGAGGCGAACGGTCCCGTGACGGTGTAGCCCATCAGATCACCGTCCCGCCGTCGACCGGTAATACCTGTCCGGTGATGTAGGACGCGGCGTCGGAGGCCAAGAAGACGAAGGCCGGCGCGATCTCGTCGGGGAATGCCCAGCGTCCCAAGGGGATTCGGGCCAAGGTCTTGGCAGCCAGCTTTTCGTTGCTGCGAATGTTCGCAGTCATGGCGGTGGCCGCCAGCGGAGCGACCGCGTTGACGGTGATGGATTGCCGTGCCAGCTCGCGGGCGAGCGACTTCGTCAGGCCGACGATGCCGGCCTTGGCTGCCCCGTAGTTGGCCTGCCCGATGGTCCCGGTGAGGCCCGCGGCGGAAGTCACGTTGATGATGCGCCCGGTGCCGTCGACCGGCAGGTGTGGCAGCGCGGCCTGGCTGCACACGAAGGCGCCCACGAGGTGGATGTCGACGATGCGGCGGAAGTTCTCCTCCGCGAGGTCGGCGAACATGGCGGGGGCGATCGCGCCGGCATTGTTCACCAGGATGTGCAATGCGCCGCCGCCGAGTTCGGCGGCCGCCGCAGCGGCTTCGTTCGCCGCCGCCGAGTCGCGCACGTCGAGAACGAACGGCTGCGCGACACCGCCTGCGGTGGAGATTGATTCCGCGGCGGCCACCGCGGCGTCCTTGTCGATGTCGGTCACCAGCACCGCGGCCCCGGCCGCCGAGAAGGCGCGGGCGATCGCCTCACCGAGTCCGCTGCCCGCGCCGGTGACCAGCGCCGAGCGGCCGTCGAGCCGGAAGACGTCACGCTGTCGGGGCATCAGTAGCTCCTCGGCAGGCCGAGGACATGCGAGCCCAGGTAGTTCAGGATCATCTCTTGGCTGATGGGGGCGATTCGGGTCAGCCTGGCCTCACGGAAGTACCGGGCGACGTGGTACTCCTCCGAATACCCCATGCCACCGTGGGTTTGGAGTGCGCGGTCCGCCGCATCGAATGCCGCATCGGCACACAGATACTTGGCCGTATTGGCCTCGCGGGCACAGGGTTTGCCGCTGTCGTAGAGCCAGGTGGCCTTGCGCAGCACGAGTTCGGCGGCGTCCAGGCGCGCCAATGAGTCGGCCAGCGGAAACTGGATCCCCTGATTCATTCCGATCGGCCGGCCGAACACCTCACGTTCGTTGCCGTAGCGAACCGCCGCACGCAGCGCAGCGCGTCCCATCCCCAGCGCCTCCGCGGCGATCAGGCAACGCTCTGGGTTCAGACCGTCGAGGATGTACTTGAAGCCCTGCCCTTCCTCGCCGACGCGGTCCTCGACCGGAACCTCGAGGCCGTCGATGAACAACTCGTTGGAGGTCACCGCGTTTCGGCCCATCTTGGCGATCGGCTTGATGTCGACCTTGTTGCGATCGAGGTCGGTCAGGAAAAGCGTCAGGCCGTCGGTCTTACGCGCAACGTCCTCGAACTTGGTGGTACGGGTCAGCAGAAGGATCTTCTCCGATTCCACCGCCTTGGAGATCCACACCTTCCGACCGTTGACGATGTAGCGATCGCCCTCGCGGCGCGCGAAGGTGGTGATCTTCGTGGTGTCCAGACCCGCTCCCGGCTCGGTGACACCAAAACACACATGGAGCTCACCGGTCACGATGCGCGGCAGCGTGCGGGCCTTGAGCTCCTCCGACCCGTGCACGATCACCGGATGCATGCCAAAGATCGACATGTGCATCGAGCTGGCGCCGTTCATCCCGGCGCCACTGGCGGCGACTTCCTCCAGCAGGATCGACGCCTCGGTGATCCCGAAGCCGTGACCCCCGTACTCCTCGGGGGTGGTGATACCGAGCCAGCCGCCCTCGGCGAACGCGTCATAGAACTCGGTCGGAAATTCGTGACGCTGATCCTTGGTCATCCAGTAGTGGTCGTCGAACTTGCCTGCCAGTTCAGCAACCGCCGCGCGGATCGTCTGCTGATCCTCGCTCAACTCGAAGTCCACAGTGCCTCCGCTCAACGAAATCCCGGCTGGATAACTCGACCTATGTTCGAATCATATCAACGGTCAGACCAAAATTAAAGCCCACGTTTGACCATCGAGGTGCTCGGGGCCGCGTCAGGCGGTGACCGGCACCGGCGGCAGCAGCGGCAGGGTGTCTGCAATGCGCTCGTTCCACGCTGCCGGTGCGCCGAACAGCACGCGGTCGAGCTTGGCCCGCTTGTAGAACAGGTGCAGATCATGCTCCCACGTGTAGCCGATGGCGCCGTGCAGGGTGAGCGCGCTGTCGGCGAGCTCGGCGGCGGCGGCGGTCACCTGTGCTTTCGCCACGGCGGCGTGCGTCGCACGTTCGGGCAGGCCCTCTTCAGCCGACTGCGCCGCGTAGAACGCGATGGACATCGAGGACTCGACGGTGACCAGCATCTGCGCGGCCGCGTGCTTGACCGCTTGGAAGGCACCGATCGGCCGCCCGAACTGCTGGCGCTGCTTGCTGTACTCGACTGTCAGGTGCAGCATCCGTTCGCAGGCCCCCAGCGCGTCAGCAGCCACCAGAATGGCTGCCCTGGTAGCGATTTCGACGAGGATCGCGGTGGCATCGATATCGAGTCGGCGCGCTGGGACACCGTCGAGGGTGAGATCGGCGACATCCCGCGAACGATCCAGCAGCGGCCGGGGCTGAACCCCCACACCCCCGGCTGCGCTGTCCACCAGCCACAGTGATGTCGCGTCGCCGTGGGGGGCGGGCACCAGTAATCGCCGGGCCCTCGTCGCGCCGAGCACGCACGGTATCCGTCCGCTCAGACGGTCGCCGGATATTTGAACTGATGTGGTGGCCGGGATCCGGTCTGCCCGAACGGCCAACGCGGTCACCTCACCGGACTCCACCGCGGCACGCACCAACGAGCCCTCGTCGGTCAGCGCCGGCACCACTAAGGCCGCCTGCAGCCAGCCCGCCGACGGCACCGCCGCGCGCCCTAACTCGCGCGCGGTCAGCGCCAGTTCGAGCATGCCACCGCCTTGGCCGCCGAGGTCCTCGTCGAAGCCCACACCGGACCAACCCTCGCCGACGAAGAGCTGCTCGAAGCCTGCGGGATCGCCGGCGTCCAGCCACCCGCGTACCACCTCTGACCGGGCGCGCTCCTGCAGCCACTCACGCAGCGCCGTGGTGAACAGTTCCTGTTCTTCGGAAAGCTCCCAGTGCATCGGCGTTTCTCCTGCCACACACCGGCCGGGACCATAGATTGATCGACGGCCGAACGAAATCAATGGTATCTTAGGTCAGACCATAACCCATGAGGGGAAGCCAATGGAAGCAGCGGGTGCGGCGACCAAACCCTCACGCTCTGATATCAGGCTGAGCCCTGTCGAAGTCCCCAAGGCGTCCGATGTGCTTGCCGGCGAGTTGCGGGAGCGGATCCTCAATGGCGAACTCGCCGAAGGTGCCCCACTGCCGGCGGAGCGCGAGTTAGTCAAGCAAACGCAGATGAGTCGCGCCACCGTGCGCGAAGCGCTGCGAATCCTCGAGGTGCAGAACCTCGTTCGGGTGAAAGCGGGCCGGGCCGGCGGCGCCTTTGTTCAGCGGCCCACCACAAAGTCGATGGCCAAATCTGTCAGCATGCTTATCCGCGGTAGGCGCATCAAACTGGCCGACCTCATGCAGACCAGGGAGGCACTCGAGCCGTTCTGCGCCGAGCTTGCCGCCCGCAATCGCACGGATAAGGAACTCGCCGAGCTCGATCGCGCCAACGAAGCGATCGTCGACCCCGAGGCCGACCTGGCGCAGTTCCTGCAAGCCAACGTCGACTGGCATGTGGGTGTCGCGGTGGCCAGTCACAACGAGCTGCTGACCGGGTTCATGATCGCGCTGTCGGAGGCGATCTATGCAGGTACCGAGAACGCAGCGTTCGTCGACGCCGAGGTTCGGGCGATCACCGCGAAGGCCCACCGGTCGATCACTGCGGCAATCCGGGATCGCGATACCGCCGCCGCGGGTCGGCGTATGCGTAGGCACGTGCACAGCTACGCCGACGCACTGGCCGAATCCGACGAGCGCGACGAGATCGTGGTCGGTGACCCCGCTGTAGGCGAATAACCGGCGCGTGCCCCGAAAGGGGGACCGAATAGCGCTCTTTCGGGGGAAGTCGTGCGACGGCTGCCTCGGCGATGATGGCGACATCTCAAGAAGTCACGAGGTGCCACGCGTGATCCGTACTGGGGATCGGTCGACGCCGCGCTGCTGAGGGTTTCAGGAGGAGCACGCGTGACGTCAGCGCCGCCAGATTTCGGAACCGATGATCTAGGCGAATGCAAGATCGTCTCTCCGTTGCGCGCGACCCGGTTCATGGACACATCGAAACGCCTTTTGTTCCGTGCGGATATCGAACAGCTGCGCGCTCAATTTCGAGCCGGCGTCGATCCGCCTGCCTTCGAGTTGGCGGGACCGCGGAAGAGCATCTATTTTGATCCTGGCGCCCTGAGGTGCGGGATCGTCACGTGTGGCGGGCTTTGCCCTGGTTTGAATGATGTCATTCGCTCTATCGTCTTCTGCCTAGGCGAAAAGTACGGTGTTGCAACAATTTACGGCTTCCGGTTCGGTTACGAGGGTCTAGTCGAGCGAAGCGCACGGACGCCGATCGAATTGACCACACGCCGAGTAAGTCAAATCCACGAAGTCGGCGGTACAGTGCTGGGCTCGTCCCGAGGTCCGCAACCGGCTGATGAAATGGTTGACACGCTTGAGCGGCTAGGAATCCAACTGTTGTTCACCATCGGGGGTGATGGAACGCTACGCGGTGCGCATTCGATCGTCGAGGAGATACGGCGACGGGAGCTGAAGATCGCCGTGGTGGGTGTGCCGAAGACGATCGACAACGACATCTCCTTCATTGATATGTCGTTCGGATTCGACACCGCGGTCGAGGCGGCACGCCAGGCGACGCGCGCGGCATATGTTGAGGCGTCGTGCCATCGGTCCGGTATCGGTTTGGTGAAGCTGATGGGTCGCGACTCCGGGTTCATCGCCAGCTTCGCCACACTTGCAGATACGCAGGTTGGCCTATGCCTGATCCCAGAAGTCGCGTTCAGCATCGATGGAGTGGTCCGAGCGGCCAATCAGCGCATCGAACGAGATGGATACGTGGTGATCGTCGTAGCAGAGGGAGCGGGCCAAACCCTGTTGGCCGATGCAGCGGAGTGGGATGCGTCAGGGAACCGTCGCCACGGTGATATCGGCGCGTTCTTACGAGACAAGCTCCCGGACGGCTTTCGGGCTCAAGGTATTTCGGTGAGCCTTAGATTCATCGACCCCAGCTACATGATCCGCAGCTTGCCCGCCAATGCTCGCGACGCCAACTTCTGCCTTCGATTGGGTCATGCAGCTGTTCACGCCGGCATGGCCGGCAAGACCGACACTGTCATCGGTTCCTGGCGACGCCGGTTGACTCATGTACCGATTCCGACGGCAGTCTCATCCCGGAAGACTGTCGACACCAACGGCTACCTGTGGCAGACCGTTCTCTCAGTGACAGGTCAGGCTGATGACCTGCATTCCGCGGTCCCGGTTTGACCCGTTGGGGTTCGCACGCGGCGCCTCATAGGGATAAGCCCCAAGGAGGCAAGCAAAGTTGCCCCTTTCGGGGGAAGCACTGCACCGGTCGCGTCGGCGACGATGGCGACGTCTGAGAAGTCACGAGGCAGCACTCGTGCTTACGAAGGGCAGCGGCGTAGTGGAAACAAAGACGAATTTGGAAAGACCTGCTCAGCGCCAACCCCACGTCGTCGTCCTCGGTGGAGGCTCCTGGGGCACTACCGTCGCGTCCATCTGCGCGCGCCGAGGCCCCACCTTGCAGTGGGTGCGCTCGAACGAGACGGCGAAAGACATCAACGAAAACCATCGCAACTCGAAGTATCTCGGCAATGAGGTCGAGTTGGCAGACACCCTCAAAGCCACCACCGACTTCTCTGAGGCCGCTAACTGTGCCGACGTCATCGTCATGGGGGTACCGTCGCACGGCTTCCGCGGCGTCCTGTGCGAACTCGCCAAGGAGCTGCGGCCGTGGGTGCCGGTGGTGTCGCTGGTGAAGGGGCTCGAGCAGGGCACCAATTCCCGGATGTCACAGATTGTCGACGAGGTGTTGCCCGGACATCCGGCTGGCATCCTTGCCGGGCCGAATATCGCCAGGGAGGTGGCCGACGGATACGCGGCCGCGGCGGTGCTGGCGATGCCGGACCAGCATCTGGCGGCCCGCCTCGCAGAGTTGTTCC
>Ga0207693_10000418_pt1 | contig 38629 bp, 33 predicted proteins | sample LARL81metaG_FD_184347 | JGI IMG/M metagenome (GOLD analysis project Ga0207693, IMG submission 184347) | Corn, switchgrass and miscanthus rhizosphere microbial communities from Kellogg Biological Station, Michigan, USA - LAR L8-1 metaG... | ecosystem: Host-associated > Plants > Roots >... | reverse complement strand
AAACTCTCTTTAGAACGGTCCCGTTTCCCCTGCGGGCCCGATTTCCCCCAAACGCTTCTGACATGCAGGCGCCCGGTCTTCCCCCCCGACCGGGCGCCGTTGTTTTCGCGCGCCGGCCACTTGCGTGGGTCCGTTGGGGCGGCTAGGGCGTAATGCTGCGTCTCGTTACTTGGAACATCAATTCGATCCGACTCCGCATAGACAATGTCCGCCGGCTCGTGGCGGACTGGGCGCCCGATGTCCTATGCCTCCAGGAGACCAAGACACCCGACGAGCACTTTCCTCGTGAGGCGTTCGAGGCGCTCGGCTATCGCCATATGCTGGTTCACGGGATGAAGGGATACAACGGCGTGGCGATCCTGTCTCGTGCCCCCTTTGCATCGGCAGTGACGAAAGCCTGGTGCAACCGCGCCGATTGCCGACATGCCATGGTCGGGCTACCCGGCGGCATCGAGCTTCACAACATCTATGTTCCGGCGGGCGGCGACGTTCCGGACCCGGGTACGAACCCCAAATTCTCCCATAAGTTGCAGTTTCTCGACGAGATCACGACCTGGTTCAGGAGGCAACGGCATGGCGGCCTTCCGATGATTGCCGTGGGTGATCTCAACATTGCCCCGCTAGAGACCGATGTCTGGTCGCACAAGCAGCTCCTAACGGTGGTCAGCCATACCCCCATCGAAGTGGACCGGCTCGGACAATTGCAACGAGCGGGCGATTTTGTCGACGCCGTCCGGCATTTCGTGCCGGCGCACGAGCGTTTGTATACCTGGTGGAGCTACCGCGCTCGCGATTGGGCAGCATCCGATCGCGGACGCCGCCTCGACCATGTTTGGGTGACGCCGTCACTCGTTGCCGCGCTAGGCGAAGCGCGGGTGCACCGGGACAGCCGCGGTTGGAGCAAGGCGTCCGACCACGTCCCTGTCATGGTGGCGATCGGTAGTTGATACGCCGGTACAGATTGTAGCGGCCTGGCTGGATCCCGCCCGGAAGCGGGAGAGGGCTCAATTCTTCAGCGCTGAGGGCTGGTTCGCTCACCAGTACCCCATTCAAACGCAAAAGAGGGACGATCAATGGGGCGACTTCGCCGGCAAGCGCCCTGCTGGCCTCAATGTCGCCGTTCCCGGCATCGAGGTGAGCAAGCACCACGCGATCGGCCAACCGGGAGCGGACGGCCGGGAGAGTCTCGCGCATATCGCCAAGCCAGAGCAGCCCTGATGGCGGGATGCAATCCGGGTGGGCCGCAACGGTACGTTCGCAAACATAGATTTGGCGGTTCGGGAAGAGCTTCCGAAGGTGGTCGTAAGTCCGGCCATTACCGAGGCCGAGCTCGAGCACTTCGCCATCCATATCCCCAATCAGATCGGCAGCCAATTCGAGACAGGCGCGTTGCGCCTCGAGCCGCCGGATGAAACTGTCCAGCCGGCTCCCCGGCATCACGCAGCGATGCCGGCGGTTTCGCGTAACTGCTTTACCTCGGCAAGGGCGGCGCTCAGCTGATTATTGGTCGATTCGACTCGGTGCGCCAGCTCCTGCATGATCGATACTGCCATATTCGGGAATTCGCGCACCATTCGCATGAATGGCTCCTTCGAGATGCGCAAAGCGATCAGACGATCTTTGGCACTAACCGTTGCGGTGCGCGGCACGTTACACAGGATCGCGATCTCACCGACGATTTCGTTAGCCCCCAGTGTGGCGACGGTCACCGGTCCCCCGGGGGTATCGACCATCACGTCGGCGTGGCCTTCGATGATCAGATAAGCAGCATCGGGCAGATCCCCTTGTCGGAACAACCGCTTCCCCGGGTCGAACGCCACCCGCTCGCTCATGAAAGCCAAGAGCTTCAGCTTTGAGGGTTCAATTTCGGCAAAAAACGGAACGCGCCGAAGCAACTCGAATTCCTGCTTGAGGCTCATTTCCTCCCTCCTCGGGCTCGTTTGCGATGGTTTTTCCTCATTCGGCCGCAACCAACAAGGACATCAGCGAATCATTGCCTTGCAGCTCCGATACGCTGCCCTGTTCTTGCAATTTGCCGCCGCTCAGGACGAGCGCCCGCTCGAAGTTCCGGGCGAGGCTCGCGCGATGCAGCACCCAGATAATCCCTCGGCCGGCAAATTCCTCTTTTAATCCCTTGCTGACCTTTGCCTGAGCTTGCCCATCGAGCGCCGAGGTCGCCTCGTTGAGGATCAAAAGATCGGGCCGTTTCAGCACGGCGCGCGCGATCGCGGCTTTCTGCCGTTGTGGCATGGATAAACGTGCCCCGCCGGAGCCGACGTTATAATCGAGTCCGACATCGATAATGATCTGGCGCAAGGACAATCCGTCGATCACATCGCCGAGGACCTTCGGAATGCGGACCGGCGCATCCGCTTCGCCGTAGGCGATTTTACCAAACAGGATGTTATCTTGAACAGAGGCGGCCGCATTGTACCGCTCGCGATCGAAGAACTCGACCTGCTGCCGCGCTGTTGTGGGCAGGTTGGCGCGAAATACCTTGCGTGCTTCGAGCAGCCGACGCTGCATAAGGTCGTCGAGAATGTCGAGCCGATGTCGCGCCGGGACCAGCTTGAATGGCAGCGAGAGAAGCTTGGCTCGATCTTGTTTGGCAAGGGCGGCGGTTCCACCTTCACCGATCCGCCCGAGGATAGCCACAAACTCGGGCAGGTCATTGGCACTGATGAAGCTGAATTGCTCGAAAAATTCATGATCGGGTGCCAAGTCGGCAAATAGTTCGATCATCGTTTCGGCCACCTGCTTGCCGGCAACGACCAGGTCTTCGGTCAGCCCGACCTTTGCCAAGACCTGCAGCACGTAGGCGTTGTCTGCGAGCGCTTCAAAATCGAAGACTGGGCCGATCGGGGTCCCGAACAATAAGTTTTCCGCCACTGATGCATTGGAGTTAAACCGCTCGGGATCATAAGTCTCGACGAGGTTGGTAATTCCGTCCTTGACAAGCCGTTGAGCGAGTGCCGCGCGGGCTCCCAAAAGCTGCATGGCGGCCTCGGGATGAAGCTCGGGATCCAGTCGCCAGCGCAACCCCAGCGAATATATCGCCTCCTCGAGGTCGACACGCGCGAGAACTTGCGTGATGCGTCGCGACAACCCCTCCAGACCTTCAACTCCTGCAGCTTCGTAATCGATCCAGTCGGCATGACGATCGAATTCAATATTCCCCGACAGCCGAGCTTCGTAGGCTTGTCGGGCTCGGCGTTTGGCCATCAACCCGACGTAATCGGCTGGGCGCACCGGGATGTGGCGAAGACCAAACAGCAAGTTGTCGCGCAGAGAGCCGGCGAACAGGTATGGCGTCGCGTCGACATACCCGATCCGGCGCCCAACCACCGCAGTTGGCAGCTTTGCCAATTCCAATCCGCCGATTGTGATCCGCCCGCTTGTAGGCGCTATCAGGCGGGCGAGCAATAAGGCCAGCTCATTCTTACCGCTGCCGCCTTGGCCAATGACGGCGACATGCTCACTGAGAGATACCGTGAAGCTAACCCCGTCGAGCGTGCGGCTGTTGTCGTCCTCGGCAAGCGACAGGTTGGCGACTGAGATTTCACCCTTCAAACGTGTGAAAGTTGGAGGCTCGGTCATCTGCAAACGTGCGTCGATCATTCCAGCCGGTTGAAACTGTTCTACGATTTGCTCGTACTTGATCCGCGAATCCTCCTTAATTTGGTAGAAATCGAGCAGCTCTTTCCAGGGCGAGGCCAAATCTTTGTACGCTGCCAGCACGGCAACCAAGGCACCGAAAGAGAGATTTCCACTGATAACTAAATACCCACCGATTGAATAAAAGAAAAATGGCGTAAGTTGAGCTATAAAATTATTTAGGAATTTGACAAAGAACTTTCTCTGATAAATTTCAAACCTGATGCTATACATCGTCCCTAGTATGTCAGAGAAAGTCGTAAGCTGTAATATTACCGAATCGTTGGCATGGATATCGCGAATGCCAGCTGCGGATTCGTGAACGCGGTCGGCCACCTCGCGCACCCTGCGGACACGCTGTTTCCCGAGTTGGTTCACCTTACGCTGCAGCTTCGGGATCAGATAGCCCTGCAGCGGATAAAGCGCGATTGCCGCTGCGCCGAGCACCGGATCCTGCATGAACATGAAAAATATGATCGTCAATAGCGTGCCCCCCTGGAATACCGGCGTAACAAAGGCATCGCCGATAAAACCGCCGAGCGATTCACATTCTGATGTAATCATTGGGATGATTTGAGCCGAAGAGGTCTTGCTGAATTGGGAAAGAGGAAAGCGCAGCATGCGATGATAAAGTTGATATCGGAACCGACGAAGCATGCGTTCGCCGAGCTTTCCTTTACATGTGTTTATATAATATTTGAATCCTCCATTTACGAAGACTAGAATCAAGAACAAACTGCACAAAAACAATAGGAATGGTACCTGGTTTAGGTCAAACCAGAGTATGCGTTGCGGAAATTGTTTACCGCCGATTGCGCGGTTGATAATTGTTTTTGGCAGATCGAGCGAGTAATAGAGGAAAGGAAAGGAAAGTATGGTGAGTGCCACCAGTAATAACTGCTGTGGTAAGCTGTGTCTGAGAATAAAACGATAAATAGTCGGCTCGAGCGCATTTGGATCATTGGTTTCCGTTTCAGGTGCTTGGGCGGCTGGTGAACCGGCCTGCTTCCTTGGTTGTAGCAGTGCCCTGAGCGCATTTCGCGAAGATGGAAGAGCGCCGTCTAAAGGGCCGACGACGGCCGCTACTCCCTTCATCACCATCGCTTTCATGAAAAGATCATTTCCCGCTAACGCCCCTTATGCAATAGTCCGGGGGTCGATGATGTGAGAGACCCACGTGTGACCGTTCACCGTCATCACAGACGGGTGCTTATCTATAGCCACGACAGCTTCGGATTAGGCCATTTACGGCGTTGTCGGGCCATCGCGCACTCGCTGGTGGATGCTGACCCCGCGGTCTCGATCCTGATCCTGTCCGGATCGCCGATTATCGGCAGCTTCGATTTCCGCTCCCGAGTTGATTTCGTGCGCGTGCCCGGTGTCATCAAGCTGCGCAACGGCGAATATGTCTCGCTCAATCTGCACATCGATATCGAGGAAACGTTGGCGATGCGCTCGTCGATAATTCGCCACACCGCCGACATCTTCGATCCCGACCTGCTGATCGTCGACAAGGAACCGTTGGGGTTGCGCGGCGAGGTGCGCGATACCCTCGATCTGCTACAGAGGCGCGGAACGGCCTTGGTCTTGGGACTCCGTGACGTGATGGATGACCCCGAAGCGCTGGAGAGCGAGTGGGAGCGGAAACAGGCCGTCCCGGCTTTGGGGGAATACTACGATGAGATCTGGGTTTACGGCCTTGCACAGATCTGTGATCCGCTCGCGGGTCTCCCGGTGCCGACGAGCGTCCGTGAGCGTATGACCTATACGGGGTACTTGAGGCGCACGGCCAGCGAGCTGCAACTCACGCCGGAGATCCGGGGCATAATCGATAAAGATTTCCTGCTTGTCACCCCGGGCGGCGGCGGGGATGGCGAGGCTTTGATCGATCTCGTGCTGTCCGCGTACGAGTACGATCGAGCCATTCCGCACCCTGCTCTGCTCGTCTTTGGTCCGTTCATGCTGCCGGAACAGCGAGCGGCATTCGCCGGTCGCGCGGCGCGGCTGGAGAATGTGCGTGCGATCACCTTCAACGCCCGACTCGAAAGTCTGATGGCGCGAGCGGCCGGTGTCATCGCGATGGGCGGCTATAACACGTTCTGTGAAATCTTGTCGTTCGACAAGCGTGCCCTGATCGTACCGAGGACTGCGCCGCGCTTGGAACAGTTAATCAGAACAGAGCGCGCCGCCGAGCTTGGTCTATTGACGGTGCTGTCCGAGGAACGGGGGCGAGACCCTCGTGTAATGAGCGCCGCCCTTCGCCGCATCATCCAGCAGCCGCGCCCTTCCGAGGTCTTTATCCCCGGGCTGCTGGAGGGCATGCCTGAGGTCAATCGCTTGGCCAGGAACTGGCTCGACCAAGGGCGGGCCGGTTGCTTTGCCGCACGGGCGCGTTACGGAACCTGATTGTGGCGGCACCCATCGGGGCAGCGGGTCGCGTCGCCTTCGTTCTCAAAGGCTATCCGCGGCTTTCCGAAACCTTCATTGCGCAGGAAATTCTGGCTTTGGAGCGACGCGGGCTGGAGATCCTGATCGTCTCCCTGCGTCATCCCACGGACCGCACGATCCATCCGATTCACCGCCTGATCCGCGCGCCTGTGCTTTACCTACCCGAATACCTCCACCAGGAGCCCGGGCGGGTTTGGCGCGGCTGGCTGCGGTCGCGCCGACGGCCTGGATACCGGGCGGCGCGGGCCGCATGGTTTTCGGACCTGTGCCGCAATCCGACCCCGAACCGCGTTCGCCGCTTCGGCCAGGCATTGGTGCTGGCGGCCGAGCTGCCGGAGGACATCGACCACGTCCATGCACATTTTCTGCACACTCCGGCATCTGTTGCCCGTTACACCGCCTTGTTAACCCGCATTGACTGGACAGCTTCGGCTCACGCCAAGGATATCTGGACTCAGCCGGAATGGGAGAAGCGCACTAAGCTGGCGGAAGCAAGATGGATCGTGGCCTGTACCGAAATCGCACGCCGCCATCTCGCGGGCTTAACGTCTCGGCCCGACGCTGTATCGCTTTGCTACCACGGCCTCGATCTCGAGCGTTTCGACTCGCCGCCGCCGCATTCTAACTGGCGCGACGGCAGTGACCTGGAATGGCCAGCCCTCATCCTCTCGGTCGGCCGAGCGGTCGCAAAAAAGGGCTATGACGATCTGCTCGAATCGCTTGCGCTTCTTCCCGCTGACCTTTGCTGGCGCTTTATCCATATCGGTTGCGGTCCCCACCTTGCGGCGCTGAGATTCCAGGCTGAACGGCTCGGTCTGTTGCACCGGATAGAATGGCGTGGCGCCGTAGCACAGCCGAGCGTACTCGCCGCGTATCGTGAGGCCGACCTCTTCGTGCTGCCGTCCAAGGTAGCTAGGGACGGTGATCGGGATGGCCTCCCCAACGTATTGATCGAGGCGCAAAGCCAACGGCTCGCGTGTGTTTCGACCAGCGTTTCGGGAATTCCGGAGTTGATCGAGCAAGGCGTAACCGGACTGCTGGTTTCGCCAGGCAGCCCGATCGCGCTCGCCGAGACGTTGGAGCACTTGATCCGCGATCCTGTGAAGCGGGACCGGGTTGGCGCGGCAGCCGAACGCCGAGTCCGCCGCCTTTTTCCCATGGAGACCGGGATCGATCTGCTGGCTACACGCTTTGGGCTAGCCTCCGCCGCCGTTCGGGGAGGCAGGGCTGAAGAGCCTGCTCTCAGGTTTCCTGGGGAGGTTTGTGATGCGGAGCGCGACGCACCGCAAATGGAATGCGAATCGCCTTCTACGCGCCGCTGAAAGCTCCCGATCATCCAACACCTTCGGGAGACCGTAGGGTTGCTCGGCTGTTTCTCGCCGCCTTGCGGGCCGCCGGGCACGACGCCTTCATAGCATCCCGATTTCGCAGCTATGACGCGAGCGGCGACCGGCTGCGTCAGGCTCGGGTGGCGTCCGTCGGCGCACGACTAACCGACCGTTTTGTTGGCCATTGCCGCGAGACGCCGGAGACCGCGCCGGAGCTTTGGTTTACCTATCACCTTTATCACAAGGCGCCGGATTGGTTGGGTCCGCAGATTGCCGATGTTCTCCGGATTCCCTATATCGTCGCTGAGGCTTCCGACGCGCCAAGGCAGGCCTCACGCGCTTGGGCGATCGGTCGTCAGGCGGCTCAGCACGCGATCAGGCAGGCCGACGCGGTAATCGGGCTGAACCCGGCTGATCGGGAGTGCGTCCTGCCGCTGTTGCGGGACACGTGGCGGTGGTTTCCGTTCAAGCCGTTCATCGATGCTGCTTCCTACACGGGGCGAGCGTGTACGAGGACCGGATCCACGCGCTTGATCGCGGTCGCGATGATGCGGCACGGTGACAAGCTGGCTTCGTACCGAATTCTCGGTGACGCCCTCTCGCGCTTGCTGGATCTGCCATGGTCGTTGGAGGTTATCGGCGATGGGCCAGCCAGGAGCGACGTCGAGGAGGCGCTCTATCCGCTCAAAGACCGAGTGATCTGGGCGGGGCAGATCGGCTCGATGCAAATTGCGCGACGGTTGTCCTCGGCCGATCTGTGCGTGTGGCCGGCCATCAACGAGGCTTTCGGTATGGCGCTGCTTGAGGCACAGGCGAGCGGGGTGCCGGTAGTGGCAGGCCGCAGCGGAGGCGTGGGCGAAATTGTCGTGCCCGGAGTAACCGGCCTTCTAGTCCGACCGGGCGACGCACCGGCCTTTGCGGAGGCAGTCCGCAGCCTGATTGTCGACGACCACCGGCGTACGGCTTTCGCCGAAGCCGCGCGGCAGCGTGTCAGGGCGGAACACGACTTGCCCTCCGCTGCACGCCGCCTGAACACGGTGATCGATATGGTATGGCAGGGTCTCAGGGCGTGAGAGGGAGGGGAGGGATTTCGTGACCGGCTCTGTTTTGCTCTATGTACAGCACCTGCTCGGCATCGGGCATTTGCAACGTTCGTTGCGGATTGTCGACGCGCTGGTGCGCGAGGGTATCAGAGTCACTTTGGTCTCAGGAGGAGAACCGATTTCCTCTCTGTCGTGCGCCCCGGCCCAACGCCTGGTCCAACTGCCCCCGATCAGAGCTTCCGACGTAGGGTTCAAGGTGCTGGTGGACGGGACGGGACGGCCGATTGACGAGGAGCTGCGAGAAGCGCGGCGCTCGGCGCTGCTGGCCTCCTTTGTGGACGAGCAGCCCGATGTTTTGTTGATCGAAGCGTTTCCGTTTGGCCGCCGGGCGTTTCGCTTCGAGCTAGACGCGCTGATCGAAGCCGCTCGATCGCGGCGCCCGCGGCCGCTCGTCCTTTGTTCACTTCGCGACATCGTTGTCGTGCACGATGACCTGCGGCGCTCCACGGAGATTGTCGATCGGGTTCGAACGGATTTCGATTTCGTGCTGGTGCATGGCGATCCAGCCTTCATCCCGCTTGATGATAGCTTCCCGCTTGCACTGCAAATCAGCGATCGCCTGATCTATACCGGCTACATAGCGGAGACCCACGGGGCCGGCAGGGCGGTTTACTCGGACGAGACGGCGGGCAGGAACGAGGTTGTGGTTTCGGCCGGCGGAGGTGCAGTCGGCGGTCAGTTGCTTACGACCGCAATCGAGACCCGCAGACGGGGATGCTTGGCGAACCTCAGATGGCGCCTGCTTGCCGGCCCCAACTTGCCCGAACCCGAATTTGGCGCCCTCGCCAAGCGGCTCCCCGAGGGCGTCGTCCTCGAACGGTATCGTCCAGATTTTCCGCGGATGTTGCGGCGATGCCGTGTATCGGTGAGTCAAGCAGGGTACAATACAGTCCTCGATATCCTGGCGGCGCGAGCGGCTGCCGTCGTCGTGCCCTTCGCCTCCGGGCGGGAAACCGAGCAGAGCCTGCGCGCGGAACGGCTTGCTAGCCGCGGCGTTCTTGAACTCGTTCGTGAGTACCAGCTGTCGCCCGAACGGCTCGCAGCTGCCATCGAGCGGGCGATTTCCGCTCCTCCGCCCACGATTGCGATTGACACTGGCGGTGCTTGGCGGAGTGCCGCGGTGATTGCGGAGATGATCCGCTCTCCCGAGCGAGAATTTGGTGTTGGTCGGGACTATCGATATGATCACTCGATGACCGGATTATTGCCGGGCTGATGATGGGCAAATGGCCCGATCTTGTGGCGGAATTCGACCGCTGGGAGGAAGCAGGACGTGTCGCGACTCTATGGTGGCGGGATGACGACGCAGTGGCACCGACCGCACGGTTGCGCCGCTTGCTGTCGATCGGTTCGGGAGTTCCGGTCTCGCTCGCCGTGATCCCGGCTGCAGCGGAATTGGAGCTCGCCGAGTGGCTCGCCCGCTGGGCGCGATCAACACCTGGCGCCCATGTCGCTGTGCTCCAGCATGGTTGGCGGCATCTGAACCACTCCCGAGTCGGCAAGAAGAGCGAATTCCCAATGGAGCGCGCGAGCGCAAAGGTAGCGCTCGACCTGACTGCCGGCCGGACCCGCCTTAGCGAATTGTTCGGAACCCGCGCACTGCCGGTCCTCGTACCGCCATGGAACCGTTTCGATGACTCGTTTCTGGTGTTGCTCGATAGTTGTGACCTAGCCGGGATTTCGCGAGCGCAACCGCGGGCGGACGCCCAACTAACGCCAGGCGTCACCGAGGTGAATATCCACGTCGATCTCGTTGCCTGGACAGGTGGTCGTGGCTTCATCGGGGAAGAAGCGGCATTGGGCGGTTTAGCGGGACACCTGCGGGCGCGGCGCAGCGGCGCCGTGAGCGCCGACGAGCCGACGGGAATCTTGACTCACCATCTTGTCCAGGACGAGGCGACGGACGCTTTTCTTGACCGGCTGATCGCTGTGAGTGTCTCTCATCCAGCGGTGCGCTGGGTCGGCGCACGCGAAATCTTCGCTTCTGCGGAATGACCCGTCACTCCTACCCACCTTCGGCTCTGTTCGGCGATTATCTCCGGGCCGCAGCTGGATTCTTTCCGACGATCGCGATTTTCGCGATAGGGCCGGTCGGGATCGTCGAAGCGACAATGCTGGGGGGGTTTGCTGCGCTGTTTGCAGTGTTTGGAGTCCGGACCGCGCTGCGGCATTGCACCCGCCTGGAAGCGACAGAGGAGGGTTTACGAGCGCCGAGTTGGTTAAGCGCCTCGATCTCGTGGAGCGAACTCGATCGGATGAAGCTTGCCTATTACTCTACGCGCCGGGACGGGCGTGAAGGGTGGATGCAGCTCGAGCTTCGCGCCGGTTGGTCGACTCTGCGCATCGACAGCCGAATCGAGGGCTTTGTTAACTTGGTCAGGGTCTCGGCCGAAGCCGCAGAGATGCGCGGTCTGTCCTTGGATCCAGCCACATTGCTCAACCTGCAGGCTCTCCGCATCGAGCAACCCGTCGCTATCGTATCGGCGCTACAGAAGGCGGCCGGGAGCTTAGTGTGACCGATCTCCTGCGAGTTCGCGATCTCCACGTCCGTTTCGCTGCGCCCGGCGGCTTTATCCGTGCGGTCACTGGTGTCTCGTTCCGTGTGCGCCCGCGATCGGTTATGGCTCTGGTCGGCGAATCAGGCTCCGGAAAATCGGTCGTCAGCCAAACAATTCTGCGGATACTTCCCCGGAGCGGGGTCATCACTCGGGGCGAGATTTTGTTCGCCGACCCTCGGCTCGATGGGAAGGTTGTCGATATTGCTCAGTTGCCGAGCGACAGCGCGAAGATGCGGGCGATCCGAGGAGGCAGGATCTCCATCATCTTCCAGGAGCCGATGACCTCCTTGTCGCCGCTGCACACGATCGGTAATCAGGTTGGAGAGGCGTTGCGACTTCATCGGCCGGTAACCGCCGCGCAGGCAGTCGAGTTGACTGATGATATGCTGCGCCTCGTCGGCTTCCCCGATCCCAGGCGCGCCTCCCGCAGTTACCCTTTCGAGTTGTCCGGCGGGTTGCGCCAGCGGGCGATGATTGCGATGGCGCTGGTCTGCCGTCCGGCGCTGCTGATCGCCGACGAGCCGACCACTGCGTTAGACGTGACTATCCAGGCACAGATTTTAAGGTTGATGGTCGACCTGCAGCATGAGCTGGATATGGCTGTGTTGCTGATCACTCATGACCTCGGTGTCGTGGCCAACGTCGCCGAGGAAATCGTTGTGATGTACCGCGGCGAGGTGATGGAGAGCGGCACGCTCGAAGACATCTTCCGCCGGGCGGAACACCCTTATCTGAAGGCGCTGCTGCGCGCCGTGCCGCGCTTCGATATGCAACCCGGCGAGCGCCTGGTCCCGATACGCGAGATACCGCCCGGAGATGCGCCGCATTTGATGGCGGAAAGGAGGAAATGGCCAGCCGATGCTGTCGGACCGCTGCTCGAATGCGTGGACGTCAGAAAGACGTACACGATCCGCAAAGGCGGGTTGTTCGGCAGCGCGAAATCGGATCCGCACGTCGTTGCAGTCGACGCGATTAGCATCAAGATCGAAAGAGGCGAGTGCCTTGGTCTTGTCGGTGAGAGTGGGTGCGGCAAGACGACCCTCAGTAAGGTATTGTTGCGGGCGGTGAATCCGGATTCGGGCTCGATCATTTTCAACGATCATGGGCGGTTGATCGATGTCCTCTCGCTTGCGGGCGATGATTTGAAGCAGTTTCGCCGACAAGTGCAGTTTGTGTTTCAAGATCCGTTCGGATCTCTGAACCCACGCATGACGGTCTACGACATCATCGAGGAACCGCTGGTGATCCATGGCATCGGCGATGAGCGCTCGCGTCGCGAAATGGTCCATGAGCTTGTCACCCTCGTCGGGCTTGATGTGCGGCATGTCAAACGTTATCCGCACAGCTTTTCCGGTGGTCAGCGCCAGCGCATCGGCATCGCCCGCGCCCTTGCACTGCGTCCGGGTCTTGTGATCTGCGACGAACCGACTTCGGCACTCGACGTTTCGATCCAGGCACAGATCCTGAATCTACTAATGGATCTGAAGAAAAAATTGGCCCTTACTTACCTTTTTATTTCACACAACCTCGCCGTTGTCGATTACATCGCCGACCGAATCGCAGTAATGTGCGCTGGGCGTATTGTCGAAATCGCCGACCGCGCAATGCTGTTTCGCAATCCGATTCATCCATACACCCAGGCCCTGCTCGCCGCTGTGCCGACACCGGACCCAGGGAAACGGCTTGATTTTAATCAGCTGCTCGCCGACAAGGCATCGGATCCGGAGGCGTGGCCCGATCCGTTCCGCCGCGATCCTGCAAACCCCCCTCGACTGATCGAGATTGCTGAGGGTCATTGTGTCGAAGCGAGTGAGCCTCCGCTCTTAGTGACCGGCTGGGAAACCAGCCGGGCCCGGGCGTAAGCCGCTGGTGCGAATGACCGAGCCCCGTCCGAACCGGCGCGAGGTAATGCGGCTCGGATTAGCGGTGACTGTTGCGCTCGTTGCACCGGACGAGGCATCCGCCGAGTTGCAGGAAACACCAGCCCTCAGAGATGATGTAGCAAACGGTAAGCTGCCTAAAGTCGAGCAGCGGGTGCCGGAAGATCCGGCTGTGGCAGAGCTTGAGACGATCGGCACTCCCGGAGGCGAGTTGCGGATGCTGATGGGTGGCCCCAAGGACACGCGTATGATGGTGGTGTACGGATATGCGAGGCTGGTCGGCTACACCCCTTCACTAAAGCTCGTACCGGATATTCTCAAATCCATCGAGGTCGAAGCCAATACGATCTTTACTTTGCATCTGCGCAAAGGACACAAATGGTCGGATGGCCAGCCGTTTATTGCAGAAGATTTCCGATACTGGTTCGAGGATGTCGCACAGAATAAATATTTGTCTCCTTCTGGTTTACCAATATCGATGTTGCCGCAAGGTGAGGGGCCTCACTTTGAGGTGTTGAGTGAAACGGCGGTTCGCTATACCTGGACAAGACCGAACCCGCTCTTCCTGCCGGATCTGGCGGGGCCAAGCCCGCTCTTCATCTACCGCCCGTCTCATTATCTGAAGCAATTTCACCAAAAATATGCCGACAAGGCGGTGCTAGACGCTTTGGTAAAACAGGCAAATCAACGTAATTGGGCGGCGTACCATAATAAATTAGATAGCATGTATCGCGCAGATAATCCCGATTTGCCGTCTCTAGAGCCTTGGATACTAAAGACAAGGCCACCTTCTGATCGCATCACATTCGAGAGGAATCCATATTACTATCGGATAGATAAGGAAGGTCATCAGCTGCCTTACATTGATCGTGTGATCCTGTCGGTAGCTGATGGCAAGATTATCCCGGCCAAGACCGGTGCCGGTGAGAGCGACCTCCAGGCTCGCTACCTTCGCTTCGACAACTATACTTTTCTAAAGGCGGGCGAAGAGCGTAACCATTACAAGGTTTGGCTGTGGCGGACCGGTCCCGGTAGCCAACTAGCGCTCTATCCAAACGTAAATGTCAACGACGATATCTGGCGCAGTCTCGTACGGGATTTGCGCTTTCGCCGAGCTTTGTCACTTGCAGTTGATCGCCACGAGATCAACCAAGTTATTTATTTCGGTCTAGCAATAGAAGGGCAGAACACTCTGCTGCCGCAGAGCCCCCTCTTCGAACCCCGGTATCGCGCGGCTTGGGCACGTTTCGATCCGCGTGAGGCCAACCGCCTCCTCGATCTGATCGGGCTTGTTAAGGGTAGCGATGGAATCCGTCAGCTTCCAGATGGAAGGCCGCTCGAGATTGTCGTCGAGAACTCGGGAGAATCAACGGAACAATCGGACGTACTGGAATTGATTAGGGACTCCTGGCGTCGCGTTGGGATCAAGCTTTTTGCCAAACCGTCGCAGTTGACGCTATTTCGACGCCGGGTCTTCTCCGGCGAGACGTTGATGTCGATCGATAAAGGGATCGAGAACGGATTAGCGACTGCCGCGATGTCACCTTGGGAATTCGCACCGACCACTCAGCAGCAATTGGAGTGGCCGAAATGGGGGCAGTATTATGAGACCAAAGGCGCGGCGGGCGAACCTCCCAGCCTGCCGTCCGCGATCCGGCTGAAGGAGCTTTACGAAGAGTGGCTCACCGCGGTGTCCGAGGAAGAGCACACGCGGATCTGGCATGACATGCTCCAGATCTGGGCCGATGAGGTTTTCTCGATCGGAACTGTCGCAGGTGTCCTGCAACCCGTCGTCGTCAACGCCAACCTTCGCAATATTCCCGACCAGGGGATCTACAATTGGGATCCGGGAGCCTACTTCGGCATTTACAAACCGGACGGTTTCTGGTTCGACCTGTCCGAGGTAGCAGCGAAGTCGGCGTCCGCCGTCTCACCGCCGGCGACTCCTCGGTAGGAAGCGACGCGATATGTTCAGCTATATTGTACACCGGATTCTCATTATGATCCCTACATTGATTGCAATCAGTATCGTAATTTTCACGATTATCAATTTGCCACCGGGTGACTATTTTTCCACTTACATAGCAGAATTGCAAAACTCGGGAGAGGCGGCGGATCTCGCCAAAATCAATTTTTTGAAAGCGCAGTACGGTTTCGACCGTCCGCTCTGGGAACAATACATATTCTGGGTTGGTGGCCTACTCCACGGCGACATGGGCTACTCTTTCGCCTATAACCTACCGGTCAATCAAGTGGTGGGCGACCGGTTATTGATGACGTTTATCGTGTCATTCACCACGATACTGTTCACATACATTGTAGCGTTCCCGATCGGTGTATATTCGGCAACGCATCAATATAGCTGGTCCGACCACGCCTTGACCTTGCTGGGATTTCTGGGGCTGGCCACGCCGAGCTTTTTGCTGGCGCTCGTGCTGCTTTACTTCTCCAATGTTTACCTCGGAGTCTCGATTGGCGGATTAATGGATCCGAAATACGTCAATCAGCCGTGGAGTTTCAATAAAGCCTTGTCGGTGGCTGCCCATCTTTGGATCCCGGTCGTCGTTATCGGTACGGCTGGAACAGCGAGCATGATCCGGCGCCTGCGCGCCAACTTGCTGGATGAGCTCCAGAAGCAGTATGTCGTGACGGCGCGTGCAAAGGGCCTCCATCCTCTCAAATTGCTGTTCAAGTATCCTCTGCGAATGGCTCTCAATCCGTTTATCTCCGATATCGGGTCGCTCCTGCCGCACGTTATTTCGGGGGCAGCGATTGTCTCGGTAGTGATGTCGTTACCGACCACCGGACCGATGCTGCTCGAAGCGCTGCGCAGTCAGGATATGTATCTTGCCGGCTCGTTCTTGATGTTCATGGCCTTCCTGACGGTGATCGGCGTCTTCATTTCAGATCTGGCGCTCGCCGCCCTCGATCCCCGTATTCGCCTGCAGGTGGGGCGGCGCCAATGAGCGAGATGACCTTCGCCGGCGGTGTCCCGCGAGACAGGACTGCTGGCGCGCCCGCGCCGGCCCCCGACCCGTTGCCGCATTACATTTCCGACGCGGCGTTCGATCCCTATTCCGTCGAGAGGATGACGCCGGCGCAGGAGCGCTTTTACATGGCGTCGGAGTGGCGAATGGTGTGGTGGAAACTGCGCCGCCACCGAATCGCCGTTCTGTCCGGCGCGATTCTGCTCGTCATGTACGTGTCGATCTTGTTCAGCGAATTCCTTGCTCCCTACGGGCTCGATGCCCGCAATACTGACTTCATCTACGCGCCACCTCAGCGGCTTCGGATTTTTGACCAAGGCCAACTCGTTGCGCCGTTTGTTTTTGGGTACGACTACCGGCTCGACATGAACAACCTCGAACGCGTTTATACGCCTAACGGGAAGCGGCAGCCGATCCGCTTTTTCTGCCGCGGCAGCGAATATCGGTTCTGGGGCCTGTTCCCCGCAGATCTACACCTCGTTTGCCCGGCCACCGGCGGGCAGCTTTTTTTGGCCGGCACCGATCGGCTGGGCCGTGATTTGTTGTCGCGAATGATCTACGGGGCTCGCATCTCGTTGACCGTCGGGCTGCTCGGCGTGGCCGTCAGTTTTACGCTTGGTATACTGATCGGTGGAATTGCCGGCTATTACGGCGGATGGACCGACATCCTGATCCAACGTGGAATCGAGGTGATCCAATCGTTTCCTCATTTGCCACTGTGGATGGCACTATCTGCGATCCTGCCTGTGAGCTGGAGCCCGATCCTCGTCTATGTCGGTATTACGCTGATCCTAGGCATGATCGAGTGGACCCATCTCGCCCGCGCAGTGCGGTCGAAACTCCTAGCACTACGCGAGGAAGACTTCTGTACCGCCGCTGTGCTGATGGGTGCGAAGCCCGTGCGGATAATCGGCCGGCATCTGCTGCCGAGTTTTATGAGCCATCTGATCGCCTCGGCCACCCTGATGATACCCGGTATGATCCTGGGCGAAACCGCGCTCTCCTTTCTCGGTCTCGGGCTGCGACCGCCGATGACAAGTTGGGGCGTATTGCTGAATGAAGCACAAAATATCAACGTGGTAGCGCTGTATCCGTGGCTGATGCTGCCCGTCGCGAGCATCATCATCACCGTCCTGGCCTTCAATTTCTTCGGCGACGGGTTACGCGATGCCGCCGATCCGTACCACTGAGGGAGGCGCGTCGGGTCGGCGCGGGAAGAGTCATGGCGGGCTGGTGTGGTGGATTGAACCGAATGCCGCTGAACGCACGGGCCGGATTGGTTCTGACGGTCATTGCAGCCTTGCTGCTTCTCGTTTCGGGAGCGCGGGCTTCGGCCGCAGAGGAGCCGGCAGCGAGGGCCCCGCTTCCCCCACCGCTGCAGAATGTCCCGGTCGAAGCCGGAGAGCTACAGAGGCCAACCGGGACCCCCGACCGGGGAGCGGAGCGTGGTCAATCGGCCCCCGGCCCGCCGACCATCAGCTTTGGCCGAACCCGGCCCTTGCAGAAGAAGCCCAACTTTGCCGCGGGGCCGCATCACGGTGCAGCTATTGCCGCGAAGCAAAGACCGCCTGTTCGATCGTCAGACCGTTCGAAAGACGGCGCCTCTCGCCAGCGAGACCGCCGCAGTATCGCCTTGGAAGCAAAGCGGGGCCGGGATCGATTGCCGATCGGGCCTCGGATGGGCCAACTGTCGCCGCCTAATGACGATACCACCCCAGGCATCGAGAGCATCACGAATTCCCGGGTGATGCCGCCACAAGCTCAGTCCCTGTATTATCCGGATTACTTTGCCGGCCCACCTGCATATGGCTATGCGCCGAGCTATCCCTTTACCTGGGCCCCACGCGGGCCTGGGGTGTTCCGGTAAGGGCGATCCACTCTTCAGACCACCATTCAGGAATTCAACAAATCCCGGATCCTCGTCGATAGAGGTCACTAACTCGATGATCAAACGTTTTCACGCACTCTATGTCGGCCAGATAGAGCTGGACAATATCGGTCTTCAGGGCACGCCAGCAAACGACCGCCGGTATGGGAACGAACGGCTCAGCGAGGTGTTCTGGACTGCCCGCGACGTGGCCAGGGAAATGGACGAACTGGGCTATTACGCTTTCTGGACGGCCGAGCACCATTTCCAGCGCGAAGGCTATGAATGCCTGCCCAACCTGATTCAACTCGGGCTGTGGCTGGCCACCCAGACACGGCGCCTGAAATTCGGCTGTGCCTTCAACATCCTCCCGATGTGGCATCCGATCCGGCTGGCGGAAGATTACGCGATGGCTGACATCGTCACCGACGGCCGCGTGATCCTGGGAGTGGGCCGCGGTTATCATACACGCGAAGTGGAGACCTTTGGAGCGCCTCTCCTCGATGCCGAAGCCAATCGCGAGCTGTTCGAGGAGCAGTTACAGCTGCTGCTGAAATGCTTCAACGAGGAGGCATTTCATCACAAGGGCAAATATTACGAAGCTCCGCCATCCGTGCCCTATCGCGGCTACCAGCTCCACGAAATCACGGTAGTACCACGGCCCAAGCATCTGCCCGTCGAGGTCTGGATGCCGATAGCCAGCGGCAGGACCATCGATATGATGGCGAAATACGGTCTGAAAGCGATGGTCACTCTGAACGGCGAAAAGATCCTCGACGACGTTGTTCGAGCCTTCCATGTCGCCTGCGTCCGGCACGGCCGCGCTACGCAGCTGGGGCAAGATATGATTTGGGGGGCGGGCGTATGCCTTGCCGACAATCGCGAGGAGGCGATCCGTCGCCTCGAGCCCTCCCACGACGAGCGCTATAAATGGTTCGCCCCGTTCGGCTTCGTGCGTTATGCCGATGAACAGGGCCGGACCTGGGGTACCCCCGGAGCACCGGCAAGAGTCCCGTCATTACGTGATGGCGTGAATCAAAAAGCTTGGTTCTGCGGTCCGCCGTCTCAGATCATCGAGGGGATCAAATCGATCGAGGCGAAGTATCCAGGCTTGGAGGATTTTATGATTCACTGGGCCGAGGGATTGCCGCCCAAGGAGTTCAAAGAACAGCTCAGGTGGTTCGCCAAGGACGTCATGCCGGCGTTCAACCGTAATTGAGCTCAAGGACTTTTCCGGTTACGGCCCGAGCGTGTCAGAACCACAACGAACGCAGCCGCGCCACCTGCTACCCTCGTAATCACGCCGAGGTCCTGCGATCGGTGGTTTCTGGCTCTCGTGTCGTCGACCTGCAGCACTTGTTCTGCCGATCAGGTGGCGCACCGGGCCAAGCGCTGGCTCGGCGCTGCGCGCCTCTTGTGGCATTCGGCGTCAGCTAACATCTTGTCGCGAGTGACGCACTGCTCCCAAGGTTGGAAGCGAGGTCACTGGAGAATTGCGATGCGCCCCTTGCAGCAAGTCCGCGGGACCCAAGACCTTCTCCCAGCGGCGGCGCGACGCCATCGGCAAGTGAGCGAGACAGCGCGCGCCGTCGCTGAACTTTACGGCTTTGTCGAGATGACAACACCAATCTTCGAATTCACAGAAGTGTTCGCACGGCCGATCGGCGAACACACAGACATAGTTGCCAAGGAGATGTATACGTTTACTGACCGCGGCGGAGAAGAGGTAACCCTGCGGCCGGAGAACACTGCCGGGGTAGTCCGCGCGGTACTTTCGAACGGCCTCGTTCAGAGCGTGCCGCTGAAATTCTTCTACAGCGGCCCGATGTTCCGTTACGAACGGCCGCAAAAGGGCCGGTTCCGTCAATTTCACCAAATTGGCGTCGAACTGATCGGCGTCCCGCAACCGCAAGCCGATATCGAGGTCATCGCATCGGGCCGCCGCATCCTCGACGCACTCGGTATAGGAGACCGCATCGTTCTCGAACTCAATACGCTGGGTGACCTAGGGAGCCGCGACGCTTACCGCCGGGCGCTTGTTTCTTACTTTTCGTCGCGCGTCTCCGAGTTGTCGGAGGATAGTCGGCGGCGGCTCGAGCGCAACCCGCTCCGCATACTCGACTCGAAAGAAGAAACCGACAGGCGCGTCGCTCAAGACGCTCCCCTCTTTGCCGACTACCAAAACGCCGAGTCACGGCGTTTTTTCGATCGGGTCAGCGAAGGGCTCGATTTGCTCGGAATCAACTATCGGCTGAACCCACGCCTCGTCCGCGGCCTCGACTACTACACCCATACCGCGTTCGAGTTCGTTACCACCGACCTTGGCGCCCAAGGCACGGTGATGGGCGGCGGTCGATATGACGGGCTGGTCGAGATGATGGGTGGGCCAGCGATGCCCGGAGTCGGCTGGGCAGCCGGTGTCGAGCGCCTCGCGATGCTGATCGCCGAGCCGCTTCCGCCGCAACGCCCTTTTGCTCTCGTTCCAATCGGCGAAGTCGGTGAAACCGCGGCGCTAAAGCTAGCTGAAGACCTTCGCGATCGAGGCTTCACGATCGATCTCGGCTATTCCGGCAATCTTGCACGCCGTCTGCGCCGGGCAAACCGGATCGGCGCGCGCGCCGCCATATTGCTGGGCGACGACGAATTGGCGCGCTGTGCTGCAACTTTGCGTAATCTGGATAACGGCGTGCAGAGCGAGGTACCGCTCGCCGAATTGCCGGCGCGGCTCCAAGCGCTCGCCGAAGAGCAAATCATTTTTTGAGTTTTTCGCACAGTGGAAGCATCTCTCGAAGCGAATTTGGATCAGCTCCTGCGGCGCCATGCGGAGTTGCGCGATGCGCTTAGCCGCTCGGGCCTCACGGGCGCCGACTTCGCCAAATTGTCCAAGGAATTTAGCGAGCTGACGCCAGTCGTCGACGGGATCGAGAAACTGCGCCGCGCCCGCGCGGAGTTATCTTCGCTCGTGGAGATCGCCGGATCGAGCGAGGATAGAGACCTGCAGCAGCTTGCCGAGGACGAGCTGCGGGCGTTACGTGAGCGTCTGCCCATTCTTGAGCAGCAGGTAAAATTCGCGCTGCTCCCGAAAGATGTCGACGATCAGCGGAATGCTATTCTCGAAGTCCGCGCAGGCACCGGCGGCGACGAGGCGGCATTGTTCGCCGCGGAACTCTTTCGAATGTACCAAAGATACGCTGCATTGCGCGGATGGCGGTTCGAAATCCTCAACCTTTCCGAAACCGGTCTCGGCGGGTTCAAAGAGGCCAGCGCTTTGATCAGTGGTCGGGACGTTTTTGCCAGACTGAAATTCGAGTCGGGCGTTCATCGCGTCCAGCGCGTACCCGAAACCGAGACCGGCGGTCGTATTCACACCTCTGCCGCAACCGTCGCTGTGCTTCCCGAGGCGGAGGACGTCGATGTCCGCATCGACGAGAGGGATCTGCGCGTCGACGTCTTCCGTGCAAGTGGGCCTGGCGGTCAGTCGGTGAACACGACCGATAGCGCGGTGCGGATCACCCATACCCCGACTGGTGTGGTAGTGATCCAGCAGGACGAGAAATCACAGCACAAGAATAAGGCGAAAGCACTAAAGGTGCTACGCTCGCGTCTCTACGACATGGAGCGGCAGGCGCGTGACAGCGCCCGCGCCGCCGAGAGGAGAAGCCAAGTCGGCAGCGGCGACCGATCGGAAAGAATCCGCACCTACAATTTCCCTCAAGGGCGGGTAACCGACCATCGTATCAACGTGACCCTTTACAAGATAGACAAGGTGATGAACGGCGAGGCGTTGGACGAGATCATCGAGGCGATTTCAGCAGAAAATCAGGCCGCAAGATTGGCGGCTGTTGAAACACGCTGATGGAGACGCACGGCTCGCTCGTTGCCGAAGCGGCAGCAGCATTGTCGGCCGCTGGTTTCGCGGATGCACGGCGCCAAGCCCGTCGATTGATCTCTGAAGCCCTCGCGATAACGCAGTCTGACCTTTTCGGCCACCCAGATCGCGCGATAGATGAGCAGCAGATCGGGCGGGTGCGAGTTCTGTTGGATCGCAGGGTCGCCGGCGAGCCCCTAAGTCGCATTCTCGCTAAGCGCGAATTCTGGGGACTGGAATTTACCTTGTCGGCTGATACTCTCGATCCTCGGCCCGAGACGGAGACAATCGTTGAGGCCGTGCTGCGGCGGAAACTCGATCGGCATGCGCCCCTGCGCCTGCTTGATCTCGGCACCGGTACAGGCTGCCTTCTATTGGCTCTCCTCTCTGAATTCCCGGGGGCGGATGGCGTTGGCATCGATATCGCCGAGGGCGCGGTGAGGACGGCAGCACGAAATGCGGTGTTGCTCGGACTCGCAGATCGTGCGCGCTTCTTCGTCGGTGATTGGGCCGGCGCGGTGTCAGGCAGGTTTGATGCTATTGTCGTCAATCCGCCCTACATCATGAGCGAGTCACTCGTGCTGCTGCCTCGCGAAGTCGCATGTTACGATCCATGGCGGGCACTCGACGGTGGTGAGGACGGGTTGCGCTCGTATCGGGCGATAGCCGAGGCTATACCAAAGCTTGTTTCTCCCGACGGGATCGTCGCCACCGAAATCAGCGGCGGCCAGGCCGATGCGGTCGCCGCCATACTAAGGGCTAACGGTTTGGTCGTGGACGGTATCGAAAAGGACCTTGCCGGTGTTACTCGATGCGTGGTCGCTCTCCCCCCGCCGCAAAGAAGGTTGTAGGCAGAAAAAGGTTGGAATACGTCGCGGTCCCGTCTAGGCTGACCTCGCTCGGGGGCTCGGTGCTGCGACCGAGGCGCAACGCCCACCTCAAACCGCCCGAGAGGGGCTAGGGGAATGCTCCCGCCGGACGAAGGTCCGATAATGTCCACCGCGATTAGACAGGTGTCATGAGACCAGGACCCAACAAACGCTCGCGCGGCCGCAACAATGGGAACAATCCGCACCATAACCGTCCGCGAATGCCTCACCGTATGCAGACTTTTGACAGCAATGGCCCTAACGTAAAGATCCGTGGCAACGCTTACCAAGTCTTCGAACGCTATGTGGCGCTCGCACGTGAGGCCGCGGCAAGCGGCGATCGGATAGCAGCCGAAAACCTATATCAGCATGCGGAGCATTACTTTCGCGTAATGAATGCCAACGGTGAAGCTACCTCACATGGGGCACCGCCGCGCCCGACCACTCCGGCCGATCTCGAGATAGGTGGCGCTGAAGGCGAACGGCAAGAGTCGGGAGAAAACGTTGTGCAACCCTCTCCGCAGCCATTGCCGGACGATCAGCCGCCCGGCTATCAGCCGCCCGGCTTTTGAACGCCAGCAATCGTCGCTGACAAGAGCGTCCGGAGGGCGCAGAGGCGAGAAGCGGAGGCCGGTTTCATCCCTCCTGATCAGCGCCGACGACGAGGTGGCATTCGTGGACCTGGTCGCGTGGAATTCGCAATGTTGCTGGGGGGTTTAATTGGCGCAAGACCAAGGTGTCCCCTTCCCAGCCGACGAATTGCTTTATTAAAACCGCCTGCCCTTGCTTATAGACGACTACGTCACGGCCGCGGATCGGTGGCTTGAACGGATTTACGTGTAATAGCCACCCCGGCTCGTAGCGCGGTTCCATGCTATCGCCGACCATGTAAATGGCGTAAGCCGAACGCACGCCGTTCAAGTTGGCGGGACGTGGCGTGTATCCGATCGGGCCATCCTCAAGAAACATCTCCTGGTCGGCGCCGCCGCGTGCGCCGCTACGGATCGGTATCCGATCCGGCTCGTGAAGCAGTCGTGCCGGTGGGACGGTTGGCCCAGTCGATCCAGTAGACGGGGGGCGACCCCGTCCGGGGCGTGGTCCCTCGCTCGCTGGCGGATCTGCGCTCGTATCCACGGCATGACGCAGGACCTCGTCTTCTGGTACATGCAAAAAAGCCGCGATGTGGACGACCTCCAGCGGCTTCATCTGACGATCTCCCTTTAGCATTCGAGACACGGCGGATGGAGCAAGGCGGAGATGGCGAGCAAGATCTGCCTGTGACGCGCCGACACGCGCCAAAGCTTGGTTGAACCAGGAACCGTCCATAATGCGTCCTTCACAATTTGCTATTGTTGACACAGCAACGCTCGATGCCTAACATACCGGTGCATTACTGACAAGCCATATGATGAACAGTTCGGCAAATATGACAAAGCTTCTTTCGTACTCGGTAAACGACGATTGCGAGGACCCCGGTTGTGCCTATGTCGTCGAGGAGTCTGACGGCCGGCGTACTTGCGGGGCGCCGCGCCGACCTTCTTCGTCTTACTGTCCCCATCATCATTCGCTTTGCTATATTGTCGGTGGCAGCGAGGCCGAAGTCGATCGGTTGCGCGAAGTCGAGGCGTTGGCGAGTGCAGTAGGCGGCCGACGCGCACGGCGCCGGTCGGCGCCCACCCGACAGTTTCTGACACGTCTGGAACGAGCGGTTCGTGATTTTCTGTGACCCAAGTGTTCATGTTATGTTCGAGGGATTGATTGATGGCAGGGTATCGTGTCCGGCGAAGGCCGCCAGTCGGCGAGGTCGCGGATATTGTGCCAACAGCGGAGCGGCACAACCACGGCATCGTTGAACGACTGGAACAGACGATAGGCGACAGTTCAGGACGTCCTAGCCGACCCTACCGCTTTGTCGACACACTAGCGGCTATGGAGAGACGGGGTTCGATCACCGCGGGGATGCGGCAAGCTGGTGAGGATTTTCGGGATCGCTTTGCCATCGCGCAACTCGATCCGTTGCGCGCCTTTGACACATCGCGGCTGCGGATCGGGAGCGGAGCAGGTTTCAGATCTGGAAATGAGCCCGGCTCGCGCATTGAAAACGCACGCGAAGCGGTATGGCACGCGATCCTTGCCGTGGGTGGCCTCGGTTCTGCCGGCGGCTCTTGTGTTTGGCACGTCTTAGGCTGGCAACGGTCGCTGAAGGAATGGGCCCTCGAGCAGGGGTGGAGAGGGCGGCGCGTCAGCCAGGAGGCAGCGTCCGGCATCCTGATCGCCTCACTCGGCGCACTCGAAGCCCATTTCGCTAGATCTCGCAATTGCTAATCACTTATTTATGGATTGACAATTCAGGATCAAAGTGGTATAGTTTCTCCAAGCTGGCAAGAATGGGTGACGAGATTACGACCACCTGCCGGCATCGCCGCACCGGGGCCGGGTGGTTCGGCTCCCGGTTGCAGCTTTTGCGCCGCACCACGATCAGACCGGAACGGCCGGCCCCGAGGGCCTACGCTCGAAGACAACGCGAGCTGTGACTGAAGCGGACGCAGCGCGAACTCGGACCTGACTCGCTTCGGGCGGCGCGACCGTGGGCTGCACCAAGACGTCGGAGTTTGATTGAGCGTCGGGTTCTCCGGCCACGTTCGTGCCACAGCACTACGATGACAAGGGGTTACACCGAAAGGGTCTCGCTGAGGATGCGCCTGAAGTGCTTGCGGACCCGTTCGCTTGCGTTGGCACCGAAGGTGCCGAGAACTGAACTCGGCGCGACTTTGACGCCCGCCGAAGCCCGGGCGCTCCTTTATGACTGGGCCTTCTGGGCACGTCCCAATCAGTTGCCGCCTGATGGCGAATGGCGGGTATGGCTCGTGCTTGCGGGGCGCGGCTTTGGCAAGACGCGAACCGGCGCAGAAATGATACGCGCTCTGGCGACCGCAGGAACGGCCCAGCGTCTCGCGCTCGTAGCGCCGACGGCCGGCGATGCCCGCGATGTCATGGTCGAAGGGGAAAGCGGCATCCTGGCCATCTCGCCACCCTGGGAGCGGCCGCGCTATGAGCCCTCCAAACGTCGCCTCACCTGGGCGAATGGAGCGATCGCCACTTTGTTCAGTGCCGACGAACCCGAACGCCTTCGCGGACCGCAGCACGACGCGGCCTGGTGCGACGAACTTGGCGCCTGGCGCCATCCCGAGGCTTGGGACATGCTGATGTTCGGGCTGCGACTGGGAACTGATCCGCGCGTTGTGGTGACAACTACACCGCGGGCGACGACGTTGCTTCGTGGGCTGATTGGTGATCCAACGGTCATCGTTACGCGAGGGACCACCTACGAGAACCGCGCCAATCTCGCCCCGGCTTTTTTCGGACAGATAATCCAGAAATATCACGGTACTCGCTTGGGCCGCCAAGAGCTCGAAGCAGAACTTCTTGAGGATGTGCCGGGCGCCTTGTGGAACCGCGGCATGTTGGAAGGATCGCGATCCCCCACGGCCCCGCCGCTGATCAGAGTGGTGGTCGCCATCGATCCGGCCGCGAGCTCGACTGACCGGGCCGACGAAACCGGCATTATTGTAGCCGGCAGGGATGAAGGCGGACGGGGTTGGGTGCTCGCCGACGCCTCGGGTCGCTATCAACCCGCGGAATGGGCCAGGACAGCCGTTTCAGTCTATCGCGCCCACAGGGCCGACCGGATCGTCGCCGAGGTGAACAATGGCGGCGACATGGTCGAGGCGACGCTGCGGATGATCGAGCCTGACGCGCCGTTCGCCGCCGTGCGGGCTTCGCGAGGAAAGGTAACGCGTGCAGAACCGATTGCGGCACTCTACGAGCAAGGCCGGGTGCACCACGTCGGCATGTTCCCTGAACTCGAGGATCAGATGTGCGCATTTACTGCCGATGCGCATGGCAACCTTTCACGTTCGACCAGCTATTCTCCGGATCGAGTCGACGCCTTGGTGTGGGCGTTGACCGATCTCTTTGTCGAACCCATGCCCGCAGAGGGGATTTACGAGGTGTATCGCCGGCTGAGTGGTCAGCTGGCCGGTAATACAAAACGCCGTACTTGAAAATCATTAGCTGACCATTACCGGGAAGGAGTTGATCATTGACGCTTCTCGTCAAGGACGCCAACACGACGATACAACCGATTTCGACGCAGGCTGATATTGCGGGCAACCTCGTCCCGGTTCATACGCCCGCCGCAATCGCGGGCGGCGTCGCGACTCCGGTCGGCCCGACCGCTCCGCTTCCGGTTATCAATGCTGCTGGCGCTCCAGCGATCGACGGCAGCGGCACCGTGACCACCGGAGGTATGGCGCAGACGCTCTTCGGTGGCATCGTACCGCTCAACGGGTTCCTAGTCGCGAACAACTCCTCGGCTACCCTCTATATTTCGGATGTCGGTACGGCAAGCGCCGGTGGAAGCTCGATCCCCATCGCTCCCGGTGCCTCCTTCGTCACGCCGTCCGGCTACAAATCGGGGGGTACGGTCAGCCTTTATGCAAGCTCGGCAGGCCAGTCCTTCGCGGCTCGGAGATGGTGATGCCTCTGCCGACACCAGCATCTGTGCCGGATCTGGCCACGTCGATGCCGACAGTCTTTGCCGTAGCCCTCGGACTTTGGTTCGCCACGACGACCGCCATTCTAATCGCGGAGACCCGTCTGGTGCACCGCATTGCGAAGTTTCGCTTCCATAACATATGGCGAGTGCTCCCCGTGGTCCACGTCCTGGCTGCCCGATCACATTGGAGAAACAGTCTGTGACTGTCAGACAGACAAGCGCATTCCGCCGAGCTCACTGGCAGCCGGCTACAGGGTTGCAGCTCACCCGCACTCTTCTGCGAATTACGGCGTTTGCCTTCGGTCTCGGGGTCACCCTCCCCACCTTGGCACAGACGATCAATGGCAGCTCAATTGACGTAACCGGCCAGTCCACCCTGCAAGGTGACGTGGTCATGTGTTCCGGGCACCCCTGGATTGATGTACGTTGTAATGGCGCCATGGCCGACGGTAATCATGACGACACCAGCGCCATAAACAGCACGATTTCAACCGCTATCGCCAATAATTGGCCGGTGCACTTGTCGGCTGGAACCTACAAAGTTACCTCGCCGATAGCCATCGACTACGCCAGCCAGGCGGGCAAAGGGTTTCGCATCATCTCGGATGGTGCCATCATCGACGGTCGAACAATCGCGTCCGGCCCCGTACTACAGATCGAATGTGGCGGAGGTACGACCAGCAGCCCCACAGGGTGCTTTTACTTTAGAGAAGAGGGAACTCTATTCGTCAACGGCAATACGCCGGCATATGTGGTCGTGCTCGGCAAAACTGATTTTTCCGATGCACATAATTCGGCAAAAATCGACCATCTGATCGTCAATAATACTAGTACAGCCTCCGCCGGCGGAGGGTGCCAATTCAATTACCTGCTAGATACTGATATTTACGCGGTTTGTGTGGCAGCCGGTGGAGCGGCTGGGCTCGCGCTCGAACAGGTTCAGTTTTCTCGTATATCCGGTGCGGGTACGGCAGAGGGAACCGGCGGTCGCGGAGTTGTTCTGGAGAACGGCTATAATTTCAGCAATACTTTTTTTGCGCTAGATCTGGAAGTCTCCCCGGTATGCCTCTCGATAACCTTCGATCATAATGGGCTTAACACTTTCATATCACCTTATTTCAACTGTGTCACAGCGGTGGCTACGACGGCGAGCCTCGGCAATGTGCTGATCAACCCCAATTATGGCGGCGCAACGGTCAATTTTGGACCGCTGTCAGCAGGAATATCAGTAATTGGCACGGGATCCCGAGACAATTGGCTGTTTCCGACAGCTGGGTCCTATTTCGCCACGCCAATCGATGATGGACTCAGTGTCTCAAACTACAATGCTCCAGGGACATCGATGTCGGTGACCCTGCCCGCTATTACCAGCGTCAATGCCGGGTGGAGCATGGGATTTGCTTCCGACAATAGCAAAGGTATGACAATTACGACCACCACCGGTTCGATCGTCTCGGGCGGAAAGAGCGTCGGATCAATTACGCTAGGTGCCGGGAATTATGAATATGTCCGACTGCAGTCGGATGGGAGCAATTTTCGGATTGTCTCGTCGACTCGAAATACGCGTTTGGCGAATGGCTTTGAACCGCCGCCCTGGCCGAGCAACTGGCTCTTCCCGGCCAGTTCCGGCTATGCCGCCGGTCTCGGCGACAACGGCAACATCTTGTCGAGCTATAACAGCGCCTCCGGTTTGACCGTGACGCTACCTTCCACAAGTGGACTTCCAGACGGCTGGTCCATGGGCTTTGCCACTGACAATGGCAAGGGTCTTACGGTTGAGGTGAACAACACCACGGGCGGGCACATCGTGTGGCCGGGTTCGGGCGGGTCGAAAACATCATTGGTAATGGCGAACACGAGCCAGGGCGCTTACGAGTTCATGGTGCTGCAGTACGATGGCAACGGTATTTTTCGGGTTCTTGAAGCGACATCATCTACTGCGCAAGCGATCGGGATGATCGGCGCCGCCGGAATCAGCAGCTGGAGCTTCCCCATGGCGAGCTCTTATTCCGCTAGCGTCGCCGACAATGGTCATGTGGTGTCAAGCCTCAACAGTCCAGCTCCTTATTTGGCTGTAACGCTGCCACCGACGTCGTCGGTGCCAATGGGATGGACTATCGGCATCGCGACCGACGGCAACAAGACCGCCTCGGTGCAAGTCAACTCTACGTCCGGCGGGCGCATTCTCTACCCGGGTAGCGGCGCGACTACGACTTCGTCCTCGCTCGCCGAAGCCAATTACGAACTTCTAGTTCTGCAATTCGACGGTGGCAATTTTCGGGTGATCCAGGCAACGCCGGCGACGGCCACCTTGATGGGGATCACCGGCAATGCCCCGGGGATCAATCGCTGGAGCTTCCCGGCAGTCAGCACCTATGCGGCCTCGCAAAGCGACGCCGGCAACTCATTGTCCAGCTACAACACCCCGACCGGATCGCTGACCGCGACCTTGCCGCCGACCACGGCGATCACCGCCGGCTGGACGATGGGGTTTGCTACCGACAACGGTAAGACCATAACCGTTCAGGTCAACGGCGCTTCTGGCGGACATATCCTTTATCCCGCCGGGGCGACCGGCACTGCCAGCAACTCGGTGACGCTCGCCGCAGTAAACTACGAATTTCTGACGCTGCAATTCGACGGCAGTAATTTTCGAATAATGTCAATTACACCTCGCAGTGCCGCGGCGCTGGGCATGTTCGGACATCCAATTACCGCTGGGGCGACCCCGTCGCTCGGTTCTGGAACTAGCGATTGTGGCGCGGCGCCCTCGATCGGCGGCAATGACAGCGCCGGCCGGGTTACCGTCGGTTCTGGCAATGGCGGCCGTTGTACGATTACATTCGTATCGCCGTGGCCGAACCCTCCGGTGTGCTCGGCTTTCGACGAAACCACGGCGACCCTCGCACGGCCGACAGCGACCTCGACGGCCAGCGTGGCGCTTACCGGGACGTTCGCGGACGGCGATCTCCTCGTTTACAACTGCGTCGGCTTCCAATGATCAGGACCGCCTCCACCGGAGGAATCGGGGTGGGCAGCGACGTTATTGCTGTCGGCCATCCATGGACATCTCGGAGTCGCTCTGATGCCTGTTCCTGACGACAAACGGATTTCGTTGGCGTCCTACACTTGGGGAAGCTCGTGGGATCAGAACGACATCACCCGATTCCGCGATATCTTTCAGCCCGACCGAGGAAATTTTTCGCCCAGTTATCCGCTGGTACCGCCGGAGCGCGAGCAGATACGCCTTTGGGATTACCCGGTCGGCTACAATGCGATCTATACGCCGCGCTCTTACGAAGCGATCGGTTTCGACGAGTTGCGAGCACTAGCCGAAAGTCACGACATCACCCGGCTCGCGATCGAAACGCGGAAGGATCAAATCGAAAAACTCGAATGGACGATCAAGTCACGCAACGAGAAATCGCCCGGCGTAAACGCCGCCCTACGGATTGACCAGCTGACCGAGTTCTGGAGAAGCCCCGATGGCGAACAACCCTTTGCGACCTGGCTTCGCGAAGCGCTTGAGGACGTCCTCGTGCTTGACGCTGCGGCATTCGAATTACGCCGTAACCGCGGCGGCGATGTCGTCGGGCTCGATATCGTCGATGGTTCGACAATCAAGGTGTTGCTTGACGACACCGGCCGGCGTCCACGGCCTCCAGCCCCGGCTTACGAACAGATAATTCACGGGCGACCCTGGCGTCTCCTGACCAGCGAGGAACTGGTCTACCTGCCGCGGAACCCACGGCCGCACAAGGCGTATGGCTTCAGCCCCGTAGAGCAGATCGTCACGACGGTCAATATCGGGCTGCGTCGCCAAGCAATGCAGTTACAACATTTCACGGAGGGCAATGTTCCACCCGGTCTGCTGAATGCGCCGGACGGGTGGAGCGCCGAGCAGATCCGGCAATTCCAGGAGTGGTTCGACTCGATCCTCGCGGGAAATACGGCAAATCGTACTCGCCTCGTCTGGGGTCCCAGCGGCGCCAAATACCAAGCCTTCAAGGAGGCGCCATATAAGGACGATTTCGACGAGTGGCTAACGCGGATTGTCTGCTACGCATTCTCGTTGCCCCCTACCGCCTTTACCCCGCAGGTCAACCGCGCTACGGCGCAGACTGCCCAGGAAGCAGCCCTCGAAGAAGGTCTCACGCCCTTGCTAGGTTGGGTGAAGCGGCTGGTCGACGGCGTCATTCAGACCAGGATGGGTCATGTCGATCTTGAGTTCGCCTGGTCGAATACCCGACCGACTGACCCAAAGGATCAGGCAACGATCCTCAGCAGTTATGTAAAGGACGGGATCTACGCGCTCAACGAGGCGCGCGACATTCTGGGAATGCACCCGGTCGCAGGCGGAGACGAACCGATGTTCTCGACTGCAAATGGTCCTGTATTGTTAAGCCAGGCAGTCAAGAAAATCGACGTCTAGCAGAAAAATACTTAAGCTCCGCCATCGGAAATTACTCCTTGTGGACGGCGAGCGGCGAGGTCGAGTTTATCCACGCCGCTGCTTTCCGCTCTCGTATGCTATTGGTGCTAGAATCTTGCTCACTGGCGATCGAGCCCGGCGTCAGAAGCTTTTGCAATCGGCCACCTCTTAACTTCTGTACCGCGCGACTTTTTTGCCCGAGTTCGGTGAATAGGCACAATAGGAGCCTTAAATGAGCGTTCTGCCCTCCGACATCATCGTGTATGGTTCGGCCAATATGCCTGAGGCGGATGGTGCAATCAGTGGCGGCGCTGTTGATTTCACCCGTCGTGTCACATTTTATGACATCTCCCCAGCGGACAATGTGGACGTAATATCGAGCTCGGCCAGCGATACGGCGACCAAGATCACCTATTACGGTCGTGATCCGACGGGTGTCATCCAGAGCCAGACATTAACCTTGAATGGTCAAATCTGGGTAACCGGATCGCAGTCGCTGGAGCGGCTGCTCTATGCCGCCTTGTCAGGCGCAACCGCCAACGGTCCGATTGCCAACCCCGGGGGAACAGCTGCCGTCGGTGACGTCGCCTTAGCCGCACATAACTGTGTAGTGCCGACGGGTTCAGTCACAACCGACGCGAGCCTGCACACCGCTCAGAACGGCTCCGCCAATCACAGCGGCACGACCCCGCCGCTGTTTAAATTGCAGTCCGGCGATGCTGTCGGTGTCTCCGTCGGACAAATCATCTGGACCAAAGGCGGCACTGGGTCGAACCAGTTGCGTCAGATAATCGCGGTCTCGGGCTACGGTACCGATGTGGTCGCGGTCAATCGAGACTGGGGTACAATACCGGACAATACGACAACCTACAAGATCCTTCAAGGAATGCTCTTTGAGATTTCACCAAACGCCGTGACCGCGATTGTTCGCATGTTCTCGAACACAGCAGCTGATGGACTGACCGGCACACAGCGTACCTATTACGAAAAAGTCTTCGTTGTCAATAACAACACCGGCACCGCACTGAGTGGCGCGCAGATCGAGATCGCGACCGAGATGCCGAGCTTACCCTCGGGTGCTTTGTTGGATTTGACGTTGACTACGGCTCTGAACGACACCGGCACCGTCGCCAGTCGTCAGGTCGCACCTTCTTCGGGGATAGGCTCGTTCATTACGCAACCTGCCCTCGTCAGTGTGCCTGGTCCGGGCAACCTGCCTTCAGGAGCAACGCCCAACGCCTCGGGTGCTCAAGGCGTGTGGTTGCGATTGACATTACCGGCCGGTACCGCGGCCTACAAGGGCTGGGCCGACCTGCGGACGCAAGGAACCACGACGTAACGGTCGTACTGCTCAGTCGAGCCAAGTCTTCATAGCTGATGAGGTGAAACCTGGCTATGGCGCTAGCTACGCACCTCGCGGTCTTCTATGCAACAAACAGCAAAATTCTTCGCCGAAAGGTCGTCCCCGACGATGATGCGCAGCTTGCGCAATTGCGCGCTGAACCGGGCGAGAGTGTGCTGTTGCTGCCGCTTGACCGTCCCTACGATGACGCGGCCTGCCGAGCTGCGATCGCTGAAGCGACGGGTTCTAGGCCACCCAGCGGACGGTGCTGCGTCGTCGACGAATCAGGTAGCGTAATAGCAGTCTGCAATGCTGATCCCGCGCTCGATAGACATCCGCAGGGTCGTCTCGTCACAAATGAGACTGCGACTCCCGGCGACCGTTTGGCCGACGGGGTCTTTCTGCGCCATGTTGAGTGATGATCATTTCGGCCGTCATGCTCTCATTACAGAGAGCCTAGGCCCCTACCGTCGTTGGGGCGCTTCTGGAACTTACTGGCCCGAGAACTGCGGCCAGGTCAAGGCAGCGGATTTGGCGTACCATAAGAGGCGCGCGATCGGGGCTCACCTTCTCCATTGCTTCGTGGTCCCCAGGTGACGGAAATCTATATCATCTCCGGCACATCCTGGACGGTGCCGAACGACTGGTCGAACACCAACACGATCGAGACGATCGGAGGTGGTGGCGGCGGTGGAACCCCAAATGCCAGCAGTTTTTCTGGTTCTGGCGGCGGCGGCGGCGGCTACTCGAAGATCAGTAATCTCAGCGGACTGAGCGGCAGTCTAATGGTCCAGGTGGGCGCTGGCGGGACGGACGATGCAAGTGGGGGTGATACTTGGTTCAATGGCCCGACTCTCGGCGCATCTTCTGTGGGCGCCAAGGGTGGTGGGGCTGGAGATGTGAACGGCCACGGCGGTGCTGGCGGTGCTGCTGCGAACGGTGTTGCTCCGGGTGGCACAAAGTTTTCCGGCGGCAGCGGCGGGTCGGTTCCGCTCCAACCCTGGACGGGCGGTGGCGGTGGTGGCGCGGCCGGCCCCAATCGCGATGGCGCCCCGGGGGGCGCCGGTAGTGCAATAGCCGACGGAGGTGGCGGTGGCGGCGGGAACAGCGGCGGTTTGGCTGGCGGCTCCCCGAGCGGTGGCTCGAACAATGGTGGCGCCGGCGGCTCTGGTGGCAGCGGAACGGGCGGCGGCACTGGCGACACCGGGTCGGGTCCCGGCGATGGAACCGCCGGGACCGGTGGTGGCGGCGGCGGTGCAAGATTTCAGACGTCAGACAACGGGGGAAATGGTGCTGGCGGCAGCGAATTCGACGCCAGCCACGGCTCAGGCGGCGGTGGAGGAGGTGGCGGCGGAAGTAACGGCACCATTGCGGGGAACGGCGGAGTGGGTGCGAATTACGGGGGTGGTGGGGCCGGAGGTGGCTATCCGCAGAGCGGTACTGCCTGGGGCATCGGCGGCACTGGCGGTAACGGGATCATCGTCATTACATATGCCCCCGCAATAAGCGGCACGCTAATCGCCGAGTCCCGGAATCCGGTGGAATATCAGGCTGTCGGCCGGATAGATGCGCTTGACTCGGTCGAGTTTAGCGGATCTTTGCCGATTGATGCCGGACTGCCGATCGAAGGACGCCAGGAAATTCGGTGCGGTGGCAACACTCCGATCGAAGCTTCTTCTCGTCTTTTGAGCTCGCGGGTGATCCCGATCCAATCGGCAGGCTCCTTGAGCGTTATCACGGACGCGTTCATGCCATTCGAGGCCGCGGCACGATTAAACCGCGACACACTGGGGTTCGTCGAATTCGCCTCTGTTACCTCAAGGAGGGCCAGTGGTTGGATGGAATGGACTGCGGCCCACGCGTTCAGTACAGAAATTGCGGCCGAGGATCTTGGGAGAACAAAAGTGGAGTTCCAACTCCCGTCGGAATCCAGTGCTTTGCTTGCTGGTGACGTGCAATTTCGCCTCGAGCTTCTCGCTATTCCGTGGAGCGAGGCGCTCCTCGTTTTAGAAATGTTGACTAACCGCACGCGCATTTCGGCTTGTGGCTCGTTCTACTTGGAATGGGCAGACCCACCAGCCGCGCTTGTTTTGGCGTCTGAGCGGCTGTTGCGCTCGCCGGGCAGGGTGCGCATCCTTGCTGGGCCCCGTAGCGTTCACCCGGTCAGAGGTCAATGAGGTCTATGCATGCACATCGTTACGCCGTTCACCCCGATCGAGATTGGTGAAACGGACTATTTTGCTTTTGACTTCACGCCCGACGTTGGTGCCGCCACAATTGTATCGACGACTTGGAGTTGCGCACTGGGTCCGTACGAGACGGCAATCGATCCGATGCCGCAGTCGAGGATTTTGTCGGTTTCCTCGGAGACCGTTGTCCAGACGCGTTCGCCGACGGATGGCTCTCTTCAGACACGCACCGGGTCGTTTTCTGTCGGCTTGATCGGTGCGATGCCAATCTCGGCAGCCGGCGGTATCTATATCCTCGAGGCCACTGTTAATCTCAGCGACGGACGTGTGCTGAAACTCAATTCAACGGTTCAATGCAGGCAGCCGGGGGCATGAATTCGAGCAGGTATGTTTGTTGCGGTGACTAATTCAGACACCTGATTGGGATTTCAAATTATGCGGCTTTACGGCGCAATACAAAAGGTCGAGCCTCAGGACGACGGGACCGTGCGGGTGCACGGGATAGCGACATCCGAGGCAATAGACGAAGAAGGAGAAATCGTACGGGCCGACGCTATTCGTGCAGCGATCCCGGACTACATGCGGTTCCCCGCTCTCCGAGAAATGCATCAACTCTCCGCCGCCGGAACGACGCTCGAAGCCGAAGTTTGCGAGGACGGCACTACCCGAATTGTCGCCCACGTTGTCGACCCGGTCGCGGTGTCCAAAGTAAAAAATCAGGTCTATCGAGGTTTCTCGATCGGTGGACGTGTCACGCAGCGCGAGTCCGGTAACCCGAAGACGATCACCGGTATCGTGTTAAATGAAATTTCCCTGGTAGACCGACCGGCTAACCCAGAAGCCATTTTCGACTGCTGGAAAGCGGCAATGGCATCGAATGCTTTTTTTGGTGTCGCTGAGCCGGATATCGCCAACGGCAGACAAACCACAGTTACACAGATTCCATTGGAGCAAGAGCCCTTTAACGCGCCAATACAGATTTGGGCTTGCACGGTTCCAGAGCACCGTCATCTGGCCAAGACGGATGCGCTCAGATGCCTTAAGGGCGACGGCGGGACAATAAAACACGAGCGCGGGCGCGCCGTCGCGAGCGCGGTTATAGCCAGTGATGAGGAAGCAGTCTCCGGCACCGAACTTCGTAAGAGTACTTCTGAGGCCAGCAAAACCGATCGTGATGTCCGGTTCGCCGATCTTGGCTATCAACCAGACGGCAAAAAGCGCTATCAAATCGACACCGATCGCTATATTCGCGCCGCTTGGAGCCGCATTAACAGACCTTACAATGCCAAAAAATACAACGCAAAACAGCTGAGACAGGTCCGGGATGAAATCATCGCTGCCTGGAAAGAGAAGATCGGTGTCGAAGGCCCTCCCTCCGCGGAAGACCGCGATGCGGCATCTCGGGCGTCTCTAACGAAAGCTCTGTGCGACGTCGGCCAGATCGCTCGCGTGATTACCGAACTCGACTGGCTGAGGGATGTTCTCGAGGTCGAAGCAGCGCTCGAGAACGATCAGTCCCCACAACCGGCTCGGCTGCTGGGGATCATCATGGAACTTTGCAATTTTCTGAACTGCTTGGCAAACGAAGAGATCGGTGAAATCCTGGACGGGGCGGAAACAGACGGCCTAGGGCTCGCGTCGGCAGCGCCGGGATTGCTCTGGACAGAGGCAGCTGAGTCCGACCTCGAACGCGTCGCTGCTCTTCTTCGAAGCGGCGGCGCCAATATGCGGCGGCTGGCTGCCGGCGTCCTGACGAAGGCCAAACACTCGCGAGCTGATCAGGCGCTACTGAACATGGCCTACTTCGCGTGCGACCAATGTCTTAAAATTGGCAGGCTGTCGGTCGACGCGCAGGCAAACATGGATCGAGCACGCTACCATCTTCAGGAAGCTGGCGCGATGCCGACCCCAGTCTCGATCGCCGAGGAAGCGGCGAATACCAGATCTCCTTCGCCGGCGCGGCAAGAGTTCTCGACCGGTGACAGCACCGATCTCGACATCATGAATGTGCTCGGCATCGTCACCGAACTGTTATGCAAACGGGAGCGTGCCCACGAGAACCTCATGGACTTGGCCCATGGCTGCCTCGAAGCGCTGACTGACGGGAGTGTTTGCGGACTGACCGCAAAGTTCGGCGCGCGGCACTCAAACGAGACGTTGGAGCATTTCCGTTCGTCGCATCGCTATCTGGTTGCGGCTGGAGCCAAATGTGACATGACGGAGATCGATGAGCCGAGTCCGACGACCAAGCTCGCATCCGGAACGCGCATCCGCGCGGGAGACCTGGCAACCGCGACTTCTAGTGAACTTGTCGAAAAGGCGGCGGTGGCAAAGGTTTTGGGGGAAGTTGTCCCGATAATCGAGCGCCTAGCGAAACGCGTCGACGAGATCGCTCGGACGCCCTTACCCCCATTGACCATGGCCAAAGGGACGGTTTCGGTATCGAAGCAGCAGGACCGCGGAAACAGCGTCGGCAGCGGCGACCCAGAGCTGTCGCCGGACGCGATCGCCGCCGCCCTCTCCAAAATGAGCAAGGAGGAACAGACGCTGACGCTGATAAAGGCCAGCTACGCGACCCCTATTCGGATCCCCGGCTCAGCCGCAGGTCACACTTGAAATCAGAGGCCGATCCAACACCGGGCTTAATTTGCCCGGGACGCCGACGGATCGCCGCACGTAACACCATCCGGCCCAACGGCCGTCGCCGAGCTCGGTGATCCACCGGGTTCTTTGTTACCCCCCTCATCCGGGAGGAATTTGATGAACACCATCACTCAAGAATCGCTAGAGCTCATGAAAGGAGCTCTCGCAAAGCCGGATAATCGACTGGCTAAATCGATTTCGACAGCGACCGGCCTGTTGGCCTTTGACCTGCAGGCACCCGCCAAAAACCTTTATCCATTCGTCACTCCCCTCCGGAATATCGTTCCGCGGGTTGGCGGCGGCGTTGGTTCCGCGACTAATTGGCGCCAAGTGAATGCCATTATCGGCTCTGGCTTCGATTCAATGGGGTGGGTCCCGGAAGGCCAACGTTCGGGCCAAATGTCGTATTCAACCTCAAACAAGACCTCCCCTTTTGTCACGATTGGCGAGGAAGATGCGGCGACCTTCGAAGCGATCTCCGCCGGTCGCCAGTTCGAAGATATCCAGGCACAGATGGCCTTCCGCCTTCTCCAGAAGATGATGCTCAAGGAGGAGATGGCGATCCTCGCCGGCAATGCCTCGTTGACCCTCGGTACGCCTTCTACTCCGACCTTGTCGGCATCTGGCGCCGGCGCAACGCTCCCTGCCGCCACCTACTTCGTCAAAGTCGTAGCGTTGACGCTCGAAGGCTACCAGAACTCGAGCATTTTAGGCGGCGTCGCGACGTCGAAGACTGTAACCGGAGCCGACGGCAAGAGCTTCATGCTCTCTGGCGGTTCCTCGAACATAAGCGCCGAGGCGAGCCAGGCGGTAACACTCGGCCAGTCGCTGTTTTGCTCGGTCAGCCCGGTCCAGGGCGCGGTTGCCTATGCTTGGTATGTGTCGACCACAAGCGGCAGTGAG
>Ga0207693_10000417_pt1 | contig 38685 bp, 38 predicted proteins | sample LARL81metaG_FD_184347 | JGI IMG/M metagenome (GOLD analysis project Ga0207693, IMG submission 184347) | Corn, switchgrass and miscanthus rhizosphere microbial communities from Kellogg Biological Station, Michigan, USA - LAR L8-1 metaG... | ecosystem: Host-associated > Plants > Roots >... | reverse complement strand
CGTGCCAGCGCTCAAGACTCAGGCCCAGGCACCCCTCCGCTCGCTGGATCAGCGCATGGAAGCGCTCAAGCGGGCGAACGACATACGCGTCCGCCGGGCCCAGCTGAAAAAAGACCTCAAAACCGGCGCCGCCAGCATCGACGACGTCTTGCAGAATCCGCCCGAATACGTCTCGACGGCAAAGGTCTTCGACATCCTCATGGCGGTGCCGAAGTTCGGGCGCGTCAAGGCCGCCAGGTTCCTGAATCAGTGCCGGATCAGCCAGTCGAAGACCGTTGGAGGGCTGTCTGAGCGCCAGCGCGCCGAGCTCATCGGGCTCTTCAACAGGTAAACGCCGCCCGCCCGTCTTCGTCATCACCGGGACGTCCGGGGAGGGGAAGAGCACGCTCGCGCGGATGCTGCTCGACCGTATGCCGGAGCTGGAGCTGGCCGTTTCCGCGACCACGCGTGCCCGCCGGCCGGGCGAAGAGAACGGCCGCGAGTACTACTTCATCGACAGAGAGGAATTCGATCGTCGACTGGAAGCGGACGAGTTCCTGGAATGGGTCGAATGGCCCTGGGGCGAGCACAAGCGGGCAGGAACACTCTGGTCGGAGATCGAGCGGATCACGGGCAGCGGGCACCCGGTCCTGCTGGAGCTCGAGACCGGCGGGGCCCTGGCCGTGCGCGACCGGATCCCGGGCAGCATCACGATCTTCATCACCGCCCCGAACCGCGAGGAACTGGAGCGCCGGCTGCGAGCGCGCGGCACCGAAAGCGAGGGCGAGATCGAGGAACGGCTCGCGCAGGCGCTCGAGCAGAGCAAGCTCGCCGGTGAGTTCTCCTACACGATCGTCAACGACCAACTCGAGCGCGCGATCGACGAGCTCGAGGGCATCGTTCGAAGTGAAATCGCCGCCTCGCGTGCCTGAAGCTCAAGACGGTTGATCGGCCCAACACCCGGGTTTAGACGGCCGTACGGGCAAGCCCGCACGGCCTTTAGAGCGGCACCGCAAGCGGTGCCTCGGCTGCAGGTACCATCCTCGAACCATGATCCATCCCCGCATCGACGAACTGCTGGACAACGTGGACTCGCGCTACGCGCTCGTGATCGTGGCCGCGAAGCGCGCCCGGCAGATCAACAACTACCACCACCAGCTCGGCGAAGGCACGTTCGACCAGTTCCTGCCCCCGCTCATCGAGTCGCGTTCGAAGAACTACCTGACGATGTCGCTCGAAGAGGTTTCTGAGGGCAAGATCAAGTACGCCTACAAGAAGTAAGTCATAGGGGAACCCAGGGGTTCCCCCGTTTGGGCTGCAACCCGGTCTCGCCTCTTCGTTGCTTGCGCCAAACGGCAGAATGTTTGGCATGGCCCGCGTTCTCCTCGGCGTAACAGGCGGAATCGCGGCCTACAAGGCAGCCGAGCTCGCGCGCCTGCTGGTCAAGGCCGGGCACGAGGTGACGCCGATCCTCACCGACGAGGCGGAGACGTTCGTGACTGCCAAGACCTTCGAGGCGCTCGCCCGACGCGAGGCGCCGCGAGAGCTCTATCCGCACCTTGTCCAGGCCGACCTGCTCGTAATCGCCCCGCTTTCGGCGAACACGCTCTCAAAGCTGGCCAACGGGCTCGCAGACAACGTATTGACGGAAGCCGCGCTCGCGTTCGAGGGCCCGGTGCTCACGGCCCCGGCGATGAATCCGCGGATGTGGGCCCACGCGGCCACCCGCGCCAACGTCGCCAAGTTGCGGGAACGCGGGGTCGTCCTGATCGGCCCCGACGAGGGCGAAATGGCGGAAGGAGAGTGGGGGGTCGGCCGAATGAGCGAGCCCGAGGAGGTCTTTAACCGGATCGAGTCGATACTCGCGCGACGGCGACAGCTCGCGGGCAAGCGCGTGCTGGTCAGCGCCGGCGGCACGCGAGAGCCGCTCGATGCCGTGCGCTTCGTCGGGAACCGCTCCTCGGGCCGGATGGGGGTGGCGCTCGCCGAGGAAGCGAGGCTTCGCGGCGCCGAGGTGACCCTGGTTGCCGCGAATCTCGCGGTGCCTCCTCCCGGCAAAGTGGAGCTGGTGCCGGCGCAGACCGCGGCGGAGCTCGAGCAAGAGATGCTCGCGCGAGCGGACGCCGACGTCGTCCTGATGGCGGCTGCTGTCGCCGACTACCGGCCCGCGGAGCAAAGCTCCGCCAAGCGGCCGAAGAACGATCAGCCGTGGACCGTGACGCTCGAGCCGACCGGCGACGTTCTCACGCAGCTCGGCGCGCGGCGCCGCAATGGGCAGGTGCTGGTCGGCTTTGCAGCCGACCACGGCGAAACCGGCCTTGCCCGTGCACGCGAGAAGCTCGAGGCAAAGGGGTCCGACCTGATCGTCTTCAACGACGTCTCAAGAGACGACATCGGTTTTGACGCGGGCGAGAACGAAGTCGTGCTGGTCTCGGCCGCGGAGGAGCGTCGAATCCAAAAGGCGCCGAAGGAGCGAATCGCAAGTGAGATCCTCGACGAGATCGTGAAACTGCTGCCGGAGTAGTGCCCCATCCAGCAATACATACCGGCTTCTGGCCCGCGATCACGCGGCGCCAGAGCCCACCCTCCCTCTTGCCAAGGCTGTCAGCCTTGGCCGCGAGCGAGTGCGGCCTCTGGCTTGGTGCTCGCGACCCAGAAACTCGGCGGCATTACTGGAAGGGGCACCGATGGACGACCCGCTGAGCAGCGCCGCGACCAGGATCGGCTCCGACGAGGCGATCCGCCGCATCGTCGCGAACCTCGGCGGCGTCGTTCACGCCTCGGACGAGACACTCCAGCTGACCGTTCTCTGTCTCCTCGCAGAAGGCCACCTGATCATCGAGGACCTGCCCGGCGTGGGGAAGACGACGCTCGCGAAGGCGCTCGCGCGCTCGATCGACTGCTCGTTTTCTCGGCTCCAGTTCACGCCCGACCTGCTCCCGTCGGACGTCACCGGCGTCAACGTCTTCAACCAGCGCTCGAACGAGTTCGAGTTCCGCCCCGGCCCAGTCTTCACGAACCTGCTGCTCGTCGACGAGATCAACCGCGCCTCACCGAAGACACAGGCGGCGCTGCTCGAATGCATGCAGGAGGATCAGGTCACAGTCGACGGTCACTCCTACGCGCTCGTCCGGCCATTCATGGTGATCGCCACTCAGAACCCGGTCGAGTACGAGGGGACGTACCCCCTGCCGGAAGCCCAGCTCGACCGCTTCACGATGCGGCTCGCGATCGGCTATCCGCCGCTCGCCGGCGAGGCCCGGATGCTGACCGAACAGACCGTCGATCCGCCGCTGGAGACGCTCGAGCCCGTAGCGACGGGGGGCGAGGTGCTCGAGCTCGTCGAGCAGGCCCGCGGGATCTTCGTCGAGGAGAGCCTCAACCGGTACGTGGTCGCGCTACTCCGTCAGACCCGCCAGGACGAGCGCCTGTACGTCGGTGCGAGCCCGCGCGCGGGGATCGCGCTGCTGCGGGTCGCGAAGGCGCGCGCACTGGCGGCCGGACGCGAGTTCGTCGAGCCCGACGACGTGAAGGCGATCGCCGAGCCCGTCCTCGCGCACCGGCTCATGCTGGCCCCGGAGGCGCGCTCGGCGGGCATGAGCCCCGGCGAGCTCGTCCGCGACGCACTCGAGCACACCCCCGTCCCGGTTTAAGTGGCCCTCCCAGCACCATTTGCCGGCCTCTGGCGCGCGATAAGCGGCGCCAGGCGGCGTCCTCAGTCGCGCCCGTACCTTTCAGGTACGAACGCTCCCTCCGTCCTTCCCTGGCTTGCTTCTCGCACCCCAGAGACTCGGCAACGGCACTGGGAGGACCACTGACCCGTCGGGGCCGCGCGCTGCTCGGCCTCGGTCTGCTGACCTACGTCGTCGCGCGCGCGTTCGGTTCCAAGCCGCTCTACCCGGTCGCGCTCGGGCTCTTGTTCGCGCCGCTCTTGGCGTGGCTCTGGGTCCGGCTCGCGCAGGGGCCCATGCGCCTTCACCGCACCGTTGAGAGCGGGGAGCGGCTGGAAGGCGACGACGTCGAGGTCGAGCTTCGGCTCGAGCACAGCGCACACCTGCCGCCGCCCTCGCTGGTGCTGGTCGAGAACGTCTCTCGGCTTGGCGAGCGCCGGACGCCACTCGAGGCGAAGCAGGGCCGCTACACGCTTTCGAGGGTGCGCCGCGGGCGCTACGTCTTCCGCGAGGTTCGGGCGGTGCTCGAAGACGCATTCGGGCTGCAGCGGGCCGAGATCCCGCTGGCGGCTCCCTGGGCCCTGCTTGTCCACCCACGCCTGGTCGAGCTCGACCGCCTGTTCACCGAAGGCGGAACCTACGCGCAGGACGGACGCCGCCTGCTGTTGCGCCGCCCGAGCGGCTTCGACCTGCATAGCGTCCGCGACTACGAGGAGGGCGAGTCCCTGCGCAAGGTTCATTGGCGCTCGACCGCGAAGCGCGGGAAGCTGATGGTGAAGGAGCTCGAGGACGCGCCTCGCGACGAGGTCGCGATCCTGCTCGACGGTGAAGCCGGCGCGGTTGTGGGCGAGAGCTTCGATGTCCAGGTCCGGGCCGCCGGCTCGCTCCTGCTCGCCCAGGCCCGGCGAGGACGCCGCGCCGTTCTGCTCGTCAACGGCGCCCATCGGACCGTCCAACGTGTGCATTCGTACGAGACCGACTGGCCGCAGGCCTACGACCTGCTCGCGGCGGCCGAGGCCGACAGTCACGCGCCCGCGGCCGCCTTGCTCGGCGACGACGGCGCCTCCGTCGCCCGTGCCCTCGAGCTGACGGTAGTGACCGCGTCGCTGGCGCCGCTGCTCGTCGAGCGCCTGCTGCGGCGCACGCTTGGCCAGCAGCGCGCCGCCCTTGTGTACGTCGATCCCGCGAGCTTCGGCCGGAACGGGGCTCATCCGGCTCCGCAGCCCGCGCTCCTGCGCCTACAGGCGGGCGGTGTGCCCGTCGCCGTGATCCGCAGCGGCGACGACCTAGGGTCGAAGCTTGGAGGATCAGCACTGCGAAGGGCCGCTGATGGCTAAGACGGCGGCTCTCTGCGCGGCCGCTGCCGCCCTGCTCGCCTGGAGCTGGCTGCGGCTCGGGGAGCCGCGGGCAGACACCTCGACCGCACTCTGGCTGATCGCGCTCGCGGTCTTGCCCGCGCTTCTACCGCGCCCGCGCTGGCGAGCGATCGCAGCTGTCCCTGCCGTCATCTTGGGACTCCATGCGGCTCTCGGCGTCTGGATCGTCCACCCGATCAGGCTGCTCGGCCGTTTCGGGGGCGGCTTTCTCGAGTTCTACGACGTCAGACTGCCGTTCGCCGCCGCCTCCCACCCGCGGATGGAGGGCGTGATCCTCATCGCCCTCTTCGTGTCGTGCGCGGTCGTGGCGATGGCAATCGCCGCACGGAAACCGCTGCTCGCGGCGGCGGCCATCGTCGTGGCAGTCGGTTGGCCGGCGACGCTGCTGACCGGCTCAGGCGATCTCCTGCGGGGCGTCGCGCTGCTCGCGGTCGTGCTTGCTCTCGTTCTCGGCCTCGGTGGACCTCTTCGGCCACGGCGGCTCGCCCTTGGGGTGCTCGTCGGCGGCGGGGTCGTCCTCGCTGCGTTTGCGGCCTCCACCTCGTCTGCGGTCGCAAGCGGCCAGGTCCTGCACTGGCAGGGTTGGGACTTCTACACGAGGCCTCCAAAGCCCGTCACCGTGGAATACGTCTGGAACTCGAACTTCAGCGGCCTCCACTTTCCGAAGAAGGTCACGACCGTGCTGACGATCAAGGCTCCGAGCCGGCCGACGTATTGGCGCGCGACGACGCTGGACGAGTTCGACGGCGGCAACTGGTACGAGAGCAACGGTCCCTCGGTTGGGCCGACCAGGATCAACGGACGCGACGAACTACTCGGCGACCCCGAGCTACCGCCCGCGGGGAAGGATCCGCGGCGGTGGGTCCAGCAGGAGGTGACAGTCGGCGCGCTGCGCGACAACCACCTCGTTGGAGCCAGCGTGCCGGTCGCGTACGGCCCCGGCTCGCACGTCGTCGATTACGGCGACGGGGGCGTGGCTCACCTTCAGGACAAGCCGCTCAGCCGCGGCGACCGCTACAGCGTGTGGAGCTACGAAGCCCAGCCGACGCCGCGACAGCTCGCCGCCCTCCCGGCGCGCTACCCGCGCCGGGTCGAGAAGACTGATCTCTACGTGGAAGCGCGCATCAGCGCGCCGCCGTTCGGAGCGCCTGATCGGCAGCGGCAGGTGGCCCGGATCTTCGCAACCTCGTACCGGGCGCGGCCCTATGAGGGCTTTTACGAGACTGCGAGGCGGATCGTCGGCGACCCGTCGAATCCCTATGCGGCCGCTCTCGAGCTCGAAGCCTGGTTCCGCTCGCCGGCGTTCCATTACGACGAGACGCCGCCGCAAAGCGCGACGCTGCCGCCGCTCGTCGCCTTCGTCATGCGGACCCACCGAGGGTACTGCCAGCACTTCGCAGGAGCGATGGCGCTGATGCTCCGTTACCTCGGTATCCCCGCTCGGGTGGCCGCCGGCTTCACGAGCGGCGAGTACGACCGCAGCAAGCACGAGTGGACTATCACCGACCACGATGCGCATACGTGGGTCGAGGCCTGGTTCCCGCGTTACGGCTGGCTGCCGTTCGATCCCACGCCGGGCCGCGGCTCTCTGAACGGGACTTATACGGCGTCGTCGCCGCACTTCGACCTGACCGACGGCCTGTTCGCGGTCGCCCAGCACCTGAAGAAGCCCGGCGCCTTCGACCTCCGGACCCTGCGCGGCGCTCATGGAAACGCGGTGGCCAGCGCGGCGGCGCTGGCGAGCCGCCCGAAGCCGGGGCTGGCAGGTTGGAGGATCGGCTCCCTCCTCCGCCTGCTCGTCCTCGTCGCCGCCGCGCTGGTCGTGTTGCTTGCAGCGGCGAAGCTCGCGATCCGCAAGTGGCGTTACCTGACGCGCGATCCGCGGAAGCTCGCGCGCGCCTGCGTGCGCGAGTTGTCGGACTTCGTCGACGACCAAGGCGCGAAGGCGCCGGCGAGCGCGACTTTGGGCGAGCTGGCGCAGCTGGTCGAAGCCGAGCTCGGCGTCTCGGCTTCCGCCTTCGTCTCGGCGGCCGCCGAGGCGCGGTTCGGGCCGGCTGGGGGCGCGGGCGAGGCTGCCCGCTCTGCACGGCGCGAGCTCAAGTCGCTGCTCCGCGATCTGCGCAGGGCACTGTCGCGCACCGAACGTGCCGTCGGCCTCATCTCTCTCCGCTCGCTCGGCCTCAGCGGTTAGAAGAGTGGAAGCGATCGTGATGGCCGCCGGCGAGGGCCGGCGGCTCCGGCCGGTCACCGAGCGCTGGCCGAAACCGATCCTGCCGATCGACGGCAGGCCGGTCGTCGCTCTCGTACTGCGCGAGCTGCGAGCCGCCGGCTGCGAGCGGGTCACCGTCGTCACCGGCTACCTCGCCGAGCAGGTCGAGGGCCTGCTGGGAGATGGGTCAGGCTTCGGCGTGCAGCTTCGGTACGCACGACAGCCGCGGCCCGACGGCTCCGCGGACGCCGTCTCCCGCGGAATGGCGGCCGGAGCGGAGGCCCCGTTGCTCGTCGCCACCGCCGACACGTTCTTCCGGCCGGGCGATCCGGCCCGCTTCGCTGCCGCGTTCGAGCGGGCCGGGGCAGCCGGCGCGGTCGCAATCAGGCGCGATCCGCCGCCGGGACCGCAGCGCGCGGGCGTCGAGGTCGAGGACGGTGTGGTCAGACGGATCGTCGCCGCCGGCGAAACGCCGTTCGCCCACGCCTCGCTCTGGGGCCTCGGCCCCGAGCTGACGGCGTACCTGGCAGATCTCGGAGGGCCGCCGTTCGAGCTCGCCGAGGCCTACCAGCGGGCGATCGACGACGGCTTGCTCGTTTCCGCCTTTGAGGTCGGGCCGACACGAGACTTGACGGACCCGCTTGACTTGGTGAGGGAGAACTTTCCTTATCTGAGCAGAAGCCAATGAGCGACACGTACAACCTCTTCCAGCAGGGACGTACCCATCTCCGGGAGGGGATGGCGGCGCAGGCCACCGTGCCGCTCGAGAAGGCAAAGCGGCGCGAGCCTGAGAAAGCCTCGATCCGCGAGGCGCTCGGGATTGCCTACTTCCGCATCCACCGCTACGACGCCGCCGAGAGCGAGTTCAGGAAGATTCTCGAGCTCGCGCCGGCGGACGACTACGCCCATTACGCGCTCGGCCGTTGCCTCGAGAAGCAGGGGCGCGAGACGGAGGCCCAGGGGCACTACAAGCTCGCGAGCTCGCTGCGGCCGGCCAGCAAGCACTATTCATCGCGCATTCGCAACGTCGCCTGACCGGCCGTGCGCGCTGTCGTCCAGCGCGTCCACCGAGCACGCGTCGTCGTCCGCGGCGAGACGGTCAGCGCGATCGGTCCCGGCCTCTGCGTGCTCCTCGGCGTTGCAGGCGATGACTCGGAGGGGGACGCGGAGCGGCTGGCCGCGAAGACCGCCCACCTCCGGATCTTCGAGAACGAGGCGGGGAAGTTCGACCTCAGCCTGCTTGACATCCAAGGCGAAGTCCTCGTGGTCAGCCAGTTCACGCTGATCGCCGATACCGCGAAGGGCAACCGACCGAGCTTCGGCCACGCCGCCCCGCCGGAGAACGCGGAACGACTTTACGATGTTTTTCGCGACGCGCTGAGCGCGCTCCAAGTCCGCGTGGAAACGGGCGTCTTCGGCGCTCGGATGCAGCTTGAGCTCGTCAACGATGGGCCGGTCACGATCGTCTTGGACCAGTAGCCGGGCGGATCAGTTGAAGCCGAGGGGGGAAGCCGGCCACCGGCGCCGAAAGGGCTCACTTGAGCCGGGGCACGCCTCTCTCCCTGGGCTGGCGGGCCGTCAGCTCGCCGCAGGCACTCGGCGGCCAGCCCCGGCTCACAAATCGGTAGCGGTTCGTCAACGACAGGCCGGTCATGACCGTCCTGTCTTAGACATATGTGTTTGACCTATAATGGCCGCGAGTGAGACGTCGCCACCCGCACAGAACGCGCACCCGGCGCCAGACCCGGCCCGGGCACTGGCACGTGCGGGCGCGCGTCGAGCGCTTCGTCGAGCCCTCGCTTCTGCTGCTCCTACGTGAGCGCCCGCTCCACGGCTATGAGCTGATCGAGCGGCTGCCCGAGGTGGCGGGGGAGGGGCGGATCGACGTCGGCAACCTCTACAGGCTCCTGCGCTCGCTCGAAGCCGAGGGTCTCGTCAGCTCCGAGTGGAGCGCCGAGCTCCCGGGCCCAGCCAAGCGCACGTATGAGCTGACCGACGAGGGCCGCCTGCTGCTCGACCGCTGGGCCGAGGCGCTACGCCAGGCCCAGAACGACGTCCAAGGCTTTCTCGACCGCTACGACCAGGACGAGAGGAGGTGAACACATGCACGGAAGAGGACATCACCGGCGCGGCGGTTGCCATCGTGGCCGCCGTTTCCCGGACGCGGAGACGCTGCTCCGCCGGCTGGAGGAATACCAGCGGGACCTGGAGCAGGAAACGGCCGACGTGGCCGACCTGATCCGCCGCCTAAAGGAAGGAAAGACGGAGACGCAGAGCGTCTAGAGCGAAAGGCGCGCGCCCCTGCGTTGGCTGGAGTGCGCGCAACCGCTCGCTAGAGCGTCGCCCAACTGAAGGCGTCCGACCAGACGTCGTAGAGCATGTGCCCCTTACCGGGGACGAGCTCGAAGGTCGCGGTCGGCACTTGCTCGGCGACGCGCTTGCCGTGCGCCTTTGGCGCCAGGACGTCGAGCTCGCCCTGCCAGATCCGCACCTCGGGGGCTACGTCGGCGAGCTCGAAGCCCCAGGGCCGCGTGAACGCGAGATCGTCGTCCATCCACCCCGCCGCGCCCTGGCGGACTGATTCACGCCAGCTCTCGACCAGCATCTCGCGGACCTCCGGCCGTGCGATCGTTGCCTGGTCTGGCACCGGCAGTTCGGCCGCGAGCTCGTCGAGCACGGCTTCGGGTGCCGTTCTCATGGTCTCGACGTAGGGCGCGAGGTAGGACGCGATCGCGTCGGGCCCGGCCAGCGCTGCGTTGAACTCGTTGACGTTGCTCTGGGTCATATCCGCGAGGAAGTCGAAGTCGGGCTCATTCGGCGCCGGTGTGACGAGCAAGGCGGCCCGGGTGATCCGGTCGCCGAGAAGCGCGGCACACGCGAGCGCATGCGGCGCGCCTCCCGAGACGCCCATCACCGCGAACCTGTCGAAGGCCAGCTCGTCCGCAAGCGCGACGATGTCCGAGGCGACGGCGGCGACGTCGCGCCCTTCGCGACGGTCCGAGAGGCCGTAGCCGGCCCGGTCGTAGCTGACCGCGCGAACGCCGACGTCCTCGTAAACGCCGGCATCGGGATGGTGTCCAGCCCGACTTCCGGGCGTCCCGTGATGGAAGACGAGCGGCGCTCCGCCGAGCGGCCCGCGATCCGCGTAGGCGAGCGTGCGTCCGTCCGAAAGCTCGAGCGTTCCTTGCCGGGTTTTGTCGGAGATTGCGGACACGGGCCTTGCTATCCTGCCAGCACCACATTTCACCGGCTTGGCGAAATGGGCGCGCGGCGCCCATTTTTTATGAATCCGGTGCCTGACTTCAGTCTGGCACCGGCGCGCAGTACACGTGGGAGGTCAGATGGAAGGCGTACACACCAAGGAGCGGCAGCTCGAGCAGGAGCTGACGAGCCGAATCGAACAGCGAGTCCCGGGCACGGAAGTGCTCGCCGTCGAGCTGCTCGGACCCGAGCGCTTCTGCGTCTACATCGACCACCCAAAGGGTGTCGACCACGGTCTCTGCGAACGCGTCACCCGCGAACTCGACGACTATCGCCGCGAGTATGCGATCGACGTCTCCTCGCCAGGGCTCGAGCGCCCGCTGCGCAAGCCGGCGCACTTCGGCCGCTTCGTCGGCCGCAAGGTCAAGCTGCGAACGGCCGGGGAGATCGAAGGCCGCAAGAGATTTCGCGGTGAGGTCATCGCCGCAGACGAACAGGCAGTACGCGTCGGCGCCGAAGGCGGCGACGCAGTCCTCATCCCGTACGAGCAGATCGTGCGGGGCAACCTGATCGACGAGGGAAGCAAATGACGAGAGAGATCATCGAGTTCGTCCAGGAGCTCGAACGAGACAAGGGAATCGAGTCCGACACGCTGATCGAGGCGCTGGAGGACGCGCTACTGGCCGCCTACAAGAAGACGCCGGGCGCGTCTCGCCACGCCGTGGTCGAGCTCGACCGCGACGAGGGCGACTTCCGCGTCTTCTCGATCGAGCTGCCGCCCGACACCGAGGAGCGGCTGCTCGAGGAGGCGCGCGAGCGGGTACTGACCGAGCTCGAGCAGACTGAGGAGGAGACAGGCGAGCGCTCGCACGTCCTCGTCCAGGACGAGGACCTCGAGATCGACTGGTCCGACGTTCCCGAGGAGCAGGTGAAGCGCGAGGACGTGACCCCCGAGAACTTCGGCCGCATCGCCGCGCAGACCGCAAAGCAGGTGATCACCCAGCGGATCCGCGAAGCCGAGCGCCAGATGATGTACGAGGAGTACATCGACCGCGTCTCCGAGGTCGTCACCGGGATCGTCCAGCAGGCGGGCGACCGCAACAACGTGCTCGTCGACCTCGGCAAGGTCGAGGCCCTGTTGCCGCGCTCCGAGCAAGTCGACGGCGAGCGCTACGAGCAGGGCTCGCGCATCAAGGCCGTCATCACCGAGGTCCGCTCGGGCACAAAGGGTCCGCAGGTGATCGTCTCGCGGCGCGACCCCGAGCTGATCAAGACGCTGTTCGAGCTCGAGGTGCCGGAGATCGCCGACGGGCTCGTCGAGATCCGCGGCGTCGCGCGTGAGCCCGGCTACCGCTCGAAGATCGCGGTCGAGTCGCACGCCCAGGGCGTCGACCCGGTCGGCGCCTGCGTCGGCCCGCGCGGCTCGCGCGTCCGCATGGTCGTCTCGGAGCTCCGCGGCGAGAAGATCGACATCATCCCGTGGAATCCCGAGCCCGCCCGCTTCGTCGCCAAGGCGCTCTCGCCCGCGCGCGTGCGCGAGGTCTACCTCGACGACGACGGCAAGGAGGCGACGGTCGTGACGCCAGACGACCAGCTCGCGCTCGCGATCGGCAAGGAGGGCATGAACGCCCGCCTCGCCGCCCGCCTGACCGGCTGGAAGATCGACATCCAGTCCGACAGCGAGTTCGCCCAGGCCGAGGCCGAAGCCGCCTTCGGCGGGGGCGGCGAGGACGAGGAGTTCACCGGCCGCTGCGCCGCGATTCTCTCGAACGGCAAGCGCTGCCCGAACGCCGCGCTGCCCGGCTCCCGCTACTGCGGCGTCCAGGCGCACCAGGAGCTCGCCGAGCGCGAGACCGAGTCGCCGGACGTCGAGCCGATCGTCACCGAAGCCGAGCCGGAGCTCGAGGCGCTCGCCGACGAGTTGCCGCCGGACGCCGAGGCCGTCGGCCCCGCCGTCCCGGAGGCCGGCGACGATCCGCTCGAGTCCGAGTCCGAGGCGCCGGCGGACGCTGCGGCCACGCACGGACCTCCCGCAACCGTGATCGCCGAGATCGAGGGCGACGTCGATCTCGACGTCACGCACCCGGAGGTCGCGCCGCCCGAGGAGGTTCCGGCCGGGATTCCGGTCGAACCTGATGACGGGGAGGGCTCAAGCGCTGCGTGACGGGACCGATACGCACTTGCGCCGGCTGCGGCCGGAAGGCGGAGCAGGCGGAGTTGATCCGCTTCGCCGCACACGAGGGCGCGCTGAGGCCGGGCACCGGCCCCGGGCGGGGCGTCTACACCTGCCGCAGCCTCGCCTGCTTCGAGCGCGCCAGGACGCGATCGGCGTTCAATCGAGTCCTTCGACAGACCGTGCAGGTCGAGCCGACGCTGGCGCGGCTTTACACTGACGCGAATGGCTAACGGCCCGAACAGACCAAACCGCCCGATCCGGCCCCGCCAGGGCGCCGTCACCGGCCGCCGCAAGCGGCGCGTGGTGATCGACAACGCGGCCAACAGGCCGCGCGAGACCGCGCGCCAGGCTCGCGAGCGCCAGGAAGCCCGGCCGCCGAAGCAGCCGGTCGCACCGCCGACCGGGCCGGTCATCGTTCCGTCAGGCGTGACTGTCAAGGATCTCTCGGCCGCAATGGGCAAGACCGTCCCCGACATCATCAAGGTGATGATGGGCCTGGGGAAGATGGTCACCATCACCCAGTCGCTCAGCGACGAAGAGGTCGAGCTGATCGCCGCCGAGCTCGTCCCCGACCGCGAGCTGCAGATCAAGCACGCCGCCGAGGAGGAGCTCGAGCCGGAGGAGTACGAGGACGCGGACGAAGACCTTGCCGACCGGCCGCCGGTCGTCACGATCATGGGACACGTCGACCACGGCAAGACGACCCTGCTCGACGCGATCCGCGAGACGGCGGTCGTCGAGACCGAGGCCGGCGGGATCACCCAGCACATCGGCGCTTACCAGGTCGAGCACGACGGCCGCAAGATCACCTTCCTCGACACGCCCGGTCACGAGGCTTTCACGGCCATGCGGGCCCGCGGCGCGAAGGTGACCGACATCGCAGTGCTGGTCGTGGCCGCCGACGACGGCGTCATGCCGCAGACGCGCGAGTCGATCTCGCACGCGCGCGCGGCCGAGGTGCCCATCGTCGTCGCCGTCAACAAGATCGACCTTCCCGACGCCGACCCGAACCGGGTCCGCGGCGACTTGGCGGGGGAGGGTCTCCAGCCCGAGGACTGGGGTGGAGACGTCCAGTTCGCCGACGTCTCGGCGAAGGCGAAGGAGAACCTCGACGAGCTGCTCGAGAAGGTGCTGCTCGTGGCGGATGCCGAGCTGGAGCTGAAGGCGAATCCGAAGGCCGAGGCATCCGGCCCGATCATCGAGTCGCGCCTCGACGTCGGCCGCGGCCCGGTCGCAACGATGCTCGTCCAGCGCGGCACTCTGCGGGTCGGAGACTCGATCGTCGCCGGCGACGCCTGGGGCCGCGTCCGCGCCCTCTACAACTACCGCGGCGAGAAGGTCGAGCAGGCCGGCCCGGGAACGCCGGTCGAGATCCTGGGCTTCGATCACCCGCCGCCCGCGGGTGAGTACTCACGCGTCGTCGAGAACGAGCGCGCGGCGCGACAGTTCGCGCAGGTCCGGGGCGAGCGGCTCCGGCGAGAGCAGCTGGCGACCCAGGCCGGCGGCGCCGTTTCGCTCGAGCGGCTGTTCGAACAGCTCCAGGAGGGCGGCTCCCAGGACCTCAACCTCGTCCTCAAGGGCGATGTCGTCGGCTCGGTCGAGGCGGCGATCAGCGAGCTGCAGAAGATTCAGCACCCTGAGGTGCGTGTAAACGTGATCCACCAGGGCGTCGGCGGAATCACCGAGAACGACATCAACCTCGCCGTCGCCTCGAACGCAATGGTGGTCGGCTTCAACGTGCGGCCCTCCGCCGAGGCGCGCCAACTCGCCGAGCGGGAAGGCGTCGAGATCCGCACCTACCGCGTCATCTACCAGCTGACCGAGGACATCGAGCAGGCGCTCGTCGGCTTGCTCCGCCCGGTCACGACGGAGGAGACGATCGGCGAAGTCGAGGTGCGCCAGCTGTTCCGTGTCTCGCGCCTCGGCACGATCGCCGGCTCCTACGTCACACAAGGCACGGTCCGCCGCGGCGCGCCGGTTCGAGTCGTCCGCGACGGCACGGTCATCCACGAGACCTCGATCTCGCAGCTGAAGCGCTTCAAGGACGACGTCCGCGAGGTCGCCGAGGGCTTCGAGTGCGGGATCCTGCTCGAGGGCTTCAACGACGTGAAGGAAGGCGACGTCCTCGAGGTCTACGAGACGCGGCAGGTCGAACGCACCGACTTGTCAGAGGCGCCGACGGCGCCCGCCGCTACCTAGGTAGCGAAACAGAGTCTGTCCCGTTCCGCTAGCCCCTTCCAGCCGGCCGGAAGGTCCACAGCCCGCCGACCATGTCGGCGGCGGCCACGTATGTGCGGGTGGGGTAGACGCCCCATGTGTAACTGCAGGACGACCTCGCGCAGAATTCGTTGTCCGGATCGCGCGAGGCCGGCGGTAGGAACTGGGCGACGAACCTCGGGTGCCGCGGATTCGAGATGTCGACGACGAGCACGCCGAGTGCGTACCAGGAGAAGTACGCACGCGTGCCGATGATCTTCGGGTCGTGGACGCCGAGGGTGAACCCCGCCGCACCGCGGTTTCTCGCCGCGGCGACGAGGCGGGCCGGCGGCCTGAAGACGCTAAGCAGCCTCGGCCGCGTCGGTTTCGAGATGTCCCAGAATGAGGGTCGGCCGCCGTTGGTCTCGTGTGTCTCGATCAACACCTTCCCGTTCGGGGTGATCGCCGTCGAGTGTGCGAAACCCTGGGTATCAGTGGTTCGCCCGAGGTAGCGCGGGTGGGCGGGGTTCGAGATGTCGAGGATCACCGTGCCGAGGTCCCAGTACGAGAGGTATGCCCGCGTCGCGGGTGCGTTGACGCGGACCGAATGGACGAAGACCGCGCGTTTGCCGGCCCGGAGCGAATCGGGGGCGATCCATGAACCGACCTCGACCGGGTGACGTGGATCGGTGGCATTGAAGATACGGAAGCCCGGGCTCGGCGCATGGCCCGGGAACTCGGCCAGCGGAATCGCCGTGTAGACGTAGGCGCGACGACCAAGCGCCTGCAGCCAGATCTCGTGCGAGCCACCCGGATCGGTGCGGATGAGCGAGAGCTCCTTGGGGGACCGGGGGTTCGTGACGTCGTAGAGGCCGAAGCCGCGGTACGAGTTGGTTCCCGGGCAATTCTGGAAGCTGACCGCGGCGAGCTCGCCTTTGAAGCTCGGCGTCGCCGCGTGCTGGACGATCGTCTTCTCGGTCCAGGTGCCTCGAACTGCGAGATTCGATGCACCGTCGGCGAACGTTGCAACGTGGCGCGGCCGGCTCGGCTTGGTCAGGTCGTAGACGCGGACGCCCTGTGAGGGGCACGCCGAGCCGTGCCAGCTCGAGAGGTAGGCGAAGCCCTTGTGGACGAAGACGTCGCCGGTGTAGCCCCCGCCCGGATTGGCGTGGCCGAGTGGGCGAATCTGGTGAGCGCCGGCCGGCGCGAGTGCGAAGACGACCGCGCCGAGCGCGCCGAGCAGAGTCCGCATGGCTCTTTAGACGTCCAAACGGACCTCTTTGTAGTCGCCCGGTTGAATATAGGGCGATGGGCGCCGGCTACGTCGGAATTCTCTCGGTCGAGCTCCACTTCCCCGAAGCGGGGTCGCTGAAGGGCAAGCGCAAGTACGTCAAGTCGGCCAAGGCGCAGCTGCAACAACGGTTCGGAGCCGCGGTCGCCGAGGTCGACCACCACGACCTCTGGCAGCGCTCGCGGCTGACGCTCTCGTGTGTCGCACGCGACCACGCCGAGCTCCAGCGGCTGCTGGACGGGGCCGAGCGCTACCTCGCCGGTCAGGAGTTCGAGCTGGCCGGCGTCGAGCGCGAGATCGTCTCGCTCGACGACGGTCTCTGATCAGCGGCGCTGGAACCGGCGCCCGCGCGACTTCCGGCTTCGTCCGGGGCGCGACCGTTTCAGCGCTTCGAGCTCGTTCAGCGACTCGCCGGCGCCGAGCACGACGCACGTCAGCGGCGATTCCGCGCGGACGACCTCGAGCCCGGTCTCGGACCGGATGCGCGTGTCGATGCCGCGCAGCAGCGCCCCACCTCCGGCGAGGACGATTCCCAGGTCGCTGATGTCGGCGGCGAGCTCGGGTGGAGTGCCTTCGAGCGTGTCTTTGACGGCGGTGACGATCCGCTGCACTGGGGCATTGAGCGCGTTCCGAAGCTCCTCCGATCCGAGCTCCAGCCGGCGCAGCATCCCGCTTTGCAGGTCGCGGCCCCCGACAGTGCACTCGAGCTCCTCGCGCAGCTCCCAGGCAGAGCCCGCGTCGAGCTTTGCCTGCTCGGCTGTCTCCTCGCCGATCAGGAGCCCGTAATGCCCCTGAACATGCTTCGCGACCGCTTCGTCCATTTCGTAGCCCCCGACCTTGATCGACTGTGAGCTGACGATGCCGCCGAGCGAGATAACGGCGACCTCGGTCGTGCCGCCGCCGATATCGACGATCATGCTCCCACGCGGTTCAGCGACCGGCAGGCCGGCGCCGATCGCCGCGGCCATCGGCTCCTCGACCAGATAGACGCCGCGGGCACCCGCTGCCTGGGTCGCCTCCTGGACGGCCTCCCGCTCGACCTTCGTGATGCCGCTGGGGACGCAGAGGACGACCTCCGCCAGCGGTAGACGCCCGCCGCCGCCCTTTCGAATGAAGTGCCGGAGCATCTGCTCCGTCATCTCGAAATCCGCAATCACGCCGTGCCGCAGCGGGCGGATTGCTCGGATCGAGGCAGGCGTTCGCCCGATCATCCGGCTCGCGTCGGCTCCGACGGCCTGCACCTCGCCGGTCCGGTCGTCGACGGCGACGACGGATGGCTCGAAGACGACGATTCCCTCGCCGCGGACGAAGACGAGCGAGTTGGCGGTGCCGAGATCGACCGCGAGTTCCCGCCCGGCGAATGAGCGCAAAAAAGCCACCGAAGACCCCGAAGGACCCTAGCGCTAGACCGCGGCCTGCACGAGCGTGACCGCCCCGGCGATCAGGAGCACGATTCCGATCGCTCGCAGCAGTTGGCGCTCGTCGAGCCGGCCGGTCAGGCGCGCCCCAAGCAGTGCACCCGGGACCGATGCGGCGGCGCCGATCGCGAACGCGGTCCAGTCGATCCCGCCGGGGAGGTGTCCGACGACGCCGGCCGCCCCGACGAAGACGCCGACCAGGAGGTTTGTGCCGACCGCTCGCATCGGCTCTTCGCCGACGAGGCGCAGCAGAGCCGGCATGCGCAGGGAGCCGAGAATCAGGCCGACGACGCCGCCGAGGAACCCGATCACCGCCCCGCTGGCGACCGCAGCGGGAATGTTCAGCTGCTCTCGACGGCGGATCGGCCCGCGGGGCCGAAGCAGGTCGACGCCGAAGCCGAGCAGCAGGATGCCAATCAGAATCAGCAATGCCGTCCCCGGTAGGGCGCCGGAGACGAGGCCGCCGATGACCGCCCCCACGACCGAGGGAGGCACCATCCACCAGAACACGCGCCAGTGGATCCTCCCGGCGCGCACCTGCGTGACGGCTGCAGTGGCGGCCGCGACCCCCGAGACGCCGATGTTTGCGCCGGCTCCGGCGGCCGGGGTCGAAGAGACGAGCAGGAGGGCCGGCAGGCGGATGTTTCCCAGCACGAGCCCGACAAGCCCACCAGCGAACGCAGTCAGGAAGCACCATGCCGCGATGGCGGCGAGCGCGAGCGCGTGCAGGGCCACGCGGGGTTGAATACCAGCATGGCCGGCCGCATGCGACGCGTGAACGAGGCTGTCCGTCAGGTGTTGTCGGAGGCGGTCGGAGACCTCAAGGACCCGAGGATCGGCTTCGTCACGGTCACAGGAGTCGAGACCTCGGCGGATCTCCGGCACGCACGCGTCTTCGTCAGCGTCCTCGGCTCCGAGAAAGAGCAGCGGCAGAGTTTGGCCGGCCTGGAGGCGGCGCACGGCGTCCTGCAAGGCCGGCTCGCGCGCGAACTGAGGCTGAAGCGGACACCGCAGCTCGCGTTCGAATACGATCCGACTGTCGAGCGCGGGGTCCGCATGACGCAGCTGATTGATGAGCTCGCCCCAAACGACGAGTGAGGTAGCGGCGGTCGCGGACGCGATTCGCTCGCACGACCGCTTTCTGCTCGTCACTCACGAGAACCCGGACGGCGACGCCCTCGGGTCGATCCTGGGGCTGAAGCTGGCGCTCGACCAGCTCGGCAAGGACAGCGTCATGTACCTCTACGGCGACGCGCCGCTCCCGAGCGAGTACTCGTTCATGCCCCTTGGCGATTTGCAGCGGCGCTTGCCGGACGACTGGCGCGAGCGCGTGCTGATCGCGGTCGACTGTGCAAACGAGACCAGGATCGGCCCCGACCCCGAGCCGCTCGCCGGCGCGCCGCTCGTGCTCGACATCGACCACCACCACGACAACACCCGCTTCGGTGACTTGAATCTGATCGTTCCGAACGCCTCGTCGACGGGCGAGGTCCTGCGGGACGTCTTCGCGGAGCTTGGGGTCGAACTGACGCCGGAGATCGCCGAGGCCCTCTACATCGCGGTCGTCACCGACACGGGGCGCTTCCAGTACTCGAACACGACCGCCAAGGCGCTACGTCTGGCCGCGGAGCTCGTCGAGGCCGGGGCGGACGTCCACGCGATCTTCCGACGCGTGTACGAGACGGTGCAGTTCGCGAAGCTGAAGCTGCTCGCGCGGGCGCTGGAGCGGGCCCAGATCTATGACGGCGGCCGGCTCGTCGTCTCGTATCTCTTGCGCACCGACTTCACGGACATCGGCGCGGCCGAGGCGTACTCGGAGGGGATCATCGACTACCTGCGGGCGGTCGAGGGCGCGGACATGGCCGCGCTGATCCGCGAGCCGCGGGACGGGCCGGCACGGCGTGTGAGCCTCCGCGCGAGCAACGACGAGCTCGACGTCTCCGCGATCGCGCGGAAGTCGGGAGGCGGCGGTCATCGCCAGGCGGCGGGCTTTTCGAGCGACGATTCGATCGAGGAGATCACCGAGTTCATCAAGCGCGAGTTCCTCGCTAGTGCCCCCACGCGGACGTAGCCCGAGCGGCCTGATCCTGGTCGACAAACCGGCCGGGCCGTCTTCCTTCGCCATCGTTTCTGCGATCAGGAGGCGCACTGGCGCCCGGACCGGCCACGCCGGCACGCTCGACCCGTTCGCGACCGGCCTGTTGCTTCTGTTGTCCGGGTCGGCAACTAAGCTGGCTTCATGCTTCGTCGGTTTGGACAAGCGATACGTCACGGACGTGGATCTGAGCGCACGCACGTCGACGGGCGACCCCGAGGGAGTGGTGGTCGAGCGGCTGGAACCACCGGACGGCGAGGAGCTCGCGCAGCGGCTCGAGCCCCTCCGGGGCGAGATCGAGCTGCCGATTCCGGCCGCGTCCGCGGTCAAGATCGGTGGCCAGCGCGCCTACCGGCTGCATCGCCGCGGGGTCGAGGTGGAGATGCCCCTCCGGCGGTCCCGTGTGGACGCGCTCGACGTCATCGCGTATAGAGACGGCGTCGTACGCCTCGACCTGCGGGTCAGCTCGGGTACCTACATTCGTGCGATCGCGGATGCGCTCGGCGGACACTGCGCGAGCCTGCGGCGGACCGAGGTCGGGCCGTTCACGGTCGAAGAGGCCGACCCTGAACGGATCCTGCCGCCTGCCGTGGCGCTGGAGCGGATCGGGCTCTCCACCGACGCCGCGCCCGGAGCCGCGACATGAAGGTCGTCCGCGCGCCTGGCGAGCTGGAGGCTCGGCCGCGGGCGGTCGCGCTCGGCACCTTCGACGGCGTCCACCTGGGCCATCGGCGGGTGCTCGAGGCGGCGTTGGCTGACGCGCCAGCGCTGATGCCGACCGTGGTCACTTTCTGGCCGCACCCGAGAATCGTGCTCGGCAACGAGGTGCGACTACTGACGACGCTCGAGCGGCGCCTGGAATTGCTGGCCGAAGCGGGCGTGGGGGAGACGCTCGTCGTCGAGTTCACGCCGGAGCTGGCGGGGACCGAGCCGTCTGCCTTCGTGGAGGAGCTGCTGCGTCCGCTCGGCACAGAGCTCGTGGTCGCGGGGGAGAACTTCCGCTTCGGCCGCGGGCGCCGGGGCGACCTCGACACGTTCGTGCAGCTCGGGCTTGCCGTCGAGAGGGTCGAGCTCGTTCCAGGCATCTCGTCGACGGCGATTCGCGAGCTGCTCGCCGCAGGAGAGGTCGAGGGCGCGGCACGGCTGCTCGGCCGGCCCGCCGAGGTCGAGGGCACCGTGGTTGCCGGCGACGCCAGAGGCGGGACGCTCGGCTATCCAACCGCCAACCTACGTGCCGATCCGGATCTGCTCGTTCCTGCGTACGGCATCTACGCGGGCTGGGCGGCGAGACACCGCGCCGCGGTCTCGATCGGCACGAACCCGCACTACGGTGGCAGCGAGCGCCGGATCGAGGCCTTCCTACTCGATTTCCAGGGCGATCTCTACGGCGAACGCCTGATCGTCGAGCTCTGGCGCCGCTTGCGCGAAGAACGGGCCTTCGCGAGCGAAGAGGAGCTCGTCGCTCAGATCACCCGCGACGTCGAGGAGACGCTTGCGGCCGAGCGGCCTGTCTGACTGAGGCTCACAACGCAAGTTTTCGCAAAGAGCGGAATCTCTAAGGGCATGGGAGGCGGAGAAGACGCTCAACAACCGCCGAAGCTGGAGCTTCTGCATACGGTCAGTTGCCTGAGCTGCGGCGCGATCTACTCGAAGCCGCTGCGCGGGGGCACCGTGACGGCGAACCCGGGCTGCCCGGATTGCGGCTACGTCGGCTGGTTGACGACCTCATCCGCTACTGCACTAGCGTTGCGGCACCGCTTCGCCGTGGATCCCCGGCGGCGTCATTCGGCGTAACCAGGCTGACCCCGCCGAAAAAATGATGCCGGGCCGGCCAGACGCGAACCTCGAAACCCTCGTGCTCGAGCGCGCCGACCGTTGCGTCGGCGAATCCGGGCTCTAGCTGCACACGCCCGCCGGCTGCGTGCAGGCGCGGGCGCGCGACCGCATCGCCGGGCGCCAGCGCCTCGTCGAGAACGCCGGCAGCGACCTCGAGTAGCGCACTCCGAAGGCGAGTTCCGCCGGCGGCGCCGATCGCGAGCTCGAGGCTTTCGTCTCGCAGGACGGCGCTCGGGGCCATCATGCTCTCCATCCGCTCGCCGGGCTCCAGGGACCCGCGCACGAGATCGGATTCCCCCAGCATGCTGTTCAGGTGCAGGTCGAGTCCCGGCACGAAGTCGCCGGAGCCGAGGCCGAGGCTGGTGGTGAGAACGCAGGCGTTTCCCTCGGCGTCGACGACGGTGATGTTCGTCGTGTCGCCGACTCCGTCGGCCCTTTCGCCGTCGAGTAGCTGCGCGAGAGCAAGCGCGCGTTCGGGCTCGCCGAGCCCCCGGAGCCGAGGTACGTGGGGAAGCGTTTCGGGCACGCCTGAGAGACCGCCGCGGGTACAGAACCGCGTATCGAGGTAGTCGACGTCGACGGGCGAGCCCCAGTCGGCGCGGTAGCTCTGCAGGTCCTTCTCGGTCACGAGCCCGCCGCGCACCTGCATCAGCGCGAGCAGCGTCTCCGCGATCGTGCCCGTGTACGCCGAAGCCGCGCCCTCCTTCGACAGGAGCTCGAGCGCAGGCACGAGGCCGGGCTGCTGGAGCCGGTCGCCGGCCTCCAGCAGAGCGCCGCCGGGAGCGTAGATCCGCGCGCCCTCGTTCATCGTCATCACCGGCGCAAGCATCGCCAGGCACGAGGCCTGCGCCGGCGGCATCTCGACGCCGGAGCGGGCAAGCCGCAGCGCCGGCACGACCAGACGTGGCCATTCCAGCCGCCCGTGGCGACGCCAGAGCTCGTCCAGCCCGGCCGGCACGCCGGGCACGCCGCAGGATGCGATTCCGACCGCGTAGTGGACGAGCTCGGCGCCGAATGGCACCTCCAGCTCGAGCACCTCGGCCTCGCTCTTCTCCGCCCCGAGGCCCGGGACTGCCACGAAGCAGTCGAGGTTCTCGACACGACCGCTCTCGGCCTCGTAGTAGATCGCGTGACCGCCGCCGAGCAAACCCGTCATCACCGTCTCGGCAACGCAAGACGCGAGCGAGGCGGCAACGGTGGCGTCGGCGGCGCTCCCGCCCGCCTCCAGGATCTCCGTGCCGGCGTCCACGGTCGCAGGGTGGCCGGCTGCGATCGCCGCCGTCACGTGTGACTCGCGCCGGGCACGGCCTCGCCGTCCTGAAGCACCCCAACGGCGATCCCGGGCACGCTCCACCGCTCACGCGCCTCCGAGGCCCATTCCGCCTGGTTTTTCGCCGTAACCCGCCCCATAAGCGGCTGCTACCCTACTGCGAGACCGCGGCCCCGGCCGTACGCGTTCCTTGGCGCGACGTGCGGAGACCGCGGAGACGCATATCTAGGAGGAAACGTGCCTCTCACCAAGGAAGCAAAACAGGAGATCATCGGCCAGCACGGCCGCAGCGAGGCGGATACCGGCTCGCCCCAGGTGCAGATCGCGCTCTTGACACGACGCGTCAACGAGCTCACCGAGCACCTGAGAGCGCACCCCAAAGACCACTATTCGCGGCGCGGACTGCTGAAGCTGGTCGGCCGGCGCCGACGGCTCCTGCAGTACTTGCAAAAGCGCGATCTCGAGGGGTATCGCGCACTGATCCAGGAGCTTGGCCTGAGGAGATGAATGGCCGTAATCCGGTGCCAGGTTTCAACCTGGCTCCGGCGTAACCAGCAGAAACCGAGGGTGGAAGTTTGAGCGAGCGCACAGGGGAGCGCTGACTCAAACCTCCACCTTCAAGAAAGAAGTGGAGGAACAATGAGCATTGCAACCCAGGGCCCGACCACCCTCTCGGTGGAGATCGCGGGCCGCGAAATCACATTCGAGACCGGCAAGCTGGCCAAGCAGGCCGACGGCGCCGTCGTCGTCCGGGAGGGCGAGACGATGGTGCTGGCGACCGCGCAGGGAAAGACCGAGGCCCGCGAGGGCGCCGACTTCTTCCCGCTGACGGTCGACGTCGAGGAGCGGATGTACGCCGCGGGGAAGATCCCCGGCGGCTTTTTCAAGCGCGAGGGGCGTCCGACCGAGCGCGCGATCTTGACCGCGCGGATGATCGACCGCCCGATCCGGCCGCTCTGGCCGAAGGGCTTCAAGAACGAGGTGCACGTCGTCGCGACGACGCTGTCGGCCGACCTCGTCAACGCGCACGACATCCTCGCGATCAACGGTGCCTCGGCGGCGCTGATGATCTCACCGCTGCCCTTCCTGGGCCCGGTGGGCGCGGTCCGGATGGGCCTGATCGACGGGGAGCTCGTCGTCAACCCGACGCTCGCCGAGGTGGAACAGGGCGAGAGCACGCTCGACCTGGTGGTCGTCGGCACAAGGGACGCGCTGACGATGGTCGAGGCCGGGGCGGGAGAGATCCCCGAGGAGCTGTTGCTCGAAGCGCTCGAGCGCGCCCACGAAGAGATCCGCAAGCTCTGCGACCTACAGGAAGACCTCGCACTGCAGGTCGGCAAGCCGAAATGGCTCGACACCGAGTTGACCGAGGAGCTCGAGCGCGAGCACGGCGACACGATCCGGCAGCGGATCTCGTCGGACGGCCTGCGTGAGGGGGCGACTGCGGTCGAGGAGATCGTCGAGCAGATCAGTCCGCCGCTGTCGATGGAGTCGACCGAGGACGAGATCATCAAGCGGATGCAGGTCCGCGCCAGTCTGGCGCTGATCCTGGAGCGCCTTCGGCAGGAGGCCGTCGCGCGTCCCGTCGGCGAGCAGTTCGAGGACGACCTCAAGGCCCTGACCGACGCCGAGCAGGACCCCAAGGAGCTCAAGTCGGCCAAGCGGCATCTCCTCTTCACCCGGATCGAGGAGCAGGTACAGCTGCCGTTTCCGGTCGCACCGGCGGCCCCCGACGGTGACGAGCCGGTGCAGAAGGACTCGATCACCCGCCAGTACATCAAGAAGGCCGCGGAGGCGATCTACAAGGAGCTCGTTCGCCGCAAGATCGCGGTCGAGAAGCGTCGCCCGGACGGTCGCGGCTCGGAGGACATCCGCGAGATCACGTGTGAGGTCGGCGTCGCTCCGCGCCCGCATGGTTCGGCGCTGTTCACGCGCGGCCAGACGCAGATCATGACGCTGCTCACGCTCGGCACCGCCAAGGAAGGCCAGCGGATCGACGACCTCTCGCTCGAGACCGACCGGCGCTACATGCACCACTACAACTTCCCGCCCTACTCGGTCGGCGAGACCGGGTTCATGCGGGGCCCGAAGCGCCGCGACATCGGCCACGGTGCGCTCGCGCAGCGGGCGCTCGAGCCGGTGATCCCGGGGCCGGAGGAGTTCCCGTACACGATTCGGCTCGTCTCCGAGACGCTGGAGTCGAACGGCTCCTCGTCGATGGGCTCGGTCTGCGGCTCGACGCTGGCGCTGATGGACGCCGGCGTGCCGATCAAGGCGCCCGTCTCCGGTATCGCGATGGGCCTGGTCAAGGAAGGTGACGACTACACGATCCTGACCGACATCCAGGGGGCCGAGGACCACCTCGGCGACATGGACTTCAAGGTCGCCGGCACGCGCGAGGGAATCACGGCCCTGCAAATGGACATCAAGATCACCGGTGTCACGCAGGAGATTCTCCGCGCGGCGCTCGAGCAGGCGAAGCGGGCGCGGGAGTTCATCCTCGACAAGATGCTCGAGGCGATCCCGGAGCCCCGCAAGGAGCTGGCGGGCCATGCGCCACGCATCTCCTCGGTCAAGATCGATCCCGAGAAGATCGGGATGGTGATCGGCAAGGGCGGCGAGACGATCCGCTCGCTCGAGGCCGACTACGACGTCCAGATCGACATCGAGGAGGACGGCAACGTCCTCATCTACGCGACCGAGGGCGACAAGGCCGAGGCCGCGATCACCGCGATCACGCAGTTGACCAAGTCACCGGAGGTCGGCGACGAGTACACCGGCAAGGTGGTCAAGACGACCCAGTTCGGTGCGTTCGTCGAGCTGACCAAGGGCACTGACGGCCTGCTCCACGTCTCCAACGTCGGCCCCGGCCGCGTCGGCCACATCGAGGACGTGATGACACGCGGCGATGTCGTCGACGTGATCGTCCAGGAGGTCGACAAGGACCGCGGCCGAATCGGCCTGAAGCTGGTCGCCAAGCACGAGAACGGCACGCTCGTCCAGCCCGAGGAGCTGATCGAGCGGGCCAAGAACGCCCCGCCGCGGCCGCCTGAAGAGGATCGGCCACGCGGCGGCCGTGACCGCGGCCGCGGAGGCCGGGGACGCGACCGCGAACGGCGGTAGAAGGAAAGTGAGCGGCGGCGCGTCCGAGGAGGCGCCGCCGCTTTCTGCTGTCACTCCCTCGGCTTAAGGTCCGCGTGTGACGCACGACGTCATCGTCGTCCTGTCCGTGCTCGGCGTCATCGGCCAAGTGCTCGCCGCCGGGATGCTGATGATCGGATTGCTGGCGCTCGTCGGCGTCCGCGGCCCCCTGAATGCGCTCCGGAGCGGGGTGGAGGGTTACGAGCTCTGGCTTGCCTTCATCGTTGCCTCGATCGCCACTGGCGGCAGCCTCTTCTTCTCGGAGATTGCGCACTTCGTTCCCTGCGAGCTCTGCTGGTACCAGCGCATCTGCATGTATCCACTCACGATCACGACGCTGCTGGCGGCACTGTTCGACGATCCACGCGCCGCCCGGTATCTGCTGCCGCTGCCGGTCGTCGGCGCGGGTGTCTCGATCTACCACCTGCTGGTCGAGAACGGCGTCGTGGGCGAATCGCTCACCTGCCGGATCTCGGCGCCGGGCGGCTGCACCGTCAAGTGGATCAACGAATTCGGCTACGTGACGATCCCGACGCTCGCGCTGACGGCGTTCGCGCTCGTGTTCGCTTTCCTCTTACTCGCCGCTTACGAACCGCGGGCTACCGTTCCGGTGAATGAGCGGTAAGCAAGCACGCCGGCGAAGACAGCAGGCGGCTGCGCCACCTCCCGTCGCGCGTAAAGGTGCGCGTCGCCGCGCGTCGCCGAAGGTGCTCGTCATCGCCGCCCTGTCGGGACTCGTCATCATCGGCGCAGTCGTCGGGATCGCGCTTGCCGTCGGCGGCAACGGCTCATCCTCAGCGGCCACCATCCCTACCGTCGGCTCGCTGACGAACGCCTTGCCGAATGCTGCTGCCGTCCAGCGCGAGTTCGCCGGTATTCGCCAGAACGGGCTCGCCCTCGGCTCGCCGAAGGCACCACTGACGATGGTCCAGTACATCGACCTACAGTGCCCGGGATGTCGTGCCTACGAGACGGCAGTGCAGCCGAGCATCGTCCAAGAGTTCGTTCGCACCGGAAAGCTGAAGATCGAGGCACGGCCGATCGCATTCATCGGCCCGGATTCGATCCCCGCGCGCAAGGCGATGATCGCAGCCTCCAAGCAGAACCGCGCCTTCAATTTCGCTCAGATCACCTATGCGAACCAGGGCACCGAGAACACCGGCTGGTTGAACCAGACGTTCATCCAGCGTGCCGCTGCAAGCGTTCCCGGCATGGACGTACGAGGGCTGTTGGATGAACAGAATTCGACCTTCGTCACGAACGCGACGCACCGCATCGACGCTCAGGCGACCGCCGACAAGGTCTCCGAGACGCCGACGTTGTTGATCGGAAAGACCGGCTCGAAGCTGAAGAAGGTCTCCTCGACCGCGCCTTTCAACGCCGCGGAGCTCGCCGCGGCGATCCGCAGCGCCGGCTAAACGGCTAGAAACGCGTACCCGTTCGCTTGCGTCCCGTCCACGAGAGGTACGACGCGCGAGATCAGTTCACTGGGAGAAACTAGTGCGGTAGCTGGGCAAGCAGAGCCAACGCGACCACGGCACCAAGAGCGACTAGCGCGGTCCGTGCAGTCTCGGCCACCCGCCAAAGCGTGTAACCAAGGACGGCAAGAGAGAGGCTCTCTGGGTAGGGCGCCTCATCAGCCGCGTCGCTCGAGGGGGAAATCCGTGCGCGGGGTCTCTCCGAGAACGCGTCTGGATCGCGCTCAGGCAGACGCTCGCGGGCGCACCTCCGCACGTTGGGACAGACGAGTGCGAGTTCGGAATGCATCTCCCACAACCCAATCTCCACAGTGTCAAAGGCGACAGCGGCCAAACCACTTCCATTTATCGGCCGCGGGCATCCCTCACTTGAGGGACTGACCGCGAGAGTACGATCCGCCCGTGCAGAAGTACGTCCTGAGCGAGCTCGACTCCGGCGAGCGCGTCATCTCGGAGCGGCTCGCACACGTGCGATCGGTTGCGATCGGCTTCTGGATCGGGGCGGGATCGCGCGACGAGAAGGCCGATCGCGCCGGCGTCTCGCATTTCATCGAGCACCTGCTCTTCAAGGGCACGGCTTCGTACACGGCCCAGCAGATCGCCGAGATCTTCGACACCCTCGGCGGCGAGTTGAACGCCGCCACGTCGCGCGAGCACACCGTCGTCTACGCGCGCGTCCCCGACGATCAGCTGCAGACGGCGCTCGACGTGATGGGCGAGATGGTGTTCGCGCCGGGCTTCGTCGAGCTCGACGCCGAGCGCGAGGTCGTGCTCGAGGAGATCGCCATGTACGAGGACCAGCCGCAGGAGCTCGTTCACGATCTGATCCAGGAGGCGACGTTCGGCTCGCATCCGCTCGGCCGGCCGGTGATCGGCACGGCGGAGGTGATCTCATCCGTCGGCCGCCGGGCGATCACCTCCTATCACCGGGCGATGTACTTCCCGGGCAACGTCGTCGTCGCGGCCGCGGGCAACGTCCAGCACGAGATGCTGCTCCGTCTGCTGAACCGGGCGCAAATGAAGGCGATTCACGCCTCGCAGCCGAAAGGGCCGCGGGTGCGCCGGCCCCTTGTCAAGGCGCCGGCTCCCGGCCTTCGCTTCCAGCGCAAGGACACCGAGCAGTACCACGTTTGCCTCGCTGCTCCCGGGATCTCTCGCTCCGACCGTCGCCGCTTCGCCGCTTCGCTGCTCGACGGCATCCTCGGCGGCTCGGCCTCCTCGCGCCTTTTCCAGGAGATCAGAGAGAAGCGCGGGATGGCCTACGCCGTCTACAGCTTCGCGTCGCAGTACACCGACACGGGTCAGATCGGCGTCTACATCGGCACGCGGGAGGAGAACCTGCGCGAGTGCCTCGAGATCACGCGCGAGCAGATCGGTGACATCGCCGACGGCAACTTGCGGCCCGACGAGCTCGAGCGCGCCAAGGAGAACATGAAGGGCCGGATCATGCTCTCGATGGAGTCGACCTCGAACCGGATGAGCCGGCTCGGGAAATCGCTTATCTCTGACACCGAGCTGCTCTCGTTGGAGCGGATCATCGCCGAGATCGAGGCGGTCGAGCCCGAGGAGCTCGCCGAGCTGGCGGGCGTGCTGCTGGCGCCCGAGAAGCTCTCTGCGGCAGGGATTGGGCCGAACGAGAAGCGCTTTCTCGCCGCGGTCGAGCGTGTGAACCCCGAGCTCGCGCGCGCAGCTTGAACATCAAGCTCTTCGGCCGAGGCGGAAAGGTCGGCTCCATCCTTGCGCCGGCCCTCGAGGCCGAGGGGCACGAACTGGTCGAGCTGGCCGACGCGGACTCGATGGTCGACTTCACCGGACCGGAGGTCGCCGCGGCAAACGTCATGCTCGCCCTGCAGGCCGGCGTTCCGAGCGTCGTCGGGACGTCGGGGTGGGACACTGCCGAGGTCGCGCGCGCGGCCGAGGAGGCCGGGCTGCCGGTTTTCTACGCGCCGAACTTCGCGATCGGCGCTGTCCTGATGATGCGCTTCGCCGAGGCGGCCGCCGAGTACTTGCCGCGGACGGAGATCGTCGAGCTCCACGGTGAGGCCAAGAAGGACGCGCCCTCGGGGACCGCCCGGGCGACGGCCGAGCGCCTGCCGGGCGAGCCGCCGATTCATTCGGTCCGGTTGCCGGGCCTCGTTGCGCACCAGGAAGTCCTGCTCGGCGGCGAGGGCCAGTTGCTGACGATCCGGCACGACACGTTCTCCCGCGAGGCGTTCGTCCCGGGCGTCCTGCTGGCGCTCGACAAGCTGAAGACGCTGCCGCCGGGCCTGACGGTCGGGCTCGAACGGCTGCTCGATTCGCCGTGACGATCGGGCGCGTGACCCAGGCGGACCTCGGCGAGCTGCTGCCGCTGATGCGCGCCTACTGCGACTTCTACGCGGTCGCGCCTTCCGACGAGGCGCTGCTCGGGCTGTCGCGGGCGCTGATCGCCGATCCCGAGCGCGAGGGCGTCCAGCTGCTGGCCCGCGACGGTGGCTCCGTCGGCTTCGCGACCATCTTCTGGAGCTGGGCCACGACGAGCGCCGAGCGGATCGGGGTCATGAACGACCTTTTCGTCGCGCCGGAGGCGCGGGGCAAGGGCGTGGCCGAGGCCCTGATCGAGGCCTGCCGCGCCGAGTGCGCCGCGCACGGCGCCGGCAAGCTCACGTGGCAGACCGCTCCTGACAACGCGACCGCGATGAAGCTCTACGACCGCATCCGCGCCGTGCGCGAGCAGTGGGTCGACTATTGGCTCCCTGTCCAAGCGGAGGAGTAACATCGAAGCGTGCTCGGCGAGGTCCTGACCGCTACGGTCACACCGTTCGACGCAGACGGCGCGGTCGATTACGAGCGCTACCGCGAGCTCTGCGCCTACCTCGTCGACAACGGCTCCGACGGCGTCGTCGTCAACGGCACCACGGGCGAGGCCCCGACGCTCTCCGACGAGGAGCGGCTGGGGCTGCTGGGCGCTGCGCTCGAGGCGGTCGGCGACCGCGCGACCGTTGTGGCGGGCACCGGGACGTACTCGACCGCCCATTCGATCCACCTGACCGAGCAGGCGCACAACGCCGGCGCTCACGGCTTCCTCGTCGTGACGCCGTACTACAACAAGCCCCCGCCGCGAGGGATCGTCGAGCACTTCAAGGCGGTGGCGGCCGCGAGCGACCGGCCGGTGATGGTCTACAACATCCCCTCGCGGGTCGTGATCAACATCGAGCCGGAGACGATGGCGGAGCTGGCTGAGATCCCGAACGTGACCTCGGTCAAGCAGGCGAACGACGACCTCGAGCAGGCGGAGCGTATTCTCGAGCTCGGCCTCGACCTCTACGCGGGCGACGACAACATCGTCTACCCGTTCCTCGAACTGGGCGGCATGGGCGGTGTCTGCGTGCACACGCACGTGGTCGGGCCGCAGGTCAAGGAGATGGTCCGCAGGTTTCGCGAAGGGGATACGGAGGGATCGAGGCGGATCCACGAGGAGCTGGCGCCTGCATACGAACTGCTCGCGGTGACGACGGGCCCGATCCAGATCAAGGCCGCGCTCAATCTGATCGGCCAGGACGTCGGCGGTCTTCGGCTGCCGCTCGTCGAGGCGAGCGACGAGGAGCGGGCGCAGATTCGCGACTGCCTCGAGCGCCTCGGGGTGCTCCAGCAGGCCTCGGTCTAGCCGGCGGCAACGAGCGGGTCGCGTTCGGCCACGCGGTCGGCGGGCCGGTTGGCGAGCGCGATGGCGAGCCCGTCGGCCGCCTCGGTGAGCGCGAGCTCGAGCTGGGTGGGTAGCCGCCGGGGAAGGGCGAGTACGAGAAAGCCGACGAGGGCGCTGTTCTCGCGACGCAGTGGTAGGGCGACGACGTCGCCCTCGTGCTGGAGCTCGAAGCCGCCGGCTGAAAGCAGGGTCTCGCCCGACTCCGCCTCACGTACGAGCCAGCTCGTGAGCACGGCCAGGTGGGGCCCGTCGGTGCCGCGCTCGCGGCCGATCGTGCCGCCCAGACCGTCTTCTTCCCAGTCGATCAGGCCGATCCAGGTTGCCCCGGATGCGTGCGCGAGCAGGGTCGCCACCTCGTCGAACGAGCCCTCGCGCCCGTGCGATCGCCCGACGGCGTCGAGCATGGCCTGCGTGAGCCCTGCGACGCGCGTTCGTCGCCTTACGTAGAGGAGAAGGCCGACGAGTCCGACAGCGCAGCCGGCATACACGAGCTCGAGCTGGGCGAAAGCCGCGGCGACGAGCGCGAGCGTCACGCCCGCGATCGCGATCAGCTCCGGGCGGTCGCGGAGGTCTCGCGCCCCGGGGATCACCGGAAGCCGGTAGGGGATTGCGGCGTCTCGCAACTCCGCAAGTTCGTCGGCCGTGAGCAGAGCCGCCGCGTCGTGACCACGCTCGAGCGCCACGAACGCCCTGGCGACGGTCGGGTGGAACTGGGTGCCGCTGTTTCGTTCGATTTCCGCGAGCGCTTCTTCGCGGGACAGAGCCGGCCGGAAAGGCCGCTCCGTTGTCATCGCATCGAAGCTGTCGGCGACGATCAGGAAGTGCGAGGCGAGCGGGAGGGCGCTGCCGTCGATCCCGTAGTAGCCCTGGCCGTCGTAGCGCTCATGGTGAAACTCGACCGCGCGGGCCTGGCCGGCTGCGAACTCAAAGCGCTGCATCAGCCTCGCCGAGAGCCGAGGATGCCGCCTCATTGCGGCCCATTCGGCTCCGTCCAGGCGCCCCTCTTTGCGAAGCAGCGAGGCATCGACCGCGACCTTGCCGAGGTCGTGGAGCCGCGCGGCCCAGCGCAGACGGTCGATGTCTGAGAACGGGAGGCCCAGCGAGCGGGCGAGCCGGTCGACGGACCGCGCGACCCGGATCGAGTGCTGGTAGGTCGAGGGATCGCGCTCGTCGACGATGTTCGCGAAGGTCTCGAGCGCGTGCAGGGTCTCTCGCCGGACGCTTGCCAGGCGCGTGTAGGCGACGTGAACGACGAGCGCAACCGGCACCAGCGCCGCCAGGTTCCAAGGATGGGTCGTGGCGAAAAGCGCGACCGCGCTTCCGAGTGCTGCTTCGCCGGCGCCCGCCACGAAGTCGGGTTGGAAGGGCTCGCGAGCTGCAACGACCTGCAGGAGCAGCGTTCGGATCGTCAGGTAGACCAGCGCGAGCGCGGCGACCGGGCCGAGGTCGCCGAGCAATTCGATCTTCCCCGTGTGACCGCCGACCGCCAGGAACGCGTACCCGCCGGCGAGCGTAGCGAGGGTCACCGTCGCCGCCTCGAACGAGACGGTACCGAGCGAACGGTCACGCAATCTTCTGACACCGAACGCCGAGCCGCCGGCAAGCAGGGCCGCCGACCACGGTCCGAGCACGATCGCCGCGGCGATGTGCAGTGCCGAGGCAACGCGGAACGGCTCGAAGTCCGAGGGCTCGCGGGTGCGGATCCGGTCGGCGTCCTCGACCAGCTCGGTCACGATCAACACAGCGGCGAAGAGGGCAAGTGGTGTCCAGTCGGCGCCGCCGAGGAGCTTGAGTGCCGCGACGACGAGCGCGGCAAGGCCGAGCGCGATCACAGCGGCGTACGAGGACGGCGCGCGCATGTTGTTGGTTATCGGTACGAGAACCAGTTCTCCTTTAAGCAACGGCACTCGGAACGGGAACGAGAGTCCAAATTGACACGCAGTTGGCACACATTCGTCACGTTTTGGCCTTGACAAATCGAAGCGCCTAAACCAAGTGTCGGACACCTGGTTGAAACGGACGCGTCGCCGCCGGCGCCCGCCTCCTCAGACCCGGCCGCGTCGAGGCTGCACGATCTACTCGCGCGGCCGCGAAAGAGAACACCGGCGTGACGGGGGCTCTTCGCACCTAAACTGCCGCGAATGCCCGACGCCATGCGGATCATCCCTCTCGGCGGACTCGGCGAGGTGGGAAAGAACATGACCGTTTACGAGTACGGTGACGACGCGATCGTCGTCGATGCCGGGCTCGCGTTCCCGAGGGACGAGCACCTCGGCGTCGATCTGATCCTTCCGGACTTCAGCTACCTCCAGCAGCGAGAGCGCCCCGTCAGGGCGGTCATCCTCACCCACGCGCACGAAGACCACGTGGGCTCGCTGCCGTACCTCCTCCGCGAGGTGCCAGTGGATGAGGTCTGGGCGACCCGACTGACCCTTGGGCTCGTCAAGTCGAAGCTGGATGAGCATGGGCTCCTGCGCGTCTCCGAGCTGCGCGAGCTCGACCCCGAGGCCGGCGTGCTCGAGCTCGGCGCCTTCCGGGCGGAATTCGTCCGCATGGCGCACTCGGTGCCCGACTCGGTCGCGGTCGTGCTGGAGACCGAGGCCGGCCGCGTCCTGCACACCGGCGACTGGAAGCTCGACTTCACGCCCGTTGACGGCCTGCGCACCGACGTCGGCCGACTTGCCGAGTTCGGGAACCGCGGCATCGATCTGCTCCTGGGCGACTCGACGAACGCCGAGCGCCCGGGCGTCACCGGCTCGGAGCGCCTGGTCGGCGAGGCGTTCCGCCAGATCATTCCGCAGCGTACGGGCCGAGTCCTCGTCGCCTCGTTCGCCTCGAACGTACACCGGATGCAGCAGGCAACCGACGTCGCCGTCGAGGTCGGCCGCAAGGTCTGCGTCGTCGGGCGCTCGATGCGCAAGAACCTGAACATCGCCCGCAACCTGGGCTACATCGAGATGCCCGAAGACGTCCTCATCCGCCCGGTCGAGCTCGACGAGTACGAGCCCGGCGAGGTGCTTATCCTCTGCACCGGCTCCCAGGGGGAGCCGCTCTCCGCACTCGTCCGGATCGCCTACGGCGACCACCCGGCGGTTCATGTCGACCGCGGCGACACCGTGATCATTTCCGCCCGCCCGGTGCCGGGGAACGAGCTACGTGTCCACGATGCGATCAACCAGCTGGCGAAGCTGGGTGCCGAGGTTCTGCACCAGGAGAACGCACCGGTGCACGTCTCCGGCCACGGCCACGCGGAAGAGCTGCGGACGATGATCTCGCTCGTCCGGCCGAAGGCGATGATGCCGGTGCACGGGGAGTTCCGAATGCTGGCAGCGCACGCGAGGCTGGCGGAGGAGGGGGGAGTGCCCCCCGAGGCGATCGTGCTCGCAGAGAATGGCACGGTCGTCGAACTGTCGGCTGCGGGCACACGGATCGTCGGCGAGATCGATGCCGGCGTCACGTTCGTCGACGGGCTCGGCGTCGGCGACGTCCACGACGTCGCGCTGCGCGATCGGCGCCATCTCTCCGAGGACGGTGTCCTGATCGTCGTCGCCACCCTCGCCGGCACGAACGGCCGCGCCAGCGCCGGCCCGCCGGAGCTGATCGCACGCGGCTTCGCCGATTCCGGACCCCTGCTGGACGAGATGCGCGACGAGGCTTCGCGCGTGCTCGACGAGTGCCTGGAGGAGAACATCATCGAGATCAAGCTGCTCCAGGAGCACCTCCACGACGGGCTCGGGCAACTCGTTTACGACCGAACGGGTCGACGGCCGATGATTCTTCCTGTAGTTGTAGAAGTGTGAGCGTTCGTGCGGCATACGAGCCCGGGTGGGCCGACGTGCTCGAGGACAATGCGGCGGTCGAGGAGACCGGGCGCCGTCTGGTCGGGCAGCTAGGCGCCTGCGAGGCAAGCGCGCTCGCCTTCTGCCGGCTGCTCGAGCGGTGGGCCCGTGGGGAGCCGGAGCCGGCGACACCGGGGAGGCGCCAGGCGGCGCTGCGACGCGCCGCCGACCGAACCGAGACCGCGCTAACCGGGCTGGAAGGCCCGCTCGGCCGCTACCTGCTCGAGCTCGAGGCCGACCACGCCGAAGGGCGCTCCTGGTACGGCGCACCGGGCGCCGCCGAGCTGCTCGAGTGGGAGCCGATCCTGAAACGCGCAGGGGTGCACGCGAGCGCGATCCGCGTCGCGCAGACCTACCTCGAGCTCGCGGTCTTCGTCCGGGCGCTGGAAGGACTCGCCGACGCGGCCCGGATTCGGGCCTCGCTCGATCGCTCGTCGCTCTGGGCCGGCCTGTTCGACCTACGCGAGAACCTCCTCGGCCGAACGCTCGAGGACCTGCGCGCACTGGCCGCCTGAGGGACTGACCCCGGAAGGGGTCGGCAGTCCCCGCCTGAAGGGCTGAAACGAGCGGCGTCGAATGACGTGCGGCCGTGGCTCGTCGCCGCAGAAAACGTCTGCTGAAACCCCGCGCACCCTCGCGCGTTCGTAAGAAGAAGCGCGCAGCCAAGCACCGGGGCCACCAGCATCCGGAGCTGATCGGGCTCGGGCTCGCCGCGCTCGGCCTCTTCCTCTCGACCGTCATCTACCTCGGCTGGAGCGGCGGCTTCGCGGGGAGCCTGGCCGCCGACGGGCTCGAGGCGCTGATCGGCGCCGCCCGGGCGGTCTTCCCTGCGGCCTGCATGATCGTCGGCGCCCTCTTTCTTGCGCGCAGCGAGATCCTCGACATGCGTCCGTTTCGAACCGGGCTCACGGTCTTCACCGCGGGTCTGATGCTGACGCTCGGCCGCGCCCACGGAGGTTACGTCGGCACGGCCCTTGCGCTGGGCTTCGGCATTGCTCTCGGCTCCACAGGCGTCCTGATCGTCGGGGTCACGACCCTGATCGCGGGCGCGCTCCTCTTGACCGGCGCCTCGGCCGGGGCGTTCATCCGCCGCTCGGGCCGCGCGGTTCGCGCAACCGCCGAAGCAGCCAGGCGCGCCCGGACGGCGCTCCCGGAGGCGATGCCGGAATTGCGCCTCGTCGAGCCGGTCGAGAGGCAGCGGCCTGAAGAGCACGCGGTGCTCGACGCGGTCCATGAGTTTCCCGACGTCGTCGAGGCCGACCCGCCGGGGCCTGCACCACTGTTGCTCCAGGACCCGGAGACCGCGCCCGACCAGACCAGCCTGTTCGACGTCGGCGAAGCGGTCGCGAAGGACTACCGGCTGCCGGACCGCGCGATCCTGCGCAACTCACCCGCGGGCACCGGCAATTCGGCCGACCAGAACGCCCGCGTGGCGGAGGCGCTCGTACAGACGCTGGCGCACTTCGGCGTCGAGGCGACGGTGATCGGCCAGATCTCGGGCCCGCGCGTCACACGCTACGAGCTGCAGCTCGCGCCGGGCACGAAGGTCTCGAAGGTCGCCGCGCTCAAGGACGACCTCAGCTACGCGCTGGCGACGACGGAGATCCGCATCCTGGCGCCGATCCCCGGCAAGCAGGCGGTCGGGGTCGAGCTCCCGAATGCGAGCCCGAACTACGTCGCGCTCGGCGACATCTTCGACGACCTGCCGCAAACGGCGAGCCCGCTCTCGGTCTGGCTCGGCAAGGACATCTCTGGCTCTGCCGTCTGGACCGACCTCGCGCGGATGCCGCACGTGCTGATCGCGGGCACCACCGGTTCGGGTAAGTCCGGCTGCATCAACACGATCTTGACGTCGATCTTGCTCCGCTCGACTCCCGATGATGTCCGCTTCATCCTGATCGACCCGAAGAAGATCGAGCTCAGCTACTACGAGTCGATCCCGCACCTGCTGACGCCGGTCGTCTCGAGCCCGAAGGAGGCGTCGACGGTGCTCGCCAACGTCGTCAGCGAAATGGAGCGCCGGTACGAGCGGCTCTCAGGCGTGCGAGCGCGCAACCTGAACGAGGCGAACCGTGCGTTCCGCTCACGTGGCGAGCCGACGCTGCCGCACCTGCTCGTCGTGATCGACGAGCTCGCCGACCTGATGATGATCGCGCCTCAGGACGTGGAGGACGCCGTCATCCGGCTGGCGCAAAAGTCGCGAGCGGTCGGGATCCACCTCGTCCTCGCGACCCAGCGCCCGTCCGTCGACGTGATCACCGGGATGATCAAGGCAAACGTCCCGAGCCGGATCGCCTTCGCCGTCTCCAGCCAGACCGACTCGCGCGTGATCCTCGACCAGTCCGGCGCCGAGAGCCTGCTCGGCCAGGGCGACATGCTCTTCAAGCCGCTCGGGACCTCGCGCCTGCAGCGCCTCCAAGGCGCTTACGTCAGCGAGGAAGAGATCGCGCTGATCGTCGAGCAGTGCCGAGCCCAGCGCGAGCAGGAGCTCGACGAGAGTCTGCTCGAGGCGCCCGAGCCGCCGCCCGAAGACCACGAAGACGGCGACGGTGAGTTCGACCCGGACGAGGACCCACTGCTCGAGCGCGCGATCGAGGTCGTCGTCACCGCCCAGACGGCCTCGACGAGCCTCCTGCAGCGCCGTCTCCGCGTGGGCTATACCCGTGCGGGCCGCCTGATCGACATGCTCGAGCGCCGCGGCATCATCTCCGGCTACGAAGGCTCGAAGCCGCGTCGTGTGCTGGTCCAAGAACCTGACGTGGACCGGGCTCTTGGCGCTGTTGCTCACCGGGATTAGCGCGCGCAGCGGCAAGGCCGCTACACGCTTTCTGGTCGTCTTCGCAACCGACGCCTCACATGAAGCCGAATTGCCGCGTGTGATCGCCAACTAAGCCGACGCGGGCACGTCTTAGGTTTCCGAGGATCCGCCGTGACGGGGTCTGGCGGGTTAGCATCGACAAAACTCTCATCCGGGTAGGAGGGATTACGTGAAACGCAAGAGAACCCTGCTGTGGCTTGGCGTGGCCGCGCTTTGCGCGCTCATCGTCGGCGCCACGGCGAGCGCGCAGCGCAGCGCGACGGCCAAGGTCGCCCTCGTGACCGACATCGGCGGCCTCAACGACAAGGGCTTCAACCACCTGTCCTATGTCGGCCTGCAGCGGGCACAGAAGCAACTGACCACCGCAGGCGGTGTCAACGGCCGCGTCTTCATCACGAACTCGGCGAACGACCGCAAGCCGAACCTTCAGACCGCGGCGCAGACGGGTAACGGTCTCGTCATCGCCGTGGGCGTACTGTTCGAGTTCGGGCCGCTCGACGACGTCGCGCCGGCATTCCCGAACACGAAGTTCGCCGGAATCGATGTCGACTACGGCGGTCTCACGAAGAAGCCGACCAACGTCCGCGGCATCCAGTTCCGCGAGCAGGAGGCCGGTTACCTCGTCGGCTACGTCGCCGGCCTGTGGGAGACGCGCCATCCGGTCAAGGGCAAGATGGTCGTGGGGGGCGTCGGCGCCAACAAGGTTCCGGCGATCGTGCGCTTCCTCGCCGGCTACCGGGCGGGCGTCCACAAGGCGAACAAGAAGATCAACGTGCTGATCGATTACGCAAACGACCCGACCTTCGCCGACCAGGCGAAGTGCAAGGAGACCACGCTGAACCACATCGGCAAGGGCTCGCGGGTCGAGTTCGAGGCCGCTGGTGCGTGTGGTCTCGGCGGGCTGAGTGCCGCCAAGCAGAAGCACATCTGGGGCATCGGCGTCGACGCCGACCAGAGCTTCCTCGGGAAGCACATCCTGACGAGCGCGACCAAGCACGTCGACGTC